>Ga0187894_10003748_pt1 | contig 16761 bp, 13 predicted proteins | sample GBC1701081metaG_FD_136650 | JGI IMG/M metagenome (GOLD analysis project Ga0187894, IMG submission 136650) | White microbial mat communities from a lava cave in the Kipuka Kanohina Cave System on the Island of Hawaii, USA - GBC170108-1 metaG ... | reverse complement strand
GAAAAGGATTCACTGCGGCAGCCGGTTGCCCGCCTGCCACAATGTTCTCACTCGTTGCGAGCGCGGCTTCATTGGCCGCGGGCGGAGTTGTCGCGCGTTGCGCTTGCCGGATCGCTTCTTCAATCGTCTGAAGCTGCGGGCTGACGAGCGCGATGCGGCGGAGCGATTGCGTCAATTCTTCTTTGCGTTCGGAGGTCGGCGCCAGGCCGCGCACGACGACTTGCCGGCCTTCCTCAACAACGACTTCGATCTGCTCGCCCAGATCAGCCTGCGCTTGATGCAAGGCGTAAAGCGCCGCGACTTCGGCAGCCTGTAAAGCCGAGCGGCTGGGCGCCGCAAGTGTAGGCGCAGGCGGAGCGGCCACGAGCGCGGGCGGCGGCGAAACTTTCGGCGTTGGCGCCCGCGCCGGCGTAGGCGCGAGCGGCAAATCCGCAAACACCGTCAGCGCCTGCAACGGCAGCACTTCATAGGCCGTCTCGCTGAGTTCGTAATTCCGCAGTTCGTTTTCGGCTTGCACGCGCAGTTGCAGCGCCACCGCGCGCCAATCGTTTTTGCGCACAATCAGCGCGGCCTCGGTTATGGCGTTTACCGCATACGGGGGCGCGGCGACGGTCGTCAGTTTTAACTCGTCGCCATTCGCGGCAACGGTTTCAGCTTTGGTCTTGATAGCCTGGCGCCATTCGGCGAACGCCGCCGCCGAAAGCGGGTGTCGCGGATCGAAGCGGTTGGCGCGAAAGATTTGTTCCAGTTCGGCAATGATCGCAGGCGCGTCTTTTTCATCCGCGCGTAAAAAGCGTAACCCTCGCCCGTCCGCGACGCGCCGCCGAAATTGCTTACGCTCGTCGTCATTCCAACTTTCCAACACGACCGGATCACTAACGCCTGCGCGTTTCACCAGCAACTTGCGATACACGACTGGCTCCACGACGCTACTTAAACGCAGCGTCTCAGCCTGTGTCGTTCGTCGCAGCAATTCCTGGGCGGAGACGGGACGTTCCGCGCGCAATAAAATCAATCCCAGCGCAGCCACTAACAATGAGCAAGCGGTCGCTGCAGCGATTATTCGCCGCTCTGCAAACTGCCATCGTAGAGTTTCCGCCCAACGCTGGATGAGAGGCGGTTTTGGTTGAGTTGATGCGGCCAGGCGCAAGCGTTCGGCAAATTGCAGGCTGGCTCGCGGCGGCAACTCGGACGCCCCCGTCGCCTCGGCTGCGCAATAATCCATAAACGTCGCAATCGCGCGGTCGAGCTTGTCGCGTTGATTGCGGCACGCCCAGCAGCCTTCCAGGTGCGCGCGCACCCTATCGGCCTGCCGTTCGCTCGCCTCGCCGTCCAGGAAAAGTAACAACTCTTCCTCGGCTGGGTGCCAGCCGAAATGGAACCAGTTTTTCCTTCGGTTATTGCTCATTTACATCCTCAGCAATGCGTTTGATCGCGCGTCCCAGAAAGGTGGCGACCGTGGAAATCCCAATGCCCAACACCTCGCCAATCTCCCGATAGCCCAAACCTTCAGCGCGCAGAAACAGGCAATGGCGTTGCTGCGGTGAGAGCTGTGACAGCACAACGCGCAACCGCTCATATCGTTCGTTCGCCAGCAACCGTTGCTCCGCATTGGGCGCGGCGTCTATGGCAGCGGCGAACGGCAGGGCATCGTCTTCGATCTGTTCCAAGCGCCCTTGCTGCCTGAGCCAATCAATCGCCAGATTATGCGCGACGCGATAGAGCCAGGGACGCACATTCCCCATCGCGTGGCCTTTCTGCAGGCTGTCGTAGAGTCGCAGGAAGGTTTCTTGGGTCAGGTCTTCAGCTTCGGCGCGCTTGCCGATCAAACGGCAAACGTAGTGATAGATGGGATCGCGCAGTAATTCGAACAGTTCGGAGACTTTTTGCTCCAGCCGCGAAGCGCCCTGCATGTCGCGCAGAATGCGGCTGTCGAGCCACAGCTCGCCCAGTTCATTGCTGGCAGGTATTGACCAGAATTTCGCCACGCGATTCCTTCTAATGTGTGAATAAAAACTGCCCCGGCTGAGGGTGTAACGTTTGGGCAGGGGGATTTTACGACAGACGCGCAAAAAAATCTTAGTGGGCGAGTTTAATTCACAACTGAAAAGCCCTGGTTGATAGAGCGTGATCTTTTTGCCAAAAGGCGGGAGATGGAAGAGCGTTGACAGTTCGGCGGACTGCCATACAATGATAAACCTCAATCAGCCGGGGAGGTCGTCATAATAAAAACAAACAGGAGGCATCGCCCTATATGCAAAGACGCGCTTTCATCAAGTCGGCGGCGGGAGCCGGAGCCGGCGCTCTGGCCGCTTCACGGCTCACTCAGGCTGCGGATGTGGAAATCGAATTAGCGCCGGACAAACCAGGCCAGGTTATCAACCCGCACATTTACGGGCATTTCATCGAACATCTCGGCGGTGTGATCTATGACGGCATCTGGGTGGGACGCAATTCCAAGATTCCGAACGTGGATGGAATTCGTCGGCAGTTCGTTGAAGATATGAAGCGAATCGGCGCTCCGAATCTGCGTTGGCCGGGCGGGTGCTTCGCCGATGGTTATCATTGGCGCGACGGCATCGGCCCGGCGGCCAAACGTCCCCGCACTTACAACTATTGGGAGCGTCAGATGCCGCCCGGCAAGCATGCGACGGAGACCAACCAGTTCGGCGTTCACGAGTTCATGAGGCTCTGCCGCTTGATCGGCGCGGAACCTTACCTCGCGGCCAACGTCGGTTCGGGCACGCCCAGGGAGTTTCACGATTGGGTCTCTTATTGCAACGCTCCGGCGGGGACTGAAAGTCTGGCGGACGAGCGCGCGGCCAACGGCGAAAAGGAGTCATTCGGCGTGAAGTATTGGGGCGTCGGCAACGAATCCTGGGGCTGCGGCGGCGATATGAAGCCGGGCGAATACGCCACACAGTATCGCCAGTTCGTCACACAGTTCCCGGTTTATGTCGCGCCATTCCTGGTCGCAACCGGCCCGCGCGGGCATTCGCGCGATATGGATTTGGGTTGGACGAACGGATTTTTCGAGGCGATGCAAGGCGGCCATCGCAGCCATGTTCACGGCTTCTCGCTGCACTTCTACTCCGATTTCCGCAACAACAAAACGCGGGTGGCGGATTTCAAAGCGCCCGACTGGTACGCCGTGCTGCTCGAAGGGCTGCGTACCGAAGCGGTGATTGAGGCGCACTGGCAGGCAATGGGCAAATACGACCCGCAGCATCGCACGAAATTGGTGATTGATGAATGGGGCGTGTGGTATCAGCCGGGCGAAGAGATCAGGCCCGATTACATTCTGAGCCAGCCCGTCACGCTGCGCGACGCGCTGCACACGGCCATCACGTTCGACATCTTCAACCGGCACGCCGATAAGATCGAGATGGCCAACGTCGCGCAGACGGTCAATTGTATTCATTCGCTCTTCTTGGCGCTCGAAGACAAGTACACGCGCACTCCACCTTATTACGTGTTTGAGATGTACCGGCCTCATATGGGCGCGCGGCTCACCGCCATGCAGATTCGAGGCGATGAATTGACCGTCACGGCGCAGGAAGGCGTGGTGAAAATGGCGGCGCTGACGGGTTCCGCTTCGATCCGCGAGAAGCGATTGATGGTCACGCTCACTAACCCATCACTGGATTCGCCGGTCAACGCCCGCATCCGATTCGCGGGCGGAGCGCGAGCCCGCGATGGACGTGGCGTGGCGCTCACGCACAGCGATATGCGCGCCCGGAATACTTTTCAAAACACCAATGAAGTCAGTCCCTCCTCATTGCCGGTCAAAACCAGCGGTGAAGGCGTCGTCGTGGCGATTCCCAGGCAGGCGGTCGCGGCGATAGAGATACAACTTGCTTGAAATTTCCTGTGCGCCGTGGCGGTGATAAAAGCGTTCGAGAACGATGGTAGTAGCTGAAGCAAGCGCTTAAGACCCGGCGCAGTACTACTACGACCGCCCGTACAGTCGCGGCTACTATGGTTATCGCCCTTACAATCGCGGTTACTTCGGCAATGGGTTGGGCTTTGGCTTTGGCTTTGGCTGGGGTCGTCGCGGCTGGTAATCCTATCAGTAACGTTTATCGTTGCTAAATTGAATTATGGCGAGACGAACGGATTATCCGTTCGGGCTCGCCATATTTTTTGCTGGACATTGATGGACCAACGCAGCAGTGATTTGGGTAGGCATGCGCGGAAGGCGGATGTTGCTGTTTACACAAAACTTCTTGAAAGCCAGCGGCTGGCCAGAGAACCAGCCGCTGGCGCGACCAGAGATGAACGGGCGAGTTTATTCAGCCTCGGTGATCTTCTCGACGAGGATCTTTCCGTCGTGCTTCATGCCCTCGACGGTCACCTTAATGTGATCCTTCTTCGCGGTCTTTTCGAAGAGCGCCTTCGCCAACTCATTGCCTTTGGCATCGAACGGATACCATTTGCCGTCGGCGTAGACGCCATAGCCGCCTTTGATGCAATCCTCCATCAGCGCGCACTCTTTGGTGTGTTCAGCCGCTGCTTTGGCGGCCTCTTCAGGATTGCCTTTGGCCGTATCAGCGAAGCACACCACATCCACTACGTAGCCGGTCAATTTCACTTTCTCGTGCGCCCAGGCGACTGCGGCAAAGGCGATGAGCAGAGAGGCCGACAAGGTCAACAGAATCGAGTTTTTCTTCATGTTCGGTCAGTTCCTCAAGGAAAAACGCCATAACCTGTCAGGTCATGTTTGGTTTGATTGGGATCAATGACGTGGGTTGCCGCAACCGGGCAGGTCACAGCGTAAGCCCGCGCCGCTATAGACTTTAAGAAAAAGAAGTTCGTAGTCCCGCCTTCAGGCGGAAGCGTTGGCCGGCGAAACCTTCCGCCTCGGCGAAGGACTACGAACAAACATTTTCTTGAATGCTATAGTATGTTTCAGGTCATCCTTTTCTTCGCGTTTGCGCCGCTTCAGTTCCTCGCGCTCGTGACGTTGATGATGGCGCAACTCGCTGGAATTCCCATAGCGATAACGCTCCTCCCGCTGATGGCGTCTGAGGTCGTCTTTTTCCCGCCGCTCGTGGCGCTTTTGCGCATTGCGTTCGCGCCGCTGATGGTCACGATTGTTGTAGTATTCGTCGTCATAATACCCGCGATCACGGTAAACTTCACGGTCATACCGGCCTTGCGCGATGGCGGCGCCGCTGCCGCTCAGAGCGATGAAGGCGACGAAGGCCACGGCGAACGTAGCTTTGAGCATAGAGTGAGTGAATTTGCCAATCAACATAGTTCCTCCTCGAGGCGCCCCTCTCCGTCGGCTTCAGAGAGGGCATTATAGTCCGGATACCCTGCGGGGGTAATTGTATCCTGAGCAGTTGATGCGCCAGTATTTGAAGAAAGTGTCAAGCCATTCATGGAGGACGGGATACGCGCGTGAAAGCCGGGCTATACGAAGCCCAATGGTGAAAGCCGCATATGGTATTACGGCGGACTATTCTGCCGGCCATCCCAGCACCCTGCCAAGGTATGCCGCCAGGATCATGATTGACACATCAGGCGCCGCCTCACTAATATCCTTCCGTCTTCAACAAACATCTCGATCTGGCTGCATCGCGGCGGCTCTCCTTGTCACTGATCAAGAAAGGAGCGAGCAGCAATGAATTGCCCAAGTTGCGGAACCCCCAGCGAGAATAAACGGTTTTGCACTCGCTGCGGCGCAAAGCTGGCGGAGATTCAGATTCAGGCTCCGCCCGGCGCCAATGTCTTGCCAAGGCAGTCGTATGACACGGTTCGTCAAAGACAAGCCACAGATGCTTTGACCAACCGGACACTGGATCAGCGCTACTATCTCGAAGCTAAACTCGGCGTAGGCGGGATGGGGACGGTATATCGCGCCCGCCGTTTGCTGATCGGTGACACCGTGGCGGTCAAGGTTCTCAATCCTGAACAAATGACCGACTCCAGCGCGGTCGAACGATTCCGACGAGAAGCTCAGGCCACTGTCCGCATCAAGCATCCGAATGTAGTGACCGTTTACGATTTCGGCGCCGCTCAGGATGGTGTCGTATATCTGGTCATGGAACTGGTGGAAGGGGAGAGTCTGCGCCAGATGATCGAGCGGCAAGGCACGCTGATTCCCATCACAGCCGCTGAGGTGGCGCGTCAAGTCTGCGCGGCGCTGGACGAGGCGCACCTGCAAGGCGTGACTCATCGCGACATCAAGCCTGAAAATGTCCTCGTGCAGACGACGGTGAGCGGCTTGCATGTCAAAGTGCTCGATTTCGGAATCGCCGCGCTCCTCGACATCACCGCGAGCAAACTGACTCAGACGGGCAATGTGGTCGGGACGCTTCACTACATGTCGCCGGAGCAGTGTATGGGCGAAGAACCGGATGGTCGCTCCGACATTTACAGCTTCGGAATCGTCCTCTATGAAATGCTGACCGGCGCAGTCCCTTTCGATTCGCCAACAGCGACGGCCATCGCCATCCAACACGTCAATCAATCGCCGCCGCCGATGCGCGCTCTCAATGCGAACATCCCGCCTGAAGTCGAAGCCGTCGTGCTGCGCGCGCTAGAGAAGCGGCGCGAGGCGCGGCCACAAACGGCGGGCGCGCTGGCGCGGCAATTACTGGCGGCTGTCAGCGGCGTGGCGCCAGCCCCGGCTCAACCCGACATCCTGCCCGGCGCCGCTTCATTCCGGGACAGCGGCGCGGCGGCAGCGCAGGTCTCCGAACCAATCTTCAGCAATGTCTCGCCTGCCTCGAACACAGGCGCCAAACTCGCGCCGCTGATATTCGGTCTGCTCCTGCTGCTAGCGATTGGTGGGGGGCTTGGCTATTGGTGGTACACAAACAAGAAGAATACCGAACAAGCCGCTGGCGCGACGCCTGTCGCTGAGGGCAATCAGCAACCCTCGACACTCGCATCCGATCAGAGTACGCCTGGCCGCGATACTCAACCTGTGGCGGAGACAAAGACGCCACTAGGAGACAAATTGTGGGATCTGATATCAGACCAAACAAGCGGCGTGAGCGAGGCTGGGAATGCGTTGGGGGCGCCAGATCAACAAGTGGCGGTGGTCGCGCCCGGCGGCCAGCTAGCGCTGGCCTATCATGAAGGCCAATTTTTCGGTGATGGGGCTGGCGCTGATTTGCGCGTGTTCAGTCCCGAGCAAGGCCGCGTCTCGTATACCGTCTTTGTGAAAGATGACCCCGCCAGCGCGTGGCGGCGGATTGACATCAACCGCAAGGGTTTTCCTCAGGGTGAGGCCAGTCACGATATGGGACATCACGGAATGCGGCAGGCTCGACAAGTGATGATCCGGAACGACGCGAATACCGATCTGCGGCTGGACGCCGTTTCGGTCGTCTACAAAGATGTTGCGTCCGGTAAAGAGGCTCCCCACAAACACCATTGATGTTTTACTTGCTGGCCTGGCCTCCGCGCCGCATCGCTGTCATCTCGTCAAGGAATTTCAATGCCTGATCGCAGGGCTGTGAATTCGCGCATTTCTGAGCCGCGGGCGATGGCGGGGTGATCGTCCCGCGCTTGGCGCCGATCTCCCGCAGCGAGTCGAATTCGACGGGCGCGTCCGTCTGAGTCTCGCTCATCCGCGAGTTCATGCCGCGCCGCATCATATCCATTTGCCGCTGGTGGTATAGCTCGACCTGATCGAAGCTGCGCCGAAGCTCCGCCGTTATGTTTCGCGCGAAGGCGCCGTTGACCGCGTTGTCGCGCTGAATCTGATCGCGCAGCAGCGTGGCGAAGATGTTCATGTTTTGCAGATAGGCCATTGCCAGCAAATGATCCGGCGCCGTGTCCATTCGCAGGCCCTGCTGCTGCGGCGCTTGCGATTGAGGTTGTTGCCCGGCGTGGCCTTCGTGCTGAGCCGGAGCCGTTACCACCAAAGCGGCGCAGCAGAGCAGAACCGCGATTGTCGTGACCACTGAGTAAAATCTCGTTCTCATCGCTTTCCTTCTTGCTCTTACCCGCCGTGCTTGTGAGCTGGAGGCTGCTCTGGCGGTTTCTCCGTGCGGCCTTCTCTCACTCTTGCCATCACTTCCTCGTACTTATCCGGCGGCAACACGCGCACCAGGGAGGGAGATGGGCGGGGCCGGGCGATCACTCCTTGAAGCCAAGGCCCGATCAACAACAGTCCTGCAAAACAGACGGCGGCGAACACTGCCGCGCGCCAGCCAGCAATCAACCACGAGACGAGAAGCGTGATAGCGAGCAGGAGGAAATTCCAGGGAGTCTTGGCGCTCGTGGTGATCGCTTCAGCCCAGGAGTTGTTTTCCAGAGCCATTGACTGCAGGAATCCGGTTACGGCCACATCTCCGGGAAGGCGAGTGGAACGGGCTACCGCCACACTCAACAGCGCAGTCACAATGATCGCAATGATCCAGACTATCCGCCGGCTATTCATCGTTTCCCCTTCTCGTAATCATCGAAGGCTTTGATCAGACCTCCAATCACTGCCGCCGATGTTTCCAGCAATGCCTGCGCCTTGGGCTCTCTCACCTTGCCCGCGCTGGCGCGCAATTCGGTGACCAGACCTTTCATTAAATCCCTGGCTACCGCCGGTTGTCGCAGCAGGCCGCTTTCCGGATGCTCATCCTCCAGCAATTCGGAAAACAGCTCGCGGACTTTCACCTTTGCGGCGGCCAGCGCCTTGCGGCCTTTCGGAGTGGCTCGATAAACGCGGCGCGGCTGTTTTCCGCCGCGTTCCTCCGATGAGCGCAGGTACCCTTTCTCTTCCTGCCCGTGGAGGAGCGGATAGAGTGTGCCGGGACTCAGCCGGTACCCATGTCGCGCCAGTTCTTCAATAATACCCACACCGAAGATCGGCTCCTGGCAGGCGTGATGAAGAACGTGAAGCCGGATTAAACCCGAGTACAATTCCTTGTCGTCCATATCCGTTCCATGTATAGTGTCGGCCATCGAATCGAAGTCCGATACTATTGCTGCAAAAAAGTCATTGTCAACCGCGGGCGTGGAACAGCTCAGGGATGGATGAATTATGCGAGGGCCGATTTTTTTAACCCCTCGGCGCGATAATTCAGTCTTCACCCTCAACGGCCAATACACCGCCGTTTGGAAGGCGAATTGACGAATCGAGAGGAAAACGAATCATCGAATGGGCCAATGGGAATGACTAAAACGCCGTTCTTTCTACTTCTGTTTATCTTCTTGTCATTATTTTCCATCACGGGGCTGGCGCAGGACCCTCCGTCGCTGACCCTGAGCTTTGAGCAGGCGGTCGAGCTTGCGCTGAAAAACTACACCGCGATTCGCGCGGCGCAGGCGCGGCGTCTGGCCTCCGAAGCGGGCGTCGAGTTGGCGCGCACGAATTATCTGCCTCGCGCCGACATGCTGTGGCAACAGAACCGCGCGACGCGGAACAATGTTTTCGGGCTGCTGCTGCCGCAGTCCACGCTTCCCTCGATTTCCGGACCTCAACTCGACAGCACGTCAATGTCGAGCGCGTGGGGCAGCGCGGGCGGCTTGATGCTTTCGTGGGAGCCGTTCGATTTCGGACTGCGCAAATCGAACGTCGAACTGGCGCGGGCGATCAGCAGGCAGGCGGGCGCTAGCGAGGACGTGACACGACTCGACGTGAGCGCGGCGGCGGCCGACGCTTTCCTGACTTTGCTAGCCGCCGAACAGACGGTCGAGGCGGCGCAGGCAAACGTCGAACGCGCTGAAACGCTTGTCAGGGCCGTTCGCGCGCTGGTCGAGAATCAACTGCGGCCGGGCGTTGACGCCTCGCGCGCGGACGCCGAAGTGGCCGCCGCGAAAAATCAATTGATTCAAGCCGAGCAGAGCGTCGAGCTTGCGCGCGCGGATTTGGCCGAAGCGGTCGGGCAAGCCGGGGCAAACATCACGATTGATCCCGGCCCTCTGCTCGAACTGCCGCCGGTCCCACCGAGGCCTGAAGTCAATTTCTCGCTGCACCCGCTGGCAATTGCGCAGACAGCGGCGATAGACATTTCACGGTCGCGGGAAAAGGTTCTCGACCGTTCATGGTTTCCGCGTTTCAACTGGCAGACGGCAGTTTTCAGCCGGGGATCGGGCGCGAGGCTCGACGGGAATTTCGACAACGGCAAAGGCTGGTATCCGAACGCGTTCAACTACGCCACCGGCGTGACGATCAGCTTTCCGGTCTTCGACATCTTCGGCCTGCGAGCCCGGCGCAAAGCCGAGGCGAACAACACCGCTGCCGAACAGGCGCGTTACGACCAGGTGATCAACACGCTCAAGACTCAGGACTCGCGCGCCCGCACGCTGGTGGATTCCGCCCGCCGCATCGCCGAAAACACCCGGGTTCAGGTCAAAGCCGCGCAGGAGACTTTGACGCGCGCGCGGGCGCGTTACGATTTCGGCCTCGCGAACATCACCGAAATGGCCGACGCGCAACGCTTGCTGGCGCAGGCGGAGATGGAGGACTCCGTCTCCAGACTCGCCGTCTGGCGCGCGATGCTCGCCGCCGCGAAGTTGCAAGGCGACCTGAAACCGTTTCTCCGACAGGCTTCAAAATAAAATATGTGGATCATCAATGTCGCGCTCCGCCGTCCAATCACCATTCTCGTCGCAGTCGTCGGCGTCGCCCTCGGATCAGTCCTGGCGCTTACACGGATGCCGGTGGACATCTTCCCGAATCTCAACCTGCCGGTGATCTACGTCGCGCAACCTTACGGCGGGATGGAGCCGGCGCAGATGGAGAGCTTTCTCGTCAATTACTACGAGTACCACTTTCTCTACGTCGCGGGCATCGAGCACGTCGAGTCGAAGTCCATTCAGAACGTCGGCCTCGTCAAGCTCTTCTTTCATCCCGGAACGGACATGAGCCAGGCGCTCGCGCAGGTCATCGCCTACGTCGAGCGTTCGAAGGCTTTCATGCCGCCGGGCACGGTCAACCCGTTCGTGGTGCGCTTCGACGCGGGCAGCGTGCCGGTCGGGCAATTGGTCTTTTCGAGCGAGACGCGCGGAGTGGCCGAGATTTCCGACCTCGCGCTTTTCCGCGTGCGCCCGGCGTTCTCGACTTTGCCGGGCGTCTCGGCGCCTCCGCCCTTCGGCGGCAATCAGCGGACGGTCGTGGTGCGCGTCGAGCCGGACCGCCTGCGCGCCTACGGAATGTCGCCCGAAGAGGTGGTCAAGGCCATCGCGGCGGGCAACACCATCACGCCCGCCGGGAACGTCCGCATCGGCGATTACAACCGCATCGCGCCGATCAACACTGTCGTTTCGAACATTCAAGAGCTGGCTGCGCTGCCGGTCCGCGTGGGGAGCGGGCCGACGGTCTACGTTCGCGACGTGGGCGTGGTCGAAAACGGCAGCGACATCCTGACGGGCTACGGCCTGGTCAACGGGCGTCGCACGGTCTACATCCCTGTCACCAAGCGGTCGGACGCCTCGACGCTCGAAGTCGTCAACCGCGTTAAATCGGAGTTGCCGCGCTTCCAATCGCTCGTGCCCGAAGACATCAATGTCAGCTTTGAATTCGACCAGTCTACTTACGTCAAGAACGCGATCAAGGGCCTTGCCTTCGAGGGCGCGCTCGGCGCGATACTCACAGGCCTGATGGTGCTGCTCTTCCTGCGCGATTGGCGCAGCTCCCTCATCGTCGTGACGACGATCCCGTTCGCGCTGTTGGCCGCGCTGGTCGGATTGTGGCTGACGGGGCAGACGGTCAACATCATGACGCTCGGCGGCCTCGCGCTCGCCATCGGCGTCCTCGTGGACGAAGCGACGGTCGCAGTCGAGAACATTCACTCTCATCTGGCCCGCGGCGAGCCGGTCGGCGTGGCGGTCTTTGAAGCGACGCGCGAAACGATCACGCCGCGATTGCTGGCGATGCTGGCCATCCTCGCAGTCTTCGTGCCGTCGTTCTTTCTGGTCGGCGTCTCGAAGTCGCTCTTCGTGCCGCTATCGCTCGCGGTGGGATTCGCCATGCTCGCGTCCTACTTTCTCTCAAACACGCTCGTTCCTGTACTCTCGGTCTGGCTGCTGCGCCATCAACACATTCACGACGACGAGTCGTTCTTCAACCGAGCGCAGCGGCGCTACGGTGAGATGTTGGGGCGCGTGATGCGGCTGCGCTGGGCGGTTTTCGGCATGTATCTGCTGATGGCTGGCGCGGTCATCTTCCTGATCGGACGCCATCTGGGTAACGACATCTTCCCGAATGTTGACACGGGGATGTTCCAACTGCGGCTGCGCGCCCCGGCCGGCACGCGCGTCGAGCGGACCGAAGTCATAGCGCAAAAAGCTCTCGACGTGATTCGTAATGAGGCGGGCGCCGACAACGTGGCGATCACGCTCGGTTACGTAGGCACGCAGCCGGCGAGCTTTCCCGTCAATACGATCCACCTGTGGACGAGCGGGCCGCAGGAGGCGGCGCTGCTGATCTCGCTGCGCTCAGGCTCCGGAATCCGAGCCGAGGAGTTTAAAGAGCGTTTGCGCCGGAAGCTGCCCGAAGCCATTCCGGGCACTGCTCTTTCATTCGAAGCCGGCGACGTGGTCGGCCAGGTGATGAACTTCGGCGCGCCGACGCCGATTGAAATAGCGGTGAGCGGCCCGAACCTCGCCGCCAACCGCGCCTTCGCCGACAAGGTGATGGCCGAGATGAAGAAGGTCGGTTCCCTGCGAGACCTGCAATTCAGCCAGCCGCTCGATTACCCGACCGTCAGCATCAACATTGACCGCGAGCGCGCCGGGCAGCTCGGCGTGACGGTCGAGCAGATCGGTCGTTCGCTCGCTTCGGCGACCTCGTCGAGCCGATTCATACAGCCGAATTACTGGCGCGACCCGGCAAGCGGCATCGCTTATCAGGTGCAGGTCGAAATCCCGCAGGCGCGCATGAATTCGGTCGAGGAGATCGAGAACATTCCCGTGACGCCAAACGGCGGGCGCGGACCGTACATCCGGGACGTGGCGCAGGTGGGACTCGGCACTGCGCCGGGGCAGTACGACCGCTACAACCAGCAGCGGATGATCACGATCACCAGTAACGTCTCAGGGCAGGATTTGGGCGGCGCGGCGCGTGAGGTCTCGGAGGCCATCCAACGCGCAGGCGAGGCCCCGCGCGGAGTGACGGTCAATATGCGCGGGCAGGTCCCACCGATGCGGCAGACGCTTTCGGGATTGCAGGTTGGTCTTTTGCTGGCCGTTGTGGTGATCCTGCTCCTGCTCACGGCCTACTTCCAGAGCTTGCGCATCGCCATCGTCGTGCTCGCGGCGATTCCCGCCGTCGTCGCGGGCGTGGCGCTGGCGCTGTGGCTGACGCGCACGACGCTCAACGTGCAGTCCTTTATGGGAGCGATCATGGCCATCGGCGTTTCGGTGGCCAACGCCATCCTCCTCGTGGCTTTCGCCGAGACGCAGCGGCAGGAAGGGCTGGACTCTTTCAGAGCCGCAATCGTTGGGGCGACGAGCAGGTTGCGCCCGATCCTGATGACGAGCTTCGCGATGATCGCCGGGATGCTGCCGATGGCCCTGGCCTTCGGCGAGGGCGGCGAGCAGACAGCGCCGTTGGGCCGCGCTGTGATCGGCGGACTGGCGGCGTCAACCGTCGCCGTGTTGATGGTTCTCCCGGCCGTCTTCGGCGTCGTGCAACGCCGCGCTGGCGCGTCGTCGCCCTCGATACATCCATACGACGCGCAGAAGACGGATAAACAACCGCACAGCGGTAATCCAACCCCCGTTAAGGTTGAAGAAGGAGCTTAAGGCAGATGGCTTTCAAGCAGACGTTCCTAGTTCTCGTTCTCATCATCGCCGCCACGACGGCTTGCAAGAGCAACGCGCAGGACCAGGCGGCAAAAACCGCGGCGAGTCCGGCGCCGGCGCAGACGCCGACTGTCAATGTCACTGAGGTCGTGTCCCTGGAGATGAATCGCCAACTCCGGCTGCCCGGCGAGTTGCAGCCATTCCAGGACGTGGCTATCTACGCTAAAGCGCACGGCTTCGTCGAGGCCATCAACGTTGATCGCGGCTCGGTCGTCAAAAGCGGTCAACTGCTAGCGCGGCTGCGCGCCCCGGAACTTGACGCACAGCGTGGCGAAGCCGAAGCCAGGTCGCGCGCCGCGCAATCCCAACGCGTCGAGGCCGCAGCGAGAGTGAACAGCGCCCGCGCGCAACGGCTGGAAGCCGAGGCGAAGCTCGCCGCCGAGGAGGTGACTTACCAGCGTCTGAAGTCCGCCTCCGCCACGCCTGGCGCTGTGGCCGGGAATGATGTTGAAGTCGCGCTTCGCTCGGTGGAAGCGGGCCGCGCGCGCGTCGAACTCTGGGGCGAGAATGAGAAGGCGGCTCAGGCGCAATTGAAAGCCCTTGAAGAGAATGAGCGCGCGCTCGGCGAGGCGGCGCGCACATCGCAAAATATTGAAGCCTACCTGCGCATCACCGCGCCTTTCGACGGCGTCATTACCGAGAGGAACGCGCATCCGGGCAGTTTGGTCGGGGCGTCGGGTGGACCAGCCGCGGCGCCGATGTTGAGGCTTCAGCAAGTATCCCGCTTGCGCCTGGTCGTCGCGGTTCCCGAGAGCGAAGTGACTGGCGTGGCGTCGGGTACGAAAGTGAACTTCACCGTCCCGGCGGCTCCGGGCGCCCAATTCGCAGGCGTGGTGCGGCGCATCAGCCACTCGCTCGACGCAAAGACGCGCACGATGCCGGTGGAGCTTGACGTGGATAATTCTTCGAGACGGCTCGCGCCGGGGATGTTCCCCGAAGTCATCTGGCCTGCGCGTCGCCTCCGCCCCTCGCTCTTCGTCCCGCCCACGGCTATCGCCACGACCACCGAGCGCAGCTTCGTCATCCGCGTGCGCGAAGGACTGGTCGAATGGGTCGATGTCAAACGTGGCGTGGCGATGAACCAACCGGGCGGTGATCTGATTGAGGTCTTCGGCGATCTCGCGCAGGGAGATCATATCGCGGTGCGAGGCACGGACGAATTGCGCCAAGGCGCGCGGGTCGCCACGAAAAAAGCCGCAGCCCCTCGTTGATGAGTGGCGGGAATGTTAGTCATACCGTTTGCGTCCGTTGAAAGGTGGCGTGAAATAATACTTCGTTCTCAAAGTTGAATCGCGGTAGGCCGGTTATGGGTGAGCGGTTTGAAGCAGCGGCTTTATTTGTTCGTCGAACTCTTCGGGAGTGAGGATGCCAATAATCCGGCCACGAATCTTTCCTTCACGGTCAACGATCACTGTCACAGGCAAAACGTCCGCGACTTCGAACAGAGCGAGCGTTTTTTCATCGCCGAAGAGAATGGGGTAAGAAACTTTCAGCCTCTTGATAGCTTTCCTCACCTGAACGGCTTCATCGGTCGGGTGCGCGACGCCGATGATTTGCAGGCCGCGCGCTCGATGCTCTTTCCGGAGCCTGACCAGTTCGGGCATCTCGGCCAGGCAGGGCGCGCACCACGTCGCCCAGAAATTCACCAGCGCGACTTTCCCTCGATAGTCGCTGAGCTTGACGGTCTTCCCGGCTGTGTCTTTGAGCGAGAAGGCGGGCGGGGCTTGAAGATCGCCGCCCGATTGGAATGCAAGAATGAAGGCGATGAGAAGACGCATCAGTAAAGGTAGCGAATGCCGAAGAGGATGTTTTTGTCCGTGCGCAGAACCTGCGGCCCGGCGCGCTCGATGACTGGAATCTGGTAACTGACCTCTACGAGAAATCTCGCCGCCGGCACGTATTGGAGCGCCGGAGCGACATAAAACCCGTTTGAGCTTGTATCCGAAACCTCTCTTCCGCCAACCCGACCGTTGGTTCTATGAATGTAAGTCGTCTCAAAAATCAGAAACAGTTCGTTCGTAGGGCTGCGGTATTTCAGCGGCAGCAGCACGTACTCCAAATCGGTGTTGACACGCGCCTCGTGTCCCAGGCGAAAGCCGTTACGTTCGGAGCGAGCGATTCCTTCGACGCTCGCCCCGTAAACGAAGCGGCCTCGCGCCTGCGAGTACGAGGCGTCAACGTGGGTGGAGAGTCCGCCTGAGATAGGCGTGAGTTGTTGGCGGACGAACTCAGGCAGCGGCAGATCGGCTTCCGCCGGCGCATCGTTACTTCCGGTCGGAAGCTCCAGGCCAAACCGCACCGCCGCTTGCCGGTCGCCCCACGTTTCGAGCGTCCGAAAAAAACGGTACTTGCCCCAGAGAACCACGTTGCCCCAGCCGCGGCCGGAGCCTTCGCGCGCGCCGTCGCGAAAAGAAGCTTTCTGATATGGAATCTCGGCTTCAAGCTGGAGCGTCGGCGTCGGCGTGTAAGTAAGATTGAGCCTGGCCGCATGCCGATCAATCTTGAGAGAGCCGAGATGCTGCCGCGTGAAAAGGTAGCGCGGCACAACCGCTCCGCCTCTGTACACAGTCAGGCCAGGGCTGGTAGCGCGAATCGGAGTCATCGGGACGGCGTCTTCCATAACCGCTATCTCGGCGGTTTCAGTAAACGGCCTTCGCATCGCCGCCACCTTCTCCACATCGCGAAGGCGAATCGTTTCGCGGGCCGATTCTTTGCCGCCCTGCGTCTCCCAACCGCCCCGAACCTCAACGCGCGCCCCTGAAGCAAGCGCCGGATGGTCTCCGAGCAACAGGAAGCGTTGTTTTGAAACATCGGCGACCAGGAACCATTTATCCTCCTCGCGCTCAAGCGCGCCGATGACAATGGTCTCAGCCGAGCCGAGTTTATACCCCGCCTTCTTGATCGCATCTCTCAAAACCGCGAATGAGACGGCTTTTTCAGGCTTCGGGGTGAAGCCGCCAAGCCCGTTTTGAACGTCAGTGATTTTGATGTCGTCAATCTTCG
>Ga0187894_10003747_pt1 | contig 16767 bp, 16 predicted proteins | sample GBC1701081metaG_FD_136650 | JGI IMG/M metagenome (GOLD analysis project Ga0187894, IMG submission 136650) | White microbial mat communities from a lava cave in the Kipuka Kanohina Cave System on the Island of Hawaii, USA - GBC170108-1 metaG ... | reverse complement strand
TTGAACGAGCCGTCGATCGAGACGAGCTCGGGCACCGCTGGAACGTCGCCCGGAAACGTCTCGAAGTCCTTCACCTCTTCGCCGCAGTAGACGATCGAGCCGTCGTCGTGCAGCGCGAACCAATCGTCGGTGTCTTCGATCAGCTCGCCGTCTTCGCGCACCACGTCGTTGACGACGAGGCACTGCACGCCTTCGATCGATTTCAGCTCGTTGCGCACGATGATCTCGACGGTCTCGGTGCCGTCCGAGAACGTCTTGCGGTTGCCGACCGCGAGCGGGAAGTACGGATTCGGACGCGAAGGCCGGCGCGGATCCTGATAATTCGCGGGATCGAAGTCGGGCTCGTAGCGCGCCTCGCCGAGCGCGCCGCACAGGTCCTCGCGCGCGTCGTCCTGCTCGTCGCAGAGTAGGTTCGCGTCGCGCAGCTCAGCGCTCGCGTCCGCATTGCACGCCGCGCGCTCCGCGCCATCCCCGAGGTTGAGGCAGATCGCGCGCGCCTTGTAGTAATCGTCGCGCGCCTCGTACAAGCACGAGGTCTCCTGCAGCTCCGCAGTGTCGGAGCAGAACTCGCCGACGGCGCTCGCGGCAGCAGGCGCCAGTGCGAGTGCCGTGAGCGCCGCGCACGCCGCGCTCGCGTTGAACCCCTTCGTGAGATTCGACGACATGAAAGGTCCTCGCTGATTCCGCCGGACGATTCCGCGCGGGAGTTGTTGCGAGGCGCGTTTTGCAAGTGCGGTGCCCAGCGCACTGCCGTCTTTGCCCCGCGCGAGCCCGCGCTTCTGCCGAGGTCGGCAGGCGGCTGCTGGTCTCAGCAGAGCCGGAGCGCTGCGCGTGGCTCGCTCACAAACCTCGCGACAGCTCGTCGGCGCGCGCGAAGTAGCGGTCCGCGCGCGCGACGATGTCGGCGACGGAGCCCGAGCGCATGCCGCCGCTGGCGCCGGCGCGCGCGCGCGCGGCGACTCCCTCGACCAAGCACGCCATCTTCCACCACGAGAACACTTCGTAATAAGCGAGCTGCGAGAGGTCGAAGCCGGTGCGCTCCGCGTAGCGCTTGGAGACCTCCGCCCGCGTGCAAAAGCCGGGCGCCTGCGTCGGCGGATCCTGCAGCCACGTGTTCAGCTCGCCGGGCGCCGCCCAATACACCAGCGACCAGCAGAAGTCGGCGATCGGATCACCGATCGTGCACAGCTCCCAGTCGAGCACCGCAATCACACGCTGCTGCGCATCGAGCACGACGTTGTCGAAGCGATAGTCGCCGTGCGCGAGCGCCGAACGCGCGATCTCGCGCGGAATCGAGCGCGCGAGCCGCGCGTGGACCCGCGCGAGCAGCGGGATCTCTCGTGCTGCGGAGGCCTCGGCTTGGGTGCGCCAGCGCGCGAGCTGCCGCTCGACGTAGCCGACGCGCTTGCGGGCGAGATCACCGAGACCGACCGCGTCGACGTCGAGCGTGTGCAGCGCCGCCTGGGTCGCGATTAGCGCGTCGGTCGCACGCTCCTTCTGCTCCGCGCTGAGCGCCGCAGCTTGCGCGCTGTCGCGGAGGATCAGCCCCTCTACGAAGCTCATCACGTAGAACGGCGCGCCGTTCACGGCTTCGTCGTCGCAGAACGCGAGCGCTGCCGGCGCGGGCACCGGGCTCAGCGGTCGCGAGAGCGCGCCGATGATCTTCCATTCGCGCGCCATGTCGTGCGCGGTCGCAATTCGCGCGGCGACCGGTGGGCGGCGCAGCGCGAAGGCGCGGCCGCCGGAATCGACCACCCGGTAAGTGAGATTCGAGCCGCCCGCGGCGATCAGCTCGAAGCGAAACGGCGGCCGCGCGCCGTCGAGATTCGCTGCGAGCCACGCAGACACACGCGCGGGGTCGATGCCTCGAACTTCCTCCGTCACGTCCCCTCCGCGTCCTGGCGTACTGCGCAAGCGGCGCACGATATCTCGGCTGCGCTGCCAGCTGCGGTCGCGATCTGCGAGATGTGCTCTACTCGCGCGCGCCATGGCGACGGAAGCCGTCTTGCAGACGACGCGCCCCGCCCGGTCGGGGTGGGGCCTCACGCTCGGAACCTTCGCTGCGCTGCTGATCGGATCGCTGCTGCTGCTCGCGATCGCCGGCGTCGGCGAAGCCGGCGTGCGCAGCTGGATTCGGGCGACCGCGCGCGCCTCGATCGCGCTCTTCCTGATGGCGTTCGTCGCGCGCCCGCTGCGACAGCTCTGGCTCAGCGACGCCTCCGCGTGGCTGCTCGCGAATCGCCGCTACCTCGGCGTCTCGGCCGCGCTCGCGCAGCTGCTGCACGGCGTCGCGATCGTTTGGCTGGCGCTCGGCTGGCCCGATCCCGAGCCGACCGACCTCACCGGCCTGATCGGCGGCGGGCTCGGCTTCGCGCTCTATTTCGCGATGGGCCTCACGTCGAGCCGAGCCGCAGTCGCAGCGCTCGGCAAGCGCGTCTGGAAGGCACTTCACATCGCAGGCGCCTACTGGATCTGGTTCATCTTCGCGCTCACGAACTGGGGGAACGTCGAGTACGCCCTTTCGGGCAAGCTCGGCCTCGGTCATCAGGTGCTCTACGTCGGAATTCAGGCCGCGTTGTTCGGAGCCCTCGGGCTGAGGATCTTCGCGCGAGTCCGAGCGCCGACGTCGAGCTGATCGGAATCTGCCGGGGGCCGGGAGACCGTGGACGAACGCCGCCTGCTCGAATCGATCGCTGGCGCTCAACAACGCTTCTTCGCCGAGAAGAGCCCGACGCGTGCGTTCGACGGCTTGCTCGCCGATCTGCTCGCGATCACCGAGAGCGAGTACGGCTTCATCGGGCAGGTGCTGCGCGAGCCGGACGGTGCGCCGTTTCTGCGCATGCAATCGATCACCGACATCGCGTGGAATGAAGAGACCCGGCGCATGCTCGCGGCGCGCGGCCCCGACGGCCTCGAGTTTCACAATCTCGCGACGCTGTTCGGTGTCGCGCTCAGCTCGGGCAAGCCGGTGATCTCGAACGATCCGGCGCACGATCCGCGGCGCGGCGGCTTGCCGAGCGGGCATCCGCCGCTGCGCGCGTTCCTCGGGCTCCCGCTTTTCGCGGGCGGCGAGCTGGTCGGCATGGCTGGCCTCGCGAATCGCGCAGGCGGATACGACGAGGCGCTCGTCGCGGAGCTCGAGCCGTTCAGCGTCACCTGCGCGAGCCTGGTGGTCGCGCGGCGCGAGGGTCTCGAGCGCGCGGCCGCCGTCGCGGGCCTGCGCCATCGCGTCGCGCTCGACGGATTGCTCGCGCGCATCGCGCGCGAGTTCGTCGAGGCGAGCCCGGAGTACACGGACGCAGCGATCGAAACCGCGCTCCAGCTCGCGGGCGAGTTTCTCGGAGCAACGCGATCGCTCTGCGGAATCCGGGTCGACGGCGAAGACAAAATCGCGCTGCGCTACGCGAGCGGCGCGCCGCTACCGGACGGGTCTCCGCGCGAGTTCGCGTTCTCGGACTACCCGGGGCTCGGCGAAGAGCTGCTCGCGCGCGGCATGGTGACGAGCCTCGATCCTGCGTTCACGCTCTCCAGCGCGCGCCTGCCGGGAGCTTTCCAGAGCGTGCGCGCCTTCGCGTCGCTGATCGGAGGTCAGACTCCCCGCAACGTCTGCATCACGTTCCAGTGGGAAGGAGCGCTGGTTTCGCTGTCACGCAGCGACGTGTCGGCGATGCGCCTGCTGCCCGACCTCGTCTCGGCGGCGCTCGCGCGCAAGCATGCGCTGGCAGTGCTGCGCGAGAGCGAGAGCCAATTCCGCACGCTGGCCGAGCTGCTGCCGCAGGCGGTGGTCGTCACCGACCCAAAGCGCAACGTGCTGTTTGCGAACCGGGCCGCACGCGAGTTCCTCGGTCGCCCGATCCAAACGGGCCTGCCGCTGAGCGAGCTCGCTCACCCCGAGGACCGCGAGCGGCTCGCGCGCGCCGTGCGCAGCGCGGTCGGTGGGCGGCGCGGCGCCTCGATCGAGACGCGCCTGCGGAGGAACGACACGGAGTACCGCAGCTACCTGATCGATTATGTGCCCGCCTTCGGCGCGCTCGGCGGCATTCCGGGAGATTTGTGGACGGCGTTCGACGTGACCGAGCAGCGCGCGCTCGAAGCGCGGCTTCGCGAATCCGAGAAGCTCGAAGCGGTCGGGCGCTTGGCAGGCGGAATCGCGCACGATTTCAACAACATCCTGACCGCGATCTCGGGCCACGCGGAGCTCGCGCTGCTGGGCGAGCCGCTCGGCCGGCCTGCCGCCGGCGATCTCGCGGGCATTCGTGAAGCGGCCGAGCGCGCCGCCGATCTGACGCGCCAGCTGCTCGCCTTTGCGCGCCGCCAGCCGGTGCAGCCGCGCGTCGTCGACCTGAACGCGCTCGTCGAGCGATCGCGCGCACTGCTCCAGCGCTTGATCGGGGAGCACATCCAGCTCGTGGTCCACGAGCATGCGGCGCCGTTGCCGATCGAGGCCGATCCCGGCCAAATCGAACAGGTGATCGTGAACTTGGCGGTCAACGCGCGCGATGCGATGCCGAGAGGCGGGACGCTGACGATCGAGACGCGCGAGGCGGCGCTCGCGAGCGGACGCTGCGCCGAGCTGACCGTCGCCGACACGGGCGTAGGCATGGACCCGAGCACGCTCGCACGCGTCTTCGAGCCGTTCTTCACCACCAAGGAGCTGGGCCGCGGCACCGGGCTCGGGCTCTCGACTTGTTACGGAATCGTGCGCCAGGCCGGCGGCGAAATCGAGGTCGCGAGCCGGCCGCGCTCCGGCGCGATCTTCTCCGTGCGCCTACCCGTGGCGGACGCGCCGCTCGCGAGCGAGCCCCGCTCCGCCGCGCGCGTACTCGAGGCGCCGGGCGCGGAGACGGTGCTGCTGGTCGAAGACGAGCGCGCGGTGCGCGAGGTCGCGGAGCGTGCGCTGCGCGAGCTCGGCTATCGAGTCACCAGCGCGAGCGACGGCCGCGCCGCGCTGCGAGCGCTCTCGAGCTGGCAGGCTGCGCCGCTCGATCTGCTGATCACGGATGTCGTGATGCCGGACGCCGCGGGCAGCGAAGTCGCCGCGCGCGCGCGAGAGGTGTTCGCGAGCGCGCGCGTGCTCTACATCTCGGGCTACTCCGATTCGTTCGACGCTGCGGGCGTCGCTTCTCAGCCGGGCTCCGCGTTCCTCGCGAAGCCGTTCACGCCGAGCGCGCTCGCCGCGGCGGTGCGCAAGCTGCTCGACGCGCACTGAGCCCGCCGCCCCGCGCTACTTGCGGAACTTCGGGATCACGTGGCGCCCGAGATTGCGGATCGATTCGAGGATCGCGTCCTGCGGCACGGTTCCCATCTGCAGCAGGAACATGATCTCGTCGGCCCCCGCGGCGAGCAGCTTCTCCACGTACTCGATCGCGTCGGCAACGTTTCCGTAAGCGTTATTGGGGTTGTACATGCCGGTCGTCTCGGTGCCGACCTCGATCTTCTCTTCGTTCAGGCGCGCAACCAGCGCCTGCCCGGCGTGCAGCAGCACGTCGGCGTCGTCGCCGTCGACGAAGGTGCGCGGCTGCGGCGCCTGTCCAGTCGGGTCGTACCAGTGATTGATCGCCTCGGCGAAGTAGCGCTGGCCGCGGTGACCGATCCTCTTCGCGCTCTCGCGGTCATCCAGCACGATCGCAGGACACAGCGCCGAGAGATGCTCGTTGGTGAACTCGCCGACCTGAGAAGCGCGCGTGCGCCGTTTCAGCGCCGCACGGTACACGCGGTTCTTCTTCGCGATGTCCTCGGGGCCCGCGAAGCCGAGACAGAGCGCGCCGACGCCCCACTCGCCTGCCTGGTTCAGCGTCGCCTCGCGCGTGCACGCCAGGAACATCGGCGGGTGTGGATCCTGCAGCGGCTTCGGATGGATCGGCCGCGGCGGGATGTCGAGCAGCTCCGAGCGGTGCTCGAACATCTCCTCGCGCCACATCTTCGGAATCATCCGTGCGCTCGCTTCGAGCTGCGGCGAGATGTCGGCGATGTTGGTTTGGAAGGCGCCGCTCTCTTGTTGGGTGCCGCCCTTGCCGACGCCGAAATCGACGCGGCCGTTCGAGAGGATGTCGAGCATCGCGATGCGCTCGGCGACCTTGACCGGGTGGTTCATCCGGAACGGCAGGCACACGACGCCGTGGCCGATGCGGATCCGCGAGGTCTTGCCCGCCACGTAGGCGAGAAACGTCTCGGGCGCGCTCATGTGCGCGTACCACTTGAGGCAGTGGTGCTCGACCGCCCAGACGCGATCGAAGCCGACCTCTTCGGCGAGCAGCGCCTGCTCGACCGATTCGCGCATCACGCGCTGCTCGCCGCTGCGCGAGGGATCCGCGGTCTGCGCTTCGAAGATCATCGAGAACTGCATGCGAACCTCCGCCGCTTCGGCACAGTAATGCGGCGCGAATGCGCGAGCATCGTCCGAGTGGACGAGGAGCGCCGCGCCGGGAGGACAGCGCGTGGTCGATTCGCGCCGCCGCGCTGCGGAATACAGCGAGATCCGCAGCGACCTGAAGACGGGCGATCTCGTCTTGTTCTCGGGCGCGAGCGTGTTCTCGAGCGTGATCAAGTGGGCGATCGGCGGGAAGTGGTCTCACGTCGGCGTGGTCGTGCGCGCGCCGCAGTTTCCGGGCCGCGTGCTGCTCTGGGAATCGACGCGGCTCGCGGATCTCGCCGATGTAGAGACGGGCCGCGCGGCTGCCGGCGTGCAGCTCGTCTTTCTGAGCGAGCGCCTCGCTCGCTACGCCGGTGAGTTCAAGCTGCGCCAGCTCGACCGACCCGTGACGGCCGAGATGGATCAGGCGTTTGCGAAGCGGCGCGCCGAGCTCGCCGGGCGCCCGTACGAGCTCGAGAAGCGCGAGCTGCTCGAGGCCGCGGTCGACAGCTGGTTCCGCGCGCTGAAGGAAGAACGCCTGAACAGCCTGTTCTGCTCGGAGCTCGTCGCCGAGGCTTATCAGGCGATGGGCCTCCTGCCCGAGCCGCCGGACGGCTTGCCATCGTGCGAGTACACACCGCGCGATTTCGCGCGCCGCTCGGTGCGGCTGCAGCGCGGCTACCTGTTAGGGAGAATCATCGCGATCGGCTGAAGCGCTGCTTGGCCGCGCGGATCAGCGGCGCGGAGGCGCGGCACTACCGCGATGCGCGGTGCTACCGCGCGGATGCGCGGTACTACCGCGCGGATGCGCGGTGCTACCGGATGTCGTTCAGCCGCGAGCTCTCGAGCTCGCGCAGCGCGGGCTGCATCAACGCCTGCTGGCGCTGCGTGCGCCGGTAGAGCAGCTGCAGGATCTGCTCGTCGCGCTCCGGGCCGGCGCCGAGCACGAACTCTTCGAGCGCGCGATCGGCATCGAGGCCGGGGGCTGCGCGGGCACCTGTCAGGCGGAAGACCTCGTCGGCGTCCTGCCGCTCGATCGCGCCGCCGCGCGCATCGAGCTCGCGCGCCCACTGCGCGATGCGGTACGCGGTGTCGGCCTCGTAGCTGCGCGCGAGCGCCGCGATCGACTCGAGCAGCTGGTCGAAGCCCGGCGCATGGCGCGACGGCGCGGGCTCGGGGAGCTCCGCCTCCCGCAGCGAGATGCCGGCAAAGCGCGCGATCGCCTCGAGCGAGATCCGGCCGTAGACGATGTCCCAGCCCAGATAGACGGGATAGTTGAACTGCGGCGGCGGTACCGCGAGCAGCGGCGCGCACGCGATCGGTGTGCAGATCCCGAAGCGCGCCGTGTGGTACCAGACGGTCTTCACGTCGAGCGGCTCGCCGACCAGCGCGGCGTAACGCTGGAATGCCGGGTTCAGGTCGCCCATCGGCTCCGAGAGATCGCGGTTCAGCATGCCGGCGAGATCGGCGAGCGGATCGCCGATGTACGCGAGCTCGAGATCGATCATCGCGGTGACGCGGCCGTTCTCGAACAGGAACTGACCGGTATCGCCCTGCAGCATCGCGGCCCGACTGCGATGACGCGGCACGTTGCGGTGCAGCCAGCGGATCACCCACTCGATGCGCGCATCGGGGCGGTTCTTGCGATCGCGCCAGGATTTCTCCCAGCGCGCGAAGTCGCCGAGACCCAGCTGCTCGGGGCGTTGCGGGCGCTCCAGCCCTAGTGCCTCGAAGCGCGCGAGCGGCAGGCGATGCAGCGCGGCGAGGATCTCCATCCAGTGATCGAGCACTGCCGAGCGTTCGGCGTCGTCGCGCGCGGTCGCGAGGTTCGGGCGGCCCGGCGCGCGCGCCATCACGATCGCGAGCGGGTCATCGAGGAAGCCATAGACGTGAGGCACCGGAATGCCCTCGGCCTCGAGCGCCGTCAGCACGCGGTATTCGTGGTCGAGCCCGTAAACGCCGTGCTGCATCTCGCCGCGATCGCCGCGCAGGTAGATCGGGCGCAGCTCGCCGCCGCAGTCGAGATCGAGGAAGAACGCGGGTCGCCAGCGCGCCTGCTTCTCGGCGCGCACGATGCGCCCGCCGACGAGGCGCTCGACCTGCGCGAAAGCGCGCGCCCATTCCGGTCCGACACCGAGCTGCGTGGCGAAGGCTTCGGCGTCGGACATGCGCGCTCCTGCGGTTCGGTGGACGAGCGACTGTGGCGCAATCGCGGCGCCCGGCGCAGCAAGAAGGCGCTCCGCGGCCGCGGCAACGCAGCGATCGGACGCAGCTCGAGAAGCCGCAAGCGCTCGGCGCCAGCGAAGCTGGCGCAGAGCGCGCGCAGCGAGCCCAACGGGCGAGCGGAGCCCGAACAAAACCGTCCACTCGACCGATCGGTCGACTAGGCTAGCGTGCACGACGCCGCCCCGAAAATTTCCGGAGAACCCATGAGCGCTGCCGCCCAGGTCCCGCAGTCCTTCACTCGAGCGCCGAGCATCGAAGACATCGTCAGTCCCGAGCAATACCGCGACTTCGGCTACCCGCATGCCGCCTGGAGCTGGCTCCGTAACAACGATCCGGTGCGCTTCTATCCGGACAGCGAGCGCTTCAAGGCGTTCTGGGCGATCACCAAGCACGCCGACATCGTCGAGATCGGCAAGAACCCGGGCGACTTCATCATCCAGCCTCGGCTCGCGGTGTTCGACCAGACCAACCAGCCGCCCGAGGGCGAGATCCTCGCGCGTCACCTGCTGAACATGGACCCGCCCGACCACGCGAAGTTCCGGCAGGTCGCTTCGAAGTGGTTCACGCCCCGCACGGTCAAGGTATGGGAGCCAAAGGTCCACCAGATCACGCGCCAGATCCTCGACAAGGCGCAGCGCAAGCAGGAATTCGACTTCGTGATGGAGGTGTCGGCGCCGATCACGATCGCGGTGATCGGGCTGATGCTCGGCGTGCCCGAGGCGGACTGGCCGCTGCTGTTCAAGTGGACGAACGAGACGATCGCGCCCGAGGAGCCCGAGTTTCAGCAGGGCCGCAGCGCGCGCGAGACGAGCGATCAGGCGCGCGGCGAGCTGTTCAAGTACTTCCACGCGCTGTCGGAAGAGCGCCGCAGAAACCCGAAGGACGACATCATCTCGGTCGTCGCGACCGCGAAGGTGGACGGCCAGGAGCTGCCGGTCTTCGAGCTGCTCTCGTACTACTTCCTGCTGGTCGTCGCGGGCAACGAGACCACGCGCAACGCGATGACTGGTGGCGTGCAGGAGCTGATCAACAACCCCGCGCAGTGCGCGAAGCTGATCGCGCGCGGCGATCTCGTCGAGGGCATGATCGAGGAGACCGTGCGCTGGGTGACGCCGGTGAACCAGTTCTCGCGCACCGCTACGCGCGACGTCGAAGTGCGCGGACGCAAGGTCAAGCAGGGCGAATCGGTCTGCCTGTTCTACGCGTCGGGCAACCGCGACGAGGAGATCTTCGAGCGCCCGTTCGAGTTCGACATCACGCGCAACCCCAACAACCACATCGGCTTCGGGCGCGGCGAGCACGTCTGCCTCGGCGCGCACCTCGCGCGCCTCGAGCTGCGCGCGCTGTTCTCGCAGCTGCGCGAGCGGCTCGTCTCGATCGAGCGCGCGCGCACGGTCGAGCGCATCAACTCGAGCTTCGTCGGCGGCGTGAAGCGCGCCTTCGTGCGCTGGGAGCTGAAGGAAGCGCCGCGGGCGTGAGGCGCAGCGGCGGATCGCGCCGCTCACTCAACGCAGGCGCTGAAAGACCGCCCGCTCGCCCGCACCCAACGCGGAACGCCAGAGCGCCTCTTTGCGCACTGCGCGCCGGTATAGGTACGCGGCGAGCTCAGGGGCGGCGCCGCCGTCGTCCGCGTCGATCCGGCGCAGCAGTGCTTCTTCGGCCGCGGCTCCGCTAGGCACCCTCGCTTCGAGCAACGCCGCGAGCTCGTCCAGCTCCTGCTCTGCGAGCGCAGCGCCGAACGCATCCGCGTTGCGCAGGTGCGTCGCGAGGCGCAGCGCGAGATCGAGGCGATAGCGCGCGTGATCATCGGCTGCGGCCGGCTTGTGCTCGCCCTGCAGATTCTCTTCGAGCAACGCGAAGATCGGCGCGCGCTCGGTCGCATGCAGAGGCGGGAGCGCCGGCGGCTGCGGCGCGATCCCGATCGCCTCGCAGAGCGCTTCGGCGGTCGCGCGCTTGTAACAGACATCCTGCGCGTACCACTCCGCGTGATCGGTCCGCGAGTGCATGTTCTGCACGACGCCCGCGAGCGCGAGCGGCGTGATCGCCATCGCCTTCACCGTGTAGTACGAGAGCTTACGGCGATCGAGCTTCGTGCCGGCCAGCTCTTCGTAACGCGCGAGCCAGCGCGCGAGATCGATGCCGGGGTTGTAGAAGTCGCGCGTGCGGATCTGTGCGAGGTCGAGCGCCGGGTCGCCGAGATGTGCGAACTCCCAGTCGATGATCGCGGTGACGCGCGTGCCCGCGAACAGGAATTGGCCGGGGCCGGTGTCGCCCTGCACGAGCGCGAGACGCTCCGGCGGCGCGGGCAAGTTCCGGCGCAGCCAGCGCGTCGCGAGCTCGACGATCGGCACCGGCCGCCGGAGCTCGCGGCGATACGCGCGCTCCCAGAGCGTGAGATCGTGGAGCGCGCATTCGTCGGCGCTGGCAGGCGGCTCGAGACCTGCCGCGACGAAACGCGCGGGATCGAGCTGGTGGATGCGCACGAGCTCGCGCAGAAAGTCGTCGTCGAGCGCGTCTCGCGCGGGGCCGGGCGCGAGCTTCGTGTAGTCGAACTCCCCCGTGACGCGCTCCATCAAGATTCCGAGCGGGTCCGGGCAGAAGCCGTGGACGCGCGGAACGCGCGCGCCGGCCTCGCCGAGCGCGCACAGCACGCGGTGCTCGCGCTCGAGCGTGAACTCGCGCGAGATCAGCTGCTCGGCGCCGCGGTCCATGCGCGCATAACAAGCGAGCGTCTCGCCCCCGCGCTCCACGTCGAGAAACCAGGCAGGACGCCCGCCGGAGCGGCGCTCGCCTTGCCGTTCGGCGCGCAGCACGCGCCCGCCGAGCGTGCGTTCGGTAAAGCGCAGGAAGCGCGCGAAATCCGAATCCTGCATGCGCCTACGACTTGACCACGTATTCGCTCATCGGGATCACGTCGATGCGGTCGAAGTCGATGAAGCGCGCGGTGCTCTCCAGCATGCGGCCGCGGTTCGAGTCGAGCTTCGCGTCATTGCCGAGCGCGTCGTAGAACGCGTGCTGGCTGGTCATCGCAGCCGCGGGGAAGCACTCCTCGACGATCGCGTCGAAGCCCGGCGCGCCGTACGTGAGCGGCCGCACCACGGCGTTCTGCACGTAGCGGAACGTCGACTGCGTCTCCTTCGCGACCGCCGTGTGCGAGCCCTGCCAGATCTGCAGCCAGTGCTCCGGGTCGATGCGCGGCGGGCGCTGGATCAGAGCGATCTGCGCGTAGCCGGGCGTGCGCTCGCCGTCGCGCGCGCGTTGCTTCACGTTCGGAATCGGCTCCGACTCCGCGACCAGGTAGCCCGAAATGCGCGGCGCTGCGGCGCCAAGCGCTTTCTCGATGGGCTTGCGGTCGAGATGCGAGTGCAGCCAAAAGGTCGCGAGCGCATCGGGCAGCGGGCGCGTGTTCATCATGCGCATCGGCGCCGCGGGCGCGACCGCCGAATCGGCGACGTCGAGCTGCAGTTTCAGCGCTCCTGCAGCCAGCACGGCTGCGGCAGTCGACCCTAACAGCTGGTCGCGCAGCGCGTCGCCGCTCGCCGCCTCCGGCTTCCACAGCAGATAGGCGAGCTTCTCCATGTCCCCTCCCTAACCGCGGCGCGTGAACGAGCTCGCGACGCCGTCGTAGAACACGCCAGCCGTCGCGCCGCCATCGGCCAGGAACTCGGCGCCCGTACAGTACGAGGAATCGTCGGACGCGAGGAACAGCGCGAGCCGCGCGATCTCTTCGGGTTGCCCGATGCGTCCGAGCGGATAGCCGGCGAAGTGGCGGTTGTAGGTGGAGAGATCCTCGTTGTCAGGGTTCCCCATCGGGGTCGAGATCGAGCCGGGCAAGATCGTGTTGACGCGGATCTTCGCGGGCCCGAGCTCGATCGCGGCGACCTTGCTGAGCCCGCGCACCGCCCACTTGCTGGAGACGTAGGCGACCATCCCGTTCGTGCCGCGCGTGCCGTCCATCGAGGCGACGTTCACGATCGAGCCGCCGCCATGCTCGGCGAGCACGGGGGCGCAGGCGCGCACGCCCAGGAAGCAGCCGACTTGGTTCACGCCGATCACGCGCAGGTAGTCCTCGCTGCGCGTCTGGGTGAGCGGTGCGTAGTGCTGGATCGCGGCGTTGTTCACCAGCGTGGTGAGCGCACCGAACTCGCGCGCGGCCGCGAGCGCTGCCTGCCAGTCGGCTTCCTGGCTCACGTCCATGCGCACGAAGCGCGCGCTCGCGCCGAGCTCCTTCGCGAGCGCTTCGCCCTCGCTAGCGAGCACGTCGCCGATCACGACCCGAGCGCCCTCGGCGACGAACAGCCGCGCTTCCGCGGCGCCTTGCCCTCGCGCGCCGCCCGTCACGATCGCGAGCTTGCCGGACAGGCGCCCCATCACGCGGCTCCATCCGTTTCTGCGGCTGCGCCGAATACTCGAGCCGCATAGCGCGTGTCCACGTGCTCGCGAAGCTCTGCGACCCGCCCTCCCGAGAACTCGAACACGAATACGTAGTCGTTCTCGTAATCGGGTCCGGCCCGCGCAAGCTTGGCCGTCATGCGCGTCTCTGCGATCACGACGTCATCCCGCGCGAGCATCAGCCGAATCGCGATCCGCTGCGTGCCGGGCACGAACGCGGCTTCGACGGCGCCGAGCATCAGGTCGGCGATTCGCTCGGCGCCGTGATGCGTGCCGCCGTACGGTGCGACGGCGCCCTTCGGCACGCACCAACGCGCATCGGGACGCAGCAGAGCGAGCAACGCGGCGCGATCGCCGTGCGTGATCGCGTCGAAGTACGCGCGAACCGCCGCCTCGTTGGAGTGCGCGCGCATCGGCCGAACCTCCGCTCGGGCTTGGTAGCCCAGCCCCTCGGCACCGGTGATAGGCTGCGCGCGCGAGGAGCGAGCATGAGCGCCGCGGAAGCCGTGACCGCGTTCGATCTCGAGCGCACCTACGTCCACCTGAGCGACGGCCCCGCGGCGCGGCGCATCGAGGTCACGCCGGATTTCTGGCAGACGATCGATGCGAAACCCGAGCTGAGCGGCGGCAGGCTCGTCACGGCGTCGCGCTTCGTCGAAGACTGGACGCACTGGGAAATGCATCCCGCCGGCGAGGAGCTCGTGGTGCTGATCGCGGGCGCACTCGAGCTCGTGCTCGAGGACGAGCGCGGCGCACGCAGCGCGTTGCCGCTGCGCGGGCGGGGCGCCGTGCTGATTCCGCGCGGCACGTGGCATTGGGCGCGCGTGCACGAGCCCAGCGAGATGTGGTTCGTGACCTACGGCGCCGGGACTCAGCACCGTGGCGTCTAGGCGAACGCGCAGCGCGGCACGCAACGCAGCGCCGCGCCCGCGCCCCATAACAACCAGCTTAATGCGAAACGCCGCCGGCCGCGGCGGCGACTGGCTCGCGCGGCTGCGCGAGATCTGCATGGCGCTGCCGGAAGCCGGCGAGAAGCTGTCGCACGGCGAGCCGACCTGGTTCGCCGGCAAGGGCAAGGTGTTCGCGATGTACGACAACTACCACCACGGCGCGCCGCACGCGTCGGTGTGGCTGCCTGCGCCGCCCGGTCTGCAGGAAGCGCTGATCGAGAGCGACCCCGAGCGTTTCTGGCGACCGCCGTACGTCGGACACAAGGGCTGGGTCGCGATCGTGCTCGACACCGAGCCAGACTGGGGCGTGGTCGCGGGGCTGATCGAGCAGAGCTTCCGCTTGGTCGCGTCGGCGAAGCTCGTCGCGAAGCTGCCGGCGCGCGCTGCAGAGTGAGCTTGCTCGCGGTACGCCATTGCGAGAGCCCGGGCAAGCGCTCTGTCAGCCGCGCTTCTGCCCGGGCGTATCCGCGGCGAGCCCGCGCACGCGCCGTAACAAGGCCGCGCGCTCGCTGGCGCTGCTGACCCGAGATCGTTGCCAATCGCCGTCGACCTTCAGGTCCGCGAAGTCTCCAGCCGCGTCCTCGTGGAAGTGCAGAAACGCCTGCGACCCGCGGTAGAAAACGCCGGGGCGCGGCTCGCGCAGCGTGCCGAGCTTGCGCAGCTCCGCGATCAACGGCGCGAGCCGCTGAACCGTGGCGGGCCCGGCGTGCTTCATCGCGGCTCCTTCCACGCTCCGGCGCGTCGAGGCGATCTTCGCACGACCCGCGGTCGGGATGCGTCAGCTGCGTGTCAGGGCGCGCGGCTCGGCTTGTCCGGGCAGCGCGCGCTCGCCTTCAGGAGCACTGTCTGGTCGCGCGGGGTGGGAGCCTGCCTAGGCTCGCGCAATGACAAAGCCGGTCCCGATCCATCAGGTCGATGCATTCACCAACGCACCGTTTCGCGGCAATCCCGCGGCCGTCTGCGTGCTGGAGGCGCCGCGCCACGAGACGTGGATGCAGTCGGTCGCCGCGGAGATGAATCTCGCGGAGACCGCGTTCCTGTGCCGCGTGGGGGGCGCGTGGAGGCTGCGCTGGTTCACGCCCGCGGTCGAAGTGCCGCTCTGCGGCCATGCCACGCTCGCGAGCGCGCACGTGTTGTGGGAGACGGGCGAGGCCTCGGAAGCGCTCGCGTTCGAGACGCTGTCGGGTCGGCTGACGGCTGCGCGCGAGGGCGAATGGATCTGCCTCGACTTTCCTTCGCTGCCACCGCGCGGCGAGCCCGCGCCGCCGCCCGCGGGCCTACTCGAAGCGCTCGGCGTCTCGGCGAAGGAGGTCGGCACGTACGAAGTGCCGCGCCCGAACGCCAGCGACGGCCCGAGCTGGCTGGCGGAGCTCGCCAGCGCTGCTGCGCTACGCGCGCTCGCGCCCGACTTCCGCGCGCTGCACGGCGTCGCCGGTCACGCCGTGATTGCGACCGCGCGAGGCGACGGCGAGAACGACTTCGTCTCGCGCTTCTTCGCACCGAAGGCGGGAGTCGACGAAGACCCCGTCACCGGCTCCGCACACTGCTCGCTCGCGCCGTTCTGGAGCGCGCGGCTCGGCCGCGACGAGCTCACGGGCCTGCAGCTCTCGCAGCGCACCGGCAGCGTGCGCGTGCGCGCGCGCGGCGCGCGCGTCCAGCTGTTAGGCCGCGCAGTCACGGTGCTGCGCGGAGAGCTGTTTGCCTAGCAACCCTCGGCGGATCAGAGCGCCGGCGTGCTCGAAACACGCGCTGACGATCGGCGGCTCTGGTGAAGGCGAGCAGCTCGCCAGGCAGGCTTTCGAGAGCGCACGCGGCGCGCTTCGTTCCGCTGGGAGAAGCGCGACGCCAGCTCCTCAATCGCCGAGGAAGGCCTCGATCGCCGCGGCGAGCTCCTCGGGCGCGTCGAAGTCGACCGCGTGGCCGGCGCCAGGCACGATGCGCGTCTGCGTGCCGCCGGAGATGCCCGCCGCGAAGCGTTTCGCGTAGCTCGCCGGCACGACCGCATCGCGCTCGCCCCAAACCAGCAGCGTCTCGCTGCGCACCCGATGCAGGCGCTTCGCGAGCCCGCGATCTCCGAGCGGCCATAACAAGCGCGCGGCGGCTTCGAGCGAGCGCAGCTGCAGGATGCGGAACTCCTCGGGGTCCGCGCCCGCGGGCGGCGCGAGCAGCTCGCGCGCGAATGCATCCGGACGGGCCGAGAACGTCGCGGCCTGCTCGTTCGCGCCGCGCGCCCACGCGTCGGCGACCGGCTCGCGCTCGTCGAACAGCCCGAACGGCGCGACCAGCACGAGCTTCCCGACCGACGTGCGCGAGAACGCGGCGCACTCCGCGGCGAGCGTCGCACCCGGGCCGATGCCCACGAAGTCGGCACCTTCGAGGTCGGCCGCGTCGAGCAGGTCGAGCGTCGCGCTGACCCAATCGGGCAGGTCGTCGAGCTTGCGGAAATCCCCGCCACCCGGCTGGCCGGGCAGCGACGGCACGACCACGCGATGGCGCCGCGCGAGCGCCTCTAGAAACGGAGTCCAGCGCGGAATCCCTAACAAGCCGCCGAGCACGCCGACCGTACGCCCCGCGCCCTTCTCCCAGACGCGCACGCTCTCGCCACGAACGTGCAGCGCGTGCTCGCGCAAGCCGCTCACGAATCTACTCCGCCGAGCGAGGGGCGAGCGGGGAAGGCACTCTCGATCAGCGAGGCCACTGTTCGACTCCGCTCGGTTCCGCCTCGCTGCGCGCGCCGCCCTGCGGCGTTTGCTTCCGCAGCTCCCGTGCGCTCGCGCGAGCCGCGGGCGGCAGCGGCTTCGGCCACCAGCGGTTCTCCCACTCGTTCTCGAACAGCCCGCGCAGCTG
>Ga0187894_10003746_pt1 | contig 16767 bp, 19 predicted proteins | sample GBC1701081metaG_FD_136650 | JGI IMG/M metagenome (GOLD analysis project Ga0187894, IMG submission 136650) | White microbial mat communities from a lava cave in the Kipuka Kanohina Cave System on the Island of Hawaii, USA - GBC170108-1 metaG ... | reverse complement strand
GTGCGGGGGGCATGACGTACATGGTTGCAAGTACGTTGGACAGTAGGAACAAGGATCTTTCTGCACTGGCAGTGGTTGCCGCTGTTGCGGACAGGCAGGATCAGGGCGAGAAAAAATCACTTACAGGACTGAATGCTGAGATCGCTAATACTGCAAAGTCACTGGGTCTTCTGAGCATAGATCTGGATCTCATGTTTACCGGCAGGGAGACCAGGCCACTGCACGAATCGCTTGCATACACTTCATTTCCATACATAGACGGGCTTACCTGGAACAGCGATTCTTGTCTATCAGTATTGAACGCCGCCGGGGTGAACCTCAAGGATGATGGTAGATGGCGTGTTTTGGCAGAACTCAGCGAGGACGAGAAGGGTAAGGTTCTCGAAGCGGTAGCAAAGTTTGTTGCGTCTACGTCAAAATCGAGCGATGTGGTTGAAGATCTTGTGGGCTACATCTATACATTACTGAAGGAGGACAGGAGGAGCATGCTTAGAGATGCAAGAGAGTTTTCTACCATGCTCAACGCATGCGGACGCATAAGGAAGGCTGGAGTAGGCGTAGCGATTTGTCTTGGAGATCGTGGTTCAACGCTCAAGCAAGGTGAATCGATAATAAGTGAATACAGGAGCATGTTACGAAATTATATCAGCACGATCTTCAGCGAACGATGGCGACTGATCGATGATGGTAAGAGTGTTATGGTAAATGGCGATGGTCTTGTTGCAGAAGATATGCTGGGGGCTGTGTCTTCGTTGTTGAGTGGTTCTCCATCACTTTACGGCAAGCTTTTGTTTATACGAAGCAAGTCAAAGGACGGTACCTACAAGTTTTCTTCCAGAAAATGCTTGCGGTGCGAATCTAGTGTAAACCTTGGACTAATCATGCGCGAATGTTCTGCAAGGTTCAATGGCACTGGAGGAGGACATGACGCCGCTGCAGGAGCAAGGGTTGCAGGAGACAAGGTCGAAGAGTTCATTGCTTGCATAAAGGAAAATGTCAACGCAAGTTAAGGTTTTGCTAAGACTTGATCTGGGAAACAGTGAAAAGGTCGAGTCTGTCGTGAAAGCATTAATACCAGACAATGTTAATTTTCCTAGAGGTTTAAGCATGGAAATGAATGCTCAAGGCAGTGTTCTTGTTTTGTCGTTCAAAAGTTCCAGAAAGATGGAGAGTTTGATATCAACGATTGATGAGGTTCTGGAACATATTTCAACAATGAGCAGAGTGCTAGGGTGATCCCATGCTTGATGTGAAGATCGTCAGGGATCAACCGGCGATCATAAAGGATATGCTTGCAAAACGGCACATAGAATTTCCATTTGATGAATTGCAGGATTTTGACAAGAAAAGACGCATCCTGATTACCGAAGCGCAGGAGCTGAAACACAAGAGAAATGTTGTTTCAGAGCAAATTGCAACAAAAAAGAAGAGTGGGGAGGATGCTTCTATTGCAATAAGCGAGATGAAGTTAATTGCCGACAGAATAGGTGCATTGGATGCGGAAATTGAACATGTAGAAAAGAGATATCAAGAACTCATGTTGATGCTCCCCAATCTTATACATGAATCGGTTCCAGAAGGGAAGGACGAAAATGATAATGTTGAGGTTAGAAGATGGGGCGAGCCTAGGAAGTTTGGTTTCAAGGCTAAGGACCATATAGAACTGGGCACGTTACTCGATCTAATAGATCTTGATCGAGCGGCAAAGGTGTCTGGTGCCAGATTTTATTTTCTGAAGGGTGATCTGGTCAAGATGAATCATGCTCTTATTCAGTTCGCTCTTGATTTCCTAAAAAAGAAAAACTATACATTAATTCAGACTCCATATATGATTAACAGGAAGGCAATGGAGGGTGCTGTGATGTTGAGCGACTTTGGTGATGTAATATACAAGATCGAAGACGATGATCTTTACATGATCGGAACGTCTGAGCATGCAATGGTCGCAATGCATATGGATGAAATATTCGATGCCAAACAATTACCCATAAGATATGCTGGTGTAAGTCCATGCTTCAGAAAGGAAGCAGGGGCACATGGAAGAGATACAAAGGGCATATTTAGGGTACATCAATTTGAAAAAGTTGAACAGTTGGTTTTTGCAAATCCGGAAAATTCCTGGTCAGAACATGAAAAGATGATCCAGAATGCAGAAGAATTCTTCAAATTGCTTGGTATACCTTACGAAATAGTATTGCTATGCACGGCAGATCTTGGCAAGATCTCTGCAAAAACATACGACCTCGAGTCATGGATGCCCGGTCAGAATGCATATCGTGAAGTTGTATCATGTTCGAATTGCTTGGACTATCAGGCAAGGAGACTCGGCATAAAGTATAGGGATAAGCCCAACGAAGAATCAAAATTCGTGCATACACTCAACAGCACACTCGTTGCTACGGAGAGAACACTTGTTGCCATATTGGAAAACTATCAGACAGAAAAAGGAACTGTAATCGTGCCAGAAGTACTACGCCCATATATGGATGGCATAAGCGAGATCTCTAGCTAAAGATTGTATTTGTTGGAAATTTAATCTAACACTTATATTTTGGGCTCTTATGTTGCTCTGCAATGCCGAAAGGTAAGAAAGCTGGAAGGGTTAGGGACAAGTGGCGCGACAAGAAGTGGGTAGTCGTTCAGCCACCAGCTACGTTTGGCACGCAACCAATTGGCTACATCCCTGTAAGCGATGAGGAAAAAGCAATCGGGAGGGTAATTGAATGCACTTTATTCGATATCTGGAAGACTGATCCGCAACAGCATACGATCAAACTGTACTTCCAGATAGAAAGGATCGACGGTAATATTGCACATTCTAAATTCAAGGGCCATGAATATGCGAAGGAATTCCTCAGAAGCCTCATAAGAAGAGGCAGTTCTTTGGTAAGCCACGTTAATGACTATACTACTTCAGACGGATACAAGTTCAGGATTTCAACGATAGCATTCACACAGCGTAGAGTTAATACTTCCAAGAAGCAGATGATAAGGAGAATAATAACAGAAGTTCTTACAAACGAGATATCTAAACTAACACTCGATCAGTTTGTGCAAGGGGTGGTTGGACCAAAGTTCAACGCGGATCTGCACAGCCAGACCAAGAAGATTATAGGTATAAGACACATAGCTGTAAGAAAGACAAAGTTGCTGACCAAATCTGAACCTAAGAAGTTGGAAGTAGAAGCACCCCAGCAATAAAAGTTAAAATATTAATTTTACATAAAATATCATGGATTCATGCTAGATAATGACAGCATTATGAAATATCTTGCGAAGGTCACGGGAGTAAAATATGCCGATATCAGAACCTTGGGCAAGAATTGTATCGAGGTTAAGTTAAGCAACGATTACTTTCAGGTCAGCGAAAGCGAAGATCAAATAATTGGATGCAGAGCCCTTGACAAAGGGTATGGTATTGCAAGTACGAACAAGATAGGAGAGAAACATATTGAGGATACGATAAATCAAGCAATCGATCATGCAACAAGCATTAGTGGCAATGCAAGTTTGGTTGGAGTCAAACCAGAACACGGATCGTATGAACACCCTGTAAGAAAGAAACTGAATGCGGCCGATGCACAAGATTTCATGATGCATGTTAGGGATACAATGAATGAGAAACTGGGTTCTTTAGCAAACAGGATCGAGATCGTTCTTTCTTATACAGAATTTGGCACTGGTTTAGTTACAAGCGAGGGTACAGATGTGAGAGAGTCATTCAGCACGACTGATCTTGCGGTTCATCTAACGGTAAAAACGCAGTCGGGAGTATTGTCAACCAAGAAGATTATTGGAGGCAAGGGAGGCATGGAGACCATTGAACGAAAGGATCTTGAAAGCATGATCGACGAACTAACAAAGACGCTACGAAACTCAGCTGGTGCAAAGCAGTTCTCGCCCCTTGAATCTGGCAAGAAGTTCAGGATAATACTTGATAGCGAGGCTGCTGGCGCGTTGGCACGATTGATTGCGTATATGTTACAAGCAGATGAATTCAAGAGCCAAGTATTTCATGCGCTAAACATACCAAACGAGCTGGAGATAATCGACAATCCTTCTATACCGGGAGCATACGGTTCGTTTGTGTGGGACGACGAAGGCGTCAGAGGCAGAAAGAAGGTTCTTGTCAGCAATGGTGCTGTGAACCTCCTGCATACAAGGTTGACTGCGAAGGAGGGCGATGCCCCTGGTAATGCATATGGGATATCGCAGGTTCCAAGACCGTCAATGAGCAACATCTACATCAGTACATCAGACTGGCATCTAGATGAAATGCTTGAAGATACGCAACATGGAATCTTTATGAAGGGTGTGAATAGAGCGGAAGTAAACACTAACAACGGCATAATTGAGCTGGAGCCGGTTATAGCATACGTTATTGAACAGAAGGAGATCAAGGAAGCTATAAAGAACATAAAGTTGATTGATAGTGTAAGAAACCTGATGCAGAAGATAGATGCCATAGGCAAGCTGATTTCGCTCATACCAAATACTGAAAAAGGCTTTCGCATGTCTGAAGGGGCGCCCTACATAAGAATAGATGGTGCCAGATGTGCGTATAGTGTAATATAATAGTTAGTTCAAACTCCCTGCTATACGAAACAGCTATATCCAGATATAGGTGATTTTCCCTAATGCTCAGAAAAACGCACGCGTGTAAAAGCTACTAGAGGGGGGGTCTATATAAAGGACAAATCAAGCAATCAAGGAATCAACAGAAAATTTTGCAACGCTATTTCTTCAATAAAGCTTCTATGAAAACCATCTCTGAACGAGTAATACACTAAGAACAAGCTGATACATACTCTCAAAAGTTGACGATTAACTAATAATGATATTTGCTTTCATGACACCCGTAAGCGGCACAGCACTTTCGACAGTATCCCAGAGAAAGATGTGTATTGTATACTCGCCTGCCACGTCTGGGATCCATGATCTAGAAAAGGGAAACGTTTCATTCGAGGGTATTCTTTCCTCTTTCCATGAAAGAAATTCCGTAAACCCGTCAGAATCCTTTACCAACACTATAAACGTCGCAGCAATTTTGAAAGGCTGGCTATTAGTTATATCTGATTCTATTACAACATTCTGCCCGATCTTTGCTTGCGCTTCTTGCGTCTGTCCAGGTTTTGCTGTCACTATCACGCTATCACTGTTGATGATGAAATACTCCTTGACAGACGAGGGCTTTGATATTCCAGAATCATAGTAAGCAATGACATATGCCTTGTACTTGCCATCCTCGTACTTGGTCGTGTCAAAGGTGAAATCGAACGGTGCCTCGTATTTGGTATCCACAAGTTTGTTCAATAAGTAAAGTTCAACCTTGGTCACATCCTCTCCCAGAGCGGCTACCTTGATGTTTGCGTTGCCATGCAATGTCTCTTCGTCTTTGGGTGAGAGTATTGCTACAACTACTGCAGATTCATCAAGAACTGCAAAATCCAGAGTTTGACACTGATCACCTTCATCTCCTAATGATTCTCTGTCTGGACATACTTTGAGTTGATGTTGCCCAGAAGTGACTGACATTACAATACTGAAAGATACTCTTGCGCTCTTCATCGCAGGAACGTTGACATTAATATCATCCTTCATCCATTTGCCGTCAATACCGATCGAAAGTGTGATGTTAGACATGTCCATAATGCCTTTGTTCGTCAAAACAGTTGTCACTTTTACCGCATGTCCGGCAATCGGACTTTTGGGTTCCATCTCCAAAACTGGAATGAAAATATTAGTATGTGTTGCCAAAACTTCCTGCAAATTCAGAAATGATGGGGACGAAACTAATAACGCCACGAAAACCAGAACCGCTTTGTTCAACGTATATTTTGACGCCAGAGAATTGTTTATAATTTTATCGATATGTTCATGAAATTGAATCTGTCGAAAACTTGTTAAGCAACGCTCTGGATTTCTGGTAGTGTTATGCCATGAGCGTAGAAGCAAACTTCGCCTCTGCAGAGATTGAATTGGTCATTCATGCCACAGAAGACAAAAAAAAGGTGTTGTCAGCAGTTGAGCCTATACTCGGCGTAAAACCTGAAGAGTTTGGCGTAAACGGTGTCAAGGGACATTTCGGGAATGAGATCATGCTACTAAAAGCGAACATCAACGGTAAGCAGGCCACAGAGATAGCATACAAGATAGCTGGAATTATGAGCGATGCCGACAGAATGTATATGCACGACAACTTTGATCTGTACGTGGACGACAAGAATTCGCTCTACATTAGAGTAAGCAAGCAGAAGCTCTTTGAGCATAAGGCTGTGCTGTCGCAGACGGATTCTCTCAAGATCAAGCTCAAGACCGTTAGGAGATTCCAGCCCCAGCGTGAATTGGAGATCTATAGAAAATTCTTGGTGCAAAGTGCTTGAAACCAAAGAAGAGGTATATTTTGGTGCGTTATAGTGGCAGTGGAGATTTGCTAGATGCGATAAAACAAAGATATGGCGAAAAGTTTGGTACTGCTGATTTAGAAAAAACATCGCTCAAGATCATATCAAATGTAGACGGTTTCTTTATCTTGCGATGCAATCTCGATCACTGTAAGCATCTTTTGGAAACTCTCGGTTCAATGAATGGCAAGTTCGTGACTCTGAACATGTCTGGAACTCTGAGGGTGTTGCGTTCCAGAGAAGAAGAGATCAAGAAACGCTTCATTGCTGGGAATAGATATTAATACTGCACAATGAAAATAAAGCTCGGGATGAGGTAGAAACGAGCCGCTCCAAGCTGAGCATAAAGCTATGAAGACCTCGCGACGAACCGACCCAAAATTTTGCTTTGATTGACCCTCATGGAGCAAATTTAAATTAGACGAGTTTTTTCCTAGGTTTGTGGATACAGATTATGACATTATAGTTGCTGGTGCAGGACTTGCTGGAATGATTGTAGCTGCTTCTGCCTCGATATATTCGCACCAGAACCTAAAGATCTTGGTAGTAGATAGAAACCCGCAACCGAAAGCAGGAATGAAAACGTTGACAGGATGGGTTTGTGGCGATGCTGTTGGTAAGAACAGCGTTGATTACATGACCGAGCGTGTTGGTATACATTGGAACAAGCCCGAGATCGAGCATCCTGTTAAGGGAGTTGTAGCTTATTCTCCGGATCATGAAACGTCGATCTACTTTGATGGTGAGGGATATATTCTCAACAGAAGACTGCTGCCACAAAAACAATACAATGATGCCGTAAAGGTTGGTGTGGAGTTTCAGTGGGAGGTTGCGTTGAGAGGTGTTTATGCCGAAGATGGTTTTGTAAAGGGTGTAACGGGCAACTATCTTAAGGACAATTCAGTATTCAAGAAGACGGCTAGGCTTGTGATAGATTGTGCTGGCGTTACTTCAGTGCTCAGAGCCAATCTACCAATAAACAGCCAAATACAGAAGAAGATAGACAGAGACGATCTGGAGGCAACAGGAAGATACATACTTGACTTTGAACCAGCATCTAACGATAAGACATACTTCGATCCGGATTATGCTATTATACACCTAGATCAGATCATCGCCCCAGGTGGCTATGCTTGGGTATTTCCAAAATCCGATCACAAAGCCAACATTGGTTTGGGAGTTCAGCAGAAAAGCTTTGATCTTAGGAACAAAACTCTTGGTAAAAAGGAAGATCTGAAGATGCTGATAGATAATTATGTTAAAGAAAATCCTGTAATAAGTAATCCAAAGATAGCTGATGGTTTTGCTGACGAAGGTAACGGATGGGGTACCTGGCAGGTTTCTGTTAGAAGACAGAACGACTGCATGGTTGGAAACGGTTACATGATTGTTGGCGATTCAGCGTGGATGCCAAAACCACTAGACGCTGGCGGTATAGGACCGGCAATAATTGCATCCGTAATTGCTGGTAAGGATGCTGTACAGGCTCTTGAGGCCAACGATACCAGCGAGAAAGGTCTCTGGAACTACAATGTTGATTTTGTTCACGATTATGGCTACAAAACTGCTGGACTTGAGGTCTTCAGAAGATTTCTGCAAACACTGACGAATGAGCAGATAAACTATGGAATGAAACACTTTCTTTCAAAGTTGGATGTGGAGAAGATCTCGCAAGGTCAACACCCTGACTTTGGGTACGTAGACAAGGTAAGCATGATGATAAGGGGGGCCTTGAACAAGAAGACCGCGGAAGGATTGAAGTATACTGCTGACAAGAACAAGGTGCTTGTAGAACTTTACCGCAACTATCCCAAAACACCTGAAGCTTTTGGTCAATGGCATAACGAATTATTGCGTGTGTTGAACGAAGCTTTTGAAAGGTTCGAAGTAAAACCAGAAATATATGCTTCTTAGCCTCTGGCCATCTTTCTTGAATTGATGTCAGCAAGCCTCAATGGTTCTGGAATTCTGTACCTCATAACTTCCTTCACGATCTTTGAAGCACTCGCTAAACTTATCTTGTGACCTATGCTAACATAGATCGGTTTACTGTTTGCCTTTAGAACTACGCCCTGCTTTTTACCATCTAGCATAACTATTCGAGAGTTATTTTTCTGTACGACGGTGCCACACAACAAACTCTTGCCAACTCCTATCGTAGGTTTGTCTATCTTAACGCCAATGTAACACGCAATCCCGAACATTCTTGGATGTAGCAAACCATGTCCATCTACCATAAGAAGATCGTAATCATGAAGTTTGCCAAGAACTTCAAGGATAGGTTCGGATTCACGCAAAAACAGTAACCCAGGAATGTATGGGTCTTCAACAGTCGATTCAGTGTACGCAGACTCAACCACAGCTAAGCTCTTGCGTTCAACCACTACTGCACAAGAAAATGCTTTGTTGCCACGATAAGAAATGTCCACGCCACAGATATGCTTCATCTTCTGCTGGTTCATAACATCATGCTTGACAACATCTTTAGCCATGTTTTGCTGCAGCTTGATTGCTTCTTCTACTGTGAGACGCATTAACTTATACCTGATTCCAAACTTGTTTCAGTTTAGACCCCTTTCGATAGCTTGCTGTACAGCTTGTCTATGGAGTCCAGCATCGCTAACCTCCTAGAATCTTCTGTAACTGCAGCCCTCGTATCTTCGATCAGGATTCTGGCGACATCAAGCTTCCTCCTAACACCTGGCACTATGTTGTCGAACGCAGCAAACGGGAAGAGTGCAGAGTATATCTGCTCCATCAAGGTAAACAGGTTGTTCGCTTCCTCGCTCTTCCCTACCCTTATCTTGTCATACACCAGCCGCTTGAGTTCACCCACGCAGTCAAGCAAACCCAGTATGTAAGAGTCACCCTTCACATTCAGGCTATCCATAGAAGGTATGCTTGATCCAGAAATTATTGCTCTCAACGCGTTTGCTTCAACAAGTTCGGTTTCGGCTCCAATCATGTATCTATAAAGATCTGTCTGTGCGTCCTGTCTTAATTCGTCGAGAAGTTCTCTTGCCTGCTTCACTTGCTGTGACGCTTCGTCAAACTTTTCACGATGTAGTGAAACTATGCTTTTACTGCAGAGCATTATTACATCTCTTGTACCTTTGATCAGCTTTTCCCTCCTACCCTGAGTCAGCTGCAGATCATTCATTATACTGTCAATCGATGATTGCATTCTATCCATTTCCATGCGGCACAATTGAACACTGAAGAATAAAAACTCTAGGGCAGAAACGGATCATGTGAAAATGATCTGCGAGTGAAAAAACACGTGAGTGAAGCACGTTGAAAAGCATTGTCATACACGTAATCTATGGTGCCTGCTTTTACGTGAAACAGCTGTTTCGCAGTATCCCTTATATCAAAACTTGTTCATAAGAAGCGGCATGAGTTTTGCACCCTTAAAGCAGATGGTAAGAGTAGCAAGAAACAGCTGCTGGCATATATGGAGAGCATATGACTGGTGCTTTTGTTGTACCCACTGTGGATCTTGCTGTTTGAAGTCGTGCTACTGTTCAAAATGCGCACATGCCACTGTGACAGTCATGGTGGGAAAGCGCATAAAGATTTGATTTGACTGAGTCGAGTAGGAGTGAGATTATGGGAAAATTGTTTTGGATATTATTAGCGGTTGGACTTGCGCTGCCAATTATAGCTGGATTCACATTTATTCCTACAAACGCAGACCCACAAATAGTAGGCGATTACTTCAGTGGTGTGATACAGTATTGGAGCGACGTTATGGGAGAGATAAGATGGTCATAATGAAGATAAGTTATGAGTAGCCGGGCAGTTTTGTAGCGCCAAGACTTTTCGTGGCTGCTAACCGTGGGGGCGTCTTGCAAAGCGCGTTGGTGGGTTTCAAATATAAGGCCCGACCACTCGTAAACTTATGAGAGATTAAATTATAATAATCATATGTAACTCAAGTTATATAGACTAGATTCATGCTTTAAGCAGTTTTCTGTATAAAAGAATCTGGGCCTTGCTTAACTCTGCCAAAAACTACTAGGAGTACAACATACGCAAAGATCGTAGGTATTGTTATCAATACGGTTGAGGCAAATGCGATATTTGTAACGTACCACGAATGCAGAAATGTTTCTATAATTGCATTGATACCATGCCCAGTTGCAATGGTAAGTGAACCTATTAGCACTCCGTTGTTTCTCTTGACCCAGTTCCACGCCACTAAAGGCGATAATGCTACAAACATGGCCAGCAATCCGCCGAAGGACCAGTAAAGCATGAGATTTGAAGATGTGCCATCACATATGACAGATGCCGCAATTAGGCTAACTCTTATGTCATATGAGTGACCGTCTAGTGCACATATTATGACATGGCCCAGTTCGTGCACAAAGGTAATTGGAAAAATAAATGCCGCAAGAATGATTACTGAAATCAAACTGGCTTTCTTATCGAATAGTTTTTTTCCTTCCTTCTGCACAGAACTGCGTGCTATCCGATATCAAAATAGTTAGTGTAGTTCTAGATCACTAGCATTAGTTATGGTTATGACTTGCTTGACAAAGGCATACATATGTACGCGAAGATCTAGTTTTAATAGTAACTTGTTAAGAAACTAGAATATGGCTTTGTACGGAATCTGGGGCAGTCATACAGTAGAATCATGTCCATTGAACAATGCTGACAGCAGAAAAGTTGTTCTAAGTGCGCCTCCTGACTTGGAGTCAGTAGCCAAGAAGTACAAGATCAACAAGATCGTAGGAACATATCATTCACCACTGGAGCACACATTCCTTTGGGTGGTAGATGCGGAAGATCCATTTATGGTGCAACAGTTCTGCATCGATTCGGGAGTGGCCAGTTTTAATGCTGCAAGAATTGTTCCCTTGATAACCTTCAAGGACGTTGTTGAAAAGTGCAAACATATAGGGTAGGACAGACCTACCGACCATCATTTTATTTTAGACGGTAAAGTCAATATGCGTGATACTTGCTAGGTTGTGCGTGCAAACTATAACTGCTGATAGGATGAGACAGGTTGAGGAGAGGGCGCATAACATGGGCATGTTACGGGTCTTCATGATGGAGAATGCTGGCGGTGGTGTTGCTGATCATATAGTCAACAAGTTCAAGAAACTGAACAATACGAAGGTAGTGGTTGTTGCAGGAACAGGTAACAATGGCGGTGATGCTTTCGTAGCTGCCAGACACCTTGCATACTATGGTGCTAGGCTCACAGTAATTTTGCTAGGAAGCCCAAAGGATCTGAAGAGCGAAGAAGCAAGGATTAACTGGAGTATACTTGAGCAAATGAATAGCATTGATCTAATATTGGCTAAAGAGGTAAGCAGGGAATTAATGAAAATCATAAACAGTGCTCGTATAATAATCGATGGCATCTTTGGAACTGGCATAAGGGGCACAATAAGCGAGCCTCATGCAAGTGCCATAGATGCAATTAACAGATCAAAGGCATACAAGGTTGCAGTAGATGTACCATCTGGACTTGACCCTGATACAGGCGAGATCCATGACAAGTGTGTAAAGGCAAATGCGACGATAACCTTCCACAGGATGAAAAAAGGTTTACCCAAAAAAAGCGTCTGTGGAAAGATAATAGTAGAGCCAATCGGAATACCTCCTGATGCTGAGCAGTAGGTGTTCTTGATGATTTTGAAACAGATACCAGTTGGTTCTATGGCCAACTTCACTTACATAATTGGTGATGAGAAAACTAGAGCGACGGCCGTAGTCGATCCGTCGTGGGATCTGGAGAAAGTTCTAGATATGCTAAAGGTAAACGACCTGAAACTGCAGTATATAATCAATACTCATACACATTTTGATCATGTGCTTGGAAATGAGCAACTGGCGGGATTGACAGGCGCAAAGATAATCATGCACAAGAACTCGACACTCGACAAGGACATTACAGTAGAGGACGGTTCCACGATTCAGATTGGCAGCTTGAACATAAAGATCATCCATACACCAGGACACTCAAAAGATTCGATCTGCCTGCTTATAGAGGACAAGTTGTTCACAGGTGATACTCTCTTTGTAGGAAGCTGTGGTAGAATCGATCTTCCCGGTGGAAATGCTTCCGAACTTTACGACAGCCTTTTCGGAAAACTGGCAAAACTGGATGAAAATATGAAGATCTATCCTGGACATGACTACGGCAGCCAACCTACTTCCACAATTGGTGATGAAAAGAAAACCAACTACGTTCTGAAACCGAGAACCAGAGAAGAGTTTATGCTCTTCATGCGAAGTGGCGATTGATGCTAAAGGATGTAACTATTAATGGTAATGAGGAACGTGCAAACAGTTTCATTAAGAAAGTTTCAGGAAAGAACTGTCACTTTGTATGCGTGATCTCATACACAGAAACCTGCGAGATTCCAGGTATTACGGTTGCTGGTGCAGATGCGGAGCTGGTCAAGTATACACCGGCCGCAGATGCTGAATTCCTTTACCATGGAAAGTGTAGGTGCATAGATACAGTTCCTGCTACGCCAGATGGAAAACCTACACCAGCTCTGATAACTAGAGCGGCCCTAAAAAGTGCAGAAATTCCATTAACCATTGTTGATGCTGGAAGTATAGTAAAACCTGATCTCCCATTTATTTCGCTTGGGCTAGAGCATGGCAAGAACATAGTTCATGGTAGAGCTCTTGATATAACAATGGTAAAGAAGGCTTTCGAAAACGGTGTCGAGTTGGGTAACAAGTTGAGCAAAACAACAGAGCATGTAGTGATAGGAGAAAGTATACCTGCTGGTACCACTACTGCACTAGGTGTCCTGTTGGCCATGGGAGTAGATGCACGATACAAAGTTAGTAGTAGCATGCCAGAAAATCCTCACGGACTAAAACTAACTACTGTAGAGCGTGGAATGAAAGCTGCTTCGATAACTTTCGCCTCGCTCGCAAACAAACCATTTGAAGCTGTATCGCATCTAGGAGATCCTATGATACCCGCTGTGGCAGGAATTGCCACTGGTGCGTCAGAAACATCGAGTGTTATGCTTGCTGGAGGAACGCAAATGGCTGCCGTTGTTTCATTGATCCATGTAATAGATAAGGACGCACTCGACAATATGGTCGTAGGTACAACGAGATACATTCTTGACGACAAAACTTCAGATTTGTGTCAGTTGATCAAATCCATTGCAGACCTTCCTATACTTTCATGTAACCCACATTTAGATAAATCAAGAAAGAATGGGTTGCGTGCATATGCAAATGGTTTTGTAAAGGAAGGTGTAGGTGCTGGCGGTGCATGCATAGCTGCTATGCTCAAGAGTGATGGGGCTTTAGACGGAAGCAAGCTATTGCATGAAATAGAAAGAGAGTATGAGCGTTCTATTGAGCTCCTGTCCTAGCAAACTCCTGAAGTATTATCTCCTGTACCTTCTCAAAATACATCCTAGTTGAATATGGCATCTCAGGCAGAGTCTGGTCTATAGCGCTTATAACAAACGGAACTGTCCTCTTTGAGATGCTTAATCTGAACTTCATCATGAGTATAGGATCTTGTTCGACGATTATCTTCTCGCGCAACTCTTCTGGAGAGAGCTCCCGTGCTCTGCTCTGAACTATACTATACCAATTTGCGAGTAATGTGGGATCCAAACCGTCCTGCATCTCTTTTATTATGTTGTTTATCTTCATAGCAAGGCTACTTTCCATGGCATGTGATTGCTGGTGAAAATTAAAAGAACGGAGATCAAAAAATGTGTTGTAAATTGTTTGCTCATTTAACGGTAACAGACTTTGCCAAGTTCCTCGGATAGTCTGGATTAGATTCTCTCTTCAGTGCCGTGTGATATGCAAGCAACTGCAAAGGTATAACTTCCAGTATTGGATACATGACGTCTCTTGTTTTTGGTATCTTTATCCAGTTATCATACTTGTTACTGTTTATGTTGGATACTCCAATGACTCTCGCACCCCTTGCCTTGATCTCATGTACGTTTGACAAAGTATCACCGTATGTTTCGTCGTCAGGATTTAGCATTATGACAGTTGTGTTTTCGTCCATAAGAGCCAAGGGACCGTGCTTAAGCTCTCCTGCTGGCAAGCCTTCAGCATGAACGTAGACCAGTTCCTTCAACTTTAGCGCTCCCTCGAGGGCTATCGGGAAGTGCAAACCCCGACCTAAGATGTAGATATTGCCTATGTACTTGATCTTTTCAGCTATGTTTGCGATGTTCTTGCTATCGTTCAAGACCCTGCTTACGAACCTTTCAACATCGCTTCTATTAGGACCCAATTTTCTACCAGAAAGAATATCCGTAATTCTGTAGATAAGACCAAGTTGTGCCGTGAAACTCTTCGTTGCCGCAACACCGATCTCTGGTCCACAGTTCATCTCCACGAAAAGATCACTTGATCTGGCAAGCGAGGAAGTAGGTACATTTACTATCGAGGTTATCTTTGTCTTATGGAGCTTCGCAGTCTTAACTACTTGCAAAAGATCCGCAGTTTCACCGCTCTGGGAGATTGGTACCAAAACAGAATCCTTTCCAAAAAGCCCCGATGCGGACTGAAACTCACTCGATATCACGGCTTCGCAATGAATACCGGCGTACTTTGAGAGCAGTTGTTTTGCAATAAGAGCTGCATGGTAGCTGGTACCACTGCCAGTTAAAACAACCCTCTTAGCGTCTGCAACTATATCGCAGAACTCGTTAATACTTGGATCTCTGCTGAATAGTGTGCTTGCAATAGTGTGCTGCTGCTCGTTGATTTCCTTCAAAGTGTGATGAGCATATTTTCCCTTGTCAGCATCTGCAAGCTCCCAAGCTATCTGTGTTGACTGCTTCTTTACCTTAGAACCATCAAAATCAAAGATTGAATATCCATCATTCAAGATCACGATCTCGTTGTTATCCAGAAATATTGCCTTGTCCGTATGCTCTATGAATCCCAAAACGTCGCTTGAAACATAGTAACCATCTTTAGCTATTCCGACTATCAAAGGCTCATCGAATCTTGCCCCTGCGACAGTCCCATCGTCAAAGACAGCAACGAATGCATACGTGCCTTTCAACTTCTTTGTTAAACTGATCATTGCTTTCTTGATATCACGTTTCTTGTGCAGGAATTCGCCCAGCAAGTGTGCAATGACTTCGCTGTCGGTCTCGCTCCTAAACTTGTGTCCGTGTGAAATCAATGATTTTTTAAGTTCAGTGTAATTGTCAATTATTCCATTGTGCACTATCGCTATATCGTTTTTGCAATTTTTGTGAGGATGTGCGTTTGCATCTGTAACGCCTCCATGTGTTGCCCACCTAGTGTGACCTATGCCAACCTTGCCTTCCATCATTTCGAGTGCAAGAGATCTGTTGACCTCTTCTACCTTGCCAACGCCTTTCTTGACCAAGATGCGTTTGTTAGAAATCGTAGCTAAACCAACACTATCGTAGCCCCTGTACTCCATGCGTCTTAGACCCTGAACCAGCATAGGTGCAGCTACTCTATGACCTACATAAGCTATGATGGAGCACATGATATGAAAAAGACGTCGAACTAGTTATAAAAATTGTGTAACTGTCATAACAAACAATGCGCTCAAATTCCATCTATTGTGTTGCAACTTTCGCTTCAGGCTCTGTTGCGGGTTCTGAAGGTGCTGGAGTTTCTGCAGGTGGTGGAGGCATTCTTGTTAATGTACTGCCAGATCTTATGGCTACTCCTTGTTCCTCGTCTCGTCTAACCATATAGCTGGGTATGTTAACAATCCTATCACTGATCACAACATGTCCATGAACAACCGCCTGCCTTGCCTGATATGTCGTCTTAACAAATCCTTTTTTCATAATTACACTCTGCAACCTGCGCTCAAGAAGATCCTCGATCTTCAAGTTTAGCACATCGTCTAGTGTTGCACCCTCTGACACCAAGCCCAACCTAATCAGAGATTTTAGCAACTCCGTCTCCTTACCATGTCTGACTTCAAGTGGAAGTGCAAGCAGAGCTCTTGCTTGCTTCCTTATCCTAGAGAGTTCAGTCTGAGCTTTCCAGAGTTCGCGCTTGTTCCTTAGACCGTAAGTTCCAACCGTCTGCAATTCTTGCGTTAATTGATCTGAACTCCAAGGTCTTCTTGGTTTCTTGAAAGTATTCTTTGGTCGTTTAGGATCTCCCATCACTTACCACCCTTTTCAGCTGGCTTCTTTGGAGCTTCCTTTGGTGCTTCTTTAGCTGGAGCAGCGGCTGGTGCTTTTCCTGTTGGTGCTACTCCCTTCGCTGCTGGTGCTGCAGCACTTGGAGCGCCTGCTGTAGCTGCTTCTCCTGCAGCTGGGGCGCCTGGAGCACCCGGAGCAGCTGTTGGTAACAGCTTGCCAGTTTTCTTAACACCAACGGCACCACCTTTTCT
>Ga0187894_10003745_pt1 | contig 16768 bp, 16 predicted proteins | sample GBC1701081metaG_FD_136650 | JGI IMG/M metagenome (GOLD analysis project Ga0187894, IMG submission 136650) | White microbial mat communities from a lava cave in the Kipuka Kanohina Cave System on the Island of Hawaii, USA - GBC170108-1 metaG ... | reverse complement strand
TGTTGGACGGCACGGATAATTTCGAGGCGCGGTTTCTGATCAACGACGCGGCGGTGAAATTGGGCAAGCCCTGGATTTACGGCGCGGCGGTCAGCTCTTACGGCGTGCAGATGACGATTCGCCCACGGATCACGCCTTGCCTGCGTTGCGTCTTTCCGGAAATACCCGCGCCCGGAACTTCGCCCACGTGCGACACGGCGGGAGTGATTCTGCCGATCATCGCTACGGTCGCTTCGCAGCAAGTGGCGGAGGCGTTGAAGATTTTGACCGGTCAGATTGAAAAGCTTCACGGTTCGCTGCTGCAATTCGATCTGTGGCAGAACACTTTCACGCGGCTCAACCTGCGCGAACGCGCGGAAGACTGCCACACTTGCCGGCAAGATCGCTACGACTTCCTCACCGCGAGAGGCGGACAACTTGTCACGACACTGTGCGGGCGCAACGCGGTTCAAATCTCGCCTTCAACAACAGGTCAGATTGACTTCGCGAGGCTCGCCGAACAAATGCGCGATGCGGGCGAAGTAAGTTACAATCGCTATTTGTTGAAGCTCAAATCGGGCGAGCATGAGATCACCGTCTTCCCTGACGCCCGCTGCATCATTAAAGGCACAGACGATCCGAACGTGGCGCGATCAATCTACGCCCGTTATATCGGAGCCTAAAAAAATCGCCTTGAAGGAATTTTGCCGTAGATGTCCAAGACAGAAATCATCGTCCCTGCCTCGACCTCGAATCTCGGCGCGAGCTTTGACACGTGCGGTCTGGCTCTTTCGCTCTATCTGAGAGTCGAAGTCGAGCCGCGCGACCGCGGGTTCGAGATCATCGCAACCGGCGAAGGCGCCGAGAAGCTGCCGCTCGATGAATCAAACCTGATCGTTCGCGCCGCGCTGCACGCCGCCGAACAGCGCAGGCGGAAAATCTCCGGCGCTCGATTGCGCGTTGACAGCCAAATTCCGCTCTCGCGCGGGCTAGGCAGCAGCAGCGCCGCCATCATCGCCGGCATTTCGATTTACGAGGCGCTGTCGGGCGAGAGTTTGAGCGAGGAAGAGTTTTTTGATTACGCGCTGCATTTCGAGGGTCACGGCGACAACCTCGCTCCGAGCACGCTCGGCGGAATGGTCGTGGCGGTCGTCAAGGAATACCACGACTATTCCGGCGCCGAACGCCGCTCGCTCATCGCCGTCAAACGCCACTGGCCCGAAGAAGTCAGGATCGTGCTCTGCATTCCCGAAGTCGAAATGGAGACGGCAAAGATGCGCGCCGTGCTGCCGAATATGATCACGCGCCACGACGCAATCTACAATTTGCAGCGAGCGGCTTTGTTGCAAGCCGCTCTATCGGAACACCGCTTCGATCTGCTCAACGAAGCCCTGCGCGACCGTTTGCATCAACCCCTCCGCGCCCCGCTCGCGCCGGGTTTGAGCGAGGTTTTGAAATTGAATGACGAAACACACACGCATCCGGGTCTGCTCGGCGTGGCGATCAGTGGCGCAGGCTCGGCATTGATTGCGTTTGCGACCGAGAACTGCGATGTGATTGCGGAAACCATGGAAGCGCGAATGGCAGCGAGTGGCGTGAAGGCTCGGGCGATGGAAGTTAAGGTTGATAATAACGGGCGAAGAATATGATCTTCTGGTTGTGGTAAAGACGTAGTTGTTGTTCAAACCAAAGCTCACGACTGGGGAGGAATATCCGAATGTAAGAGTTGTGGCATGCCTAGATCTACCAAACTATGTGGCTGTTTATAATTATGAGCGAGTGATAAACTAACTGTTATGAGTGAGCTGTTAACGATCAAAGTCTCCGATCAGGTTGCGCGTTTCGCGTCACAGGTTGCTACGCAAAGAGATATGCCGGTAGAAGAGGTGTTGTCTGATCTGCTGGAATCAGCCATAAACGAAATCCCGGTAGCGTGTCTCTCAGACGATGAAGTGCTTGCCCTGTCTGAAATGAAATTTTCGGATGAGCAGGAGGCGACATTGAGCGATTTGTTGGCGCGACAACGCGAAAATCAACTTGATAGCGAAGGGCGGCGGCAGTTAAACGAGCTAATGCGGATTTACGAAAGAGGTCTTTTGAGAAAAGCCCAGGCATTGCGGGTAGCTGTTGAACGTGGATTACGTGAACCGCTTAGCTTCTGACGCTTGCATAAGAATGAATTCTGCTTTGCGGCTTTTCCCTTCCTCTCAACACATCACCTTGAGAAATGAGTTCTTACATTCCAGATGCGATGCGCCATCGAGTCAGTGAAGCTTTCGGTAACCGTTGCTCATACTGCCTCGCTGCTCAACGCTACGTTCTCAGCAAACTCGAAATCGAGCACATTGTTCCCGTTGCGCTGGGCGGTAGTGACGATGAATGGAATCTCTGTCTGGCGTGCAGGTTGTGCAACGTTTACAAAAGCGATCAGATTGAAGCTGTTGATCAGATCAGTAAAACAACCGTCTCTCTATTCAACCCTCGCACACAAGTTTGGAGTGATCATTTCCAATGGGGTCAGGATGGAGCGATCATTTTGGGCTTGACGCCGGTCGGTCGAGCAACCGTTGAGGCATTACGCCTCAACAACGAAATAGCTGTTGAGGTACGTCGCAATTGGGTACTGGTTGGATGGCATCCACCAAGCGATGCGAGGTAAATGTTTTATGTCGTCACTCACCAAAATCCCTGCAGGCGTCCAATACTTCTTCGATGACGAAGTAAAGCTGCGTCGCTACGTCGAACAACAGGCAATGAAAGTCTTCGCGGGCTGGTCGTATGACGAGATTATCCTGCCGATGTTCGATTACCACGATCTGTTCGCGCGCGGGATGGGCGAGGAAAAGGCCGAGCGGACTTATCGTTTCGTTGACCGCGACGGCGCGTTGCTGGCGCTACGGCCTGAGTTGACTTCGCTCGTTGCGCGCACCGTGGCCACGCGGTTCATCAAGCGCGAACGCCCGGTCAGGCTCTGCTATTCCGGCGAAGTTTTTCGCTACGACGAGCCGACCGAACGCGCCGCGCGAGAGTTTCATCAGCTCGGCGTCGAACACATCGGCGAGCCGGACATCGTCGCTGACATCGAAGTCCTGCTGGTCGCCGCGGAAGTTCTGACGGCGCTCGGCCTCGACGGATTCCGCATCGCGCTTTCGCACGTGGATTTCTTCAACGGCGTCGCCGAATTCCTGAAACTCGACGGCGCCGAACGCGCGCGGTTGCGCGAGCTAATTGATCGCCGCAACAGCATCGCGGTCGAAGAGTTTCTGCAAGCGCGCGCCGCGAGCGTCGAACAATCTCGCCGCGCTGACTTCTCCCGCCTGATTCAGATCGCGGGCAAACAGGACGTGATTCGGCGGGCGCTGGAGATTCTGATCAACGAGCGTTCGCGCGCGGCGGTCGAGCATCTCGACAAAATCTACTCGACGCTGGTCTCGCTCGGACTCGGAGAAAATTTCGATGTTGACCTGGGCGACGCAGGCGGGCTTGAGTATTACACCGGCCTGACGTTCAAAATCTATGTGCCGGATTGCGGCGCGGAGATTGGAGGCGGCGGGCGTTACGACAATCTGATCGCCAATTTCGGGAAGCCCGAACCCGCGGTCGGATTCTCAATCGCGCTCGACGGTCTGGTTGGCGCAATCCCGCTGGGCGACGAGACTCAGCGATGGCGGAACGCAAATGAGGCTCAGGCAATCTCGTTCAATGGCGATCCGGAGCGAGCTTTCAATCAGGCGCGCGAGATGCGTAAGCAGGGGAAGCAGGTGAAGATCAGTGCCAAATGACAGGTTGACAATCGCGCTTTCAAAAGGCCGGATGCAGGATGACGCGCTGGCCCTGTTCGCCCGCGCGGGCATTATTGTCGCCGAAAGCGAGTTGAATTCGCGCAAACTGGTCATCAATTCGGCCGACGGGCGATACAGCTTCGTGCTGGTCAAACCCGGAGACGTTCCGACTTACGTCGAATACGGCGTGGCGGACGCGGGCGTTTGCGGGCGCGACGTGTTGATGGAATCGCGCGCCGACGTTCACGAACCGCTCGACCTGAAATTCGGGCAATGCAAGATCGCCGTCGCCGGCAAACGCGAAGTCCTGGGCGAGGATTACAACCTGCTGGCCACCGTTCGCGTGGGGACGAAATACCCGCGTATCGCCACTGATTACTTTCACGCGAAAGGCGTGCCGATTGAGGTCATCGCGTTGTCGGGTTCGGTCGAACTCGCGCCGCTGCTGGGCCTTTCCGACCGCATCGTCGATCTGGTCGAAACCGGGCAGACGCTCAGGGAGAACGGCCTCGAAGTGATTGATGTGATCACCGAATCAACCGCGCGGTTGATAGTCAACCGCGCGAGCCTTCACCTGAAACGCGTCGAAGTCGGCGCGTTGATAGCAAAATTGACTGAAGCTTTAAGCCAATGATCGAAATCATCAAATTGACCGGCTCTCGCGTCGAACAAAGCGCGAGGCTGAAAAAAATCTTGAGCCGGGACATCGGTTTAAACAACGACGTTCTCACCCGCACGGAAGCCATCATCCGCGAAATCCGCGAACGCGGCGACGCGGCGCTCATCGAATTCACCGCGCGTTTCGATGGCGCGCAGCTTACGCCTGAAACTCTGCGCGTTGATCGTCAAACCATCGAGGAGATGGCTGCGCAGGTTGACGACGATCTGATCGCCGCGATGCGCGAAGCGATCGCCAACATCCGCCATTACCACGAACATCAACTGACAAAAGACTGGGAGATCACGCGCGACAACGGCGTGCGATTGGGCCAGCGCGTGCGCCCGATTGAAATCGTCGGGCTGTATGTTCCCGGCGGCAGCGCGGCGTATCCTTCAACGGTGATGATGAACGCCGTGCCGGCGCAGGTCGCGGGCGTTGAACGAATCGTCGTCGTCACTCCTCCCGCTCAGTTCAGACAGAATCCCGTCGTCGCGGCGACGCTGAAAGAATTGAATCTTTTCGAGGTCTACACTATCGGCGGCGCCCAGGCCGTCGCGGCGCTGGCATACGGAACCGAGACGATTCCGCGTGTAGATAAGATCGTCGGCCCCGGCAACCAATATGTCGCCGCAGCGAAGAAGCTGGTCTACGGCGCGGTTGACATTGACTCGATCGCGGGGCCGAGCGAGATCGTAGTCATCGCCGACGACACGGCGCGCGCGGATTTCGTCGCCGCCGATCTGTTGTCGCAGGCCGAACATTCCGAAGACGCCGCGGCGATCCTGATCACGCCACAAGCTTCGTTAGCCGAAGCCGTGCGCGAAGAGATCGTCAAGCAGACTCAGACCCTGTCGCGCCGCGAAATCATCGAACGCTCGCTCGCCGATTTCGGCGCGTTGATCGTGGTCGAATCGCTCGACGCCGCGTGCGCGCTGGCCGATCAAATCGCGCCCGAACACATCGAAATCATCACTGAAGATGGCGAGGCCACGGCGGCGAAGATCAATCACGCGGGCGCGATCTTTATCGGCGCGTATTCGCCGGAACCCGTGGGCGATTATTTCGCCGGAACGAATCACGTGTTGCCGACTGGCGGTACAGCGCGTTTCTCTTCCGCGCTCGGCGTTTACGATTTCCAAAAACGCACGAGCGTCATCCGCTACACGCGCGAAGAGCTGATGCGCACGGCGCCGTCAATTGAGAGACTGGCTCTGGCCGAAGGCTTCGAGGCGCACGCGCGTTCGGCGACCATCAGGTACGAATGAAATGAATTCCCCACTCGACAAAATCAAATCCAACGTTCGCGCGATCTCCGCATACACGCTCGCGCCGCTCGAAGCTCCGATCAAAATCAACCAGAACGAAAACCCGTTCGGGATGCCGCGCGAAATCAAAGAGGAAGTTTTACGCCGCGCGATGAAGCACGATTGGGCGCGTTACCCGGAGTTCGTCCCGACCTCGTTGCTCGAAAAGCTCGCCAATTACGCCGGATGGCGCGCGGACGGTGTGATGGCGGGCAACGGATCGAACGAGATGATCCAATCGGTCGTCAATTCGATTGTCGAAAAAGGCGTGCGCGTCGTGTTGCCTGAACCGACATTTTCCGTTTACCGGCAGGTCATCAACGTGGCCGGCGGCGAAATCATTTCGGTCCCGCTCAACGAGGACCTGACGTTCAACTTCCCGCGATTGGCGAGCAAAATCGTCACGGCTAAAGCCGATCTGGCCATCATCTGTTCGCCGAACAATCCGACCGGCTGCGTAATCAACACGCGTGACCTGGCGTCAATCGCACGCAACAGCGATGGGATCATCGTTGTCGACCAGGCGTACATGGAAATCGGAGGGGAAGATTTCATCCCGCTGCTCAAGGAATACAAGAACCTGGTCATCCTGCGCACGTTTTCAAAAGCGATGGCGATGGGCGGGCTGCGCGTCGGTTATTGCCTGGCCGCGCCGGAACTGATCCGCGAATTCAACAAAGCGAAGATGCCTTACAGCCTGAACTTCTTTTCGATGACGGCGGCTGAAGTGGCGCTCGAAAACCTGCGCCTGCTGCGGCCTCTGGTCGAGAAGATGCAAAACGAGCGCAACCGCCTGTTCGGTGAATTGCAAAAGATCAAAGGGCTGTCGCCGGTTCCGTCCGCCGCGAATTTCTTCTGCGTCAAAACCGCGATTCCGCCGAAAGAATTGTTTGAGGCTTTGCACGCGCGCGGCATTCTGATTCGCGACATCAGCAAGGCGCCGATGCTGGCGGAATATGTCCGTGTCAGCGTCGGAACGCCGGAAGAGAACAACAAGTTGATTGCGGCTCTCCGGGAGATTGCAACCAGCTATGCCTGATCAGTCGGACATAATCATTCGAGCGCTAACCCCGGCTGACGAGCCTTTTCTGTGGGAGATGCTGTATCAAGCGCTTTATGTCCCGGAAGGCGCTGATCCGTTTCCGCGAGACATCGTCAGGCGCCCGGAAATCAGCAGATATGCCCAGGGTTGGGGGCAGGCCGACGATTTAGGTTTCGTCGTATCAACGGACAATCCTGCTCTGCGCCTGTACCAGAGATCGGGATTTGAAGTGATAGCGAACAGCGGCAATTCGTTCACGATGATAAAAAGAATGGCCGCGGGAGCCTGATAACCGCGTATGAGTCGTCAAGCTGAAATCAAACGCACAACTAAAGAGACAGACATCCGCGTCACTCTCAACCTTGATGGCGAGGGGAAAAGCGCGATCGACACCGGCATCCCGTTTCTCGACCACATGCTCGACCTTTTCGCGCGGCACGGGCTGTTCGATCTCGAAGTGTCGTGCAAGGGCGATCTGCAAATTGACGATCATCATTCGGTCGAGGACATCGCGATCTGTCTTGGTCAGGCCTTCGCCGAGGCGCTGGGCGACAAAAAAGGTATCGTGCGTTACGGCGCGGCTTATGTGCCGATGGACGAGACGCTGGCTCGCGCCGTGGTTGACCTATCCGGCCGTTTCTACTTTGTCTATAGGGTCCGGAACACGCGCGATAAGATCGGAACGTTTTCGGTCGAACTGGCTGAACATTTCTGGCATTCGTTCGCGGAGCATTGCAAATGCAATCTGCATATCGAGGTCTTTTACGGGCGCAACCAGCACCACATCATCGAGGCGGTGTTTAAGTCGGCGGCGCGCGCGCTTTCACAGGCCGTGCGGCTCGACGACCGGATCAAAGGCGTGATGTCAACGAAGGGGACTATTTAAAATCCTGGGAGCGCACGCCATTTGTTTCTACACAAATCCGGGTTCCCTGAATCCCCCCAACGGCAGTTGGGGGATTGTTAAGGTCCAACCTACACAGCGAGCCGCAAACTCTTCCGAATCCCCCCAACGGCAGTTGGGGGATCGTTCAAGTCCAGCCTCCTGGGCCTGGGAGCGGTCACATCCCGCAGCCTTGAAGGTCGGACTTGAACGATCCCCCAACTGCCGTTGGGGGGATTCAAGGAAATCCGCTGCCTCTGGTGTAGGCTGGACTTTAAAGATCCCCCGATTGCCATCGGGGGGATTCCAGAATCAGATTTGTGTAGAAACAAATGGCGTGCGCTCCCAGGGCTATTCGGGAAATCAGCGATGACCATTGCAATCATTGATTACGGCGTGGGCAATCTGCGCAGCGTCGAAAAAGCTTTCACCTCGCAAGGCGTCAACGCCACCGTGACGCGTGACGAAAAAGTTTTGCGCGAGGCGGACAAGCTCGTGCTGCTCGGAGTCGGCGCTTTCGGTTACGCCATGGAGAGCTTGCGCAAGCTGGGATTTGACCGGCTTGTAATCGAAGCCGCCAACGCGGGCAAACCGATCATCGGGCTGTGCGTCGGCCTGCAGATGATGTTTGAAGAGGGCCACGAATTCGGCGCGCATCGCGGGCTTGGACTGTTGCCCGGCCGCGTAGTCAAATTCCCAGCCGGCGTGCGTGTGCCGCACGTCGGCTGGAACCAGGTCGAATTTAAACAGAACCACCCGGTCTTCCGCGATCTGCCCGACCAGTCTTTCTTCTACTTCGTGCACTCGTATTTCGTCGAGCCGTCGGATTCATCGTGCGTGATGGGCGAGACCGAGTATGCGCAGCCGTTCGCCTCCATCTGCGGGCGCGGCAATGTCGTCGGTGTGCAGTTCCATCCCGAAAAGAGTCAGGCCGCGGGGCTGAAGCTGCTGAATAATTTTGCCCGAATGTGACGAGACTTGCCTACACGAAGAGACTGGCTCAACGAGTCTTTGAGCGATTCATTTTGCGCATCGGAGTAGCGAATGAATACCGGAGCCTTATCAAGAACATCTGCTTTTTTGTTCAACCTATCTCTCTGCTGGGTGTTCAGTCTAACCTTAGCAAGGTCTGGTTTCCCTCAACAGAAAGAGCAAGCGGGCACGAAGGCAACAACTATCCCAGAGCCTGTCAAAACCGGAGGGAGGGACAGCGAATTTAACGGCTTCACCATTGATAATCTTTACCACGAAGCGGCCGGATCTGGCGAGCCGGTCTTTATCATCAGCCGGCTCGGCACGGGGGAGCGGGATCAACGGCTTCACGAGCGCCGCCTGCATAATGTGATCGAGCGATTCACCTACTCTGGTGGGCGCTCCTCCCGTGAACGGATAGTAGCCGCGGCTGGGGAGCGTAATTCAGGCAAAGGAAGGATTGAGATATACGTTAACGGGCGACTCCGCTTCGTCTCGGAGATAGATCGAGAGAAAGACATTATGGTTGATTGCTGCGAAGCCTTTCCGCAGTATTACCCATGGTATCGCGGCAAGCGGCTGATCCGCTTTTGACGCATCCGCCCAGGCCAATGAAAGGCGGCAGGCGCGGAAACAGAAACAGCCTGCGAGCCGTCCTCTCGACTGGCAGATCGGCTACGAAGGCTGTTTTTTCCGCAGTGAGAGCGCCCTCAATTCTTCTTGGATTTCTTCTTGTCTTTGGATTTACTTTCTTCGTCTGACGTAGCGTCGTTGGCGGCCGTGTCCTCTTTGGCTTTCGACTTGGCCTTGGATTTGCCCTTGCCCTTGCCCTTAGCAGGCGCGGCCTCAGTAGTAGGAGCGGGGGAGGCCTCAGCCGTAGCGGCGGGAGTAACGTCAGATGTAGCGGCGGGAGCGGCGGCGTCGCCTTCCTTGGCTTTGGATTTAGCTTTGGATTTAGCTTTGCTCTTGCCTTTGCCTTCGTCCGTAGCGGCTGCCGCGTCAGCAGGAGCGGCGGCTTCATCTTCTTTGGCCTTGCTCTTCTTGCTCTTGCCTTTGCCCTTAGCCTTCGTCTCTTTGGCATCGGCGGCCGGAGCGGCTCCTTGGGCGCCACTCTGCGCGCCCTGGGCGAAAGCGGCGACTGTCAACAAACCAACCAGCGTAATCGCAGCAATAAGCTTCTTCATGATTTTCTCCTTCGGTGAAAATTTGAACGGCAGGTATGATAGTTCAATTAGGCGGAAAAGTGCAGAGAGCAAAGTCAAATTGAAGGGCGTGCATAAATCCTGGGAGCGCACGCGCCTCAAGTCAAATTGAGAGAGGCGCGCGGCGCCACGGATGTCTCTTTGTGCTATGATCTTTGTCCTGCCCTATGAAACCGCTCAAACTTTACACGAGGACGACGATTTTGACCTCCGCCGTGCTGACGGTGGTGCTGCTGCTGTTCGTCGTCTTCTTCATCACGAATATACGCGAGATGGAGTTGCAGGATCAGGAGAAGACCGCGAAGTTGTGGGCGGGGCAGCTCGCCAATTTGATCGCTTATGAATCGCCTCCTGAACTGCTTCAAATGAGATTGCGAGTAATCTCATTCAGCCAGGCGCACGAAGGGCAGATCAGGCAAATCCGCATCTACGGTCAAACGAAAAAAGGATTGAGCGAACAGATCAGCCTTTCGACGGACGAGCCTGAAGAGATCCCACCCGCCGACATCGCCAAGCTGAAAACAAACGAGTCTGTCTCCGGATTGCGCGAGATCGAGTCGGAGCAGGGGAGCGAAGCGGTGATCTACGCCGCCGCGCCGATCTTCGACGAGAGCAAATTCCAGGGAGCGGTGAGCCTGACGACGCCGCGCTCGCAATTCTCCGATCTGTCGTCGCGCATCGTAACATTGACCGTCGCGCTGATGGCCTTCGCAATCGTCTCGATCACGGCGTTGCTCTATCTTCTTTTCAGCCAGGTGCTCTACAAACCGGTCGAAGACCTGCTCAAGCTGATGTATGAAGTCAGGACCGGCAACCTGGAGATCGAGGCGCCCATACGCGCGCGCGATGAATTCGGGCAACTGGCGGTTTCGTTCAATCATATGATTTCGCGCCTGCGGGCGATGACCGCCGAACGCGCCGCTTACCAGAGACGCCTTGAGGAGCGAGTGCAGGAGGCGACCGTCGAGCTGGCCGAACGCAACACGCAACTCGAAGAGGCCAATGCGGCGCTGTTTGAAATCCAGCGCGAATTGACGAAGGTCGAACGCCTGGCCGCGGCGGGGCAGATGGCCGCGCAGTTCGCGCACGAAGTCGGCACGCCGCTCAACCTCATCTCCGGTCACGTTCAGTTACTGGCGGCGAGGATCGAGGATCAAAGGACCCGCGAACGCCTGGACCTGATCAGTTCGCAGATTACCCGCATCGAACGCATTGTGCGCAGCATGCTCGACGCGACGCGGCGTCCGCAGCCGCAGCTTGAAACGACGGATTTGAGCGCGCTGCTGCAAAGAATCTTTGAGATCACCGCGCCGACGCTGGCCGCCCATCAAGTCGAGTTGATCACCGAATTCGAGAAAGAGATCCCGCTGATCCTGGGCGACGGCGATCAGTTGCAGCAGGTCTTCATTAACCTGATCAATAACAGCCTGGACGCGATGCCATTCGGCGGCCAGTTGTTTTTCACAGCTTTCGCCAGCGGCGGTTTCGTCGAGATCAGATGCCGCGACACCGGCGAAGGCATCGGGGACGAAATCCGGCCGCGAATTTTCGACCCGCTGTTCACCACGAAATTGCGCGGGCGTGGCAGCGGCCTGGGACTGGCGGTCGTAAGTCAGATCATCCGCGAGCACGGCGGCGCGATAGAAATCGAGAGCGGCGCGGGGCAGGGAGCGGAGTTCAAAATCAGGTTCCCCGCCGTGGATTCATCCGAATCGGCCGAATCGGCTCAACCGGCTTTTGCAGCGAATAATGACAGCATTACCAAAAAACATCCTGGTAATTGACGATGATCTCGACACCTGCAATTTCTTGCGCGAGATTTTCGAGGACGAAGGCTGGCGCGTCAGCTCCGCGCTGAACGCCGACGCCGCGCTCGCCACAGTCCAATCACAAAGATTCGATCTGATCGTCAGCGACATCAACCTGAATGACCGCCTGAACGGGATCGCGCTGTTGAAAACTTTCCGAGGCCTCTCACCATCAACGCAGGTGATCTTGATCAGCGGGTTCGGCACACTCGAAACCGCTATCGAGTCAGTTCGTGAGGGCGCGTTCGACTTTGTCAGCAAGCCGTTCAACGTCCAGGAAGTGATCGCCACGGCCCGCCGCGCGCTTCAATGCGCGAGCGAAGAGGGCGCGGCGGAAAACGACGCCCTGCGGGAAATCTCCGCCAGATACGCTTCGTCCGGACTGGTCGGCCACAGCCGGCAGATGATCGAGCTCTACAAAGAGGTCGCCCGCGTCGCGGCCTATCGTTCGACCGTGCTGATCATCGGCGAATCGGGCACGGGCAAAGAACTGGTCGCCCGCGCGATACACAGCAACAGCCCACGCGCGGCCAATCCCTTCGTCGCGGTCAATTGCGGCGCGCTGGCCGAAACGCTGCTCGAGGCCGAACTGTTCGGCCACGCGCGCGGGAGCTTCACCGGCGCAATCGCCGACAAGAAAGGATTGTTCGAGGAGGCCGAAGGCGGGACGATCTTTCTGGACGAAATCGGCGAAACGAGCGCGGCGTTGCAGGTCAAGCTGCTGCGCGCCTTGCAGGAAGGTGAAATCCGCCGCGTCGGTTCGACGAAGTCGGTGAAGGTTGATGCGCGCGTGATCGCGGCCACCAATCGCAACTTGGAAGACGAGGTCAAGGCGGGGCGGTTCCGCGAAGACCTCTACTACCGCCTGAGCGTGATTACGCTGCGCGTCCCGTCGCTGCGCGAGCGCCGTGAAGACATTCCGCTGCTCGCCCACCACTTTCTGCGGCGGACGAGTGAAGAGACCGGCAAACGAGTCACTCTCTCCGAAAAGGCTCTTGAAGTGTTGAAGAATTACGATTGGAGCGGCAACGTGCGCGAGCTTGAGAACTCGATTGAACACGCGGTGCTCCATTCGCGCGGCCAAATCATCACTGAAGACGACCTGCCCGCCCGCTTAAAAACCCCGAGAGAGCGCCAGCTCACGCTCGAAGAAAAACTCTTCTCGGCGCTGCCCACGCTGGATGAGATGGAACGAAGATATTTGATTCACGTTTTGGAAGCCGTCAACGGCAATCGTACCCGCGCAGCCGAAGTTTTGCAGATAGATCGCCGCACGCTATATCGAATGGCCGAGCGTTTCGGGATCAAACTGGACAACGAATAAACGCTCTTAGTGCTTCTTGCTCTTCCCCTCTTCCGTGGTTGTCGCGGCGCCGGCGGCTTCCTGCTGAGCGTCGTCGCGGATAATCTCGTTGCAGATATCAATGCACTCGTTGCAGATGTAAACGGTGGGGCCTGCGATCAGCTTTTTGACTTCGTCATGGCTTTTACCGCAGAAGCTACAGCGTAAAGTGTCATCTTCTCTTCTCATCACCAATGACCTCCGCATCAAGATGTGATATGGGCGCGGGCGTTACTGTCGCGCCGCAAAATTGTAAACAAGTGAATAAGCGCCCACAAGCAGCCAGCGTCGCATCGGGGATTGCGGATTGCGGATTGCGGATTGCGGATTGCGGATTGCGGATTGCGGATGGATGAGTATCAGATGTTAATCAACGGATTCGGATTTGGGATGTCGCTTGGGTAGTCAATCCACAATCCGCAATCCGCAATCCGCAATCAATCGTCCTCAGATGGTTTGCCACTGTTCGCGTTGGTTCCGGGCTGTCGAGAGGCGCGTTGAAAAAGCGTATTCATTTGCTCGAACCCTTTGTTGAGATCCGATATCAGCGATGACATATCCTGAGCCTGATCGAACGTGGAAAGCCTTTCAATCAGCGCGTCGAAATTCTTGACCTGCTCCGAGCCGTTGCGTTTGGCGGCAATCACCGGACGAACCTCTTTCCAGGCGTCGCGCAGAGAGATTGCGCGCACATACGCCATCTGCTGATCGCCCGCGTAATTCCAGATTTCGATCTCGCGGATCAGGAAATGGAGCCGTTGGAATTCCAGCGGGACGCCTCGCGTGCCGAACCTGGCGCGCTGCTCGCTGACAATCCCGAAAAGCTGGTTGGCGGCGAAACGCGCCTGCTGGACGTCCTGCTGGCTGAGCGCGCGGCCGAGTTGCACTTTGTACAACGCGAAGAAATCCTGCATCACCGGAGAGATGTCAGGATGATTCAACTGCGGCGCGGGCAAGAGCCGCATCTTCTGCTCGAACTCGGCGAAATGGCCGTTCGCTTTGTCCCAGGCCCCAGCCGCAATGTCCGCATTGAGCTGATCCAGAAGGGACTGCGCCTGAACGAGGTCTGCCCGCAGTTGTATCTCAGTGACAGGCGCCTTGCTTGTTGCGGATGGCGGCGGCGCGGTGGCCTGAGGTTTCGGAGTCGCGGTGGGCTGCGCAGTTAGATTCGGCGGCTGAACTTTCTCGGCGTGCTTTTGGCCGGTGATGACGTTGGAGACGACGAAGAACCCCGCCAGCGTCAGCGCGGCGAGCGCGATAAATATCGCTGTTGATTTCCTGGTCATCGTCCTCACCTTTTGAATCATTACCTCGAACATCGGCCTTGAACATCGGGCGCCGGAGTCATGAGCTTGAAAATGTCTGGAGTTCGGTTTTTGCAAAAACCGTACCAGTTAAGCCTCGATGGAATTGGAAGACCGTACGCAGCATAATCTAATCGCGCCCCATGGTTAAGCGCTGCGCATTCTTTTTGGCCTTTTCAATCTGTCCGGAGCGCCCCTCGCCAATTGCCTATTGACCTGCTCGCGCGTACTATCGAAGTCATGGCAACCGCTCTCATTTATTCCGACGAATATCTGAAACACGACACAGGCAATCACCCCGAACGCTGCGAACGTTATCGCGCGACGCTCAACGGCTTGATGGCGGACGAGGACTTCTGGAACAGTCTGGTCAAGATCGCTCCACGGGCCGCCACGGACGAAGAGCTGCTGCGCTGCCACACCGAAAGTTCCATCACACATGTGGGGCAGGCATGTTCGCAGGCGGCCCTCTACGACCGCGTCGCGCTGGACGCCGACACTGTGGTCTCTTCTTACTCGGACGTTGCGGCCAGGCTGGCTGCCGGCGGCGCCTGTCGCGCTGTCGACGCCGTGGTCAACGGCGAAGCCGAAAGCGCATTCGTCGCCTGCCGCCCGCCTGGACATCACGCGACAGTTGGGCGGGCCATGGGGTTTTGTCTTTATAACAACGTCGCTGTCGCCGCGCGATATGCCCAAGCGGTTTATCCCGACCGGATCAAGAAAGTTCTGATCGTTGATTTCGACGTGCATCACGGCAACGGGACGCAGGATATTTTTTACGACGACCCGACCGTGCTCTATTACAGCCTGCATCAATACCCCTGGTATCCGGGCACGGGCGAGTCCTGCGAGCGCGGCGTGCGCGAGGGCGAAGGGTACACGATAAACATTCCCATTCCCGCGATGACGCCCGCCGAAGATTACTTACGGTTGTTTGAACAAGGATTGGAATCGGCGATGAAAGATCTCTCCCCCGATCTCGTGATCATCTCCGCCGGTTTCGACGCGCACGAAGCGGACCCGCTGGGACAGCTCCTGCTCAATGACGCGAGCTACGAACGGATGACCAGGCGGTTGAAAGAGGCCGCTTCAACCACTGGAAAAGGCCGTATCGTTTCGTGCCTCGAAGGCGGATACAATCTGAGCGCGCTCGGCGGCGCGGCGCGGGCGCACGTGCGGGCGATGTCCTGAAAAATTTGCGCCCGTCAACCAATCGGCTTTGCTTCCCGGCGCCGCGCGGATTAGAATTTCCGCGTACCCTTTCAATTCAACACGTTCTAACCGCGTGACCGACATCGAAATTGATCGAGTCGCGAAAGGAGGTCGCAGATGCCAAGAAATAGGGCTTCTCTTGTAACACTCGCGTCTTTTGTGGTCGCTTTAGGATTGAGCGCGACCGCAAACGCCCAATATCTGATCTCCGCCAGAGCCGGTTTCGTCAACCGCGTTGAAGGCAAAGTCCACATCTTGCGCGCTGACAGCGAAGACGGCGAAACGGGGCGCGCTTCGCTCGGCACGCAGTTGCGTGACGGCGATAGGCTCAGCGCTACGACCAGCAGCTTCGCCGAAGTGTTGCTCAATCCCGGATCGTATTTACGCATGAATGAAAACACCGAGGTTCGCGCCGTCAGCACAGACCTCGCTTCAGTTCGGTTCGAGTTGATCAAAGGCTCGATCTTCGCCGAAGTCGGCGAAATAGACAGGAAAACCCCGATTGAAATCGTAACACCGCACGGTACGCTGACGATTGCGAAAGCCGGGTTGCATCGCATTGACACGAAAGGGTCGGTGACGTTGGTGTCGGTTCGTCAGGGCGAAATCCACTTGGGAACCCGCAGCGATTTCGCGGCAAATAGGTCGTTCAAGATCGGGCATGGCAAAGTCGCGACCCTGACCGGGTCTACGCAGCTTGGCCAATCCGACATCGCCAAAATTGATAAGGATGCGATGGACAGTTTCGACACGTGGAGTTTCAGTCGCGCGCAGGCGCTGACGGCCGCCAACGTCGCGGCGCTGCGCCGGTCGCGAGTGCTGACCGCGTTTTCCAGCGGGTGGTACTACGATCCGTTCTTCAACTGCTATACGTTCATCCCGCGTCGCTCGGGTTTCTGGTCGCCTTACGGGTTCTGGTTCTTCAATAACTACTACGATTGCTACTATTACAACCCGTATTACAGTAGCGGCGGCTCCTACGGAGGAGGAAACACCGGCGGCGCGAGCCTTCCGCCGCGTGTAGTGACCGGCAATGACCGCGCGCCGATTCGCCGTGGAGGCGAAGGCCGTGGGATTGATACCAGCTCAGGCCTCGAGTCGCGCTCAGGCGGATTCGGCGATTTTGGCGGGTCGAGGACTGTCTCATCTCCGGCTCCGTCCTCGTCGCCGAGTACTATCTCTGCGCCGGCCCCATCGCGCGGTGAAAGCAGTGGCGGCGCTGATAGGGGAATGCCGTCAAGAGGACGGCCATAACAAATCGGGCGGTCTCCGAAATC
>Ga0187894_10003744_pt1 | contig 16769 bp, 16 predicted proteins | sample GBC1701081metaG_FD_136650 | JGI IMG/M metagenome (GOLD analysis project Ga0187894, IMG submission 136650) | White microbial mat communities from a lava cave in the Kipuka Kanohina Cave System on the Island of Hawaii, USA - GBC170108-1 metaG ... | reverse complement strand
CCCGGCGCTCCGCTCCGCCCCCGAGCGCGCGAACGCCGCGGCAGCGACGTCAACCCCGCCTGACGTCAGTCGATCCGACCGCGACGCGGGGCGACTGGCCTCTCAGACGTCCGGCACGAGTCCTGGTCCTCGCTGTCTGGCCCGACGCCCCCTCCGTTGTTGAGCGTGTCTTGTCTCCGTCTTGCGCTCGTCCTCTATAGAGGATAGAGTCCTCTATCGAGGACATCTCCTCGACCCGCCATGCCTGACCGTGAGCGCGACGCATCGCGAAGCCCCGGCCCATCTCCGGGCCCGACCCCCCGCGGCGACGCCCTGACCACGCAGGCGCTGGGCGCTCGCGTGCGGCGCGAGCGCGAGCGGCGCGGCCTGTCCCTCGCGGACCTCGCGGCGCGCGCTGCGGTGAGCCGCAGCATGCTCTCCGACGTCGAGCGCGGGGCGAAGGCGCCGACCGTGCTCGTCCTCGCCCGCATCGCGACCGGGCTCGGCTCGAGCGTCGCGCGCCTGCTCGGCGAGGAGCGCGCGGCCCGCGTCGTCGTCCTGCGGCGCGATCAGCAGGACGTGGCCCTCGATCCCGCCGGCTGGGAGCGGCGCATCCTCTCGCCGGTGCTGCCGGGCGTCGAGTTCGAGCTGATGCGCACGACGATCCCGCCCGGCGTCGACGCCGGCGCCTTCTCGCCGCACGCGCCGGGATCGCGCGAGTACGTCGCGGTCGAGCGCGGCGCGCTCACGCTCACCCTCGACGGCGTGTCCCACGAGCTCGCGGCCGGCGACAGCGTCTATTACGCCGCCGACTGCTGGCACGCCTTCGCCAACACCGGGCGTGCGGAGTGCGTGTACTACCTCGCGATGGAAGTGTCGGCCGGCGCGCATCGCGCGGCCGCGCGGTCGCCCCGCCTCGCCGGCGCTCGCGGTCGGGCGACAACGGGGATGTCCAGGGCGACCGAACTCGCGCGGGGCGAGCCCGGCCGAGTCGGGTCCCGCGGCAGCAACGTTGGCGGCGAGAGGAGATCCGGGCGCGGCGCACGCGGCTCGACCGTCCGGGACACGCCCGCCGCCGCGAGCCCGCCGGAAGCCTCGGTCGCCCGCCGCGGGCCTTCCGGACGCCAGCCCGTGACGAAGAGCGCCCGCAGCAGAAGGAGACCGAGATGAGCGACCGTCTCGACGCCCCCGCGATGGACCTCGAAGAGTTCCGTGCCCTCGGCCACCGTGCGGTCGACTTGCTGGCCGACTGGCTGGGCGGTGTTCCGGCCGGCCCCGTCTTTCAGCCGATGTCGCCTCGGGAGCGCCTGGACCTGCTCGAGGAGCAGCTGCCGGAACACGGCGCGGCGCCGGCAGCGATCCTCGATCGATTTGCCGCCGCCGTGCTGCCGCATCCGATGGGCAACGGGCATCCCCGGTTCTTCGGCTGGGTGAACTCGCCGCCCGCTCCGCTCGGCGTGCTGGCCGATCTCCTCGCCGCCGGGATGAACCCGAGCTGCGCCGGCGGCGATCACGCCGCGATCTACCTCGAGCGCTGTGCGATGCGCTGGCTGATGGAGCTGGTCGGCTTTCCCGTCGACGGCAGCATGGGTGTGCTCGTGAGCGGCGGCTCGATGGCGTCGCTCACGTGTTTGGCTGCCGCTCGTCACCGCGCGGCGACTCGAGCGGGCTGGAACATCCGCGCGGAGGGACTGCAGGGCGACCACCCGCGTCTCGTGCTGTACCTGGCGGACGAGGGCCACAGCTGCGCGCGCAAGGCGGCCGAGCTCCTCGGGCTCGGCGGCGACGCCGTGCGGGTGCTGCCCACGGACGATGAGTTCCGTCTGGCGCCGGCCACGATCCTCGACGCCGTCGGCCGCGATCGCGCGTCGGGACATCATCCGTTCTGCGTCGTCGCGACCGCCGGCACCGTGTCGACGGGCGCCATCGATCCCATCGATGCGATCGCCGACGTCTGCGAGCGCGACGGGCTCTGGCTCCACGTCGATGGGGCGTACGGCGCCATCGCCGCCGCGGCGCCCGATCGATCGCCGCGTCTGGCAGCTCTCGGGCGCGCGGACTCGCTCGCGCTCGACCCGCACAAGTGGCTCTCGGTTCCGGTCGAGTGCGGCGCGGCGCTCGTGCGCGACGGCGCGGTCCTGCGCGACGCGTTCAGCCTGGTCCCGCCGTATCTCCGGACCGAGGAGGGCAAGGGCTTCGGTGGCCTGCCGTGGTTCTCCGAGTACGGGTTCCAGCAGACCCGCGGCTTCCGCGCGCTCAAGCTCTGGATGACGCTCGAGCATCTGGGCCGGGCCGGGGTCGGGCGCCACGTGTCGCGCCACGTCGCGCTCGCCCGGCGATTGGCCGCGCTCGTTGACGCCACGCCCGACCTCGAGCGGATGGCGCCCGTGGAGCTGTCGATCGTGTGCTTCCGCTACGTGCCCGCGGGAGCCGTGCTCGACGACGCCGCGCTCGACGCGCTCAACAAGCGGATCATGGAGACCGTGCAGGCGGAAGGGCACGCCTTCGTCAGCAACGGCGTGCTTCGCGGCCGGTTCGCCCTGCGCGCGTGCGTGCTCCACTACGCCACGACCGAGGACGACCTCGAGGCGCTCGTCAGCGTGGTGCGCGAGACGGGCACCCGATGCGCCCGCGAGCTCGCCGCACATGTCGCGCGCTGACGCCCCGGTCACGGCGCTGCTCGTCGACCTGGGGGGTCTGACCTGCCGCTTCCATCCCGAGCGGCGCCTTCAGGCGCTCGCGCGCGCCAGCGGACTCGACGCCGATGCCGTGCAGTCGCGTATCTGGCGCTCCGGGCTCGACGCGCTGCTGTTCTCCTCTGATCTCGGCGCGTGCAAGCCGTCGCCCGAATGCTTCGCGCGCGCCGTCGCCCGCCTGGGCGCGCCCGCCGATGGAACGCTCCTCGTGGACGACTCGGCGAGGAACGTCGAGGGCGCGCGCGCGGCGGGCCTCCACGCGGAGCGGTGCGCGGGCGCCGCGGATCTCGAGCGCGCGCTCGTCGCGCACGGACTCTCGCCCCGCGGATGACCGCGGATCAGGCCAGCGTCAGCGGCAGCCCCTCCAGGTCCTCGGCCCGCTCGACCGCGATGAGGACCGCATAGCCCTTCTTCTCCGGATCGCGATCCTTCTCCGGCTGGACGAGCCGCGTCCAGACCTCCTCGTACGCCGCACCGGCTTTCTGGATCTTTGCGGTGCCGTAGAAGCGGGCAATCCCGCCCCTGGGGAGGAGACCGGACTCCCGCAGCGCGGGCTTGCGGAAGAAGACCGTGACCTTGGCGCCGTCGCGCAGGTTCTGGGTGGTCGAGCCCTTGCCGCGTTCCCAGAGGGCGAGGTGCTCGCCGTCGAACACCATCGTGCTGCCACGCGGGCTGATCTGAGCGAAGCCGCTCGGCAGAACGGTGCCGACCAGGCACACGTTCGCCGGGAACGCGGTGTTGATGTGCTCGTGCAACGCCTTCGGAATCTTTGCCACGCAGATCTCCTTTCCGATCGGGATGTCGGGAGTGGGGCCGACGAGAGCATGCGCCAGCGGACCGGACGCCGTCAAGCACGTGGGCGCTCGCCCGGCGATGTCGTTGGGTTATACTCCCGGTATGAAGACAGCCATCTCCCTTCCCGACGACGTGTTCCGGGCGGCAGAGCGGCTCGCGCGCCGCGCTCGGAAGTCGCGAAGCCAGCTCTACGCCGAGGCCCTCCGGGAGTACCTGGCACGACACGCGCCCGACGAGGTCACGCAGGCGTGGGATCGGGTCATCGAGGCGATTCCGCAGCCGACGGATCCGTTCGTCACCGCCGCCGCCCGGCGCATCCTCGAGCGAAGTGAGTGGTAGATCTCGCGCAGGGCGAGGTCTGGTGGGCTGATCTCCCGGAGCCGGCGGGCTCCGGGCCCGGCTTCCGTCGCCCTGTGGTCATCGTGCAAGGCGATTCGCTGAACCGAAGCCGGATAGCGACGGTTGCTTGCGTGCCGCTGACGAGCAACCTGGCCTGGGCGGGCGCGCCTGGGAATGTCCTGTTGCCCGCGAGGGTCTCCCGCCTACCCAGAGATTCCGTCGCGAATGCGTCGCAGATCGTCGCGGTGGACCGAGCGCTCCTCACCGAGCGCGTCGGCAAGCTGCCGCCGCGCGACTTCGCCCAGGTGATGAGCGGGATCGACGTGGCTCTCGGCAGATAGCCGGGGTACACTCTCAGCGCCTCGGGGCGTCCTTTCGGGGCACCAGCGTTTACCGTTCACTCGCCGGAGGGTGACGCGCGTGCGTTACGGATTCGTGATCGACCAGCGCAGATGCATCGGCTGCCACGCGTGCACGGTGGCCTGCAAGGAAGAGAACCACGTCCCCGTCGGGGCCTTCCGCACGTGGGTGAAGTACGTCGAGCGGGGCACGTGGCCCGGCACGCGGCGCTACTTCTCGGTGCTCCGGTGCAATCACTGCGAGAACGCCCCGTGCGTCACGATCTGCCCGACGCGCGCGCTCTATCATCGCGACGACGGCATCGTCGACTTCGATCGCGACCGCTGCATCGGCTGCAAGTCGTGCATGCAGGCCTGCCCCTACGACGCGCTCTATATCGATCCCGCGAGCGGCACCGCCGCCAAGTGCCATTACTGCGCCCATCGCGTGGAGACCGGCCTCGAGCCCGCGTGCGTGATCGTGTGTCCCGAGCAGGCGATCATCGCCGGTGACCTCGACGACCCGGACAGCCGGATCGCGCGGCTCGTGGCCACGGAGCAGGTGCAGGTGCGCAAGGCCGAGCAGGGGACGCGCCCCAAGGTCTTCTACGTGGGCGCCGACACCGCCGCGCTGACGCCGTCGCTCCAGGCGCCGACCAGGAGCTACATGTGGGCCGAGCGGCCCGCCGAGGAGGTGTCGCTGATGGCGATGCTCGCGGACGCGGATCGCCAGGACGCGCACGGCGATCCCGCGCTCGCGCGTCCCGTCTACGACGCGCCGCATGTGCGGCGGCCGTGGGGCTGGAAGGTCGGCGCCTATCTCTGGACCAAGTCGATCGCCGCGGGCGCGCTGCTCCTCGCCGCGACGGGCGTCCTCATGGGCGGTCCCGCCCAGAACTGGGGCAGCGGGCTCGCCGCGCCGGTGCTGGCGCTCGTCTTTCTCGCCCTCACGACCGCCCTGCTCGTCGCCGACCTCAAGCGACCGGACCGGTTCCTGTATTTGCTCACGAAGCCGAATCTCCGTTCGTGGCTGGTCCTCGGCGCGTTCATCCTCATCGCGTACGGCGGCGTGGGGACTCTGTGGCTTGCCGCCATCGTGACTGGCCGCACCGACGCGCTGCCTCTGCTCGCGGTGCCCGTGATCGTCCTGGCCGCCGCGGCGGCGGGGTACAGCGCGTTCCTCTTCGGTCAAGCGGAGGGTCGCGACTTCTGGCAGTCGCCGCTGCTCCTGCCGCATCTGCTCGTGGGGGCCGTCGTGGCGGGCGCGTCGACCTCGATCATCATCGGCGCCATGGTCGGCGCCGACGCCGCCACGCGCAGCGGCCTCGCGTGGATCCTTGCGGGTGCGCTCGTCGCCAACGCGCTGTTGCTGCTCGGCGAGCTGGGCGGAAGCCACGCGAGCTTGGATGCCGCGCGCGCCGCGCACCTGATCGCGCGCGGCCACTACCGCGCGCGCTTCTGGGCCGGCGTCGTGCTCGTCGGCACGGCGCTGCCGCTCGCGCTCCTGTGGCTCGGCGCGGCCCCGCTCGCGGCGCTCGCCGCGCTCGCGGGCGCGTGGACCTGGGAGGACACCTGGGTGCAGGCGGGACAGAGCGTCCCGCTTTCCTGAGAAAGGACGGCATGAGCTCCATTCCCGAACCGCTGCATCCGGTGGCCCGCGGGCTTGCCGCCCCGTCCGGGGGCCTCGCCGCCTATCCCCCCGTCGAGCGCTGGGACGACTGGGAGGCCTACGACGCCTCGGCCTGGCCGAGGAAGGTCAAGCGGCGCTTCGCGCTCGTGCCCACGATCTGCTTCAACTGCGAGGCGGCGTGCGGCCTCCTCGCCTACGTCGACAAGAGCACGGGGCGCATCGAGAAGTTCGAGGGCAATCCGCTCCACCCGGGCAGCCGCGGGCGGAACTGCGCCAAGGGGCCGGCGACGCTCAACCAGGTGAACGACGTCGAGCGCATCCGCTACCCGCTCCGGCGCAAGAGCCGTCGCGGGGGCGGCGAGTGGGAGCGCGTGACGTGGGACGAGGCGCTCGACGACATCGCCGGGCGCATCCGGAAGGCGCTGGTCGAGGGCCGGCCGAAGGAGATCATGTATCACCTCGGGCGGCCCGGCCACGAGCTGGTCTACCTCCAGCGCGTGTTCCACGCCTGGGGCATCGACGGGCACAACAGCCACACCAACGTCTGCTCGGCCGGCGCGCGCGCCGGCTACGCGTTCTGGATGGGCTTCGACCGGCCCTCGCCGGATCACGCCAACGCGCGCTTCATGCTGCTGCTCTCCTCGCATCTCGAGGCCGGCCACTACTTCAACCCGCACGCGCAGCGGATCATCGAGGGCCAGCAGCGCGGGGCCAAGATCTGCGTGATCGACACGCGGCTGTCCAACACGGCGTCGATGGCCGACTGGTGGCTCTCGCCCTGGCCGGGCTCGGAGGCGGCGCTGCTGCTGGCGTGGGCCCGGCTCCTGATCCTCGAGCGCCGCTACGATCGCGATTTCGTCCGCCGCTGGGTCAACTGGGAGGAGTACCTGCGCGAGGAGCGGCCGGACCTGCCGGTCGCCTACGAGAGCTTCGAGCGCGCGCTCGAGGAACTGTACGCGTCGTACACACCGGAGTTCGCGGAGCGCGAGAGCGGGATTCCGGCGGCGACGATCGTGGAGATCGCCGGGGCGATCGCCCAGGCGGGGCCCGCGCTCGCCACCCACGTCTGGCGCAACACCGCCGCGGGCAATCTCGGCGGCTGGCAAGTCGCGCGTGCGCTCCAGTTCCTCGTCGTGCTGATGGGCGCGGTGGCGACCCCGGGCGGCACGGCCCCTGGCGCCTTCAACAAGGCGGTGCCGGCGCCGCCCATGATGCCCGCGCCCGGGCGCGTGTGGAGCGAGCTGCTCATGCCGCCCGAGTACCCGCTCGCCTTCTTCGAGATGTCGTTCCTGCTCCCGCATCTCCTGAAGGACGGACGGGGCAAGCTCGCGATGTACTTCACGCGCGTCTACAACCCCGTGTGGACGAACCCGGACGGGATGTCGTGGATCGAGATGCTCGGCGACGAGGCGCGGATCGAGCGGCACGCCTGCCTCACGCCAACCTGGAGCGAGACGGCGTGGTTCGCCGACTACGTCCTGCCGATGGGCCATGCGTCCGAGCGCCACGATCTCATGTCGCAGGAGACGCACGCCGCGCGCTGGATCGGGTTCCGCCAGCCGGTGCTGCGCGAGATGGCCCGCCGCCGCGGCCAGGAGTTCCAGTGGACGTGGCAAGCGCACGAGGCGGCGGGCATCGGCCAGGTCTGGGAAGAGGACGAGTTCTGGATCGAGCTGTCCTGGCGGATCGATCCCGACGGCGCGCTCGGCATCCGCAAGTATTTCGAGTCGCCCTATCGGCCCGGACAGAAGCTCGCCATCGAGGAGCTGTACCAGTGGATCTTCGAACACTCGGTCCCGGGCTTGCCGGAGGCCGCCGCCAAGCAGGGGATGGCGCCGCTCGAGTACATGCGCCGGTACGGCTGCTTCCTGATCGAGGACGGCGTCTACGAGACGCACGACAAGCCTGTGGCCGCGCGCGACCTCGAGGACGCCACCGTCGATCCGGTCACGCGAGTGGTCTCGCGCGGCGGCCACGAGGTCGGCGTCGAGATCGACGGAGTGGTGCGCGCGGGCTTCCCGACGCCATCGCGCAAGCTCGAGTTCTACTCGCCCACGCTCAAGGCGTGGAAGTGGCCGGAGCACGCGGTGCCGGGATACATCCGGAGCCAGGTGCACTGGTCGAACCTCGACCGCGACAAGGGCGAGATGGCGCTCTTGCCCACGTTCCGCCTGCCCACGCTCATCCACACGCGCTCGGCCAACGCCAAGTGGCTCACCGAGCTGTCGCACACGAATCCCGTGTGGGTGAATCCGGAGGACGCGCGGCGGCTCGGCGTCGAGACGGGCGATCTCCTCAAGATCGAGACGGCCATCGGCGCCTTCGTCGACCGGGCCTGGGTGACCGAGGCGCTCCGGCCTGGCGTCATCGCGTGCTCGCACCACATCGGGCGCTGGCGCCTCGCGGAGTCGAGCGGCGGCGCGCGGTGGGCGACGGCGCTCGTCGATCTCTCCGAGGAGGCGCCGAGCCGCTGGCGCATGCGCCAGGTCCACGGGGTGCGCGCGTTCGAGAGCGACGACCCCGACACCGCCCGCATCTGGTGGAACGAGGCCGGCGTGAACCAGAACCTCACGTTCCCGGTGCAGCCCGATCCGATCTCGGGCCAGCACTGCTGGCACCAGAAGGTGCGCGTGAGCCGCGCCGGCCCCGACGATCGTTACGGCGACATCGTCGTCGATACCACCAAGGCGCACGCCGTCTACCAGGAGTGGCTCGCGATGACGCGCCCGGCGCCCGGGCCCGGAGGGCTGCGCCGGCCGCTGTGGCTGCCCCGCGCATTCAAGCCGGTCCCGGACGCGTACCGCATGTAGGGCTACCGCCGCGCCGGGCGTCGCCACATTGTCCCGCATCGCTCGGTCGGAACAGCCGCGCCCACCGGAGAACCGTGTCGGACCGCCGCAGCGCGGGTCGTCGTGTCAGGGCGTCGCCCGGTGAAGGACCCTGCCGCCGCGCAGCGTGGTCCGCACGCGGGCGAGCGCGCGGATGTCCCGGGACGGGTCGCCATCCAGTACCACGATGTCCGCGTCGAGGCCGGGCGCGAGTCGCCCAGTTCGCGTGGCGGCGCCGAATCGTGCCGCCGGCGCGGTCGTGAGCGCGGCGAGGATCCGCTCGTACGACATCCCCGCTCGCTGCATGTAGACGTATTCGTCGGTCGGATCGTAGTCGGTCATGTACCCCACGTCGGTGCCGAACAGGATTTGCCCCCCTGCTCGGCGAACGCGCGGAGCTGGGCCTGCCCGTTGCCGAGCACGGTGTCGATGATCGCGGGCGGGAGCCCGAGCTTGCCCAGCTCGTACGGCCAGAGCTTCAGCGTCGGGATCAGGGCCATGCCGCGCTCGCGCATCATGCCGGGCAGGGCGCGATCCCACGGCCTGCGGTCGAGCTCGGAGGGGAACGTGTGCGCGAGGATGTCGACGCCGCCCTCGATCGCCGCGCGAGCGCCGGCGCTGTTCGACGGATGCGCGATGACGAGCTTGCCCCGCCGGTGCGCGGCCTCCGTCGCCGCGCGCACGATCTCCACCGGCATCACCACGATGGCATCCCGGCGAGCCCACGAGCCCGTGAACAGCTTGACGACGTCGGCGCTCGCATCGAGCTGGACGTCGACCGCAGTGCCGGCCCGAGCCACATCCCCCAGCTCGGGAAGACGAGCGGGCAAGATGTAGTACGGGCTGCCGCCCTCCGGGGCGAAGCCGGCGCCCGCCGTGACGATGGACGGCCCCGGAATCTCGCCGTTCTCCACTCGGCGTCGCAACGCCAGCGTGTTCGGCAGAAATGATCCGGTGTCGACCACGTGCACGACGCCATACGACGTGAGCATCGCGCGGAGGCCTTCGGCCAGTTGGGCCGATGGCGCCGTCGCCGCCTCTCGAAACGGCGGTCCCGTGAAGTGGACGTGAGTGTTCCAGAAGGCGGCCGTCACGGTGGCGCCGGCGCAATCGATGACCGTGGCATGAGCCGGCACGCGAACGTCCGCGCGCGGGCCCACCGCCGTGATGCGGCCGTCGGTCACGAGAACGACGCCCTCGGCAATGTCCGGCGCGTCGGGCGCCGTCCGTACCCGTCCGCCAACGAGCGCCGTGACGCTTTTCACCGCGGTCGTCGCGGGCGTGTCCGCCGTGCCGCCGCAGCCTGTCGCGACGAGCGCGGCGAGCAGGCTGCCCGCGACGCTCACGATGGCCGAGGCGCGGAACGACGCGGCATGCTGCTTCCGGGCGATCAAGGGCGACGGCAACTCCACGATGGCCTCCTTGTGTCGGGTCCGACGCTCGGCGCGCCAGGTCCGGTGCGGATTCAAACGTAGGGCGCGTGACGGATGCGGGCTCACCGCCAGCAATATCCGGCGTCCGGCCATCCGTGGCAACCACCCAGGCCGCTCGACCCGGCGAGGCTGTCAGGCGACCAGCGCTCCGGGCAGCGTGTCGACGCGGCCCCCATTTGCCGCGGCTCCGGAGCGACCCTATACTTCCGGAACGTGAGCCGCGCAACGTCTTCCTCGGCAGGTGGCTCGCGGCGATGCCGCGAGCGATGGATTCGGCAGGGAACCCTGGCCGTGCTCTGCGCGCTCGTGCTGCCCCCGACGGCGAGCGCCGGGCGGGAGACGATCTCGATCGCGGTCACCGAGCCCCAGCCGGCCACGCTCACCGGCGACCTCTACACGCCGAGTCGCGGTGGACCGCACGCCGCGGTCATCCTGCTGCACGGGTGCGGAGGCGTGGCGCCCAATGCGGCGAGCTGGGCGCAGTGGCTGCAATCGGAGGGCTACGCCGCCCTCGTGCTCGACAGCCTGCAGGGGCGCGGGATCAGGACGCTGTGTGCGGACACGCGTCCGCTCACGCCCCTGATGCGAGTGGCCGACGTGTCTGCCGCCGCCGTCAAGCTCAAGTCGATCACCGGCATCGACGGCGACCGGCTCGCCGTGATGGGGTTCTCTCACGGAGGCGCGACGGCGATTGCGGCGTGGCACCTGCAGGCGCGGCGCGCCGACGTCACGATCAAGGCGATGATCGGCGTCCGTCCGGGCTGCGGCACTCAGCCGCCGCCGCGCGACGCGGTCCCGCTGCTCCTGCTCGTCGGAGGCCAGGACGACTGGGCGCCGCCGGAGAATTGCCAGAAGCTCGCGGACGCTGCGCGTTCGGCGAGCGCGCCGGTCACCCTGGTCCTCTATCCCGACGCTCGCCACGGCTTCGACGCGGCGAACGTCCGCGGCCGCGCGTACGTGTCGATCGCCAAGGGCGGCAAGGGCGCCACCGTCGAGTACAGCCCGAGCGCCCATTCGGATTCCGAGAAGCAGGTGAAGCAGTTCCTCGCCGCGAACGTGAAGTAGCGATGTCCGCCTTACGCAACGTCAGTCCACCCGACCACCGAGGAGACGGCGATGATCAAGCGGTTTCACGTCCTGTACGTCGGCCAGACCGAGCTCGAGAACATCGGCCTTCAGGGCACGCCCGCGGACGCGCGGCGCTACGGCAACGACCGGCTGAGCGAGCCCTTCTGGAGCGCGCGCGACGTCGCCCAGCTCATGGACGACCTGGGCTACTACGCCCTGTGGACGGCGGAGCACCACTTCCAGCGGGAAGGGTACGAGTGCTTCCCGAACCTGATCCAGCTCTCGCTGTGGCTCGCCACCCAGACCCGACGGCTCAAGCTCGGCTGCGCGTTCAACGTGATCCCGATGTGGCATCCGATCCGGATGGCCGAGGACTACGCCATGGCCGACATCGTGACGGACGGCCGCGTGATCATGGGCGTGGGCCGGGGCTATCACTCGCGCGAGGTCGAGACGTTCGGGGCGCCGGTCATCGACCAGGCGGCCAACCGCGAGCTGTTCGAGGAGCAGATCGAGGTGATGCTGAAGTGCTTCAACGAGGAGGCCTGGAGCCACCACGGAAAGCACTACGACTGCCCGCCGGCCGTGGACTATCGCGGCTATCAGCTCACCGACATCACGTGCGTGCCGCGGCCGAAGCATCTGCCAGTCGAGATCTGGATGCCGATCGCCAGCAGCAAGTCCATCGACTACATGGCCTCGAAGGACTTCAAGGCGATGGTGACCCTCAACGGCGAGAAGATCCTCGACGATGTCGTGAAAGCGTATCGCGACGCGTGCGCCAAGTACGGCCGGGTCAAGCAGCTCGGAGAGGACGTCATCTGGGGCGCGGGTCTCTATCTGGCCGACACGCCCGAGGAGGCCAAGCGCCGCGTCGAGCCCTCGCACGACGAGCGCTACAAGTGGTTCGCGCCGTTCGGCTTCGTGCGCTACGCCGACGAGCAGGGGCGCACGTGGGGCACGCCGGGCGCCCCCGCGCGAGTGCCGTCGCTCGCGGACGGCATCCTGCAGAAGGCCTGGTTCTGTGGGCCGCCTGCGCACGTGATCGACGGCATCAAGTCGATCGAGGCGAAGTACCCCGGCCTCGAGGACTTCATGGTGCACTGGGCGGAAGGCCTGCCGCCGCGCGAGTTCATGGACCAGCTCCGCTGGTTCGCGCGCGACGTGATGCCGGCGTTCCAGCGCGGCTAGCCGTCGCGCCCACCGGCTGATCGGCGCGGACGTCGCGCCCACGATGGCCAGCCCCCCATTGCTCGGGCGCCTGCGCAGCGCCCTGCGCGCCGTGGCCGATCCATCGAAGGCGCCGGCCATGCAGGCGTACATGAAGTCGTCCATGCCGTACCACGGCGTGCCCACGCCGGCCCTGCGGCACGTTTGCAGGGAGGTCTTCGCGGTGGTCGATCTCCCCTCGGCCACCGCGTGGCGCCGCGAGGTGCTCGGCCTCTGGAGGGGCGCTCGCTACCGCGAGGAGCGCTACGGGGCGATCGCGTTGAGCGGCGAGCGGCGCGCGCGCGAATTCCAGACGCCCGCGGTCCTGCCCCTGTACGAGGAGATGATCGTCACGGGGGCGTGGTGGGACTACGTCGACGAGATCGCGCAGCACCGCGTCGGGCTGTTGCTCCGGCACTTCCCCGAGCCGATGCGGCGCACGATGCTCCGCTGGAGCCGCGACGACCACCTCTGGAAGCGGCGGACGGCGATCCTCTGCCAGAACGCCTTCAAGGCGGACACGGACCGCGCGCTGCTCTACGCCTGCATCGAGCCGTCGATCGGCTCGCGTGAGTTCTTCCTCCGGAAGGCGATCGGCTGGGCGCTGCGCCAGTACGCGTGGACCGATCCGCGAGAGGTCGCCCGCTACGTCGAGAAGAACGCCCGCCGCCTGAGTCCGCTCAGCGTGCGCGAGGCGCTCAAGAACGTCTCGCCCCGGCTCCGCCCGTCCCCGCGGCTGGCGCGGCGGGCCACCGCCGTTTCGACTCCGACCCGGCGGGCCTGACCGGCCGCCCCGGCCAGTTTCCCGCCAGGAGATCGACGACCTCGTCGCACGCGCCTGGCCCGGCGGCGCCGGCGGTCACTCGTCGCGCCGGCCGTATTCGCGCTCGACCTGGCAGATGCGGATCATGTAGTGCGTGTACCATTCCTCGCGGCCGCGCCGCTTTGCCACGCGATGCTCGGGATCCCGGGCCCACGCCGCGATCGACTCGGCGTCCTTCCAGTAGACGGCGGCCACCCCCGTGCCATCAGTGTTCCGGGCGGCCTCGATGCCGAGGTATCCCTCGTAGTCCCGGGCGCGCGCCGCGAGTCGCCTGAACATCTCGCTGTGCTCGGTGTGGTCGACGTCGGCGTTGATCGAGGTGAAGACGACGGCGTAGTACGGCGGCTCCGGCGTCCGCGAGATGAATGGCATTCCGATCTCCTCTCATGGCGTGTCTCGGCGGCAGAGTGTCGGCGCGACCCGCGCCGATCGGCGCATTCGGGGCCGCGACGTGCGAACAGGATACGGTCTCGCGAGGCGCGCGTCGATCCCAGCCTTGCCGACTACGAGGCGGTGAGACGCGTTACTCGGTGCGGACTGCCACGCTCGTCGCCCCTCGAACGATGCCGTCGGCATCCTTGAAACGGACGAAGATGCGATGGCTGGCGGGGGAAAACGCGATTGGCGCGGTGGCGGTGACAAAGACGGCGAACGTCGGCGTCGCGCCCGCGTCGATCGGCGCGGGGACGGCCGGACCGAGGGGCGATGTGCACTGGCTCGTCACCGGATCGGTCTGACAGAGCGCGATCCCGACCGGCAACGACGTGAGCCCGGTGTCGGCGGACATCGTCATCAGTCCGCCGGCCCCCGGATTCACCGTGGCCACCGCGAACGTGCCGGCGCCGCCTGCCGGGATCGCGACGGTGCCATCTCCTGCGATCGTCGCGGCCAGCGCGACGATGTCCGGAACGGGCGCCGTCGAGGCCGACAGGAGCAGCGTGTTGAGCCCCGGGGTCACGGGAGCGGGCGGGGTGTTCGCGCAGGAAAAGCTGAACGCCACGTCGATGGGCGCGATCGCGGCCGACGGCGTGAGCGCGATCACGAAGCTCTGGCTCGCGCCCGCGGCGAGGCTCACGGGCTGGTTGGCGCTGCCGCTCACGGCATTGGTGATGGGATCGGTGGTCTGGAACACGAACGTGGCGCGCAGCGCGGTGAGCGGCGCGATCGCGCAGTCCGTCAGGGTGTCCGAGCCGCCGTTGATCAGAGTGGCGAACGCCGTCGCCGCGCGGCCGACCTGGACCGAGCGGCTTCCTGGCAATACCGCGGAGGCCAGCGACGAGGGCGCGCCGGGGGCGACCGGCGTCATCAGGAACGCGCGCGTCTGCCCGTCGTGCAGCCCGACGCCGGCGATCTGCCCGGCGTCGTTGATGCCGGTGGCGCTCGTGAGCACCCAGCCCGACCCTGCGGGCAGCGCGGCGTTGAGATCGGACGCCACGCCGACTCGCCAGAGCACGGCGCGTGATGCGGCGCTGGCGGAGCGCGACCAGCCGACGACGAGGCCAGCGGCATTGACGGCGGTGGCCTGGCTCGAGACGTCGCCCGGGAGCGTGCCGAGATCTTGCATCACCCCAGCGTGCCAGACGAACGCACGCGATTGCGACGGCGGTGTGCCGGACTCGCCCACCACCTGGCCCGAGGCGTTGATGCCCCGCGCGGCACTCGCGGTGTGGCCGGGCAACGTGCCGAGGTCTTGTCGTCCGCTGTTCTGCCAGAGCGACGCGCGCCCGTCGAAGACGCCGGCGACCTCCCCGGCCGCGTTGATGCCGTAGGCGAAGCTGATGGAGAGGCTGCCGGCACCCCCGCCGATGTCCTGCATCGCGCCCTGCTGCCACAGAAAGCCGTGCCGGATCGCCTCGCCCCGCACCGTGCCCGAGTCGCCGGCCACCTGGCCCGCGCCGTTGATCGCGTAGGCCGCGCTGGTGCCGTATCGCTGGTTGAACGAGCACGGGCAGTAGAGCGCGCCGAGGGCCTCCGCGGTCCCGTTCTGCCAGAAGATGCCTTGCCTGAACTCCTGGAAGTGAGGCCCGTACTCGTTGATCCCGCCGTAGCCCACGATCTGTCCCTGATCGTTGATGGCTGTGGCGTAGCTGTAGGTGCCGCCCGGCAACGCGCCGAGCTCGGCCATCGCGCCGCCCGCGTGCAGGAACGCTCGCGCGGCGCCGCTGCCGGTGGTCGACCAGCCGACGACGTGCCCGGCGTTGTTGATGCCGGACGCCTCGCTCGAGTCGCCGCCGAGTGTGCCGAGGTCCGCGATGGTGTAGCCGTCCGCCGCGAGCCCGGGCTCGGCGCCCCAGCCGAGGGTGACGAGCACGAGCGCTGCCCGAACGAGTCCGATGTGCGTCAGCCTCATGGCGCCCCGTCACGCATCCACCGTGACAGGGGTATGCTCGCGCCTCGACCGAAGCCGGCAAATCCGGTGATCTCCCGATTCGCCGTGGGGGAATTCCCGGCAGGGGATGGGGCGACCGTCGCGCCGAACCGCGACTATCTGGATGGGGCGACGGTCCCGCCGAACCGCGACTACGCATTGAGCGTGAGTGCCCTGGGTGGCACCCGGCCCGCGAGGAGATGGCGGCGCCGCCATCCCCCCGCGGCTCCGAGGTCGGCTACGACTTCTTGTCGCCCTTGAGGCACGCGCTCATGAAGACGCGGCGCTCGTCTCCGTGGAGGTTCTTGGCGGTGGCTTCCTGGTTGCACGCCTTCATCTTTTCGCCCTGTGCGTTGCTGCCGCCCTCGGTCGTCTTCGGGTGCGGCGCCTTGGTGGTCGAACCATCGGCCTTGTGACTCTTGAGGCAGTCCGACATGAACTGCTTGCGAGCGTCGCCGGTGACCTGCTTCTCGCGCGCCTGGGCGTTGCACTCGGTCATCCGGTTCGTCTGGGTGGATGGAGGCTTCTCGTCGCCGGCTGTCGCGAGCCCGGCGACGAGCAGGAGGGAAGCGAGAACTCCGAGCACTGTGCGCATGGTCGTCATCTCCTCTGTCCGACGGTGAAGTGGGTGATCACGGATCGCGTCCGGACACGACCGTGCTCGCACGCTATGCCGCGCTCACGAGACCGTCAATGCCGTGATTTCGATACAGGAAGTCGAGTGATCGACGGCGCTCTGCGCGCGCCGTCGAGGTTCGGCGCGCCGGCGTTGCCGCTGCGAGCGGGCTGCTACTCCTACGATCCGGCGGGGTCGATCCAGGCGTCAGGCGTCAACGTCACGGATGCGCGCAGCGCCTCGCCCGGCTCCAGGACTCGCATCCCCGTGTCCGTCCGGCCCCGCTCGGCCAGGTTGAAGGCATCGGTCACGTGGCTCACCGGCTCGACGCAGAGGAAATTGCGCCCGGGCGGCGCGTAGACGACGAGGCAATCGAGCGGCGCCTCGGCCGTCATGACGATGCGAGCGCGTCGTTCCGGCCAGCGAATCTCCGCGCGGTGCCGCCAGCCCACGAACACGTTGTCGAGCGCGACCGCGTCCGCGGAGAGCCCGCGCGCGAGGTCCGGCGGCGGGCCGAGCGCGGTCGGCAGCATCTCGGCGTCCGTCCGCCACATCGCGCCGACGTCGGCCGTGAGCGTCGTGCGCGGCGTGCGGGAGAAGTACGGATGCCAGCCGAGGCCGGCCGGCATGGCGCGATCGCTCTCGTT
>Ga0187894_10003743_pt1 | contig 16770 bp, 15 predicted proteins | sample GBC1701081metaG_FD_136650 | JGI IMG/M metagenome (GOLD analysis project Ga0187894, IMG submission 136650) | White microbial mat communities from a lava cave in the Kipuka Kanohina Cave System on the Island of Hawaii, USA - GBC170108-1 metaG ... | reverse complement strand
TCTGCACCGGGATTGAGAAGGGGCGCGATGATGGTGACTAGTTTTTCAAGCCGCTCCTGTTTCTGCGCCATCGTCCCAAGTTTTTGATGGAACGTCACGCCTGCAAGCTTCTTGACGCGGTCTCCGAGTTTGACCTTTCGATCTTCGTCGAAGAAAAATTTGGCATCGGCCAGACGCGCCGCTAACACCCGCTCGTTGCCTTCACGAATCAACGACATATTCTTGAGTTCGTTGTTCGCGACCGCAATGAAATGCGCGGCAAGCGATCCGGTTTTCTTATCGCGCAATGAAAAGAACCCTTGATGCTCTTTCATCGAGGTGATCAAGACCTCTGACGGCACAGCAAGATACTCCAGTTTGACACTTCCGAGGATGGCACAGGGCCATTCCGTTGTGAATACCGCCTGTTCCAGCAAATCCTCGTCGGCATTGAGCCCTAGGCCTGCGCCTTTGCATATCTTCTCCAGTTGTTCACGGATAGTCACACGACGCTCTTCCTGATCCGGCAACACACCCTGCTGCTTCAACAATCTGCAGTAGGACGAATGATCCGAAACCGTGATGGCCTTGCCGTTCCCCATCACACGATGGCCATAAGTTTTGTTCCCCGCCTTGATACCCCCGAACTCAATCGGCAAAACGGCCCCGCCATACAGCGCAACGAGCCAGCGGACTGGACGGGCGAACCGCACACCCGCTTCATTCCATTTCATCGCTTTGAGGAAAGACAGTTCGCAGACGATCTCCGGCAGGATTTCGAGCAGGACTGTCTTGGTCGGGCGTCCAGTATCCTCCTTGACTGCAAAGAGATATTCGCCTCTCGGCGTTTGCCTCACTCGGAGACTTTCGACCGGCACGCCTTGACCCCTCGCGAAACCGATCGCAGCTTTGGTCGGCTGGCCGGCCTGATCGAATGCGACGGACTTCGACGGCCCCATGGCTTCATTGGTAAAAGCTGTTTGGTGAATTGCGAGGTGCTCAACTACCAACAAGAGCCGTCGTGGTGTTCCATACGCGTTGATGGAACCGGATGAAAGGCTGTGATAACCAAAGGCCCTTTCAGCCTTTGTTTTCAGTGAGGAGAGAGCAGGAGAGACAAATTGGTACGGCAACTCCTCGACACCGATTTCGAGCAACAGCTCAGCCGTGCCCGACGAATGGGCCTTAGCTTGAGCCATCTTCGTTGTCGTCTTTTTCATGAGCGAGCTGTAGTACGGCCGGACCCAACTTTCGGTCGAAACCCTCTCATGGATTTCTCGCGTTCGATGAGCGGATGTCCCATCGCCGCCCGATCTTCGATGTAGCGCTCGGCACATTGACGAGCAAGGGCGCGGACCCTGGCAATATAGCCTGTGCGCTCCGCCACGCTGATCGCCCCGCGGGCATCGAGGAGATTGAAGAGGTGCGATGATTTGATACAGAACTCGTAGGCTGGGAGCGTCAACCGCTTGTCGCGATTCGCCAGCAGCCGCTTGCATTCTCCTTCAAACGATTGAAACGTGGCCATGAGCATGGCCACATCGCCTTCTTCAAAATTATATGTTGAGAACTGGATCTCGGTTTCGTGATGAATATCCCCATAGGTGACTGAATCGTTCCAAGCAAGGTCGAATATATTATTTACCTGTTGCAGATACATCGCGATACGCTCAGTCCCGTATGTAAGTTCGACGGTAATGGGATTCAGCTCGATCCCGCCGATTTCCTGGAAGTAGGTGAACTGAGTGATTTCCATCCCATCGAGACGCACCTCCCAACCCAGACCCCAGGCGCCCAACGTGGGGGACTCCCAGTCATCTTGAATAAACCGGATATCGTGCTGCTTCGGGTCGATCCCCAGTTGAGCCAGGCTCTCCAAATACAACGCTTGAATGTTATCCGGCGCCGGCTTCAGCACAACCTGATACTGATAGTAGTGCTGCATGCGGTTCGGATTCTCGCCGTATCGCCCATCTGTGGGGCGTCGGCATGGCTGCGGATAGGCTGCCCGCCAAGGCTCCGGACCAAGGGACCTGAGGAACGTGGCGGGATGAAACGTGCCGGCCCCCATCTCCAGATCATAGGGTTGATGAATAATGCAGCCTTGATTGGACCAGTACTGATGCAATGTGAGAATGAGATCTTGAAAGGTCACGAACAGTCCAGTCGTTGTTATGAAAGTCTAAACTCTTACTTAGGCGTGCTGAAATGAGCAGGGAAGCTATCAGGAATTCGCAGAGCCTGTCAAGGAACAACCCCTCTAGGATCAATGAGTTGCAAGATATTATCTTCTCTGAATGAATCGGCGTTGAAGATTGGAATGTATGAATGACTCCACTCAGATTCCTTAGATCGCTACTTGACGGAACCAGCACGATACTTTATTTTTATCATTCTTGATTAACTTACTCATATTAGAGCGACCCCTATGAAGCTATCGAAAAAAAGCGAGTACGGACTTCGTGCGCTGCTGGAACTCACCCTCGTGCATGGCAAGATGACGCTACAACGCCACCAAATTGCGACTCGCCAACATATCCCAATCGAATTTCTCGAACAAATTCTCTTAGCACTGAAACGGGCCGGTATTCTCTCAAGTCGCCGGGGGATGAAGGGCGGCTACACACTTATTAAATCTCCGGGAGAGATTACCCTCGGCCAAGTTATTCGCATTTTAGATGGCCCCCTGGCTCCCATCGGATGTGTGAGCAAAACCGCCTACCAGAAATGTGGAGATTGCCCCTATGCCGACCATGCCCAATGCCCTGTCCAGCATGCGATGGGTTCGGTGCGTGATGCCATTGCCGGCATCCTGGACCACTACACGCTCGACGACTTCGCCTCCGGACATCGCAAAGGATAGCCATGGATCTTGTCGTGCTCGTACTCATCACGTTCGTGGCGGCTACCGTCAACGGCGCCTTGGGGTATGGTTTTTCTTCGATTACCGTTCCAGTTGCGCTGCTCTTTTATACCAATCGCATTCTCAATCCAGCATTAGTGCTCGTGGAATTGGTGATCAATGGATACGTCCTCTTCATCAACCGCAAGAGCATCTCGACTATTTGGTGGCGTGTGGCGCCGATTCTGATCGGACTCGTGATTGGCGTCTCGATCGGCAGCTATATTCTCTCTCTCGTTCATCCGGCCTGGGTGAAGTTTGTGACATACTTCATGTTATTGCCGTTGATTTTGCTCCAGGCAGCCGGTATCAGAAAACCAATTCAAGCCGAAAAAGCTATTGCAATACCCTTCGGGGTAGGAATTGGAACCCTCTATTCCATTACCACCATCTCAGGCCCTCCCCTCGCGCTCCTTTTCAACAATCAAGGCTATGCCAAACAAGATTTCCGGGCTGCACTGGGGGTCATTCGAGTGGGGGAAGGGATCTTGACAGGAATCGCGTATTACTTCATTGGGCTTTACAGCCACGACAGTATGGCGATCATTCCCTATATCGTCCCCAGCGTCCTGCTGGGAATTCCCCTCGGACACTATCTCATTCGTTGGATGGACCCTGAAACATTCAGGCGAATTTGCATGGCCTTCGATGCCTTGATTGTCGCATTCGGATTATCGAGAGTGCTCATTGAATTGAACCTGGCCACCGCGCTTACCACATACAGCGTTCTCACAATCGTCATGGTGCTCAATGCCTACTTGCTGTACAGATTTTTTCGTGACAGGACTGTCCTGTAAGGAAAACGGGGAGAGACCGACCTGCCCACAGCTATCAGGCGCAGCCTCATATGTACAGCCTTTAAGGCCCCTCTTCCTTCGCCATAGGCTCCGCAATTCCACTTCGTACAACCGAATCTAACTATTCCACGATGATCCTCTGAACCATACTGGTTCAAGGCACCCCTACGATCCGATTCTCATATCCCTTTATAGAGCCATGCCTGATAAATAGGGAATGGAACATCGTCTGTATGGTCCTCCCTTCAGGCACTACACTTCTACGCTCTGAAGTACCCGATATATCTTTTAATTACATAGATAAATTGAATGGCTACAACTAACAACTACGGCACACGTCTTGCTGATGTCTTGACCGTACTCTGCTTCTTGGCAGGCATCACAGAAGAAGTAGACCAACCCACAAATAACGTAATTGTACCCCACTTTTCTGGAGCAACGCATGAGCGGTCTGACCGAACAACAACCCTTCTCACCACAGACCAGAATCAGGAAGACCCCCGGCATACCACTACGCCTGACCTTCATCATCACGGGCCTTCTTCTTTCCATCATGCCCTTATTGACTGGATGCGGTGACGGCGGAGAGAGCGGGGGATCCACACCACCGGTAGGAGCCACGGCATCTCTCGATTGGAATGCGGTTCAAGATCCTTCAGTTACTGCTTATTTCGTCCACTATGGGCGTCAATCACCAAACCGAATTGGTAGCTGCGAATACGAACGCTCCGTATACGTCACCTCTTCATCAGCTACGGTGGAAAATCTGGACCCTAATACGACCTATTACTTTGCAGTCAGCGCTTATAACGGCTTAGAAAGCGCCTGCTCAAACGAAGTATCAACAGTCACGCCTCCTGCTTCAGCCTAAATCAATAGGTAACCCTCCTCCCATCTCTCTTCTCCCCTATTCCTGAACACCGCCCGCGTCATCGGGTCCGTCTGGATAACGCCCCGCTCTCTCCCACCCTTTGTCTCCCTGGGGCTCACGGTCACATTGACCGTAGTCTAGTCCTTTCCTATACTGCCAGATGCCAGCAGAGAGGTGCACTGATGAAAATCGTCATAGGCCTACTCATTGTAATAGTCTTGGCAGTTGGAGCAATCGTAGCACTTCCCTTCTTGATTGATCTGAACAAATATCAAGATCAATACAAACCCATCCTCGAGGAGGCGCTCAATCGCAAAGTTCAGCTACAAGACATTCGCCTCACCATCTGGCCCCGGATCGGTGCCAGGATAGCCGAGCTAGTCGTGCTGGATGACCCGGCATTCGGCTCAAGCTCTTTTGCCTCTCTCAACTCGCTGGACATCGGAGTGAAGCTCTTGCCGTTGCTCGGCGGCAAAGTGGAAGTCGAAGAGATCATGCTTCGTAATCCTGTTATCACGGTCATCAAGAATAAGAATGGCGTCCTGAACGTCTCCACCATCGGACGTACAGGCGTTGCGCTGCCTAAAACTCCATCGCAAGCGCCCATTCCATCGACCGAAGGCCCGCTCAAAATTCTGGCACTGCTGGCCGTGGATCGAGTCTCTATCGCGGGCGGGACACTCAATTATCGGGACCAGTCATCTGCGACGCCGGCAGAATATATCGTGCAGGACATGGAACTCCTCCTCCAGTCGGTTCGGCTCGGTCAATCCCCAACTCTCCATGTTGGAATTCTCGTACAACCGATGAACCTGCCTGTGAAGCTCGATGGGACCTTTGGCCCTTTGAAAGAATCCACAGACATCGATGCCATCAAACTCAAACTCGCTCTGGGAAAAACCGATTTGACCATCACCGGAAAAACGGTCGGACAAAATGCCAGCCTGAACATCAGTGCGCCGATCATCAACACGGCCAATCTGCCGGTCGCCCTACCACTACAGAAACCTGTTGATGTGAAAAATCTCCAGATCGCTGCTGAGATACAAGGCCAGGACATGTTGTTACAACGGCTCTCTTTCCAGCTCTTCGATGGGCAGGTGACAGCAGAGGGAAAAGTCACGTCCGGCTCCGAGACACCACCCTTCACTGGGAAGACGACGATTCAAGGGGTGCAACTTGGTCCGGCGCTCAACGTCCTGGCAAGCATACCCATGTCGATGAGCGGAACGGCAGGAGCCAACCTCAGCGTGCAGGGCCGCGGATTCTCCATGACGGATCTCACAAAATCCTTAGAAGGCACGGGACATGTGGCTGTGAAAGACGGCAAGATCGAAGGCGTGAATCTACTTCAGGAAGCCATCTCGATCCTCAAAGTCGCCGGCATCTCGCTCGATACCGCCACGGCAACGGCGTTTTCTACGATTGAGACTGATCTCGCCATTACAGGCGGGATCATCTATGTCCAACGGCTCTTCATGGATAGCCACGACTTTCAGGCCACCGGAGGAGGCACCATCGGATTCGATCAGGCGCTGAACCTCACCGTGAACCTCAATTTGTCGAAGGACTTAAGCCAAAAAATCGCACGTTCATCGCCCGCCGCCAAGCTCGCGATGAAAGACGGTCGTTTAAGTCTTCCGCTGATGATTACCGGGACAGCACAAGCGCCTTTGTATGGATTAGATATGAAGGGACTAACAGGAAAAGCTCAGGAGCAGGCGCGGAAGAAAGTAGAAGAAGCGGTCGGTGGGCTGCTGAAAGGGACGACGAAACCGGAAGAATTAAAGCAACAGGGCCGCGACCTGCTCAAGGGACTGTTGCGACACTAAGGAGCCATCAAATGATCGCCATGGATATGATGACCCTATACGCGATGCGATATGTCATGCAGGCCGTAGTTATGACCCACAGAAAAATGTGGTAGTGCGACCTCTTGACACTAGGTAATTTGTATATTAAATTGCCCTCCACTTATCGATAGAAGAGCGCCATGGCAGACAACTTTCCCGGCGTGTGGTTGTGCCTAGGCGGTCTCTGCTGCCGTCGGTGTGGCAGGACTGGCTTATCTCCGATGTGGTGGCCCAAAAGGGAGCACTACTGAATGTACCCCGTGAGGCAAGACCTCGTCGATAGACCAGACTCACCATTTAAAAAAAATAAGGAGGCAGGAATGACGGGAAGGTATTTCCGTATGTCGATCATGATGCTGGGGAGCGCTCTGATTCTGTCAGGAGGCATGGCCTTCGCTGAAGATGAGCCCCCTTTGCCCCCGGTTCCAGCCGAGTATGCAGACAAAAAAATGCCGGCTGGAGGGTGGACGGATCCTAAGGCTATCGAAGATGGAGCGCTGATTTACAGCGGCGAGGCTAATCCGCAGGTCAACTGTGGCAGCTGCCACGGCAAGGATGGTCAACCCGTAAAAAAGGGTGCGCGGGATATGCGTGATCCTAAAAATATCTGCCGTTGGTCCGACAGCTTCTGGTACTGGCGAATAGCGGAAGGTATCCCGAAGACAAAGATGAAAGCCTGGAAGAGCATGCTGTCTGAGGAGCAGATCTTCCATGTGATGGCGTTTGAGAACCAGTTCTCGAACGGGGGCAAGCCGCACGACCACTCGTGTTACAAACCTTAAGCAGGCGGGTAATGACACTGCCCTGAACCGGGGCTGAAACCATTCGGTTCGTCCCACGTCGAATGAGAGAAGAAACCGTCAGGGCAGTCCAAAATCAAAGGAGGCGTCATGTCCAAAAGTTTTTCGCGTAGCGTGCGTCATACCGGATTGATCAGCGCATTGGTCATGGCTCCGTGTCTTGCCATCAATGCAGGCGTGGTGTCGGCGGAGACCATCAAAGCCCAACTGGCGACCGCACCCAATGTTCCCCCTCCCATCACACGAACCCAGCCCGCCACCGTCGTGGCCACCCTGGAAGCGAACGAGTGGGTTGGTCCGCTGAGCGACGATAACAACTATGAGTTTTGGGGTTTTAATAAAACCGTGCCAGGGCCCATGATCCGCGTCATGGTGGGCGATACGGTTGAAATCCGTTTGAAGAACCATAAGGACAGCAAGGAATCTCACAATATTGACTTCCATGCGATCACGGGACCAGGCGGCGGGGCTAGCCTGCTCAATAGCGAGCCAGGGCAGGAGAGCGGGGGAAAGTTTAAGATGATCATTCCTGGCGTCTTTTTGTATCACTGCGCCACCGCATCGCCATCCATTCCCGAGCACATTTCAAATGGCATGTACGGCACGATCATAGTTGAGCCAGCGGGTGGGCTGAAGCCTGTCGAAAAAGAATTCCAGATCACGGAAAGCGAGTTTTACACGAAAGAGGGCGGCAAGGGTGAGACCTTGGAGTTTTCGTACGAAAATGGGTTAGACGAACGCCCCTCCCATGTTGTATATAACGGCCATGCGAGCTCGCTGGTCAAAAATCCTCTTCGAGCCAAGGCCGGAGACACCGTTCGGATTTTCTTAACCAACCCAGGACCAAACTTTGTCGACTCTTTCCAGCTCCTCGAACAGCCGTTCGACAGGGTGTACACTGAGGGTTCCTTGACCGCACCACCGGCGGAGAATGTCAAGGTTACCAAGGTTCCTACAGGTGGCGCTGTCGTGGTCGAGTTTAAAGTCAAGGCGGGCACCTATACTCTCGTTGACCCAGTGAAGGATCGAAAGAACCAAGGTGCCCTTGGCTTGCTGAAGGTAGATTAGAGGATCCAGCCAACTATGTCATGTACAAAGGCCTTAAGTACTCTGCAGGCAGGTGATCAGGAAAATCGCCGACAGAGTCATCTAAAATTAAAGGAGGCGTCATGCCCACGAGTTTTTTGCATAACATGCGTCATACCGGATTGATCAGCGCATTGGTCATGGCTCCGTGTCTTGCCATCAATGCAGGCGTGGTGTCAGCGGAGACCATCCAGGCCCAACTCCCGAAGGCACCCAATGTTCCCCCTCCCATCACACGAAGCCAGCCCGCCACCGTCGTGGTCAACCTGGAAGCGTCCGAGTGGGTCGGTCCGATTAGCGACGATAACAATTATGAGTTCTGGGGTGTGAATGGAATGGTGCCAGGGCCCATGATCCGCGTCATGGTGGGTGATACGGTTGAAGTCCATTTGAAGAACAAGAAGGACAGCAAGCAGAGTCACAATCTTGACTTCAATAAGGCCAGTGGCGGAGCCGCCCTGGTCAATGCGGAGCCCGGGAAGGAAGCTCAGATAACATTTAAGGCCACCAACCAAGGCCTCTTTGTCTATCAGTCCTCCACTGCAGCGCCAAACAACATACAACACCTTTTGAGTGGTATGTACGGCTTGATCTTAGTTGAGCCGGTTGGTGGGCTGAAGCCTGTCGAAAAAGAATTCTATGTCATGCAGAGCGAATTTTACATGAAGGATGGCGTGAAGAATGATACCCTGGTTTTTTCGAATCAAAAGGTGACAGAGGCGGATGCTTCTTATATCGTGCATAACGGCCATATGACCGCGCTGGTCAAAGTTCCACTACGATCTAAAGTAGGAGAGACCGATCGATGGTTTTTTGGCAATGCAGGAGTCAACTTTGATTCTTCGTGGCACGTCATCGGCGAGATGTTAGACCGGGTGTGGGCCAGAGGTGACGTGTCAAAAGCGCCGCTTGAGAGTATCCAAAGCACCCTGGTGCCGCCAGGTGAAGCGACCATAGGAGAATTTAAAGGCGAAATGCCCGGTACGTTTGTTTCTGTTGACCACTCAATCTTCCGCACCGAGAAAGGCGCCCTTGGCCTGCTCAAGATAGATGGTCCAACCAATCCTAGCCTCTTCAAAGGGCTGTAGTAATCTGCGGGTAAATGATTGGGATGATGGCAAGATACAGCGGCCTCAATAGCAGTGGTGCTCATGGCATCACAGTCGAAGGGTCGCACCAGAGTAACATTATACGGGGAGGGTCAATATGAAAATAAGAAGAAGCAAATGGGTGAGCCGCATCGGGGCCGTGGGGCTGGCTGTCGGATGCCTGGCGCTGGCTGGTTTCGGCTCAGGAGCCACCCCTGCTGAAGCAGCTGAGTCGCAGAGCGCGCGGTTTGTCGTGCTAGAGGCCATGAATCATGAGGGGGTGCTGGATAATGAGACGGGGCTGGTATGGGAGACAATACCGACGAGAGCACAGGCGGTTTGGAAAAGTGCCGCCGGTATCTGTGCGAAAAAGACCGTCGGTGGCAAGAAAGACTGGCGCTTGCCCACACTCAAAGAGTTGGAGACCCTGGCGGATCACACGATATATCCTCCCCCTGCCCTTCCGACTGGCCATCCCTTTTCCAACGTCGAGTTTCATGGTTATTGGACGTCGACGGAGCACGAAGACTATTCGTTTAGCGCGTGGGACGTAAACTTCGACTATGGCATCATTGGCAACGATTTTAAGATCAACAAGAACTATATCTGGTGTGTGCGCGATAACAAGTAGAATCAGGAGTGACTCTTAGGTCATTGGCTGATTTGGGGGGTGGCGCAAGCCACCCTCAGCTCGTCCCACTGTGAATCATGAAATAGCTTCACGCTGACGGCTGGACGTTTTCTACGCCTGGCCCATTACGAACATCAAATAAGGGAAGGGTTGGGCCTGCTCCCCGTCGAGCGACCCAACCATGCCGGCACCTAACATCCTGCCTGATGGTGTGGCGTGGAATTAGGTTTTGTCGATAGGCTCGACGGCAAAATCTGACAATCTTCCCACTCGTTCTGGATAATAGCCCCTGTATGTAAGCCATCCACTGGCATTCTTCAGACCGCGCGATAATAGAGGCCCTCCCGTGAGGGCCACCGCATCAACAAGGCAATACCAAACAGCAACCCCACTTGGAGGGTTTCCCTGGGCCAAACCAAACACAGGGTCTACCAAGGCCCATTTCCAGGCCCCGGCTGCTGTGCCGAGAATCTCCAGCCAAGTCGTAATAAAGAACGCCGCGAGGTACACCAAGGGCGAGCGACCTCTAAACAGACAGATCAAAAACACTGAGAAGAGCACTGCCCCCCCTACATCACCCTGTTCTGGAATCCCGCTGATTCCCCATATCGACCATGCTCCGCACACCACGATCACAGTTGTGGCGATGGCTCTGGCATATTTGATAAACAGCCCGGAACGCGCTAGCGCAATAGAAGTCAAGTACACCATCCCATGACCGAGCGGCACATAGGCCGGTACGTTCTCATATCGATAGGTGTAGCCGCCCATACAAACAGACGCTACGTATTCGCCGATTGTCGTAAACGCGACAGCCACGGCAACCTGCAATCGTACTTCTCTCGTCTCACCCCGCAAGAACCCAATCAGACATACCAACGCGATAAACCCTAGGGCATATTGTTTCCACACACTCCCGCTTACTTCAAACGCCATACAGATCGCTACAGAGGCAAATGTGACCGCCGCGATGATGTAATCTCGCTTGCTATGCGCAGAGGCGGCATCGATAGCTGGGAAATGGCGCAACAAACTCGAACTCATTGAATCTCAAACCTTCATGAAGCTGTCATTGACGTTCACTGTTCGACCCTGGAGAAAGCAAAAAGCACAGTGCTTGTCACAGAGTACCTTCGATGGAAGTGACGGCAGATTCCCCTGTGGTCGAAATCTAACCTGTAGCCGGCCTCACGTCAACTCGACTGTGATCAGTCGAAATCATGGGTTATTCGACTCGATCAATCGTCAAGATCGAGCGCGGTTTGCAAAAAAATGGCGGGAGAACTGCGGTTGTATGCAGCCTCCCGCCAACGATGACGAAGCGGTGTACTGGTTCGAGAAGAAAACTCCGCGGATCAGTCTTTCTCTTTCTTCTCTTCCTTTAGCACCATCTTCCCCTGTGCCAGGCTAGCATTAAGGTCGTGTTCCGGGACCTTCTTATGGACTAGGTTCTGATGGCAATCGATACAGGTTGCGCCTTCCGTTTCCATCTTCTTGTGTGCCGCCTTCGCCGAAGCGCCTGGGGGCTTCGTATTCTTGTGGCAGGCCCGGCACGTCATACTGTCCCAGCCCTTCAGCTTCATGCGCGCCCTGTAGGCTGCCTCCGGCCGTCGCTCGTTGAACTTTTCAATCGTAGAGTAGTCGACGGTGAACTCATCGATCAGGAATGGCACTCCATCCACCACATGCGTCCATACCGCCAGAGGGAAGTTTGCCAAGCCCTGCGGAACATGACAGTCCTTGCAGCCGGGATCCATACCGAGCGCTCCCCAGTGTGAGGACTTTTTCAGTTCCTCATACGGATAGGTCTCTGAATGGCAGCTCACGCAGAACTCTGTTCTTGATATGGCAGCCTCACCGCCGAATACCACGACAATCGACCCAACGGCTAGAACTGCGCCAAGGAGAATGGCACCACCAGACCACCGCCCTGCCATTACTCCTCCTTGCCGATCTCGGCCGGCTTGGCATCCTTTTGGAACTCCTCATGAAACTTCGGAGTAGGAGGACCTTCAAACGTGCCCGCTAGCTTGAAGTGTTCATGCATAGCCTTGTTGTTACGCACCATCTTCTCAAAGTCGAACGTATACTTCTTGTCTACAGTGGGGGTGAAAGGCGTGTAGGGTTTCTTAGTCCCCTTCCACCCAGAGCCCTCGTAGTTCAGGTGGCACGAGCTGCACTTATCAATGAACTCAAACTCTTGTCCGGCTTCCGCGAGGGACTCGCGCGGCGTAACCTTTTTCGACTTTTCAAAAGCCTCGCCAGCCTTACGGTGAATCTTGCGGTAATCTGGACCGGCCCCATGGCAGGATTCACAGCCTACACCGATCAAGAACTTGTCCGGCTCCGAAATTTCATACCCACCTTCTACGCCGAATCCAGTCACATGGCAGCCGATGCAATCCTTGTCCTTGGTAAAGTCCTTCTTAGGGTCAAGTTTTGCTTTGACCATTGCCGCATTCTTTTCCTTATTCCTGTCGGCTTTGAGCGAGTCGACCGCTTTGGCATGGGCGGTCTTGAGCCATGAATCTGCCTCACTCTTGTGACAATTACTGCATTTCTTCCGTCCCTCAAATGGAGTTTCTGCGGCAGCGGTTCCGACTAAGACAGCAAACAACGCCGTAGCGGCAAGTGTGAGTGTCATGAGATGCTTCACTGGTGTGTCTCCTTTCTATCTAGAAAACTATGCGTGGTCGTGCTTGAAAAATCGACTATGCATTACTCTATCGAGACGGTGCAAGATTTTCAATACCAGTCCTTCCACTCGGCCACTCAAAGAATCAGGTATTCGATGGTTGCGCAGACGGAATCTTATACACCCAATAGGCTCCCTGTTTATGGACCAACTGGACGGCTTTCAATTCGAGAGGCTGCGAAGTAGTCATGGGCAGCATCTGTGCGAGCAGCGTGTTATTGCTCTTATCATCGGTGAGGAAGTAGGCGCGCACTAAACTCTCCGAGAGTCCATACACCGTTTGGGAGGTGTAGTTGTTGTCCATTTGCCAACGCTTCACCATCGCGCTTAGTCCATGCACATCCCCACCCTTCAAGGGGAAGTCCTTATAGGCGACACCGATGCGATCGGGGCGCATCTGCCCGAGTTTGTAGAGGTCCGAGGCCTGAACCACGACATAGGCTTCACGCCCGCCAGTCAGTTCACGCAGCATCCCTGCACCCTCTGTCGACTCTGCCGACAGGGCGTCAGCAAAGCGTTGGAATTTCCCCCTCTCTTCTGCGCTTGCCGTAGAGCCCCAGAACTCGCGTTCGTATTTCTCGATCGCCTCGATTCGCGGTCGCCAGAACAACGGCGTGATAAGAGGTCCACTGAGATGGGAGGTGAACACCGTCTCTAACCCAGTCAATAGCTGAATCTGACGCGAGGTGTCCCACCAGGCAAGAATGGCGGCGTCTTTCGGCACATGCTTCGCAATCGCTGGCGCCAACAGGGTCAGCTCGGAAAGCTTACTGTCGACGAAAACCAATGGATCGCCGGTGTAATTTTCCCAGGCGAGCATAACGGGCTTTGAATTTCCGCGGCGGGCAAGATAGGCTACAGCTACCGGTTCGTCCACACCCTCTACTCGAATCTCTTGCTTGCTGATGCCAAGGTCAGGCCAAGGCTCTAGTCCGAGTTTGCTGAACTTATCAATACCGCCCTCTTCCACTAAGCGGTAGTGATACGGCGCCGGGCCTGGACTGAGCCACATAAATGCAAACCAACCAAGCATAAGAAGTCCTCCCGCCACTAGGACTATTCCTAGCGACGGGAGGATTCTATTGCTTGATCGCGCTAGCGCACCATCCATCGTTTGCGCTGCGCCCGTTGTCACCGCTGGTTCTTCTTGCGTCTGCTCCATCCGGCGAGCGCGAGGGTGCCGGTCAGCAACAATCCGCCGCCCACGCTGCCGAGCGTAAGCTTCCCGTCGGTGCTATCGAAATCGAGCAGGCTACTGGTCTTACTCTGCTCGAGTTTGGCCACCCGTTCCATCAGTACCAGCTTTTCCTTAAGCTTGGTGTCCTCATCCATGATTTCGACATAAGCCCGGTTCATCGCTGCCCAGCCGACAGTGTAGGTGAACCCTGGATATTGGTGCGCGAGACTGACGTGCAGTTGCACCAGATGGTCCTCAGCCATTTCGAAGAGCTTAAGCTCGATCGCTGTAGGGCTGTTGTTCTTTGACCAGTAGATCTGCCAAAACTGGTCGAACAGGGACTTAGCCGGCGCTGGAGGGGCAGGCCGGTTGTTCCTCTGACCGGTGAGGAGTCTAGCTTCATACTGCTTACGGACGACGTTGTGCGCCTCATCGTATTTATCGAGTCCCGAAGAGGTGCCGTTGTCTATAAACTCCATGTATGCGCGCGCGAAGGTCTCGGAGTGGCACGTTGTGCAGGTCTTGACCCACGCATCCAGGCGCTTCTGGCCCCATTCGCCAAATACAGGTTCTCTAATGCCAGGCACGAAGGGATAGTTCGCCCAGCGAACCTTACGCACCGTGTTGTGGCTGAATTTGCCCTGGTACTCCATGTGACAGCTCTGGCAGGTAGGGAAGCGCTGCCCGCCCTTGGCAACTGCATCCTTGAGCTGTACATTCCAATTCCATTGACCTTTAGAGGCCTGGTACCCCAGCCCATGCTGCGACCCATTGTAGGCTTCCCAGTTGTTGTGATCGGCGCCACTGTGGCAGGTGCCGCAGGCTTCAGGCTTGCGGGAGTTGGCCACCGAGAATTCGTGCCTGGTATGGCAGTTGTCGCACTTGTTCTGGTTGGTGTGGCACATTGTGCAGCCGTCAGCGATCTCACGCTGCGACATTCCGGCGTAGATGTCCGTCTCGACGTTGGCCCTGTAATCCAGCGCGTGCGACGGGCGGCCCCTCGGCCACTGGTTCTTCGGCCATAAGATCGTGTCGCGCTCGGACTCGCGCTCGGCATATTCCTGCAGATGGCAGTTGCCGCACACATCGGCAGTGGGCATTTTCAGGTCGACCCGGTGATCAGCCTTATTCTTGGTAAGGATGTCCACGTGGCAATCGATGCAGCTGACTTCCTTCAAGTTCTCTTTTGCACCGAGCTTGCCTAGCGAGCGCAGGTTCTGCTCGACTGCCTCCAGCTTCGCCTTCTTATAGAAGGTGTCGTCACTTGGGGTAAGCTTGCGAATCTTGTCAAGATTGGCGTGCGTACTTCTCTTCCACATGGCCACCCAGCCAGGCGACTCATCGGTGTGGCATTTCACACACTGCTCGCGTGTCGCGATTTCCTTGACCGATGTCGGGGGCTTGTAGAACGACATTGGATCGAAATACTTGCTCATTGGGATCGGCTCCCAATACTGGCCGTACTGCCCTTTCCCCGCGCCTCTGCCTGGATCCACGAAGCGCTTCGTCAACGCCTCATGCAACTCCTTAGGGCTGGCCGACCGATCGAGTTTCAGCGCCTCGTAGGTTTCCTTGGGGACGCTGGGGAAGTCCGCCTGAGCTGTCCCGGCAAGCATGATGCCGCTGAGGACTAGAACACACCTCACCCAAAGTTTGGACCTCATAACTGAATGCTCCTTCCTAATAAGTGTGTGCACCGCTACTCAATTTAATGGTCGAGAAAAATTGTCCGGTCTTGCGCTTAATTATGTTCATATTAGGATACAATAATCCTTCACGTGAGGCGCATTTATATCTCTGAGTCTCTCAGATGTCAAGAGGATTTGAGGAACATATGTTTGATTCGTAAAAAATAAATTCATGTGCCAAAATCTGCAAGATGAATGCCTTCATAAGGCGCCTTGAAGCTGTCGAAAAGAGTGATCAGCATAATAAAAAAACGTCAGCCTGAACCACGCAGACACTACGGTCTTTCGCGATCGATGACGACGGTGACCCCATCTACTCCAGGCTTCACTGGTTGACTCATCCCCTCTAAATCTCCACTTTGCGGCATAGCCTGGCCGGACTTCGACAGACGAGCCACAATCACCACCATTGCGACGTCGGAGAGTGTTCTAGACGGCATCATGCTGTTCGAGTCATCGAGCCGGAACGTAAAGGGCAAGTCTTTCTTCGTCGCCCGCATGATCGCCACCGGCATCGGTGGGCCATTCGTCTCACGGGCAAACACAAATAACGTGTCCGTTGCGGACCCCTTGCCGGCAAGGCTCGGCGCAATACTGACTTTGCCGCTGATCGCAAGCGACTGTCCAGACGACTTGGCCGGCGCTGCCGGTTCCGCATATCCAGTTCCCATTGAAATAAACAGCACGCCGCAGACCAGCAGACCACACCTCAGCCCAAATTTGTTGACCATGTGCATACTCCCCCTTTTGGAAAACACATCACTACGCTCTTGAGTAAACTTATCGATTAGCGAAGGGCGCGCATATATCTCAGCATACATCGGAATATGTCAAGTGGGCTTGTGCAATAAATCGGGTGGCTTACTGCAATAAACAGAGCGCCCTAACGATACGTGACGGATCAGCGGCAGGAGTTATTGCAGCATGCGCGGCATGGAAGAGAGCGGCCTGTGGGCTTCTCGACGTTACGGTCTTTCACGATCGATGACGACGGTGATCCCATCCACACCGGATTGTACCGGCTGACTTGTCCCCTCCAAATCCCCACTTTGTGGCATCGCTTGGCCGGACTTCGATAGGCGGGCCACAATCACCACCGGTCCGGCGCTGGAGAGTTTTCTGGAGGGCATCGGACTGGTCGAGTCATCGAGCTGAAACGTGAAGGGTAAATCTTTTCTCGACGCGCGCACGATCGACACCGGC
>Ga0187894_10003742_pt1 | contig 16770 bp, 9 predicted proteins | sample GBC1701081metaG_FD_136650 | JGI IMG/M metagenome (GOLD analysis project Ga0187894, IMG submission 136650) | White microbial mat communities from a lava cave in the Kipuka Kanohina Cave System on the Island of Hawaii, USA - GBC170108-1 metaG ... | reverse complement strand
GGCGTGAATCGACGCGGCTCGCGAAGTCGAACAGCGACGTGAACGCGCCGCTCTCGACGCGCACGCCGAGGATCGATTCGATCGCGCCCTCGCCGACGTTTTTCACGCCAGCGAGCCCGAAGCGAATCCCCTCCGCGACCGGCGTGAAGTCGCGCGCGGACTCGTTCACGTCGGGCGGCAGCACGTCGATCTTGCGATCGCGCGCGTGCGCGATGTAGCGCGCGAGCTTGTCGTGGTTGCCGGCCTCGATCGAGAGCAGCGCGGCCCAGTACTCGCGCGGGTGGTTCGCCTTCAGATACGCGGTCTGATACGTGACGAACGCGTAGGCGGTCGAGTGCGCCTTCGGGAAGCCGTACTCCGCGAACTCAGCGACTCGATCGAACAGCGTCGCGGCCTTCTTCGCGTCGATCCTGTTCGCGGCGCAGCCCGCGACGAACTTGTCGCGGTGCTTCGCCATCTCCTCGGGCTTCTTCTTGCCCATCGCGCGCCGTAACAAGTCAGCTTCGCCCAGCGAGTAGCCCGCCAGCCGGTTCGCGATCTGCAGCACCTGATCCTGATAGACGATCACGCCGAGCGTCTCGGCGAGCAGCTCGTCGAGCTGCGGCACCAAGAACTCCACCTTCGCCTGGCCGTGCTTGCGCGCGACGTAGTCCTCGACCATGCCCGAGCCGAGCGGGCCCGGCCGGTAGAGCGCGATCAGCGGGATGATCTCCTTGAAGCTGCGCGGCTTCAGCTTCGTCACGAGATCGGTCATCCCGGACGACTCCATCTGGAAGACGCCCTCGGTGTCGCCGCGGCACAGCAAGTCGAACGATTTCTCGTCGTCGAGCGGGATCTTCTCGACGTCGAAGCTCGCGAGGCCGCTCGCGCGCACGTTGCGCTCGGCGTCGGCGAGCACGGTCAGCGTCTTCAGTCCGAGGAAGTCGAACTTGATCAAGCCGATCTTCTCGACGCAGCGCATGTCGTACTGCACGACCACGTCACCCGTCTTCGAATCGCGGTAGAGCGGCGCGAGCTGGATCAGTGGCTGATCGCCGATCACGACGCCCGCTGCGTGCGTCGAGGCGTGGCGCGTCAGGCCCTCGAGCCGGCGCCCGGTCTCGATCAGCTTCGCGACCTGCCCGTCGGCCTCGACGCGCGCGCGCAGCTCCGGGCTCTGCTCGAGCGCCTCGTCGATCTTGATGCCGAGGGTCTCCGGGATCAGCTTCGCGATGCGGTCGACGTCGCCGAACGGCATGCCCATCACGCGCCCGACGTCGCGCAGCACCGCGCGCGCCTGCAGCGTCCCGAACGTGATGATCTGCGCGACGCGCCGGCCGTCGTCGCCGCGGCCGGGCTCGTCGTACTTCGCGCTGACGTACTCGATCACCTGCTGGCGGCCGCGCATGCAGAAATCGACGTCGATGTCCGGCATCGAGATGCGCTCGGGATTCAGGAAGCGCTCGAAGATGATGTCGTACTCGACCGGGTCGACACCGGTGATGCCGAGGCTCCAGGCGACCAGGCTGCCCGCCGAGGAACCGCGGCCCGGCCCGACCGGGATGCCGTTGTTACGGGCGTAGCCGATGAAGTCCGCGACGATCAGGAAGTAGCCGGCGAAGCCCATCTGCTCGATCACGCCGAGCTCGTAGTCGAGACGCTTGCCGTACTCCGCGAGCTTCGCGGGCAGCGGCTCGTCGGGGGCGAGCCCCAAACGCTTGCGCAAGCCCGCCTGCGCGTCGGCGTGGAGCACGCGTTCGCGCGTCGTGCCCGCCGGCACTTGGAACTCGGGCATGTGGTACTTGCCCATTGGGATCTCGACCGCGCAGCGCTCGGCGATCTCCATCGACGCGTGCACCGCGCGCGGGTGATCGTGGAAGAGCTCGAGCATCTCGTCGCCGCTCTTCACGTAGAAGCCGCGGCCGTCGAAGCGGAAGCGGTTCGGGTCGTCGAGATTCGCCGCGGTGCCGATGCAGAGCAGCGCGTCGTGGTGCTCGTGGTCGCCGTGCTCGAGGTAGTGCGCGTCGTTGGTCGCGAGCAGCGGCAGGCGCAGGTCGCTCGCCATCTTCACCAGCTCCGCATTCACGCGATCCTGCTCGGGGATGCCGTGGCGCTGCAGCTCGAGGTAGTAGCGCCCCGCGAACGTGCGAGAGAACCTCTCCGCCATCTCCCAGGCGGCGTTCATTTCGCCGGCGAGGATGCGGCGCGAGACCAGCGACGAGAGGCAGCCCGAAGTAGTGATCAGGCCTTCGCTGTGCTTCGCGAGCAGATCGAGATCGATGCGCGGCTTGTAGTAGAAGCCCTCGAGGTAGGCCTTCGAGATCAGGTAGATCAGGTTGCGGTAGCCGGTGTCGTTGATCGCGATCAGCAGCTGGTGGCTGATCGCGTCGAAGCCGGAGGCGTCGCGCTCGCGCTTCTCCTTGTCGAAGCGCGAGCCCGCGGCGATATAAGCCTCGCAGCCGATGATCGGCTTGACGCCGTTCGCGACCGCCTTCTCGTAGAACTCGACCGCGCCGAACAGGTTGCCGTGATCGGTCATCGCGATCGCAGATTGCCCTAATGCCTTGACTCGCTCGAACAGCGGATTGTGCTTGATCGCGCCGTCGAGCAGCGAGTACTGCGTGTGCAGGTGCAAATGCGTGAACGGCGTCGGCATCAGACGCACCCGCTCGTCAGCTGGTCGAGGACTCCGTCGAGCAGGCGCTGCGCCTGCGCGTAGCGTTCTGGGCTCGCGCGCCGCAGCGACGCGGCAGACTGGACGTAGAGCCCAGGCTCGTCGAGCTCGCTGCCGCAGCTCGCGATCATCGCCTCGATCGTGCGCGGGGTCATCTCGAGATGAAACTGCAAGCCGAGCACGCGCGAACCGATCTGGAACGCCTGATTCTTGCATCCCGCGCTCTCGGCGAGATGCTGCGCGCCCGTTGGAAGATCGAACGTCTGGCCGTGCCAGTGGAACACGCTCGCGACCTCGGGCAGCTGGAACATCGCCGGAGGCTGCCGCTCGGCGCGGATCTCGAACCAGCCGATCTCGCGGTGGGTCCCGGGACGAACGCTGGCGCCTAGCGCGCTCGCGAGCAGCTGCGCGCCGAGACAGATCCCGAGCACGCGCTTCTGGCTATGCACGGCGTGCGCGATGAAGCTCTTCTCGGGCGCCAGCCACGGCAACGAGGCTTCGTCGTTGACGCTCATCGGTCCGCCGAGCACGACCAACAGATCGAAGCTCGTGACGTCGGGGAATTGCGCGAGCGGCTCGAACAGCCGCGTCGTCGTCACCGACGCGCGCCGCTGCGTCAGCCAGCGCTCGATGCTGCCGAGCCCTTCGAACGGTGCGTGCTGAAGGACATGGGCTCTCATCTCGTTTGGGCTCCGTTCGCCTTCGGCTCACTGCGCGCGGCCTTCGCGCGCTGGCGTCGCCGCCCGCTCATTCCCACTCGATCGTCGCCGGCGGCTTCGAGGAGACGTCGTAGACGACGCGATTCACGCCGCGCACTTCGTTCGTGATGCGGCTCGAGATGCGCGCGAGCAGCTCGTGCGGGAGATGCGACCAATCCGCGGTCATCGCGTCGGCGGACGACACGCAGCGCAGCGCGATCGCGTTCTCGTAGGTGCGCTCGTCGCCCATCACACCGACGCTCTGGATCGGCAGGAATACCGCGAACGCCTGCCAGATCTCGTCGTACCAGCCCGCGCGGCGGATCTCTTCGATCAGGATCGCGTCGGCGCGGCGCAGCAGCGCGAGGCGCTCGCGGGTCACGGCGCCGATCACGCGGATCGCGAGACCGGGGCCTGGGAACGGATGGCGCCCGACCATCACCGGCGGCAGCCCTAATTGCCTTCCGGCTGCGCGCACTTCGTCCTTGAACAGCTCGCGTAGCGGCTCCACCAGCGCGAGCCGCATGCGTTCCGGCAATCCGCCGACGTTGTGGTGCGTCTTGATCGTCGCCGAGGGCCCGCGTACCGAGATGCTCTCGATCACGTCGGGGTAGAGCGTGCCCTGCACGAGGAAGTCCGCGCCGCCGAGCTTCGCGGCCTCCTCCTCGAACACCTCGATGAACAGCCGCCCGATGATCTTGCGCTTGGTCTCGGGATCCGTGACGCCGGCGAGCGCCGTCAGGAAGCGCTCGCTCGCATCGACGGTGTCGAGCCGCACCTGCAGGTTTTCGCCGAAGATGCGCTCCACCTCGGCGCGCTCGCCCTCCCGTAACAAGCCGTGGTCGACGAAGATGCAGGTCAGCTGGTCGCCGATCGCGCGATGCACGAGCGCGGCAGCGACCGAGGAATCGACGCCGCCGCTGAGCCCGCAGATCGCGCGGCCGCTGCCGACCTGCTCGCGCACGCGCGCGATCGCGCCTTCGACGAACGCCTCGACGGTCCAAGTGCCTGCGCAGCCGCACATCCCGAGCGCGAAGTTGCGGAGCAGCACGTCGCCGCCGTCCGTATGCAGCACCTCGGGGTGGAACTGCACGCCGACCAGCGGCTTCGTGCGGTGCGCGACCGCCGCGAACGGAGAGTTCGCGCTCGTGGCGATCACCTCGAAGCCGTCGGGCAGCCGCAGCACGCGGTCCCCGTGGCTCATCCAGACGTTGCGGTCCGCGTCGCCGAGCCCCGCGAAGATCGGATGCGGCTTCTCGACGTGCAGCAGCGCGCGGCCGTACTCGCGCGCGTCGGCCTTCTCGACGACGCCGCCGAGCTGATACGCCATCAGCTGCTGCCCGTAACAAATGCCGAGCACCGGCACGCCCAGCGCGTACAGGCCGGGATCGGAGGCGGGCGCACCCTCGGCGTACACGCTCGACGGCCCGCCCGAGAGCACGATGCCCTTCGGCGCGAACGCGCGGATCTTCGCGAGCGGCCAATTCGCGGGCTGGATCTCGCAGTAGACGCGCTGCTCGCGGATGCGGCGGGCGATCAGCTGGCTGTACTGCGCGCCGAAATCGAGGATCAGGATGCGGTCGCCATGGGGATCGACGGACATGTCGCTGGTCGCTCTCGTGGGCGGCCGAGAGGTGCCGCCGAGTTGGGGTTGTCGAGGCGACCGGGGGAGTGGCCGCTGGCAGAACGAGCCGAATCATTCGACTCGGTAGTTCGGGGCCTCCTGCGTGATGATCACGTCGTGCACGTGGCTCTCGACGAGCCCGGCCTGGGAGATCCGCACGAAGCGCGCATTCGCGCGCAGGTCGGGCAGCGTCGCGGCGCCGCAGTAGCCCATGCCGGAGCGCAGGCCGCCGAGCAGCTGGTGAATGCTGCTCGAGAGGCTGCCGCGGTACGGCACGCGCCCCTCGATGCCTTCGGGCACCAGCTTGCGGTTGTCCTCGACGTCGCCTTGGAAGTATCGGTCCTTGCTGCCCTCGGCCATCGCGCCGAGCGAGCCCATGCCGCGATACACCTTGTACGAGCGGCCCTGATAGAGGATGACCTCTCCGGGCGATTCGTCGGTGCCCGCGAACAGCGAGCCGATCATCACTGTGCTCGCGCCGGCGGCGAGCGCCTTGACGACGTCGCCCGAGAACTTGACGCCGCCGTCGGCGACGACCGGCACACCGAAGCCCGTCGCGGTCTTCGCGGCGTCCATCACCGCGGTGAGCTGCGGCACGCCGACGCCCGCAACCACGCGCGTCGTGCAGATCGAGCCCGGGCCGACGCCGACCTTGACGCCCGACACGCCGGCCTTCACGAGCGCCTCGGCGCCTTCGGCGGTTGCGACGTTGCCGCCGATCAGCGGTAGCTGCGGGAACGCGCGGCGCAGCGCGACGATCGTGTCGAGCACGCCGGCAGCGTGGCCGTGCGCGGTGTCGACGACGATCACGTCGACGCCGGCGTTCACGAGCGCCTGCGCGCGCGCGAGGTTGTCAGGGCCGGCGCCGACGGCGGCGCCGCAGCGCAGCCGGCCGAGCGCGTCCTTCGAGGCGCTCGGGAACTTCTCGCTCTTCTCGATGTCCTTGATCGTGATCAGCCCGCGCAGCACGCCGCTCGCGTCGACGACGAGCAGCTTCTCGATGCGGTGCTCGTGCAGCAGCTCCTTCGCGCGCTCGCGCGTCGTGCCCGGCGGCACCGTCACGAGGCCGTCCTTCGTCATCACGCTCGAGATCGGCCGCGTCGCGTCCTTCACGAAGCGCAGGTCGCGGTTCGTCAGGATGCCGACCGCCTTGCCGCCCTGCGTGATCGGGACGCCGGAGATGCGGTGCTGCGCCATCACCTGCATCGCGTCGCGAATCGTGCGATCCGGCGGCAGCGTGATCGGGTCGACGATCATGCCCGACTCGGAGCGCTTGACCTTGTCGACCTCGGCGGCCTGCGCCTGCGCGGAGAGGTTGCGATGGATGATGCCGATGCCGCCGTGCTGCGCGAGGCAGATCGCCGCCGCGTGCTCGGTGACGGTGTCCATCGCGGCGGACACGATCGGCACGTGCAGCTCGATCTCGCGCGTCAGCTGAGTTGTTAGGGAGACGTCCTTCGGCAGCACGTCCGACGGGCCCGGCACGAGCAGCACGTCGTCGAAGGTGAGCGCCTCGCGAATCCGGCTGTCGTCCATCGCGCCTCCGCTCCCGCCGGCGCCGAGATAGACCAAGCCCGAGAGGAGAAGGTCCTGCTCGCCGCCCCGGATTGGCGACGCAACATACGAAGGGGGTTTCCGACGGTCAACGGGCGGAGAGACTTTGCGGGGGCGGAGAGCGGTTGTGACGGGCAGCGCCGCCGCAGCGGGGCCGGGCCGCGCCGGCCGGCGGGGGCTCGGCTTCTCTCACCCGCGTGGCCGCGATGGGCGGCGCCGTGCGCGGTTCGAGGACTCCCGCGCTGCGCTTCCGCCGTGCGCGCGGCCACGCCTGGGGTTCGCTCCGCGACCCCCGCCGGCCGGCGCGGCCCGGCCCCGCCGCGGCGGCTTTTGCTAGTGCGGCGCCGGATTGAACGAGTGAGGGAGGTGTGGCGCGGGTCGGCGCGGCTTTGAGCCGCGCCTCCCGCGTGCGCCGCTGGCGCGGCGCGATGGAGAGGTGCGGCGGGGCGAGCTTGTTAGGAGCGCGGCGGCGGAAGGAATGCGGAGGCGCTGCCGTGGAGGGCGGCGGCGAGCTCGCGGACGACGCCTTCGAGGACGCGGACAGCGGCGTTTGGGGCGTCTTGGGCGAAGCGGTGGAAGGCGGTGCAGGTGAGCAGGAGGACGCGCGTGGGCGCGACCGCCTTGAGGGAGGCCTCGCGATTGCCGGAGCGCGCGAGCGCGGCGAGGCCGAGAGCGGCGGGCGCCTCGATGCGACCCAGATCGCCGACCCGCTCGTTCGAGCACTCGAGCGTGCCGTCGACGAGCAGGATCGCGCCGTCGGCTTCGCTGCCTTCGAGGCACAGCATCTCGCCGACGCGCAGCGTTTGCTCCTCGACGACTCCGGCGAGGATGCCCTGCTCCGCTTTGCCGAGATCCGCGAACAGCGGAAAGCGCGACCAATCGACTGCGCTCACGGCATTACCCGCGAGAGCATCGTGCGCAGCAGCGGCAGCGGATCGCGCTCGCCGTCGAGGTGGAGCAAGAACAGCGAGGCGTCGCTCAGCACCGAAAGCTTCTCCTGAATCTCTTCCGGCGCGAGGCGCTCGCCCTTGCGCAGCAGCAGCACGTGAAAGGTGCGGTGGTCGGGGATGCGGCGGAACGCCTGCGCGAGCGCGCGCAGCCGCGCCTCGGATTCCGGCGCCGGCAGCACGTGCAGCAGCACCAGGCCGAGCGCGCCGTGCGCGGCCGCGGGCCAGAGCGGCGCGTAGAGCGGGCTGGCCGGAACGTGCACGAGATCGATCGCGAGCCCATCCGCGACCGAGAGGCGCACCAGCGGCGTGAGATCGCTGCCGGCGACCTCGCTGGCGGCTCCAGCGCTCCGGCTCGCGCCCGGCAGCTGCGCGAGCGCACGCACGAGATCGTTCGTCGCTGCCGCATTCGCCGAGGCGACCAGCAGCTTCGCTGGCGCGAGCGCGCCGCGCGGCGCGCCGGCCTCGAGCCACTCGCGCAGCCGCTTGGCCTGCGCGGCGTCGAACAGCGCGGTTTCCGAGGCGGGCGCGCGCCGCTCACGGCCGCGGCGCACGCGCACGATGCCGCGCTCGATCAGCGTCTGGAGCGTGCGCAGCACCTGATAATCCGAGTGCGTGCAGTGGTCGACGATCGAGCGCACATCGTCGTAGCCCTCGAGCAGCAGCAGAACTTCCTGCGCGACCGGGTGCACCACCTTCGGAATCTCGGTGCGCGGCACCGCGAGGCCCACGCGCGCGGTGTCCGGCGGCAGGCCGCGCGCGAGCCGTCCCCACTCGCTCTGCTGGCGCAGGCCTTCGAGCAAGAGCGCGCGCGTCGGCGTTTGGATCCGCGCGGCGCGCGCCTCGCCGCTGGGCGTGAACGCGAATGTGCCTTCCCGCCAACCGAGCATGCGATAGAGCGCCTTCTCGTCCTGCGCGCGTGCGCCGGCGCTCGCCTGGACGACGTTCCCCTCGCGCAGCCAGAGCTCGCCGCGATCGCGCGCGTCGTCGCCTTCGCCGCGTGTCACCGCGAGCCGACCGGTGCGCCGGTTCTGATGCAGCAGCTGCAGTACGTCGGCGAGCGCGACCTGCGAGAGGTCGCCGTTCACGGTGCTCTCGGCCGCGCTCGCGCGCTCGACGGCGCCGAGCCGCTCGCGCTTTCCGAATAGCGCGAGCAGGCGTTCGCCCGCGCCGGCGGCGCTCTCGAGCGAATCGTCGAACTCGCTGCGCTGCGCCTCGGCGCCCGGTCCGAGATAGATCAAGCGAATGCCTCGCGTGCGCGGATTCGCGCGCAGGATCTCGGCCAGCCGCTTCGCGTCGATCAGCGGGAGGTCGTGACCGGCGACCAGCGCGTCGGGCAGCTCGGCGAGCGCTGCCTCGAGCGCGCCCGCGCCATTCTCGGCAAAGCTCACGGCAAAGCCGAGCGGCTCGAGCTCGCTCGCCAGGCTGCGAGCCCGCTCTCGGTCGGCGTCAGCGATGAGGATCGAGTCATCCACCGATCGGAATCCCGAGATCACGGCCGAGCTGGAACGCGAGATGCTCGACCAACACGCGATCCGCGGTGTGATACAGCGACGCCTCGCGTTCGTCTCCGCCCGGCTCGCGGACGAGCGCGTACGCCGGCCGGTCGCCGAAGTAGACGACGAACGGCGCCTCGGTTCCGGCGCGCAGCGGCGAGATCCACGTCACCGGCAGACCGGGCGGCTCATCCGGCCCGCGCTCCGCGACCAGCACCACCTCGGTCTTGCTGCCCAGGCCGCGCAGCTGCTCGAGCGCACCGCGGATCGGAGCGCTGAGGGCGCCGCCCGCGCCGACGAACAACAGGCCGCGCTCGTGCGGACGGCGCGCCACCTCGTCCAGCAACAAGACGGTCGCCTGGTCCGTCAGCGCGCTGCCCATCGCGGGCGCTTCGGCGAGCAGCGAGTCGACCAGCCCGCGGAACGGCGCCTGCTCGAGCTCGCGTGCGCGCACGAAGCTCGCGCGGTCGTCGGCGACGCGCGTCGCGAGCGTTTCCCAGAGTGCGTCGGGAGTCGCGCCGTCGGCCGGAAACGAGGCCGCGGCGGCGAGCACCGGCGGCGCGTCGGGCAGCGCGCGGAGCAGCTCGCAGCGCTCGAGCGCACCGCGCAGGCGGCGTTTGCTGACCGCTGCGCCGATCCCGTCCGTCTCGGGCAAGAGCGCGAAGTAGCGGCCGTCGCTCTCGATCGCGAGCAGGTCCGAGGCGCGCAAACCGCGCGCGAGTGTCGCCGCGAACTCGGCCAGCAACGCTTCGACCTCGAAGTGCGGGCGCCCTGCCCACGCGTCCGCGAGCCGATCGATCTCGACGCGCACGACGGAGAAGCTGCGCGAGAAGCGGCGCGATTTCTGGATCTCGTGCTCGACCATGTCGTCGAGATAGGTCTTCGTGTACGCGCGTGTGACGGGATCGCGGAACGAGCGGCGTTCGAGCGCGCGCAGCGCGTAGCCGTTCGCGAGCGCCTGCGCGGCGAACGCGCCGAGCCGCTCGGCGGCGGCGACATCGGCGTCGCCGAACTCGCTGCCATCGAGCTTGTCGGTGAGGCGCACGAAGCCGAGCAGCCGTCCAGCGCGCGCGAGCGGCACGTAGAGGCTCGCGCGCCCGGCGTTGCCGGCTGAGCTGCCGCGCTGCGGGCGCGCATTCGGCTCCGCGAGCGGCGCGAGCTCCGCGGGCAGGTGTGCGCTGTGTAGATCGGCGCGCTCGTCCTCGACGCGCACGAGCCCGCTCACGCCGACGAGCCGGAGCCGCTCCGGCGCCTCGGGGCGCGCGATCCAGGCGACGCCGCCGTGGGCGTTGGTCTCGAGACAGAGCGCTTCGACGATGCGATCCGCGAGCTGCTCGAGCGACTGCGGCGCGAACAGCGCGAGGATCCGCTCGTACTGCGCGAAGGCGCTCAGATGCTCGAGATTCTCGGCGGAGAGCCGCTGGTTCTCGTCCCGCATCCGACGGCGGTCGCGGATCGCGCCGAGGCTGCGCAGCAGCGCCGCGCGATCGAGCGGCTTCAGCAGGTAGTCGGTCGCCCCGAGCTTCATCGCATCGACCGCGGTCTTCACGTCGCCGACGCTGGTGACGACGACGATCTCCTGATCGGGCCAGCGCTCCTTCACGCGCTGCACGAGCTCGCTGCCGTCCATCCCGGGCATCACGAGATCGGTGATCACGACGTCGAAGCCGCCGCCCTCCAGCGCTTCGAGCGCCTCCGCTCCGCTCGCGTGCGTCTGCACGTCGAAACCGGCTTCGCGCAGCAGATCTTCGAGGTAGACGCGGAAGTACAGCTGGTCGTCGATCGCAAGGATCCGACCCTGACTCACACTCCCCTCCCCGCCTGTCGGCGAACCTCTGCGTGTTGCGTCTATGCGGCCGGCCGCGCCTCGGGGTCGACGGCTCGCGCCGCGCGAGCTGCTGCCGGCTCCAGTTCGAGCGACCCGATCATGGAGTGAGGGGTGGCCTCCACGATCGCGATCTCGATCAACGAGCCGAGCGCCGGCGCCTCGGCCGCGGGCGCGCGGAAATTCACGACGCGGTGCTGCGGATCGCGTCCCTGCAGCGGGATGCCGCCCGGGCCCGCGGTGCCGCGGCGGCTCGCGCCCTCGACCAGCACCGCTGTGCGCGTGCCGACCCGCGCGCGATGCGCTGCGTAGGTGAGCTCGCGCTGTAGCTCCTGCAGCTCTGCGAGCCGCGCCTGCGACTCGTCGGCCGCGACCGCATCCGGGAGCTCCGCCGACGCGGTACCGGGCCGCGGCGAATACTTGAACGAGAAGCTGTCGACGAAGCCGACCTCGCGGACGAGGGCCAGCGTCGCTTCGAAATCAGCGCGCGTCTCGCCCGGATGACCGACGATCACGTCGGTGGTGATCGCGATGTCGGGGCGCGCGCGGCGCAGCGCGGCGACGATCGCGAGATACTCGCGGACGCTGTAGCGGCGGCGCATCGCCGCGAGCATCCGGTCGGAGCCGCTCTGCACCGGCAGGTGGACGTGTGGACACAGCTGCGGAAGCTCCGCGTGCGCGCGCACGAGCGCGTCGTCGAAGAAGACCGGGTGCGGGCTCGTGTAACGGAGACGGGCGATGCCCGGGATTTGGGCCAGCGCGGCGAGCAGATCGCCAAAAGCCATCGTGCCGGCAGCGGCGGTCCGCTCGCGCCGCACGTCGTGGCGACCGTAGGCGTTGACCGTTTGCCCGAGCAGCGTCAGCTCGCGAACACCGCTCTCCCCGAGGGCGCGCGCCTCCTCGAGAATCGAAACCGCCGGACGCGAGATCTCGCGACCCCGCGTGCTCGGCACCACGCAGAACGAGCAGAAGAGATCGCAGCCTTCCATCACGGTGAGCCAGGCGCGGCCGGGCGTCGCGGAACGGAAGTCGCCGTGGCGCTCGGGCAGATCGAAGCGGGCGAGGCTGAGGTCGTCGTCGAAGCGGGCCTCGCGTTGGCCGCGCTCGGCGGCCGCGACCATCTCGGGCACCCAGCGCAGGTTGTGCGTGCCGAACGCGAAGTCGACCTGCGGGTAGCGCCGCAGCAGGCTGTCGCCTTCTTGCTGGGCGACGCAGCCCCCGACCCCGATCAGCCGCCCCGGCCGCTCGGCCTTCCAGAGGCGGAGGAGGCCGAGATCCGTGTAGAGGCGGTGCTCGGCCTTCTCCCGGATCGAGCAGGTGTTGACGACCACCAAATCCGCCTCGGCCTCGCTCTCGGCGCGCGCCAGGCCGGCGTGATGGAGCAGGTTCGCGACCTTCTCCGAGTCGTGGGCATTCATCTGGCACCCGTAGGTGCGGATCTGGAAGGCGCGCGCCATTGCGCGCGCACCTTACCGCGCGAATCGCGCGAAACCAGCGGAGTTCCGCAGCCTTAGGCCAGGCTGGGTCTGACTTCTCCGCGCCGATCCACCCCGAGGCAGTGAGTCCGGCGGAGGGGGCGCGAAGGACACGAGGTGCCCGGCGTAGCTGTTGCGCATGGCCCCTGGGGCGCGCGGGGCGACACCAAACCTTGTCGGCCCTGAGAGATATTTCGAAAAGACGTTTGACAACGACTCCGCGACCAGACCATAATTGCCCCACGATTTCTGGAGCGGCGGCGGATAAGGCATTTCTCGACGAAATGTCCAACCTCTCACCCCCCATCATCTATCCGCCGCCCTCCGCCCTTCCGAAGCCCCGCCCGAGGCAACTCCGGCGGGGCTTCAAGTTTTGGTCCCACTTTGTCCGCGCCGATCCACTGCTCGGCATGCGTCCGCGGGAGCAGGGGCGCGGAGGAAGCATCGAGGACGCTCCGTAGGAGCGGGGGCGCGCCGGCGTCACGTCCCTAACACTTGCAGCGGACGCGAACGCGCAGCGTGCGGCGACGGCCGCTCGATGCGGCCGTCGCCGCACTCTCCGCCTATAGGGCTCCATCCGGCAGAGCCGAAGGAGAGGCGCGGCGGCGGGCGCGCCCGGGGGCGGGGGTCGCGGAGCGAACGCCCTGGCGTGACCGCGCGAAAGCTGGAAGCGCATCGCGAACAGCGGAGAACGCGACACACCTCCGCCCATCGCGGTCACGCGGCTGAGCGCAGCCGAGCCCCCGCCCCCGGGCGCGCCCGCCGCCGCGCCGGTGCAACGCGTCGAGACGGTCCGACTACAAAACCAGCCGGTCCACCACCTTCGACAGCTGCTTCAAATTCCGGCACTCCTCGGCGACGTCGACATGAGGCATGTACTTGTCCATCACCGAGTCCCCGAACCCCCAAGCACTCGGGCTCTCGGGGTTGAGCCACACGACATCCTTCGCCTTGTTGTAGATGTCGCGCAGGCAATACGCGCGCGGGTCGTTGTAGTTGTTACGGGCGTCGCCGAGGATCAGCACCGTCGTCTTCTGGTCGATTGCCGACAGATAGTTCTGCCAGAAGTAATGAAACGCATTGCCGAAGTTCGAGCGCGTGTAGACGTTGATCACATCCCCGCCGTCGAGCGCCTTCTCGATCGCGCCGTTGATGTCCTTCTCCTTGAAGATCGGCGTCACCTCGCCGAGCTCGGAGACGAACACGAAGCTGCGAATTTTCGTGAAGCACTCCTGCAGCGAGTACATGAACTGCAGCATGAAACGCGAGACGTTCGCGACCGACGACGAGACGTCGCACAGGATCACCAGCTTCGGGCGGTCCTTCTTGCGCTGCTTGAAGATCAGCTCGAACGGCACGCCGCCGTGGCCGGCGTTGCGCCTCAGCATCGTGTGCAGATCGAGCTTGCCGCGCTTCAGCCGCCGTTTGCGCACGGTGAGGACGTTCTTGATGCGCTGTGCGAGCCTCGCGACCACCTCGCGCATCCGCTTGATCTCGTCTTCGGTGAGGTTGTAGAAGCTCTTCTCGAGCAGGCTCTCACGCCGGAACTTCTCCATGTAGTCGTAGTTGCGCTGCTGCAGCTCGCGCTCGGTGAAGTTGCGGACCGACTGGCGCAGCGCCTCGAGGAACTTCTCGATCAGATCGAGCAGCGCGTCGACCTGCGCGTCGGGCATGCCGCCCTCGCGCAGTTGTTGGGCGAGGTCGCGCAGCTGCTTGCCGGCGCCCTCCGCGTCGAGCTGCTCCATCGTGCGGCGCGTGAAGAATCCGATCTGCAGCATGTTTTCGATGCGCTCGGTGCCGGCGCCCTGCGCGGCCTCGCGAATCAGCTGCTCGAGCTGCGAGAGATCCTGCGTGAGCAGCGCCTTCGCGAGCTCCGACAGGTCCATCTGCCCGCCCTGCATGTTCTGCATGCCCTGTTTGATCGCTTCCATCAGCTTTTCGAGATCGAACTCGCCGCCCATCTGGCCTTGCGCCTGGTCGAAGGCGTTGCGCAGCCCGTCGTAGAACGAGGACCAGTAGAGGTCGAACAGCTGGTCGAAGCCGGCGATGTCCTCGGAGCGCTTCACCATCGTGGTGCGCAGCGCGTCGCGGAAGATCTCGCGGTCGTCGAACGAGAGCTCGTCGATCGCGAGGAACGAATCGATCGACTCGGCCACCGAGACGCGAATTCCGCTCTTCCGGAGCAGATTCGCGAACTCGATGATTTTTTTCTCCATTTTGTTTCGACTCCGCTCGGCTCCGAAGACTCCGCCTCGCTGCGCGCGGCCTGAGCGAGCTCCGCTCGCTCGGGCCGCTTGCTAGAGCGACGAGCGTTCGAGATCTCGCTTCATCGGAGGCTCCTGGAACCGCGCCACGGCGCGTTGTTAGTGCAGCACGCCCTTCTTCGCGGTCCCTGCCTGCGGCGGCGCTGCGGGTGCCTGGGCCGCGGGCGCCGGCGCGGCGCCGGCCTGCGGAGCGGCCGGCGCGTCCGCCTTGCGCGTGATCAGGCGGCCGAGCTCGCTCTGTGCCTTCTTGATGTCCGCCTCGTACTTCAGGATCACGTTCAGCGTGTCGCGCACGATGCCCTCGTCGAGCTGGCCCGCGTTGAGCGCGAGCAGCGCGCGCGCCCAGTCGAGCGTCTCCGAGATCGACGGCGTCTTCTTCAGATCGAGCTTGCGCAGTCGCGCCATCACGCCGACCAGCTCCTCGGCGAGCCGAATGTCGATGCCCGGCACCTTCGTCTCGAGGATCCTGGTCTCGAGCGCCTCGTCGGGGAAATCGATGAACAGGTGCAGGCAGCGGCGCTTCAGCGCATCGCTCATCTCGCGCGCGTCGTTCGAGGTGAGGAACACGAACGGCATGTGCGTCGCGGCCAGCGTTCCGATTTCGGGGACCGTCACCTGGAAGTCGGAGAGCACCTCGAGCAGGAACGCTTCGAACTCCGGATCCGACTTGTCGACCTCGTCGATCAGCAGCAGCGACGGCTCCTCAGCCTGGATCGCGCGCAGCAGCGGCCGCTGCACGATGAAGCGCTCCGAGAAGAACACGTTGTCCTGCGCCCCGACGCGATCGGCGGCGTCGCGCAGCGTGGTCGCGCCGGCCATCGCCTCCGCGAACTTCTCCTTGAGAATTTGCGTGTAGAGCAGCTGCTTCGAGTACTCCCACTCGTACAGCGCTTTGGCCTCGTCGAGGCCCTCGTAGCACTGGAGCCGAATCATCGGGCGACCGGTCGCCTTCGCGACCACCTTCGCGAGCTCGGTCTTGCCGACGCCCGCGGGCCCCTCGACCAGCACCGGCTTGCCGAGCTTCGTCGCCAGGTAGACGACGGTGGCGATGTTCTTGCCACAGACGTAGCCCTGCGCGTTCAGCTGTGTGATGACATCGTCGACCGACGCGAACATGGAGGCTCCTCTCGTTTCCCGCTCCCGTCCGCGGTCAACTCATTAGGTGGAGAACGTGCCCCAGCTTCTCCTTCTTGGTGCGGAGATACTGGAGGTTGCGTTCGTTGGGCGTGATCTCGAGCGGCACGCGCTCGACGATCGAGAGCCCGTAGCCCTCGATGCCGGCGCGCTTGCCCGGGTTGTTCGTGATGATGCGCATCTTGCGCACGCCGAGGTCGTGCAGGATCTGCGCGCCGACACCATAATCGCGCAGGTCGGCGGCGAAGCCGAGGCGCTCGTTCGCCTGCACCGTGTCGAGGCCCTCGCGGTCCTGCAGCCCGTAGGCCTTGATCTTGTTCTTCAGCCCGATGCCGCGGCCCTCTTGGCGCATGTACAAGATCACGCCCGCGCCCTCGGCCTCGATCAGCTTCATCGCAGCCTCGAGTTGCTCGCCGCAATCGCAGCGCAGCGAGCCGAACGAATCGCCGGTCAGGCACTCGCTGTGGACGCGCACCAGCACCTCGTCCTCGGGACCGAAGCTACCCTTCACGAGCGCGACGTGATCGATGTGGTCGATGTCGTTCTCGTAAACGATCGCACGGAACTCGCCGCCCGATCTCGTCGGCAGCGCGCAGTCGCCGGAAGCGCGCACCAGCTTCTCGTTGCGCAGCCGGTACTCGATCAGGTCCGCGATCGTCGCGATCTTGAGGCCGTGCTTGCGCGCGAACTTCACGAGATCGGGCATGCGCGCCATCGTGCCGTCGTCGTTCATGATCTCGCAGATCACGCCGGACGGGGCGCGCCCTGCGAGCCGCGCGAGATCGACCGCGCCCTCGGTCTGGCCGGCGCGGCGTAGGACGCCGCCGGCGCGCGCGCGCAGCGGGAACACGTGGCCCGGGCGCACGATGTCCTGCGGCCGCGCGTCGGCGCGAATCGCGGTGAGGATCGTGTGCGCGCGGTCGTGCGCAGAGATGCCGGTGGTGACGCCCTCGCGCGCCTCGATCGAGATCGTGAAGGCCGTCGTGTGGCGGCTCTCGTTGTCGCGCGCCATCAGCGGCAGGCCGAGCTCCTCGATCCGCTGGCGCGAGAGCGCGAGGCAGATCAGGCCACGGCCGTGCTTGGCCATGAAGTTGATGACG
>Ga0187894_10003741_pt1 | contig 16772 bp, 15 predicted proteins | sample GBC1701081metaG_FD_136650 | JGI IMG/M metagenome (GOLD analysis project Ga0187894, IMG submission 136650) | White microbial mat communities from a lava cave in the Kipuka Kanohina Cave System on the Island of Hawaii, USA - GBC170108-1 metaG ... | reverse complement strand
GATTCGGCGGCTGCACGCAGAACAGCGAGGCTGGCTGCCAGTTCGGCGGCGGGGCGTATCAGGGCAACGGCACCAACTGCTTCCCGTCTCCGTGCGCGTCGCAACCGACCGAGGCCTGCTGCTTCCCCAACGGAACCTGCAACAACCTCACGCCGTCAGAGTGCTCCCAAGCAGAGGGTGTGCCGCGGGGCATCGGCACCAATTGCGGGACCGTTTCCTGCTCTAACGAAACCGGCGCTTGCTGCATCGAGGGGGACTGCATTGGTCCGATTTCACCCACCGACTGTTTCGAGGCCGGTGGCGCGTTCCAGGGCAGCGGAACGGACTGTATTTCGATCCAGTGCGCGCCCGCGACCGGCGCGTGCTGTCTGTCGGGCGGTGTCTGCTCGGACGGGCTCGATGAAAGCACCTGCCTCCAGCAGGGCGGCGCGTACCAGGGTGACGGGACCCAGTGCGAAGGTGGCGACTGCCCGATCCTCGGCGCCTGCTGCACGCCAGGCGGCTGCATCCAGACCGACGCCGTGGATTGCAGCACGCAGGGTGGAACCTACCTGGGCGATCTGACCGACTGCGCGGAGCTTGATCCCTGCGGCGTCGGCGCCTGCTGCCTGCCGGGGGGCTACTGCACGCAGAGCGATGAAACGGCCTGCATCAACGGTGGCGGCACGTTCCAGGGCGGCCTGACCGACTGCGATACAGTGGTCTGCACCGCGCCCACGGGCGCCTGCTGCCTGGGCGAGACCTGCGTCGTAACCACGCTGGAAGACTGCGACACGCAGGGCGGCGACTACCTGGGCGACGGCGCCGATTGCAGCGGCTCGCCCTGTTCAAACGGCTCCTGTTGCATAGATGACGGAAGCTGCCAGGAGATGACGGCGACGGCCTGCGCGGCCGCCGGCGGCGCGTTCACCCAGGGCGGCAATTGCGGAACGACAGTTTGCGTCGAAGGCGCGTGCTGTTTGGGCTCGGGCATCTGCGTCGAGCTGCCGGGCTCCACGTGCGCGGAACTGGGCGGACTTTATGGCGGTGACGGATCAACCTGCACCAGTGGCTCATGCGTGGTCGGCGCCTGCTGCCTGCCGGGAGACGTCTGCGTCGAGCGGACGCCTACCGACTGCTCGGCGCAAAGCGGCGTCTATCAGGGCGACTTCGTCTCCTGCCTGTCCGATCCTTGCCAGCACGGCGCTTGCTGTTTTGGCGAAAGCGGCGGCTGCGCGGACGTGTCTCCGTCGGAGTGCTCGCTGCTGGGCGGTTTCTATCAGGGCAACGGTTCCAACTGCCCCGGCACTTGCACGATTCCGGTCGGAGCCTGCTGCGTGCCGGATGGAAACTGCGTGGAGATCAGTGCGTCGGATTGCGCCGAGTTGGACGGCATCTTCCACGGCGCAAACGTTTCATGCGGCAGCGTGAACTGCCCCGGCGTCTGCACGGGCGGCGGCGGCGACATGAACGACGACTGCGAAGTCGACGGCGACGACATTCCGCCCTATGCCGGCTGCTACATCAACAACGACGACGCCGGCACCTGCGGCTGCACCGACATGGACCGCAACGGCACGACGGACTCGACCGATCTGTCGATGTTCATCAGCGCGTTGCTGACGGTGGCCCTCCCCACGCCGCCGAATCCGGACGGCGTGCTGACCGTGGTCGAGATCCCGTCGCCCGAGCCGATTCCGCCGCCGAATCCGAAGGATCATAAGATCACCGCCACCTGGACCGAACCGAAGTGCGGCATCCAGCGCATTAAGATCATTAACCTTGGCAGCGGTGTGATATTGGCGGACCAGACGTTCCCCTGTCCGCCTTCCGCGACCGTCACCGTCGCGGCCGCGCTGGGCCCGGCGGACGCGATTCAGACCATCGTCACCACTTGCCCGCCCGATCCCAAGCGGCCCTGTTGCCTGCTTCAGGTGACGGACGAGGTCAAGAGCTGCCCGATTCAGGGGGCGACCTATCTCATGGTCGCCGACGCACAGCAGAACGAAAAGGAAATGCGCACGTTCACCTGCCCCGGCGCGCCCGCCGACTCCGAGTGGTCGCGCACGCGCAACGGCGAGGGCGACTTCCTGCCGGCGACGCACACCGGCGCGACCTACCCGGTCACGGCCGAGAAGTCCTCCAAGCCCGTGGACGACGTGGACGTGAAGCGCACGCACACCGACGGCGACGGAGACAAGGGCAATTCCAAGTCCAAGGCCACCGTCGTCGCCATCGACCTGAAGATTCACAAGCCCAAGGTAATCGACACCGGCGAAGCGGAAATCCCCGATGCCGACGAGCTGACCAAGGGCGTGCAGACCTTTGTCAATATCGATAACGACGACCGCGACAAGCTCTTCGACACGCGCGGCACGGCCGAGGACACCGACGTCGCCGGCGAAGACGAGATGTGCAAGATTCGCCTGCGCATCAAGCCCAAGGACCTTCCCAACCCGGCCGGAAACGTCAAGCTGGAGCGCTCCGACGCCAATCCGGCCAGCCGCATCAAGGTCTGGAAGAAGGCCAACAAGGCGGAGGAATACACGCTCGGCACAAACCTCGCGGTCCCGGCCGAGTTCAAGGCCGTCGGCGACTGGCTGGAGAAGGATTTGTGGATCGAGGGCCGCGAGCCGTCCGCCGCAAAGCAGGACATCAAGCTCAAGATGACCTATGACCTGAACGCGGCCTTCAAGGACGAGGTGGCGCTCACGATCATCGGCATCGAGAAGATCGAGTGGATCGGCCGCAGCAACAGCGTCAGCGACGACAACACGCTGGACGCCGACACCAACTTCCCCAGCGGCCTGTCGCCGGGCGGCATCCGCGTCTTCCCTGACGCCCGCGACGACGGCAACAACACGGTCGAGGCCAACGCCCGCGACGTGGTTGACGTCAAGGTCACGCTGTCCGTCGCCCCGATCGAGTCGGTGGACATCTACTTCGACTCCTACGACGTGGACGACCCCAGCAGCGCTACGAACCCGATCGACGACCAGTCGGGCGACGAGACGGCCGACGAGGACAACCGCGGCACGTCGCCGCACCGCACCGGCCAGTTCGTGAAGGCCGACGGCTCCGGCGACGAGAGCGGCGGCGTCAAGAAACAGGCCTTCACCGCCAAGGAGGCCACGTTCCGCTTCAAGGTCACGATGCAGCCGGGCGACAACTTCCGCGTGGTCGGCAACGGGGACAAGGACTTCCTGGGCGACCTGGAGAACCCCGACTCGAAGTACAAAGCCAACAACGCGGATAAGCAGCGCATCATCAACAAGCACATCGACGCGGCCGCGGCGGCGTCCGTGCGCGAGATTCGCGATCCCGACAAGTACGCCAGCAACAAGGTGCTGACCGTCTGGCGGCGCATCCACGTGGAGCAGGACTCGATGTCGGCCTTCCCGGCCGCGCCGGCCGCGCAGTCCAACTGGATCGACCGGACCATCGCCAGCATGACCGGCAACGCCACGCACGTGACGCGCGTCACCTGCACGGCGAATATCCCGGCCAATGTCGACACCGACGGCGACGGCGCGGCGGACACGGCCGATAATTCAAGGACGCTCTCCAGCGCGCCCGTCCGCAACGGGCGATTCGAGGGCGGCCGCGCGCTGATCGGCCCGCCGGCGAACCCCGCAACGGTGACGACCGGACTGGATGGCAATGGAACCGCCTTCGTTCGCCGCAACGCCGGATTCAACATCCCCTACACGGCGTTCAAGGTTCCGCTGGCCAACTCCACCGGGCAGGTAACGGCCCTGGCGGGCATGGTCTTCACGGTGAATCCGGACGCCGGCGCGCCGCTGAACGCCGGCCACGCCGGCGGCACGCTGACCGTGGCGGGAGTGAACATGATGATCGCCGGCGGCGGCGTGAACGTCGGCGCTGGAACGGTGACCGTGACGGCCGCGCCGATGATCGGCATCCGGCTGCACGACGACGATGACGAAACTCACGTCGGGTTCGGGTTGCCGCAGACGGTGCTGACGACCTACATGCAGGATTCGGCCAACCAGGCGCATGACAATCTCTACGCCCGTGCCTACATCCAGCCGAAGTTCAATGGTGGCGGCAAGCTCGCCAACAACACGCAAGCGGTCGCGCCGATTCTGAACACGGAGGATCCGGCCGTCTACAGCTGGCAGTCCCGCGCAAAAAACTCCAACCGCTACTGGGTGGTCTATATCCTGACCGCGTGGCAGGATTCGGATAATACGCTGCAGAGCGATAAGGATCCCAATACCGAGAACAGCACCGGCGGCAGCACGTCGAATGCGTCCAGCGGCTCGCTCATCTACGAGGAGTCGCTGCGCGAACGCTCGCCGACTGCCGGCGGCGGGGCGGCCGCGCTGGAGCGCCGCGTCGTCTGCCACGAGGTCGGCCATCAGATGACGCTCGATCACGGCGACGGCAACGACGATCCGCCGACGAACGGGGTCATGAATACGTCGAGCCAGATGGGCCCATTGGTAGGGGCCAACCTGCGCTTCATCGACCGGCATGTGGACCAGATGCGCCGGCTGGCGAGACCGAGGTAGTCCGCGGGCGGCGGCGAGCCCGCCGCGCGGCACGGCCGGATCGATGGAGCGCCGAAGCGATCGCTCCCGTATCCGGCCGGAGTGGATCGAATTTGAGCGGGTTCCGGCGGAGCAAGCCGGACCAAGGAGTCATGCGATGTTTTCCATGATCGCGTTGATCGGCTGCCTGCTCTGTTCGCAGGCCGCGCCACAGCCGCCGGCCCCGCTGCCGGCTGACGCGCCGTTCGCCGCGGCCGCGCTTGGCTCGGTCCAGCTTCAACTGACGCTGGACCGGCCGGAGCTGGTCTCTCCCCGACTGCCCGCGCCGCTGACACTCACGGCGCGGAATATCGGCGGCGAACCGATCGACGTGCCGATTCCCAGCTTCTCCAGCCAGCACGGCCCGCTGAACACCGTCGATCTGTACGCGGCCCGGGACGCCGCGGCGTCGCTGGAGCGCGTGCGCTTCGTCGTGCCCGATTTTTCTCCGTGCAAGGAAGGCCTTCAGCCCCCGCAGCCGCAACTCATGCGGCTGAATCCGGGGCACAGCCATGCCTTCAGCGTGCCGCTCAGCTATGACTGGGACCTCGACCTGCCGCGGCCGCTGATTGAAGTGGGATCGCTGCGCGTGCAGGCGCGGCTGCACCCGCTCGTGCCGGCCGCCGGCGGCGGGTGGCGCATCGACCGGGACGCGGGCGTTGCCAGCAACACGCTGACGATTCAGATTCCCGCGCCCGCCGGGGCCGACGCGGAAGTCTACCGCGCGCTGAAGCGCCGGCCGCGCCCCTGGCTGCTCGCCGCGCCGGAGGTGATGGCACAGATGCCGGACGAAGACGGCCTGATGCGCTTCGCCGACAAGCTGGAGGAGCAGCATCCGGCGTCGATCTACAACCTCTACGCCCGCGCGGCGCGCTCTCAGATGCTCGCGGCGGGCGAACTGCGGCTCAATCAGCGCCACCTCCGCCGCCCGGATCTCGACGCGGCCGCGCGCCTCGCGGACGAGGTCGAGCGCGACCCGCGCTGGTTCATGGCGCAGCGCATGGAGCCGATGCGCGAGCGCATCCGCATCACACGTGAATCGCTGACCGCACAGAGCGAAAAGCCGTAATACCGATCCGGAGGTCTGTTCAGCCGACTTGCTGACCCACCCGGGCCGGGCACGGCACTATTAGTGCAAGCGATTTCGCGGCGGCGGACAGGTGGGTTGGCGGAATAGTCAATACTTGAGGTTGGCGCTGAACACCCGACCGAGAACCAGCCAGCCGCCGCGTATTACTTGCACAGGACTCATTCCGGGCGCAAGGATCATTATCCGCAGGCGATGGAGCGCCTGGGCAAGAGCCTGGAGGAATGCTGACGTGTATGAAGGTGCCGGAGTCACATCGCCTGCGGGGTGCGGACGGCCAACTCGCTGGAGCGGTTGATCGAGGAGGCGCGGCGGCGGACGAAGGTGCAGGGCGCGCTCGACGGCGAGCAGACCGGACTGTCGTTGATCTACGCGGTGAGGGTAAACCTGGCCAAACGCTGGCGCGGTATCCAGAGGACGCCCGCCGACCTGGAAACACTGGACACGCTGCAGAGTGACGTTGTACCGCGAAAGGCGTCGGAATGAAACCGAGCACGCGGAGTCACGCCAGCACCACGATTACAGACAAATCGGAGCGCGACCCTTAACTCCGAGGAGTACCAATTTGGTCAGTACCGGTCCAACGTATTCCTATTCTCCTTCCTGATCCTCTTTTGCGAATGCTGGCGGCGGGATGGGCTTGCGCCGGCGGCCATCCATCAGAAAGCGTACCTGCGCCATCAGTTCCGGCTCGGCCAGCCGCGACAGAATCTCCTTCGCCTCGCGCAGTCCGGTACGGCGCGTCACGTGCGTCAGCAGGCAGAACTCGTTGCTCATCCGCCGCAAGATGCGGGCGAAATCGCGCACGTGCATGTGCCGGCCGGCGCGGGCGCGGCGGACGTGGTCCGGATCGAAGAAGGTGCACTCGAGGATCAGCACGCGCGCTCTTCGCACGATGTCCAGTTGCAGAAAATCCCCTTCCATCGTGTCGCCGCAATAGGCGACGAGGGGCACTTCCAGCGTGTATTGGATGTCGATTCCCTGCTTCTTTAGCTCGACCAGTTCGGGCCCGCTCTTCTCGGCGAACTCCGGCCGCAGCTTGCGCCGGACATCCACCAGTGCGTATCCCAGCGCCGGCACGCCGTGGTTCACGGCGAACGATCGCGCCACCAGCCCGCGGCGAATCTCGAATTCATCGCCCGGCTTCATCGGGACGATATTCGCCGGAGTCAGGTGTCCCTCGATCTCGGCCCAACTGCGCAGGAGCGAATGGATCGGCGATTCCAGCGCGGCCGGCGCGAGCACGGTCCCCGGGCTGTTGCCGACGAAATTGCGCTGGCTGAGGTAATAGGCGAGTCCCGCCGCGTGATCCATGTGACCGTGCGACAGCAAAACGTGGTCGAGCGCGAGAATGTCGCGCGGCGCCTTGCCCACGTCAAAGCACACGTTGAGTTCCGGCGCAGCGACGACGGTCTCCTCGCCCGCCAGGCTGTAGCCGACGAGGTTCAGGTCGCCCAATTGATGCTGGATCAGCCACTCGGCCACGTCTGGATCTTCTCCGTTCCCTGCGCGCCCTCGGACGGAAATTCACAGGCTGCCCGTCGCGCCGGAGGGAGAGTGTAAAGCCGCCCGCAAGGGAGGGCGAGACTGTCCGGGCGGTCCAAACCTATTGACACACAAGCGGTTGTGGTCTATGGTCCCGCCGATGCTAGGAATTGGGGCGGCGGGTCCACGATTGGGGCGGACCGATGCCGCCTGACGGATCGGTGACACACGCACCGGCCCAGGGCGCGGCGGACCATGCAATGTCCGTACTGCAAAGAAGTGGATCAGGACCGCGTGATCGACTCGCGTCCCACCGACGCGGGCAAATCCATCCGGCGGCGCCGATTGTGCGAAGCGTGCAATCGGCGTTTCTCGACGCGCGAGCGCATCGAAGAAACGGTGCGACTGGCCGTTGTGAAGAAGGATGGATCGCGCCTGGCCTACGACCGCAGCCGGATGCTCGCCGGCCTGCAGCGCGCCTGCTGGAAACGCCCCATATCGGAGGACACGCTGGTCGCGCTCGTGGATGAAGTGGAGGAACAGATCTTCCGCGAATTCGAGCGCGAAGTGACCAGCACGTACATCGGGCGTGAGATCGCCCGGCGGCTGATGGCCGTGGACAAGGTCGCCTATGTGCGGTTCGCCAGCGTGAATGATGAATTTCAGGCGCTCGAGGATTTCATTCGTACCGCGCGGGAGGTTGAAGACCGCGCGCAGAAGGAGACCCCCGGGCAGCAGGATCTGTTCAAATGAGTAATTCGAAGACGACCGGGATCATCTGGGTCCGCAAACGGGACGGGCGGGCCGAGCCGTTTCAGAAATCGAAGGTGGCTGCCTGTTTCCGCGCGGCCATGATTACCGCCGGCGAGGGTTCGGCGGTGACAGCCCGCGAACTCGCCGAGGCGGTCGCCAGCTTCGTTCATTCGTCACGGCAGAGCCAGCCGTTTCGCACCAAGCAGATCGGCGTGCTGCTGGTGCGCGTGCTGGAGGAGACGGGCCATCCGCAGGCCGGGTCGCTGATGCGCGAACACGCACGGCAGCGTGACCGCCGCCGCCGCCGCGTACAGGTGCTGGCTTGGAAGCCCTCCGTGGGACGCATCGTTCCGCGGCGATGGAACAAGAGCGTGCTGGTTCACCGGTTGCAGAAGGAATATGGACTTGAGCCGGTCGTGGCCCGCATCGTGGCCGCACGGGTCGAGGAGATCGTGCTGACGATCAATCTTCGCCTGCTCACCGGGACGCTGGTGCGTGAACTGGCGACCTGCGAGCTGATGGCTTGGGGGCTGTCGGAGGAATCGCTGGCGGTTCGTCCGCAGCGCTCGTCGCGATCGAACTGACTCCGCCGGTCCGAATCGGGACGGCCGCAGCGGCCTGCTCCGAGGATGTCCGTATCCCACTCCCGGCCTGCTCGATCAAGCCGGGAAGCCTCCATTTCCATTCCCCGGGAAGAGGGTTTGCCGGCGCGGCGCTCACGGATCGAGCCTCTGGCGGTCTTTTTTGCGGATGCACAACAGCGCGTGATCCCTTAGGATATGTCACGGAATCAGTGTCACGCGGCCGCAAGCGCGCCGCCCAAACAGGGGTGATGGATGATCAAGGCAGTGGACCTGCGCAAGGGCAAGGTCGTCAATTATGAGAATGAACTCTGGACGGTGCACGAAATCCACCGGACGGAGCGCGGCAACCTGCGCAGCTACATGCAGTGCAAGTTCAAGAGCGTCCGGACCGGCCGAATGGCGGACTTCCGGCTCAGCGTCGACGACAAGCTCGAAACGCCGATGGTGGATGAGCGCGAATACGAATACCTCTTCCGGGAAGCGGATCATCTCGTGCTGATGGATCCGGAGAGCTTCGACCAGATCAGCGTGCCGCTTTCGCTCAACGAGGATGCGACGCTCTATCTCAAGGGCAACGAGCGCGTGAAGCTGCTGCGCATCGGCGGCGAGATGGTGGGGCTGGAGCTGCCCTTCACGGTCGAATTGTCGGTCACCGACACGCCGCCCGTGATCAAGGGGGCGACCGCCACGAACCAGAGCAAGGACGCGGTGTGCGAAACCGGTTTGAAGATTCGCGTGCCTCCCTTCATCGAGAACGACGAGATGATCCGCATCGACACCCGCACCGGCGAGTACATCGAGCGCGTGAAGTGAGCCCCGGCGCGACCTGACGTGACGGCAAATCATGATGATCCGGCGCGGGAAGCGGCGTCTTTCGCTTGGCCGTGGCGGCTCTTTGCGGTGGTCGCGGCGTTGCTCGATCCGATTCTCGGCGCGCTGGCCAACGCTCCCAATCTCATCTCCGGTGTCCGGTCCGATCCTCGCTGGGACACGCCGCGCCGACGGGAGCGCGGCCTGATCATCGTGCTCGGCGGCATCGAGGGACCCAGCGCCTATCAGCGATATCTTGCCAGCGGTCTGGTGTTGGGCCGCTGGCGCGGCGCGGTGCAGGTGCATCCCTGGGGGGGCGGCATCTACCCGATTCGATACTTCCGCAACCTGATGAGTCCGGCCCATCACGAGCGATCGGCCGACGCGGTCGCGGCGATGATCCGGGCCTATCGCCGCGACTATCCCGACGCGCCGGTGGGCCTGCTGGCGCTTTCGGGCGGCTGCTGGGTCGCGGTTCGCACACTGGAGCGGCTCGGCGCGGAGGAACCGTTGCAGACCACGGTCCTGCTGGCCGCGGCCATTTCACCGGGATATGACCTTTCCGCGGCGGCGTCGCGCTGTCGGCGCGGCCTCTATACGGTGCGCGGGCCGGGAGACGCGGTGCTGCTGGGGCTGGGCACGTCGCTGCTGGGAACGTCGGATCGGCGCTGGGGTCCGGCGGGCGGCTGGGTCGGCTGGCGGCCGGCGCGGCCGGGCGTGATCGACCGATGCTGGCATCCGCAGTTCATTCGCAAGGGATACCTGGGCAATCACACGTCGGTGGCGAGCCGGCGATTCATCGCGGCGGAAGTCGCGCGCTGGTATTCGTGAGCGCTACACTTTTCCGCAACGTTGGCACGTTGATGCGTTGCCATGTTGCTGCGGGTCGCGAGAGCCCCCTTGGTCCCCCTCTCAATGAGGGGGGAAAAAACTTGCTTGTCTCTCTCCATGAGGTGGGAAAAACAATTGTATTTACCCTTTATATTCCCTCTTTATCTTCCCTCATTATATTTCCTCTTTGAGTTCCCTCTTCGTGTTTTTCATTTTCATTTCCCTTTTATATTTCCCCTTTGTATTCCCACTTTGTATTTCCCCTCATTCATTTGTATTTCCTCTCCTATCCAAGGAGGGGCCGGGGGAGGTTCGCTCAAGAGGAGGTTCGCACCACGAGCAACGATCGCTCCACAGGGAGGTTGGCTCGATCCGTACAAGGAAAAAGTGGAGATGCCGGACGAACCTACAGCGGCTTCATGTGTTCGAAGGGATTCCGGCAGGCATCGCAGTAATAGATCATGCGGCAGCGCGTCGGGCCAAAGACGTTTTCCAGACGGGTGCGATCCGCGCCGCAGAAGGGGCAGGCGACCTTCGTCGTCATGCCCAGCGGCACGAATGCGGCGCCCCCCGCGCTGCCGAGGCCGCCGATCGATGGTTCGCTGGCGCACTTCTCCGTCCCGCCGCGCTGTGGTACGGTGACGCCGAATCGCCGCAGTTGTTCGCGTCCCGCGTCGCTGATTCGCTCCGGCGTCCAGGGCGGATCGTGGATAATCTGCACGTTCACGCCGCTCACGCCGGCCAGCGCGCCGGTCTTTTCCGCGATGTCGCGCGTCAGCATGTCCAGCGCCGGGCAGCCGACGAACGTCGGCAGCAGCCGGATCGTCACGGCCCCGTTCGACTCCTCGACTCCGTCGATGATGCCCAGGTCGATGATGCTGATCGGCATCTCAGGGTCCTGGATGTCGCGCAAGACGGATTGGATCTGATCGGTCAGCATCGCTCAATACAGCATAGTCGATCCGCCTGAATCGGCCGGAAACTCCGCGGATTTGTAATCCGACGCTACCAGACCGCTTCGGGGGAGAGACGGAACACTTCTCCAAGCTCCGCCAGCACTTCGTCCAGTTCCGGCGCGTGGCGACCATTGCGGCCGCCCGGCGGTGTGGCAGAGGGAATCGTTCGATCGGCAGGCGGGCGCAGGCCGGCCGCTTCCATCGATGCCACGATGCGCGCGGTGTAAGCCGGCCATAGGCTCGCGTCGATTCGGGGCAGTGCGGAATGGGTCGTCGCGGCGGCGACCGCCGCAGGCTCTTCAAACAGCTCCGGCGTCAGCGGCCAGAGTTTCTCGATGGCCTGCTGGATGCGCGTACGCGCGTCGGCGTTTCCGGCCGAGAGGCGTCGCAGCCAGTCGTTGACGTGATGCAGGTGAAACCGCTCCTCGGCGGCGATGCGATGGGTCACCTGCGCCAGCGGCTCATGGGCGGATTGCCGCCAGCGCTCCAGCCGCAATCCATCGAAATGATCATATAGATACTGCCGCGCAATCAGCACGGCCCAGTCGAACCCATCAGCGACATAGACAAGCCGGGCACAGCGGTAGTCGCGCGCCGCGCGGCCGTAGGCGATGCGATCGGGCGATTCGCCGTTGATTGCGCCGGCGATCTGGTAAAGCTCGCGCGCGTGCGCGACTTCGTCCTGGGCGATGGAGGAGAAGGCGATATCTTCCTCCAGCATCGGCGCGAGACCGGTCCAGTCGGAATTGCGGTGGCCGATCAGGAAGTCGTCATCCGCGGCGCAGAGCAGACCCTGCACGAACGCCGCCTTCGCGGGCGGCGGCCAGCCGGCCGGGTCAGAAGTGCTCATGAATGTCTTCCTTCTGATACTCCTCGACATCTTTCTTGCCGCGGAATCGCTGCCACTTGCGGCCCACGTCGGAGTAGCCGCGGGCGAAGCGGTAGTCCTGGTCCACCTCGCGGAAGACCGTTTCGCCCGAGGTTTCGCTGCCCTTCATCGCGCCGCGCTCGGCGACCCAGACGTGGATGCACTCCTGGTCGCGGCCGTAGTGCTGCATCGCCAGAACCAGTGCCATGTCGAGATCGACCGCATCGAGCGAACCGGCGTGCTCGTGCGGCTGGCCGGGGCGGAGCTTGATGAAGACTTCGTAAACCTTCATCGGCGGCTCGGGCGGCAGTTCCGGCGAGGCGGCGGAACGCTCGGCGGATTGTCGCAGCTTCGACATTCAAGGCATCTCCGGTTCCCGGGCGGCGTCGCGCGATGCCGCGAATTCCACACGCAAGATTATACGAATTGCGATTGCGGACGCACGCGGCGGGCCGCTGCTTGAAGTCGCAGCGCCCCGGGCCGGCTGACCCCTGATTCGTGGCTGGCGACTACACGCCCGCGGCGGTGGGCTCGCGGATCGAGATCTGGTGCTGTCGCAGAAAATTCGCCAGCAGCATTCGCCCGCAGGAGGTCAGGATCGACTCAGGGTGGAACTGCACACCCGTCAACGGCCGAGCACGGTGCTGCACCGCCATGATCAGCCCCTCCTCGGTCCAGGCCGTGATCTCCAGCTCGGCCGGGCAGCTCGGGCGATCGATGATCAGCGAGTGATAGCGCGTCGCTTCAAATGGGCGGGGAAGTCCCGCAAAGATCGACCGTTCCTCGTGGTGAATCCAGGAGGTCTTGCCGTGCATCGTCTCCGGCGCGCGGACGATGCGGCCGCCGAACGCCTCACCGATCGCTTGGTGGCCGAGGCAGACGCCGAGAATGGGAACGGTCGCACCCAGCTCGCGGATGATCGGAATCGAGACGCCCGCGTCTGCTGGGCGGCCCGGGCCCGGCGAGATCAGGATGGCCTGAGGAGCGAACTCGGCGACCTGCTCGACCGTGATGCGATCATTTCGCGCCACGCGCAGCGGTACGCCGAGTTCGCCCAGATACTGGACGAGGTTGTAGACAAAGGAATCGTAGTTATCGATGACGAGAATCATGGATACCGTCCACTCACTCGCGCGCCGCGCCACCGGGGTCGCTAGACCGCCAGCGCTGTCCAGGCACGCGAGTCTCCTGAAGTATCGCGGCGGCCTGCGCCGATCAGCACCGCATCAAAGCCTGCCTTCTCCAGCGCGTCCAGCTCGTCGCGATGCTGTACGGCATTCTCCGCCATCGTAAGCCTTCCGGCCGGCACCGCGGCACGCATCCGCCGGGCGCGGAAGAGCGACGGGCCGCCGGTCAGCGGATCGCGCGCGTCGATCGCCACCACGTCGGCGTTTGACTCGAGCGCCCGCGCCAGTTCCGCCTCCTCGCGGACGGATAGGACCGCGGCCATCCCCAGCGAGTGGCACTCGCCGATCAGGTCGCGCAGCTCCTCCGGATCGAGCAGGTCGGCCCGCAGGCGCACGGCGTCCGCCCCGGCCCAGCGCGATTCGTGAACCTGGAATTCGCCGATCACCGGCTCGGTCCGCAGGAGCGGAATCGCCAATGCCCGCCGCAGGGATGTCAGGTCCTCCAGGCTGCGGCCGGATTCATCCGAATAGGCCGCGGCGCTGGCATCCACCAGGGCATCCGCCGAAAGCTCGAACGCGCCGGTCGACGCGGCCCCCCGCTGCAAGTTCCGCGTCGAACCGGCGCGACGTTCGATGAGCGCGATGATCGAGAGGCCGCCGTCGCGCACGGCGGCGGCGAAATCGCGCAGGACCGGCAGGCCGACGGGAGCCGTCGCATCTATGCGGGTCAGCCGCCAGTGGGCATTGACGCCATCCTGCAATCGCAGTCGATCCGAGCGTGATTCAGTCCACATCATCCACCTCATGCCAAAAAAAAAAGCCCCCGGCGATCGTCTCGCCGGGGGCCAGTCGCACTTGCATTCGTTGGATCAGGGTGCGCTCAGGGGGCCTCCGGCGAGCCATTGGGCTCGACACACGTGAAGTCATACTGGCGCTGATAAAGCTTCATGACTGAAACAATAATACCTCGGATTGGCCGGTTTGTCAACGAATTGGGCCTGTTTCGGTATCCCCTTGGGTCGGGTTGTATCCTTTTGGGCATGCTCTGATGAGGCGGCGACTCTGCTTATCCTTTTGAAACAGGCACGTCGATTAGGCTCAGCCCCATGCGTCCACGCCCATGGATCGCCGCCGCCGCTCCGCTGCTGATCCTGCTGACCGCGATCGGGCTTCAATATCCGCGCTGGTCCGCCACGTTTGCCGCGGATCGAGTCTATTTCATCGATCCCGACGACTACACCCGCATGACGCGCGTGGGAGAAATTCTGAGCGGAGCGGCTCTGCGCGTCGGCCGCATGCCGCAGATCGACGCGCCAGGCGTCGTCGAGCTGCACTGGACCGCGCCGATGGATTACCTCCTCGCGATTCCCGCAGGGCTCTTCGCCCGATTCGTGAAGCATCCCGATCCGGCCGCCTGCATCGCGGCCTGCGTGCCGGTCGCGCTGGGAATCGCCTACCTCCTCAACCTGATGCGCATCACGCGCCGGGGATTCGGCCGCTCGGCGGGACTGCTCGCGGGGCTGATGGCGGTTCTCTCGCCCGGATTTCATCGCGCGTTTCAACTGGGCCATCCCGACCATCATGGGCTGCTGGCGCTGCTGCTGCTGGCGGCGGTTGGCTGCTGGCTGCCGACGGCGGAACCGGGCGACGAGCGGAGGCCGCAGGCGGCGTCTGTCACGCTATGCGGCGTCGCGATGGCGCTGGCGGTCTGGGTCTCGGTGGAGGCATTGCTGGTCTGGGCGGTGACGCTGATCGGGCTGACCTGGATCGCGGCGCGGCGCGGGGACGTCGAAGGGCGCGCGTTGTCGGCGGCGCGCGATCGCTGGTCAGCCTCGGCGCTGGCGACATTGTTTGCGGCCCTGCTGCTGGAGCGCGTCCCGCAAGTGATCACCTGGGAAGCGGACAAGATCAGCCTGTTGCATGTCGGATTGTTCGCGGCGGTCTTCCATGTGCAGAAGAGGCTCGGCCGCGGGCCGGGCGGATGGAGACCGCTTGCGGGATTGATCGCACTATTCGTCGGCGTGGGGATCATTCTGTTCGCGTCGGGGTCTGCGCTGCTCGGACCGCTCGCCGATCCGCGCTACCCGCGCTGGACGACGCGCCTGATGGAGTTTCAACCGCTCGTCGCGCATGCCGGCGGCGACTGGTCACTGCGCCCGATGATCGAGTCGCTCGGATTCCTTCCATGTGCGTTGCCGGTGCTGCTGGGCATCTATCTCCTGTCGCCTAGGACTTCGAACGCGGGGAGCGGGGTCTTCGGCCTGCTGGCGCCGGCGTTGACCGGTGCGGCCCTGTTTCAACTTCGCTGGCTGGATCACGTCAATCTCGCGCTGATTCCGGTGACCGCGGCTTCGCTGACTCTGGTCGCGCGTGGCGTCATACCGGGCTCGCATCGCCACGGACGATTGCTTCGCGGCGCAGCGAGCGTCGCGGCTCTGATCCTGCTGATCGCGCCAAGCGCCGCCGCGCTGCTTAAGCGCACGCGCGCATCGGAGTTCGCCGCGATGAGCGTTCAGCACCGCGCGGCGGCGGCGGCCGACACGATTCTTCGCCATCGCATCGAACATCCCGCCGCACCGGACACCCATTCGACGATCCTGTGCGAGGAGGGGGATGGACCGGCGCTGCTCTATTGGACCGGTCTGCCGGTGGTCGCTGCTCCCTATCACCGCGCGCTGGATGGAATCGCGGATGCGGCGGCCTTTTTCGCCACGCGCGATGCGGCGGAGGCGTCGCGGATCATCACGTCGCGGCGGGTGGGGTTCATCGTTCTGCCAGCGCGAATCGGTGAGCAGTTGGTGACATTTGAGCGTATCGCCTTCGGTACACCGCGGTCGGTCGTCGCGCATCAGCGACTCGGCAGGCATGGCGAAATCCGCGAGACGCTGGAGTTCCTCCCCGGCTTCGATCAGACCACTGCCTACCGGCTGTTCGTGGGGAACGGACTGGAGTCGAGTCTCGCGCCGCACGGTTGGGCAATCCGCGACCTGAGGCGCATCCGCGAAGGAGCGAAGACCGGCGACGGCCTGTCGGGGTTTGTCTATTCCGTCGAACCGCAGAGCGCCGCGCCGTAAAAAAACAACGGGAGGCATGACCCGGGTTCGGATCATGCCTCCCCTTGCAATGGGAGCGATACACAAACGGGAGAGATCGTGGGTTTCTTCAGCTTCGCCGCGGGGTTGCGCGGCGGGTTTAGTCCTCAGCGTCGTAACAGCGGACCGGAATGCGCCGCAGTTCCGGGGTCGGCCTGCTGGCGGCTGCCGTTGCCGCACTGACCACGCCCGCCGTCGCCGACGCGGTCGTCGCGAAGGAAAGCCGCATCCGCTCGAGCTTGGCCAGCACTTTCTTTACGGCGTTGCGGGCGTCCATGTTCGTGCTCCTTGTGCGGTTTCCCGCCAAATCCCTATTCTGCGAAGTCGAAGGTCCATTGACCCTCGTTGAGCGGGGCAATGGTTCTATAAACACTTGACGTGCCAGCCTTGCGAAACAATCCAGGAGCGGCGTGGGACTGAACCGTAACCCGTGATTTTTCCATGCGTTAACTGATTTTGCCGGCAGTGTGATGCGACGCGTCAGCGGTTTTTGGGGTGGTGTGAATTGGGGAATCGCCCGGGGGTCTAGTGGTTCGTCTTGTTTGAGTTTTCGGGTTTGCGGTCTGGTTTGGTCGATATCCCAAGGTCAGGATGAGCTAACCCCGATCATGGAGGATCGACATGAACAGACCCAACAAGCGGTATGT
>Ga0187894_10003739_pt1 | contig 16773 bp, 16 predicted proteins | sample GBC1701081metaG_FD_136650 | JGI IMG/M metagenome (GOLD analysis project Ga0187894, IMG submission 136650) | White microbial mat communities from a lava cave in the Kipuka Kanohina Cave System on the Island of Hawaii, USA - GBC170108-1 metaG ... | reverse complement strand
GGTACCTGAGCCGGCGCGCAGTTTCCGTGTGCTGCTCGACGGCGGCGCCGAGATTCGCGTCGACATCCTCGACGACGACTGAACGGAGGGGTCAGACCCCTTGAAAGTCCCGGTTCGCTGGCAGCTTGCTCGACATGACGAGTTTCAAGGGGTCTGACCCCTCCAATCCCCTCAGCCGCGCGGGACTTTGTCGGCCGAGGCGGATTTCGTGCCGGCTCCGCCGGCGACCTTGACCGGCTGGCCCTGCCGCAGCCGCTCGCCGCCGCGCACCACCACACGGTCACCCGCGGCCAGCCCGCCTGACACCTCGACGCGCTGTGCGTCGCCGTTGCCCACCCGCACGGCGACGCGCTCGGCAACGTCGCCCTTTGCGACACGGAACACGTGCGCTCCGTCGGCGCGTACGATGACTGCGTCGCGAGGCACCATCAGGCCCGCGGCCTGGCGCGCAGCCGGCAAGTCCACGCGCACCGCGGAGCCGATCGGCCAGGGGCTGCCCGACATCGAGATTCGCAGCTCGCTCATGCGCGTGCGTTCATCTCCGGCCGGCACGAGCGCGCGGATGCTGCTCTGCTGGTCCTTGCCTGCGCCGTGCACGGTGACGCCCTGCCCCGCCGCAAGGTGCCCCGCCTCTGCCACCGGCACGCGCGCGACGACTTCCACGTTCTCCGTGTCGGTCAGTCGCAGAACTTCCGCTCCCGCCACGACGAACTCGCCGAGCTGGCGCACGCGTTCGGCGACGTGGCCGCCGAACGGCGCACGGATGGTCGCGCGCGTGATCGAGTGCCGGGTGCTGTCGCGCGTCGCTCGGGCCTGGTCGAGCTCGTGGCGCGCCATCGCGAGCCGCGCTGCCGCTTCGTCCATCTGGCTCTGCGAGGCAATGCCTTCGGGCAGCGCGGTGAGGCGCGAGAGCTGCGTGTCGAGCAGGTCCGCATTGGCCGTGAGCCGCAGGATCTGCGCGTCATTCTCCCGGAGCTGCAGCTCGAGCGCGCGCGCGTCAACGCGCGCAACCGGCGCGCCCTTGGCGATCCGCGCACCCGGCTCCGCCACCCAGTCGAGGCGGCCGGCGACTTCCGCCGCGAGGCGGGCGTCGTTGCGGCTCACGACCGTACCGGTGGCGGCGAAGGTCGCTGCCACGTTGCCCCGGACCACGGCCGCCACGGTGACCGGCGCCGGCGGCGGCGTTTCCTGCGCCCGGGCCGCGCCGGCCGCCAGGGAGGTCACGGCCAGCGCGGCCCATGCCACGCGCCATGCGGTACGGCGCGTTCGCGAACTCATGTTGCACCTTCCTCGAGCGCGCGCCCTGCCGGCGCGGCGGAGGATTCCGCCGCCGGCTCGCCGAGACGCAGCAGCGCCGGCAGGAGCACGAGCATGAGCACGGTGTTGAGCAGCATGCCGCCGGCGACCACCGTCGCGAGGCCGCGATACAACGCGGCGCCCGGCCCCGGCACGATGATCATCGGCAGGAGGCCCGCCAGCTGTCCGAGCGAAGTCGCGAAGATCGGCCGCGTGCGCTCCTCGAGCGCATGGCGCACGGCGCTCCTGCGGTCCATGCCGCCGCGCTCGGCGGCGCGCGTGCTCTCGACCAGCAGGATCGCGTTGTTGACCGCGGCGCCGAGCAGGATGATGAAACCGACCATGGTGAGCATGTCGAGCGTCTGCGGAGTGACCAGGTTCAGCAGCCGTATGCCGAGCACGCCGCCGAGGCTCGCGAGCGGCACGGTCAGGAGCACGAGCGCGCTGTCGCGTGCGGAACGGAACAGTGCCGCCATCAGCAGGAACAGCACGAACAGCGCGAGCGCGATGTTGGCCCGCATGTCGGCCAGCGCGGTCTCGAGGCTGCCCGCGTCGCCGGCGTAGCGGATTCCGCCATCCGGCGGCAGCAGCGGCCGGATCGCGGGATCGACTTCGGCCTCGAGCTTGCGCATCGCCTGCTGCAGCGACATGCCAGGGGGCGCGATCACGTTGATGCCGATCGTGCGCCGCCCGTCGACACGCCGGAGGCCCGTGACCGTCACCGTCGGCTCGATCGACGCCAGTTCGCCGAGCGGCACGACGCCGCCGGTCGGCGTCGCGACCGGCACGGCCGCGAGCGCGTCCGGGCTGTCCCAGCCTTCGGCGCGCAGTATCATGTCGAGCCGGCGGTCGCCGTCGAAATGCTCGCCGACCCAGATGCCGTCGCCGAGCGCGCGCACCACGGTCGCGACCTCGGCGCGCGTCCAGCCGGATTCGCTGATGCGCCGGTCGTCCGGCACGAGGCGCAGCTCCGGCTCGGACAACTCGAGGTCCTGGAAGCTGCGCACTTGCGCGCCGGGCATCTTCTCGACGATGACGTCCTGCGCCGCGCGCGCAGTCGCGAGCAATGCGTCGAAATCCGCCGACTGCAGGCGAACCTCGATGTTGCGCCCGTCGCCGAAGCCGCCGAACAGGTTGCCCTGCTGGGCAAAGACGTTGAGGTCCGGGAAGCCGGCGGTGATCTCCTCGTTGACGACCCGGTTGAGCTCGTCGATCTTCGACGGGTCGAGCGGCCGCACGCCGATGCCGCCGCCGCCGCCCGGCCAAATCAATATGTAGTAGTTCTTGAGCGCCGGCTGCTTCTCGCCCGCCATGTACGGCGCAAGGCGCTCCACCATCGGCCGCACGACCTCGGTTTCGATCGCATCCACGTTCATCCCGGGCGGGAACTGGAAGAAGCCGTCGATGGCGTCGCGCTTGACCCGGGGGCAGGTAGTCGATGGGCGGCATCAGCAGCCAGGTGAGCGCTGCGGGCGCGACCAGGCAGGCGGCGATCGTGACCCGGCGCTGGCGCGGGCTGTCGGTGAGCGCGGCCATGCGCTCGCCGAGCCGGCGCGGCCATTCGGCCCCCTGGCGCGCCGCCGTCCCGGGCTTCAGCCAGCGCGCGGCGGCGACCGGCAGTACCGTCACCGCCACGACCAGCGACACCGCGATCGCCACCGAGATGGTAAGCGCGAGATCCGCGAACAACTGCCCTTCGACGTTGTTCATGAAGATGACGGGCAGGAAGACGATGATCGTCGTCAGCGTCGAGGCGAACAGTGCAGGCCACACACGGCTCGCGCCCTCGAGCGCAGCCTGGCCGGGTGTCAGCCCCTTCTCGCGGTGCGCGAGGATGCTTTCCAGCACGATCGTGGCGGCGTCCAGCGTCATGCCGACCGCGAAGGCGATGCCGGCGATCGAGATCACGTTGAGCGAGTGTCCGGTGACCATCATCACGAGCACGGTCGCGAGCACGCTGACTGGGATCGCGACACCGACCAGGAGCGTCGACCGGAACTGGCGCAGGAACAGCCACAGCACGCCGATCGCGAGGATGACCCCCGCGACCAGGTTGCCGCCCACGAGGCCGAGCGCCTGGTTGATGAAAACCGACGGCTCGAAGGACTGCTCGATCGCGAGACCCATCTCGGCGAGCGGCCCTTCCCGCAGCTCCCCGATCTCCGTGCGGACCGCGCGCAGCGTTGCCAGCACATCGGCCCCGGATTCCTTCTTGATCTCGATCGCGATGGCCGGGTTGTTGTTCTGCACCGCGAGCGAGTTGCGGTCGCCGCGCTCGACCGAGATGGTCGCGACGTCGGCGAGACGCACCGGCCGCCCGTCGCGCCAGTCGAGCACGAGGTCGCCGAGTTGCTCCGGCCGGTAGCGGCCGGCAAAGCGCAGGGTGTACGCGCGCCGGCCGAGCTCCGCGAAGCCGCCGGACACGTCGTTCGCGCTGCCCGCGACACCGGCGATCACGGGGATCGGGACGCCGAGTTCCGCGGCGCGGTAGGGATCGAAGGCGACGCGCAGTTCGTCCGGCGCGCCGGCATGGACGGTGATCGTGCCGACGCCCGGGATCGACTCGATGCGCGAGCGCATCAGGTCCTCGACCTCGCGCCGGTAGTTCTCGACCGGGCCGGGCGTGCCGGGCTTCAGCTGCACGAAGAACCAGGACAGCGTTTCGTTCGGGCTGCCGCCGCCGGCGCCAAGCTCGATGCGCGGCGCGTCGGCGTCGCGTGGCAGCGGCGGCAGCTGGTTCATGCGCGAAATCACGTCGATCAGCGTGCGGCCCATGTCCGTGCCGATCGCGAATTCGAGGTTGACGAACGAGCCGCCGGCGTTTGCGAAGGACTCGATCTCCTGCAGTCCCGACAGGCCGCGCAGCGCCTGCTCCTGCGGCTCGATCAGCTCGGACTCGACCTCGGCCGGCGCGGCGGCGCGCCAGGCCGTGAATATCGAGATGACCGGCTCCTCGATGTCCGGAAAGAGCTGCACCGGCAGCCGGATCAGCGCGACGATGCCGAGCACGACGATGAGTCCGACGCCGACGGCAACCCCGATTGGGCTCTTCAAGGCTCTGCCCGTGAGATTCATGCGGCCATTCTAGGAACGGCACGTGAAGCCCGGATTACCCCCGGCAACGTCCCGGCGCGGCAACCGCCCGCTTCATCGAAACACGGAGGGGTCAGACACCTTGAAACTCGCGAAGGGGTCTAACACCTTCACGAGTTTCAAGGTGTCTGACCCCTCCGTAGAATCGCGGCATGTCGACCCCTGCATGCACTCACCGGGCGGTGCGCCTTCACGCCCCGGGCCGGTCGCTCGAGGATGCAAGGCTCGACGTACCCGCGCCCGGGGACGGCGAAATCCTCGTTCGCGTCATGGCGGCAGGCATCTGCCATTCGGACGCGCATTACCGTTCCGGCGTCGGCTCCACCCGGCACCCGCTGACGCTCGGCCACGAGGTCGCCGGCATCGTCGCCGACATCGGCGCCGGCGTCGTATCGCCGCGCGTCGGCGATCGCGTCTGCCTGCACTACCTCGTGACCTGCGGCACCTGCGTGGATTGCCGTGCGGGCCGTGAGCAGTTCTGCGCAACCGGCGAGATGATCGGCAAGGATCGCGATGGCGGCTTCGCCGAGCTGATTCGCGTCCCGGCGCGCAACGCACACCCGCTGCCGGACACGATCCCTTTCGAGCAGGGCGCCATCATGATGTGTTCCTCGGCGACGGCGCTGCATGCGCTGCGCAAGGCGCGCGTCCGCGCCGGCGACACGGTGGCGATATTCGGCGTCGGCGGCCTCGGCGTGTCCGCTGTGCAGCTCGCGCGCGCGCTCGGTGCAGGCGCGGTCTACGCGGTGGACCTCAACCCGGCGAAGCTCGCGATCGCAGCGCGCCATGGCGCCGTACCGATCGATGCCCGGTCCGGCGATCCCGTGCAGGCGATCCGCGATGCGACCCGCGGCCGCGGCGTCGATGCGGCCCTGGAGCTGATCGGCTCGGCAAAGGTGATGGAACAGGCCGTGCAGTCGCTCGCCCCGCAGGGACGCGCAGCGCTCGCCGGGCTCACGCAGGAACGGCTCTCGGTCGCGCCCTATCGCGACGTCCTCGGCCGCGAGGCCGAGATCATCGGCGTCTCCGATCACCTCGCCTCCGAGATCGGCGAGCTGATGCACTTTGTCGCGCGCGGCCAGCTGGATCTCGGCTCGGCAGTGACGCAGGTGGTCCCGCTCGAAGCCGCAGCGATCAACGGCGTGCTGGACGGCCTGGAGTCGTTTGGCGACGCCGTGCGCTGCGTCATCCGACCCTGAAACGCCGTACCATGCGCGCATGACCCAGGACGTCCCGCACTCCGAAGAGGTCGTCAGCGCCGAAGCGGTGCAGACCGCGCTCGACCGGATGGCGCACGACATCACCGCCCGGCTCGCGAGCCGGAATCCGCTCGTCATCACCGTGCTGAACGGCGGCCTCGTGTTCGCGGGCCAGCTGCTGCCGCGGCTGCCATTCGCGCTCGACCTCAGCTACGTGCACGTGCGCCGCTATGGGCGCGAGACGAAAGGCGGCGAACTGGTCTGGATCGCCGGACCGCAGGACTCGGTGTCCGGCCGCACCGTGCTGCTGCTCGACGACATCCTCGACGAAGGCGAGACCCTGCTCGCCATCCGCTCGCGACTCTACGAGCTCGGCGCGAGTGACGTGCTACTTGCCGCGTTCGCGGTGAAGATCCGCAAGGAGCTGCCCCGGGTCATGGCGGATTTCACGGGACTGCGGGTCCCGGACCGGTTCGTGTTCGGATTCGGGATGGACGTCGGCGGCCGCTGGCGCAACCTGCCGTCGATCCGTGCGCTGAAGGAGACCGCGGACTGAGCGCGCGGCGTCAGCCGCTCACGGCGTGCGGCTCGATCCAGCCCATTTTCCAGGTCCACCACAGGACGATGAAGAGCAGGATCGAGAGTCCGACGCGCACCGTGAGCGCGCGCACCATCCGCCGCGACTCGCCCTTGTGGTCGTGCACGAGCTGGACCATGGCTGAACCGAGGCTCAGCACGATCGCGAAGAAAATGAGCAGCACCAGCCACTTGACGCCCGTCATGGTTCAGCCCTGTCCCTGCGGATGCCGGAGTATAGCCCGGTGCTAGACCTGCGCCGATCGCGATTCTCCCCGCGCGCAGGCCCCACCCTGCTGACGGCGCTGGCGGTCGCCTCGTTCGCATCGCTCGGCCTCTGGCAGCTCGGGCGTGCGGAACAGAAACGCGCGCTGGCGGCCGATTTCGCGGGCGGCGGACCTGCCATCGAATGGCGCCGGCTCGCGCCGGACGCCCCGCGCTACCAGCGCGCGCAGGTCCGCGGCCGCTACGACGCGTCGCACCAGTTCCTGCTCGACAACATGAGCCGCGAAAGCGTCGCGGGGCTGCAGGTCCTGACGCCGCTTGTCCTCGACGATGGCAGCACCGTGCTCGTGAACCGCGGCTGGGTGCCCTGGGGCCCGACGCGCGACGTCCTGCCGGAAGTCGACGTGGGCGCCGAGCCGCGCACGATCGTCGGGCGCATCGACGAGCTGCCGAAGCCGGGTATCTGGCTCAAGGCGCCGCCCGCCGCGGGTTGGCCGCGGCTCGTGCAGTACCCGCGGATGGAAGAACTCGCTACGGAGCTCGGGCGCGAACTCGCGCCACGCCAGGTGCTGCTCGATCCCGCCGTGCCGGACGGCTACGTCCGCGACTGGGTCGTGCCGGGCACAGCGGCAGACCGTCACCTGGGTTATGCCGTGCAGTGGTTCGCATTCGCGGCCGTCGCGGCGGCGATCTGGCTGGTCCTCAGCTTTCGCAAGCCCGGGGATTCCGCATGAATGCGCCGGCCGAAGCGCGCCGCTCCGGCCGCCGCCAGTTCCTGCTCGTTGCCTCGATCTTCATCGTGCCGCTCGTTGCCGCGGTCGCGCTCTACTTCTCGTCCGACTGGCGGCCGGTCGTCAACTCGCAGGGCACGCTGATCGATCCGCCGCGGATGCTGACGGCATCCGCTGTCGCCCTGCCGAACGGCAGGCCTGCGCCCGCGGACGTATTCGAGGGCAAGTGGTCGATCGTGTACCCGGCCGCGGCCTGCGACGCGCGTACCGAGTCGCTCTTCGAGGAACTCGGGCGCGTGCGCATCGCGCTCGACAAGGACGCGCCCCGCGTCCGGCGTGTATTGCTGCACACGGGGAACTGCACGGGCGCGATGCTGCCACCAGGTGACAGCGATCTGGCAGTGCTCGAGGCGAACGGGCCGGACGCCGAGGCGCTCCTTGCCGCGTTTCCGCCCGCCGTCGACGGCGCATCGGGCATCTATCTGGTCGATCCGCACGGCAACCTGATGATGAGCTACCCTGCGACCGGCTCCGCGCGCGGGCTGCTCAAGGACCTCGAACGGCTGCTGCGGCTGTCGAACATCGGCTAGGGGATTCGCATGCCCGAAACCCGCGGCTTGATCTGGTTCCGCCGCGCCGCGCTCGCCGCGACCGTGTTGTGCGTGATCGTGGTCGTTGTCGGCGCCTGGGTGCGCCTGACGAATGCCGGCCTCGGCTGCCCGGACTGGCCGGGTTGCTATGGCCACATCCACCCGGCCCAGGCAGCGGAGCGCGCGGCGGAAATCGACGCTGCGAATCCCGAACGCCCGTTCGAGTACCAGAAAGCCGTCAATGAGATGGTGCACCGCTATATCGTGGGCGCCCTGGGACTGCTCGTGATCGGGCTCGCCGTGCTTTCGGTCCTCAACCGTCGCGACCCGGCCCAGCCGCGCGTCCTGCCCTGGTTGCTCGTCGCACTGCTGGTGTTGCAGGCGCTGCTCGGCATGTGGACCGTGACCCTGCTCCTGAAGCCGCTCATCGTGACGCTGCACCTGCTCGGAGGGCTCTCGACGCTCGCACTCCTGGCCTGGCTCGCGTTGCGGCCTGTGCGTCGGGAACTGAAGGCGGCGGAGCGCCCAGTGCGGCGGCTTGCCATCGCGGGGCTGCTGGTTCTCGTCGTCCAGGTTTCGCTTGGCGGCTGGACCAGCACCAACTATGCGGCCGCTGCCTGCCCGGATTTTCCGGCTTGCCAGGGTGAATTCTGGCCGCCTATGGACTTCCGGAATGCGTTCATCCTATGGCGCGGGCTGGGGATCGACTATGAGGGCGGCGTACTCGATGCACCGGCGCGCGTCGCGATCCACTACACGCATCGGCTGGGCGCAGTCGTGACCGCGATCGTGCTCACGCTGGTGGTGATCGGGGCGCTGCGGCGCGGCCAGTCCAATGCGGCAAGGTTCGCTGCGATCGCGGTTGCCGTCGCGCTCGCGCTGCAACTGCTGATCGGGATGAACTTGATCTGGAAGGGCTGGCCGTTGTGGCTCGGCACGGCCCACAACGCAGGAGCGGCGTTGCTGGTGCTGACGTCCGTCGCGCTCCTGCGGGCACTCAGCCCGCGCTCGGAGATCGGCCGTTATCGTCCGGGTTTGCGTTGAGCGTCAGAAGAGCTGAACGACGACCGGAAACGCGGCCACCACGAGCGCCAGGCAAACAGCGAATCCCGAACGATTGAAGAGGAACATGCGGACTCTCCTTTCCAGTACGGGACGGGAAATTACGCCTGTTTATTGTTCCGATAAACCGCTCAATATTGACTCTATTGGTCAATAAATCGTACTAATTGCCAATGGAGACACTCCAGGCCATGCTGGCCTTCGCCAGGGTCGCAGAGCTGGGCTCGTTTACCCGGGCCGCCGATGAGCTCGGGCTCTCACGCGCCATGGTGAGCACGCATGTCCGGCGTCTCGAGCGACGATTCGGGCTCAAGCTCCTCAATCGCACGACCCGCAAGGTCGCCCTGACACGCGCCGGCACGGATTACCTCGAGCACTGCCGACGCGTGTTTGCCGAGCTTGCGGCCGCGGAAGAAACCCTGCGTCGCGGCAAGGAACAGCCGACCGGCCGCGTTCGTGTCGATGTGCCGGGCTCCTTTGGCCGGCACATCCTGCTGCCGGCGCTGCCGGGGTTTCTCGCGCGCTTTCCCGGGATCGACGTGGACTTGCGTTTCAACGAGCGGGTCGTGGATCTCGTGCGCGAGGGCGTCGATCTCGCCGTGCGCGCCGGGACGGTGACGGACCAGGACCTGGTCGCGCACCGTGAGTCCGGCTCGCGATGGATCACCTGCGCGTCTCCGTCCTACCTCGCACGCCACGGGCGGCCGCAGACTCTCGCCGACCTCGCCGATCACGTGCTGATCGGCTCGATTCCGCCCGGAGGCACGCATCCGCGACCGTGGTTGTTTGCGAACGACGAACCGCCGCCCTTCGAACCGCGATTCCGCATGACGGTCAATGAGGCGGAAGCGGTGATGCTGGCGGCGGCGCGCGGTGTCGGCATCACCCAGACCATGGACCTGCTCGCCGCGCGCGAGCTCGTCGACGGCAACCTCATGATCGTGCTGCCCGAGCACACGCGCCCGGGACCGGCGTTGTCCATCGTCCACACCCCGGCGGCGCAGCGGCTGGCGCGCGTGCGCGTATTTTCCGAGTTCCTGCACGGCCTCTGCGAATACGTCGTGCAGCGGGCGGCGGCGCATACCGGGCTCAAGCCCATCCCGTGAACGTGGAGGGGTCAGTCCCCTTGATATTCTTCAAAAGGTCAGGCCCTTTCAATAACATCAAGGGGACTGACCCCTCCAGAGAAACTCCGCTTCAAGGTGTCTGACCCCTCCGTCAGAGGTGGTAGCATTTCGCGGCACATGAGCGTCCGGGGAATGCAATCCGAAGCGGCAGTCAGGGTCACCTCCAGGGCCCGCGATTACTTCGCCCTGACCAAGCCCAAAGTCGTGTCCCTCATCATGTTCACGGCCATCGCGGGCATGTTCCTCGCCGTGCCCGGATTCCCGCCGGCAGCGCCGCTGGCCTGGGGCACGATCGGTATCGCGTTGGCCGCCTCTTCAGCGGCGGCGATCAACCACGTACTGGACGCCCGCATCGACGCCGAGATGGCGCGCACGCGCATGCGCCCGTTGCCGCGCGGCACGGTGTCCGAGGCTTACGCGCTTTCCTTCGCCTTCGTGCTCGGCGCGGGCTCGATGCTCGTGCTGGCACTGCTCGTCAACGCCCTGACCGCGGTGCTGACCTTCGTCTCGATCATCGGTTACGCGATCATCTACACGGTCTGGCTCAAGCGCGCGACGCCGCAGAACATCGTCATCGGCGGCGCGGCGGGCGCGGCGCCTCCGGTGCTCGGCTGGGCGGCCGTGACCGGGACCGTGAACGCCGACGCGCTGCTCCTGTTCCTCATCATCTTCGCCTGGACGCCACCGCACTTCTGGGCGCTTGCGATCGCGCGCCGCGACGAATACGCGCGCGTCGGCATCCCGATGCTGCCCGTCACCCACGGCATCGCCTACACCAAGCAGTTCATCTGGTACTACACGGTGCTGCTCTCGATCATCACCGTGCTGCCTTTCCTGACCGGGATGGCCGGGCTCTTCTACCTCGCCGCAGCGCTCGTGCTCGACGCGATATTCCTGCACAAGGCCTGGCAGTTGCTGCATTCCGAGCGCGCCGACCTGCCGATGCGGGCATTCCGGTTTTCCGTCAACTACCTGGCGTTGCTGTTCGCGGCCTTGCTGGTGGATCACTACCTGCCGCGCGCGCTGTCTTGAGGGTCTGAACAAGGAGAAGCCGCCATGCGCTGGGAAGGACGCCGGCAGAGCGACAACATCGAGGATCGGCGCGGCATGCGCGTCAGCCGCGGCGGGCTCGTGGGCGGTGGCCTCGGCACGCTCGCCATCGCGCTGCTCGTGATGTTCCTCGGCGGCGACCCGACGGCTGTGCTCCAGCAGGCCGGCAACGCCCCGATCGAGACCACGAACGAGCCCTACGTCGAATCCGCGCAGGAAGCCGAGTGGCGGCAGCAGACCGCAGTGGTCCTCGCCGAGACCGAGGACACCTGGAACCGCATCTTCTCGGGGCTGGGCGGGCAGTACCGCGAGCCGACGCTCGTGTTCTTCGCCGATCTTGTCGAGTCGGCCTGCGGCACGGCGGATTCGGCAGTCGGCCCGTTCTACTGCCCCGGCGACGGCCAGCTCTACATCGACCTGCGCTTCTACCAGCAGCTCGAGCGGCAGCTCGGCGCCGGTGGGGATTTCCCGCGCGCTTACGTCGTCGCGCACGAGGTCGGCCATCACGTGCAGAATTTGCTCGGCATCGCGAACCGGGTGAACGAACTGCGCCAGCGCGTGGACGAGATCGAGGGCAACCAGCTGTCGGTCCGCCAGGAGCTGCAGGCCGACTGCTTCGCCGGCATCTGGGCGCACAACGCCAACCGCATCGCCGGATTCCTGGAGCCCGGGGACATCGAGGAAGGGCTCAACGCCGCAAGCGCGATCGGCGACGACACGCTGCAGCGCAGTGCGGGCCAGAGGGTCGTACCCGATGCCTTCACGCACGGCAGCTCTGAACAGCGCATCCGCTGGTTCAACATCGGCTTCGAGTCGGGCTCACTCGACGCCTGCGACACCTTCAAGGCCGCCGACCTCTGACCACGCGCGCGCATCCCGTCCCGCCGGAATTCGCGGCGCGCGCCGTCGTCAAGGCGGCGGACTACCGGGAACTGTACGACGCGTCGATCCGCGACCCCGAGGCCTTCTGGGCAAAGATCGCCGAGCGCATCGACTGGTACCGCTTCCCGACGCGCATCAAGGACGTCTCCTGGGATCCGGATGACTTCCGCATCCGCTGGTTCGCGGACGGTGAGCTGAACGTCTCGGTCAATTGCCTCGACCGCCAGCTCGCGAAGCGCGGCGACAAGACGGCGATCCTGTTCGAGGGCGACGAGCCGGACGTCTCGAAGCGCGTCAGCTACCGCGAGCTTTACGAGGCCGTGTGCCGCCTCGGGAATGCGCTGCGCAAGCTGGGCGTCCGCAAGGGCGACCGGGTCACCCTCTACATGCCGATGATCCCGGAAGCCGCGGTCGCGATGCTTGCCTGCGCGCGTATCGGCGCCGTGCACTCGGTCGTGTTCGGCGGCTTCTCGCCCGAATCGCTTGCGGGCCGCATCCGGGACTGCGACTCGCAGCTCGTCATCACCGCCGACGAGGGGGTGCGCGGCGGCAAGCGCATCCCGTTGAAAGCGAACGTCGACGCGGCGATCGCCTCGCACCGGCTTCCCGTGCGCCACGTCGTGGTCGTGCGCCGCACCGGCCAGGCGGGCGAGTGGGTGCAAGGGCGCGACCTTCGCTACGAGGAGCTGGTCGCCGATGAGGCGGCGACTTGCGAGCCGGAACGGATGGACGCGGAGGACCCGCTCTTCATCCTCTATACATCCGGCTCGACCGGCAAGCCGAAAGGCGTGCTGCACACGAGCGGCGGCTACCTGACGTACGTGAACTACACGTTCGCGATCGTGTTCGACTGGCGCGAGGACGACATCTACTGGTGCACCGCGGACGTCGGCTGGGTCACCGGCCACAGCTACATCGTCTACGGGCCGCTCAGCAACGGTGCGACCAGCCTGATGTTCGAGGGCGTGCCGAACCATCCGGATACCTCGCGCTTCTGGCGCGTGGTGGACAAGCACCAGGTCAGCATCTTCTATACCGCGCCCACTGCGATCCGTGCACTGATGCGCGACGGCGACGCGCCGGTGAAGGCCGCATCGCGCCGCAGCCTGCGCCTGCTCGGCTCGGTCGGCGAGCCGATCAACCCGGAGGCCTGGGAGTGGTACCACCGCGTGGTCGGCGACGGACGCTGCCCGGTGGTCGACACCTGGTGGCAGACCGAGACCGGCGGCGTCCTGATCTCGCCGTTGCCCGGCGCGACGATGCTGAAGGCGGGTTCAGCGACGCTGCCCTTGCCCGGCGTGCGCCCCGCGCTGGTCGACGGCGAAGGTCGGATCCTCGAGGGCGCGACCGAGGGCAACCTCGTGCTGCTCGACAGCTGGCCCGGGCAGATGCGCACGGTCTACGGCGACCATCCACGTTTCATCGCGACGTACTTCACGACCTTCCGCGGCCGGTACTTCACCGGCGACGGCGCGAAGCGCGACGAGGACGGCTACTGGTGGATCACCGGGCGCGTGGACGACGTCATGAACGTCGCGGGCCATCGCATCGGCACGGCCGAGGTCGAAAGCGCGCTGGTCGCGCACCCGAAAGTCGCGGAAGCCGCGGTGGTCGGCTGCCCGCACGAGGTGAAGGGCCAGGGCATCTACGCCTACGTGACGCTGAAGAGCGGCGAGCAGCCGTCGGAAGCGCTGCGCGCCGAACTCACGCGGTGGGTGCGCAAGGAAATCGGGCCCATCGCCACGCCGGACTTCATCCAGTGGGCGCCGGGCCTGCCGAAGACGCGCTCCGGCAAGATCATGCGCCGGATCCTGCGCAAGATCGCCGCGAGCGAGCACGACCAGCTCGGCGACACCTCGACGCTGGCCGACCCCGCGGTCGTCGCCGACCTGGTCGCGAACCGGCGGCAAGCCGGATCGTGATGCGGCTCGCTGTCGCGGCGGCCGCGCTCGCCGCGGCGACCGCTGCCGGCGCCGCCGAGCGGCTGACCCTCGCGACCTGGAACCTCGAGTGGATGATGACGCCGGCCGTATTCGACGCGCTGGCGTCGGGCTGCTTCGGGCGCGACAAGCGGCCGGGCGGCAGCGAGCGCGCAATTCCCTGCGACCTCGTGCCCGGGGGCCGCTGGAACGAGGCGGACCTTGCGCGGACACGGAATTTTGCGGCAACGCTCCCGGCGGACGTGATCGCGCTGCAGGAGATCGACGGCGAGGAAGTCGCGCGCGCGATCTTCCCGGCGCACGCGTTCTGCTTCACGAAGCGCAAGCAGGTGCAGAACGTCGGCTTCGCGATCCGCCCGGGGCTCAAGTTCCGCTGCAACCGTGACTATCGTGCGCTCGGGCTGCCGGACAACGTCGTGCGCTGGGGCGCGGACGTCACGATCGAGCCCGGAACGCCGCGCGAATTCCGCCTGCTCGCCGTGCACCTGAAGGCCTCCTGCAACCGCGACCCGCTGACCGAAGCCCGCGACGACTGCCGGATCCTGCAGCGCCAGGTGCCGGTACTCGAGGCGTGGATCGACCGCCGCGCGCGCGATGGCGAGGCTTTCGGAGTGATCGGCGACTTCAACCGCCGCTTCGACCGGGAGCGCGACGCCGCGCGGGATGCCCGGGGCGCAATCGTCGCCCTGTGGCCGGAGATCGACGACGGCGACCCGGCGGGCGCCGACCTCGTCAACCCGGGCATGGACCACGGGGCCGTCGGCTGCGGGAATGACCACGGCGAGCGCATGCCGATCGACTACCTTATCCTTGGCGAGCGGCTCGCCGGCCGGAAAGTGCCGGATTCGTACCGGGTCTGGGACTACCCCGAAGGCGGCCGCTGGCCCGATCACTGCGTGATCTCCGTGCAACTGGAGCGCTGAGATGGCCTACGACAAGGACAACATCTTCGCCCGCATCGTCCGCGGCGAGATTCCCTGCCACAAGGTCTACGAGGATGCGGATACGCTCGCCTTCATGGACATCATGCCGCAGGCCGAAGGCCATACCCTCGTCGTGCCGAAGGCCGCGGGCGAGGACATTTACACGACGCCGCCCGACTCGCTCGCGGCCGCAGTCCGCACGACCCAGAAGGTCGCGCGCGCGATCAAGAAGGCGTTCTCTCCGCCGGGCGTCATGGTCGCCCAGCTGAACGGCCCGGCCGCCGGGCAGAGCGTCTTCCACCTGCATTTCCACGTGATCCCGCGCTACACCGGCAAGGATCTCGGCATCCACGCGGCGGATCCGGCCGATCCGGCGGCGCTCGCGATGCACGCCGCGCGTATCCGCGCGGCGCTCTGAGCCGCGCATGGCCGCGAACGACAACCTGGTCTTCTACCAGCGGCTCCTCGGCGCGGCCGGGCTCGCGATCGTCGCGTACCTCGTGTACCGGATCATCGAGCCCTTCCTCGGACCGATCGCCTGGGCGCTGTTTCTCGGCTTCCTGCTGCAGCCGGCGCAGGAAAGGCTCGCGCGCGTGATGCGCGGGCGCGCCTCGATTTCGGCGTTCTCGCTGACGCTGCTGGTGCTCGTGCTGTTCCTCGGGCCGCTGACCGCGCTCGCGATCGCCTTCGCACGCCAGGCCGCCGACCTCGCGGGACGCCTGCAGGGCTGGCTGGCAGGGCAGCGGAACGCGACGCTGGCGAACCTCGACCAGTTGCCGGTGATTGGCCGCGCGATGCAGTGGCTCGACGACAACTTCGAGATCAGCACGATCCACGTGAAGACCTGGCTCGTCGAGGGCAGCAAGTCGCTGTTCCAGGAGCTCGCGAGCTACGGCGGCATCGCCTTCATGGGCGCGGTCGGCACCGTGCTCGCATTCACGGTGATGCTGTTCATCCTGTTCTTCATCATCCGCGACGGGCGCGCGATCGCGCGGCTCGGCTCGACGCTGGTGCCGCTCCCGGCGGAGCGGCGCGAGGCGCTCGCCGACCGGCTGTCCTCCGTCACCTGGGCCGTCGTCCGCGGCACCGTCGTGACCTCGATCGTGCAGGGCCTGCTGCTGGGCATCGGCTTCGCGCTCGCCGGCATGCCCGGGCCGGTCGTGTTCGGCGTGCTGGGGGCGGTCCTCTCGGTCGTGCCCTTCGGCGGCACGGCGATCGTGTGGGTGCCGGCGCTGATCACCCTGGTCATCCAGGGTCAGCTGGGGCAGGCAGCAGGGATCCTGGTGGTCGGCGTCGTCGTCAGCAGCGTGGACAACTTCCTGAAGCCGATCCTGATATCGGGCAACTCGCCGCTGCCGACGCTCGCCGTGTTCATCGGCGTGCTGGGCGGACTCGCCGCCTTCGGCCTGATCGGCCTGTTCGTCGGCCCGGTCGTCATCGCCCTCGTGCTCGCCCTGCTCGAATTCGCGCGCGAGCGACGCCCCTCGTAGGAAATGGAGGGGTCAGACCCCTTGATGGCCGCGAATGGCTCAATCCCCTTCGAGACTATCAAGGGGTCTGACCCCTCCATTTACAAGTAGAATCCGCCCTCCCATGACGACCCTCGACTTCCTCTCGGCGCTGAACGAGGAACAGCGCGCCGCGGTCACCGCGCCCATCGGGCCGGTGCTCGTCCTTGCGGGCGCCGGCAGCGGCAAGACGCGCGTGCTGACGCATCGCGCGGCCTGGCTGATCCTCGAGCACGGCGTCTCGCCGCACGGCCTGATGGCGGTGACCTTCACGAACAAGGCCGCCTCGGAGATGCGCGGGCGCATCGAGGCGCTGCTGAACGTCCCCGCCGACGCGCTCTGGATCGGCACGTTTCACGGCCTTTCGCACCGCATGTTGCGCCGGCACTGGCGCGAGGCGCGCCTGCCGCAGACCTTCCAGATCCTCGACCAGGACGACCAGGAGCGGCTGGTCCGCAAGATCATCCGCGACCAGAAGCTCGACGAGCAACGCTGGGTGTCGCGCGAGGTGCAAGGCTTCATCAACGCGAACAAGGATGAAGGGCGGCGCTCGAAGCAGCTCGCCGACCGC
>Ga0187894_10003738_pt1 | contig 16780 bp, 12 predicted proteins | sample GBC1701081metaG_FD_136650 | JGI IMG/M metagenome (GOLD analysis project Ga0187894, IMG submission 136650) | White microbial mat communities from a lava cave in the Kipuka Kanohina Cave System on the Island of Hawaii, USA - GBC170108-1 metaG ... | reverse complement strand
TGGAAGCGCTCGCCGTGCACGCGCGGCGCCGCGAGGAAAGCGTGTTGGCGGAAGTGCCCGCCTTGTCGAGGGTCAGGAACGCGACGCCGTCGCCGTCCGTCTCGAGCTTCCAGTGCGTCGGCTGATTCATCGCTTGGCTCCTGTGGCTGCCGGTCGCAGCGGGCCTCGGATCGCGAGGGCGGCGCAACGCGCGCGGTGCAACGCCCGGTGCGCCACGCTCCGGCCGCTATTGTTGCACGTTGCGGGCGCGCTGCCGCGCCGATCAGGCGGCGGCGACGCGTTTCACCGCGAAATCGCACACCAGCGGGCGGTGATCGGAGAAACGCACGTCCGGTACGGCGAAGTTCTGTACCTCGATGCCCTCGCTGTAGAGCACGAAGTCCAGCTCCTTGCGCGGACTGCGGCTCGGAAACGACGGCATGCCGTTCGCGTTGGCGCTGCGCAGGCCCGAGGCGCGCATGAACAGGTAGATCTCGTGCTCGCCCCAGAAGGTGTTGAAGTCGCCGGCGACGATCACGGGCTTCGCGGCCTTGCGAACCAGCTCGTGCAGGTAGCGCAGCTGGTAGTGGCGGTGGCGGAACTTGAGCGAGAGGTGTACGAGAAAAACCGCGACCTCTTCCAGCTCGAGCTCGATGATGAGGCGCTTGATGCCGGTGTCGAAGTAATGGAAGCGCTCGCCGTGCACGCGCGGCGCCGCGAGGAAAGCGTTGCCCTGCTTGCGGACGATGGGCACCAGCTGGTTGATCGAGGACTCGCCGTACTTGCACTGGTAGGTGGAGTAGTGGCCCAGCGAGCGGGCGATGTGCTCGGCCTGGTTGAGCATGCCGGTGCGGATCGAGCCCGTGTCCACCTCGATCAGCCCGACGATGTCCGGGTCCTGCGATTTGATGAAATCGGTGATGCGCCCCAGCACCTGCCGGCTGCTGCGCAGGTACCCCGCGCCGGGCACGGGCAGGTGGAAGGCGGGCCCGGTGCCGGTGGCGTAGCGGATGTTGTAGACGAGGAGGCGCATTCTGTCGGGGGGTACCAGCCGCAAAAACCGCGCAATTCTATAGACAGGGGTGCAGCGTGAAAACGTTTATCCACTGCGTGCGTGACGCAGGCCGCAGCCCGCGCGCGCGACCCGGCGCATCTTCGCTACACTAGCGCCGCCCGGCACGGGGAGGAGCGGACGTGTCCCAGAGCAACCCCATCAAGCTGTTCGTCTGTCACGCCTGGCAGGAGGAGGACGATTACCTGCGGGTCTTCGAGTACCTCGAGAGTGACAGCAACTTCTACTACCAGAACTACAGCGCACCCGAGCGTATGCCGTCCTCGGGCGAAAAAGAGGCGGTGCGCGAGGAGCTGCGCAAGCAGATCGGCCAGGTCGAGGTGGTGATCGCGCTCGCCGGAATGGCACGCAAGCACAACGACTTGCTGCTGTTCCAGCTCAACTTCGCCAAGGCCTGCGACAAGCCGGTGGTGCTGCTCGAGAACTACGGCGTGAAGGAGCCGGTCGCGAAGATCCTGCGGGATCTCGCCGACGAAGCGATCGAGTGGGACAAACGCTCGCTGATCGATGCCATCCGCCGGCAGGCGCGCCACGAAGAGACGACGCGCTGGGACACGATCGAGTTCAAGCTCGACTAGGAAGCGCGCAAGGGGACAAGCGGTCACGCACCGCTTCGCGACGCGTTCCGCCGCGAAGCGTGAACGCGCGGAGCAAGCCTGGCTGACCTCTATTCCGGTCTCAGCCTTCGGCAGCGTAGAGCTGCACGACGGAGCCGCCCGGTTGCCGCACGCTCATCTGCGCGCGCGAGACGGTCCCGAGCATGTTCACGATCTGTACGGCGTAGTTGTTGGCGTCGTGATCGGACATCTTGCGCACCGTGGCCCGCACGGCGTCTTCGCCGGGTAGCGGACGCACGGAACGCATCGCTCGCGTGAAACTCGAGAAGTCATCGCGGATTTCTTTCGGCAGCTGGTCGCTGTCGATCGCCGCGAGGTGATTGACGTACGCACCGAACAGGCGGCGCTTGATCGGACCGGCGCCGGCGAGTTCGACGGTCGCCGAGTGAAACTTTTCCCAGGTGCTGAACATTGCCAGTGTTCCCCGTGGTAGCAAATGAGTGGTTCGCACGCGTTGCGCGCGCGTTCCCTGTTGCCAATCTCAGGATGCCGGGTTCTCGTTCTTGTAATTGTTCTGGTTATTGAAAAGCGGTGTGCATCAATGAGCTGCCGGCGAAATATATACCAATGCCTTGCAAAGGCAACGGCGAATTTCGTCGCCGGCGACGCCGGCTGCGCCGCCGGCTTCGATGCGGGAATCCCGGGGATTCCAGCGTTTCCACGCTGACCGGTGGCCGCCCGGAGGGTGCGCGGACGCCAGGGCGCAGCGATGTATCACTTTCGACATATCTCGTAACCTATTGACAAAAAAGCCTGTGCGTTGCCGTAGTGTTGCGACCGACGCTCCTGGCCGACGTACGATCACGCGTCCCGGCGCGGGGACCCGTGGCATGAGCATTGCACCCTGACGTGACGAAACGTTCATCCAATACCCGTCACCTCTAATGATAGAACCCGCCGACGCCGATTCGGTCCCGACCCCCGTTCGCCGATTCGCCGTGTCCCCCGACCGGGGGCCCGGCACGCGACCAGCGGGCGGAGATGCGCGCGCCAGCGACCGCGCCGCGGCGCAGCGCCGCGTGCTGATCATCGTCGAAAACCTTCCGTGCCCGTTCGACCGGCGGGTCTGGCAGGAGGCGCGCACATTGGCGGCGGCAGGCTATGCAGTTTCGATCATCTGCCCGAAGGGCCGGGGCTACGAGCGCGCCTGCGAAGAGATCGAAGGCATTGCGATCTATCGCCATCCCCTGTTCGAGGCTTCCGGTGCGCTCGGCTACGCGCTCGAATACCTCTGGGCGCTGCTCGCCGAGTTCAGCCTGTCGCTGCGCGTGCTGGCGACGCGCGGCTTCGACGTGATCCACGCCTGCAACCCGCCGGACACGATCTTCCTCATCGGCGGCTTCTACAAGCTGCTCGGCAAGAAATTCCTCTTCGACCACCACGACATCAATCCCGAGCTGTACGAGGCGAAGTTCGGCCGTCGCGATCTGTTCCATCGGCTGCTGTGCACGCTCGAGCGCTGGACCTTTCGCACTGCCGACGTTGCCATCGCGACCAACGAATCGTACCGGCGCATCGCGATCGAGCGCGGTGCGATGTCGCCCGAGCGCGTGTTCGTCGTGCGCAGCGGTCCCGACCTGCGGCGCCTGAAGATCGTGGCGCCGCAGCCCGCGCTCAAACGCGGCCGGCGCTTCCTCGTCGGCTACGTCGGCGTGATGGGCCACCAGGAAGGAATCGACCTGCTGCTGCAGGCCGTGCGGCACATCGTGCACGTTCGCGGCTGCCACGACGTGCACTTCGGCCTGGTCGGCGGCGGCACCGAGCTGCCTGCCCTGCGGACGCTGGCGCGCGAGCTGGGCGTCGCAGACTACGTGACGTTCACCGGGAGGGTCCCGGACGAGGAACTGCTGGCGATGCTCAACACCGCCGACGTGTGCGTGAACCCGGACCGCGCCAACGACATGAACGACAAGTCGACGATGAACAAGGTGATGGAGTACATGGCGCTCGGCAAGCCGATCGTGCAGTTCGATCTCACCGAGGGGCGCGTCTCGGCGCAGGAAGCCTCGCTCTACGCGCGTCGTAACGACGTGGTCGATTTCGCCGGACAGATCCTCGCGCTGCTCGACGACGAACCGCGGCGCCGCGCGATGGGACGACTCGGACGCGAGCGCGTGCTCTCGCAGCTCGGCTGGGAACACGAAGCGCCGCGCCTGCTCGCGGCATACGAGCACCTCTTCCGGTCCTGATTCCAATAATCGCCTTGGCCTCGCGTAAGGATTACACGCTGCCGGCACTTCGCCTGCCGCCCGATCGCGCGCGGCTGTCTTCAGAACGCGACGCGCTGCCGTGTCGCACGGCGCGTGCGCACCGCAAGCGATTGATTTCGCGTGGCACGCGCAATGCGTGCGCGGCTGCCGCGCCTGCTGGCACGCTGGCTGCAAATGCAATTGAAGACAAGAGCACGCCACGCTGCGCGTGTGCATGGAGATCGTATGACTCAGGGAAGACGGACTCACGGCCGATGGGTCTTCGTTTCGCTGCTACCTGTCGTTTGCGCGCTGCTCGCGCCATTTCTCACCCGACCGGCATTCGCCCAGGACCCCGGCTACACAGTCAAAGCCGGCGACGTGCTGTCGATCTCGGTCTGGAAGGAGCCCGACCTGCAGCGCGAGGCGCTGGTGCGGCCCGACGGGTCGTTCTCGTTTCCGCTGGTGGGCGAGGTGGACGCGCGCGGCAAGACCGTCGCCGACCTCAACAAGCTCGTCAACCAGCGCCTGGCGAAGTACATCTCCGACCCGGTCGTCACCGTGACCGTCCAGGAGGTGAAGGGCAACAAGATCTACGTCATCGGGCAGGTGAACAAGCCCGGTGAGTTCATCGTCAACCCGAGCGTCGACGTGATGCAGGCCCTGTCGATGGCCGGCGGCACGACGCCGTTCGCCGCCCTCGGCGACATCGTGATCCTGCGCCGCACGGGCAGCGGCAAGACGGCGCTGCCGTTCCGTTACAACGACGTGGCGCGCGGCAAGAAGCTCGAACAGAACATCGACCTGCAGAGCGGCGACGTAGTCGTCGTACCGTGAGGTTCGCCATGAAACCCACGCTCAGTCGCGCCGTGAGGCGTACCCTGCGTCGCATCCCTTCAGTCTCCCTCGCTCTCGCCACGCCGCTCGCTGTGTGCACGCCACTCGCCCTCGTCGCGGCGTCGGCCGGCGCGGCCGACTGGGAGGTCAAGCCACGCCTCGAGGCCGGCTACCAGTGGGACGACAACTACCGGTTGTCGTTGCCCGGTACCGAGACCGAGGTGTCCGGCGCGATGGCCGATGCGCAGCTCGAGATCGAAGCGCGGTCGCAGACCGTGGAGTTCAGCTTCACGCCGCGCGTGCGCGCGACGTACTTCCCGAACGACCGGGAAGAGAATTCGGAGGACTACCTGGGCCGCGTGGAGCTGTTGCAGCGCGGACAGACCAGCGAAGCCACCGTGCGTCTCGACTACGCACGCGAGGATGTCGTGAGCAGCGAGCAACCCGGCACGGAGATCGACACGGACCTCGGCGTGCCGACGGTGGGCGAGGGTGGCCTCGTAGTGGTGCGCAATCGCCGCCAGCTCATCAGCATCCAGCCTGCGCTGTCGCACGAGCTGGCGCCGCGCCACCACCTGCGCTACGAGCTCGGTTACACGGATGTCGAGTACGAGGAAGATCTCACGGAATTCCAGGTCCCCTATACGGACGCGCAGGCCGCGATCGGCTGGACGTTCGACTATTCCGAGCGCTCGGCGCTGACGACGCGCGCGCGCGCCTCGCGCTACGAAATCGAGAGCGGCGAGCAGAGATCCGACGCCTATGGCCTCGAGCTCGAGCTCGGCACCGATACCACGCAGACGCTGCGCACCTTCCTGCGGATCGGCGCGCAGAACACGGACCTCACCAACGTGGTGAACGACGATACGCAGACCGAGACCAGCTGGCTCGCCGGCGGCGGCCTGCGCTGGGTGGCCGGCCTGACCGACCTGTTCCTCGACGCGACCCGCACCGTCGGCCCCACGTCGTCCGGATTCATCGTCGAACGCGATCAGTTGCGCCTGCGGCTCGACCGCGCGGTGACGCCGCGATTCTCTTTCTTCACCGGCGTACGCGGCGTGCGCGACGAGGCGATCGACGAGAACAGCACGTTCACCGGGCGCCGCTATGCGACCGCCGACCTCGGCGTTCGCTGGCGCATGCAGCAGACGCTGTCGCTGCTCGCCTCGGTCGACTACACGTGGCAGGAATTCGGCGAAGGCGGCGAGGACGCTGACTCGAGCGGCGCACTGCTCACTTTCATCTATGAGCCGCGTCGCCGGGACTGATCAGGGCACCAGAAAAAGGGACTGACGCACACATGGAACCGCGCATGGATTCGCACACCGCCCCGGGTTTCTCCGACTACCTGGGCGCCATTGCCCGACGCCGTGGCCTGCTGCTCGGCATCGCTTTGCCGATCGCGGCGCTGGCGATATTGCTGGCGGCGGCACTGCCGGACGTCTACGTCTCCTCCGCTCTGATCGAGATCGACGAACCGAAGGCCCAGAGCGAGGAACTGATCAAGGCGCCCGGCGAACCGAGTTACGCCGACCAGTACGTGTCGAGCCTCAAGGGCATCGTCCTCAGCGATGCCAATCTCACGGCCGTGATTCGCCGCTACGGCCTGTATCCCGAGCACGAAGGCGAGCCGGCCGAGGCGCTGCGCCGCATGAAGCGCGACGTGGGCGTCGAAATCGTCACCACGCCGATTCTCGATCCGCGCACGGGCCGCGAGCGCGAAGTGGTCGCCGCGTTCACGCTCGCCTACGACAGCCGCTCGCCCGACAAGGCGCAGCAGGTCGCGCGCTGGCTGGTCGACGCCTTCCTCGCGGAACACCGCAAGCAGCGCCAGACGCGCGCCGCGAGCGCCGCGGAGTTCTTCGCCAACGAGGCCGAGCGCATGCGCGAGCGCGTGACCGGGCTCGAAAGCAAGCTCGCGGACTTCAAGAAAGAAAACTTCGGGCGGCTGCCGGAGCTGACCGAGGTCAACATGTCGATGATGGATCGCACCGAGCGCGACATGGAACAGATGCAGCTGCAGGCGCAGACGCTGCGCCAGGAACGGGTGTTCCTCGTCTCGCAGCTGCAGACCGCCAAGTCCGCCGGGCCGGATGCTGGCAGCCTGCGCAGCCTCGAAGAGGAGTACCGCCGTCGCAGCTCGACCTACGACGAGAGCCACCCTGACATGGTCTCCCTGCGCCGGCAGATCGAGAGCATCAAGGCGGGCGGGTCGGGCGCGAGCGTGTCGCTGCGCGAGCAACTCACGGCAAAGCGCGCGACGCTCGTCGAAGTGCGCCAGCGCTACAGCGCGGATCACCCTGACGTGAAGCGCCTGAACCGCGACATCGCCGCACTGGAAGCGCGGATCGGTGCGGGCGAGCGTGCCGACGAGGATCCGGGCACGCCGGTCTCCATGCAGCTGCAGACGCAGATCAACGCTATCGACACGCAGCTCGCCGGTCTCGCGGCACGCACTGCCGAGCTGCGCGGCAAGTTGTCCAATCTCGAAGGGCACGTCGTGTCTGCGCCGCAGGTCGAACGCGGATACCAGACGGTGACGCGCGATCTCAGCATCGCGCGCGCCAAGTACGAGGAGCTGCTCAACCGGCAGATGGACGCAGAGGTGAGCGAAGCGGCCATCGCCGGCGGGCGGGCCGACGAGTTCCGGCTCGTACAGATGCCGCTGCGACCCTCCGAGCCGGACAAGCCGCAGCGTCTCGCGATTCTGCTGATCGGCCTCATCGTCGGCCTCGTGCTCGGCCTCACGGTCGCCGTGGCGGCGGAAGGCCTCGATCAGACGGTGCGCGGCGCGCGCGACGTGCGCGACGTGCTGGCCGTGTCGCCGCTGGTGGCCATCCCGGACATCCACAATTCACGCACGCGCCGGCGCCAGGCCTGGCGCCTCGCCGCCGTGAGCGGCTGCGCTGTGGTCGGCATCTGGATCGTGTTCGCCGCAGTGCAGACGTGGCTATAGGCCCCCAACCCGGTCAGCGAGTCAACATCATGAGCATCATTGAAGACGCCGTACGCCGAGCTTCGGACATGCCCCGCGCCGCGCACGAAGGCGGTGCGATCACGCGCGCCCGACCGCGGCGGGTGGTCGCCTCTACCCAGGAGATCGCGCACGCACGGCGCTTCAACAGCGCCAGCGCCGACCCGCGCGTGATGGAGCGCAACTGCATCCTGCCGAAGGTTTCCGACACCGCGGCGCTGCGGGCTTTCAAGATCCTGCGCACGCGGGTGCTGCGGCGCCTGGAGCTGAACCGCTGGTCGTCGATCGCGGTGTCCGGCATGGCCGTGGGCGAGGGCAAGACGCTCACCGCGATCAATCTCGCCATGGCGCTGGCGCAGGACGTGAACACCTGGGTGTTCCTCGTCGACCTCGACCTGCAGCGTCCGCAGGTGGCACCGTACCTGGGCCTGAGCTTCGACGCCGGGCTGAGCGACTTCCTGCTGGGCGAGGCGAACGTCGAGGACATCATCTACAACGTGGAGATGGATCGGCTCGCGGTGATCCCGAACACGCGGCCGTTCCAGCAGTCGTCCGAGTTCCTCACTTCGCCGCGCATGGCGGAACTGACGCACGCGCTCGAGCGCGAGACGCCGCGGCGCATCATCGTATTCGACATGCCGCCGCTGCTGGCTTCGGACGACGTGCTGGCGTTCGCTCCGCAGGTCGATGCGCTGCTGCTCGTCGTCTGCGAGGGCAGCACGGGCCGGGCGATGCTGCAAGGCGCGCGCGAGATTCTCACCGAGATGAACCTGGTGGGCGTCGTGCTCAATCGCTCCCGCGAGCGCAACGACAACGCGTACTACTGAGACGCCGACAGGCCGGCTGAAGACAGATGTGCGGCATTGCCGGCTTCTTCGACCCGGCCTGCCCGGCACCCCGCGCGCGCGAGGTGCTGGGTGCGATGGCGCGCACGCTGCGCCACCGCGGCCCTGACGGCGAAGGGTTCTGGTTCGACGAAGAGCTGCACCTCGGCCTGGCGCACCGCCGGCTGGCCATCGTCGATCTTTCCGCGGCCGGCGCCCAACCGATGATCAGCGCCTCGGGGCGCTTCGTCATCTCCTTCAACGGCGAGATCTACAACCACGGCGAGCTGCGGCGTGAGTTGCTCGCGCACGATCCGTCGCTCAGCTTCCGCGGCCATTCGGACACTGAAGTTTTTCTCGCGGCGTGCGAGGCCTGGGGTCCGCAGGCTGCGCTGGCGCGTGCCAACGGCATGTTCGCGATCGCCCTGGTCGACCGGCGCGAGCGTCGGCTGCACCTCGTGCGCGATCGCATCGGGGAGAAGCCGCTGTACTTCGGCAATCTCGGCGGCGCCTTCGTGTTCGCTTCCGAGCTCAAGGCGCTGCGCGCCCACCCGGCCTGGCACGGACGCATCGATACCGCGTCCGTCGGTGAATACTTTCGCTACGGCTACGTGCCGTCGCAGCGCTCGATCTACGCCGGCATCGGCAAAGTGCAGCCCGGCGAATGGGTGACGATCGATGTCTCGGCCGACGCGCGGTCCGCGCGAGCCGCCGGCGCTGCGCCGGCGGTCCAGCGGCATCTCTATTGGTCTGCGCAGGAGGCGATCCGGACGGGGCTCGCCAACCCGCTCGACATCGGCGACCAGGAAGCGATCTCGCGGCTCGAAGCGCTCCTCGGCGACGCCGTGGCGATGCGCATGACAGCGGACGTGCCGCTCGGTGCGTTCCTCTCGGGCGGCATCGATTCGAGCCTGGTCGTAGCTCTCATGCAGCGACGCAGCGCGACCCGCGTGCGTACGTTCTCGATCGGATTTCGCGAGGCGCGCTTCGACGAAGCACCTGCCGCGAAAGCTGTGGCGGGCCATCTCGGCACCCAACACACCGAGCTCTACGTGTCGCCGCGCGATTCGCTGGAGGTGATTCCGCGACTCGCCGCAATGTACGACGAGCCGTTCGCCGATGCTGCGCAGATCCCGACGTATCTCGTGTCCCGGCTCGCCCGCGAGCACGTCACCGTCTCGCTCTCGGGCGACGGCGGCGACGAGCTCTTCTGCGGCTATGGCAGGTATGCCCAGGCCATGGCCCTGTGGCGAAACGTGGGCGCGATGCCCGCCTGGACGCGCGGCGCGCTGCGTCGCGCGATCCTGTCCGTCCCCGCAGACGTGCTCAACACACTCGGCGCATGGCTCCCCGCGCGCCTCACGCGCGGCAGGGCAGGCGATCGGGCGCACCGCGCCGCCGAGCGTCTGGCCGCGCGCAGCTTTCCCGAAATCTATCGCGGCCTGATGTCGTCGTGGCACGAGCCGACGCTGGCTCTGCATCGGGACGTGGCGCGCCAATTACCGTCGGCAGCGATGGCCTGGCCGGAGGTGGCCGGGTCTGCTCCGGCCAGCACGCCTTCCTACGAGCACATGATGGCCAGCGATCTCACCGCGTACCTGCCGGACGATGTCCTGGTCAAGGTGGATCGCGCAAGCATGGCCGTGAGCCTCGAAGGGCGGATGCCGCTGCTCGATCATCGCGTCGTCGAGCTGGCCTGGCGCCTGCCGTTGTCGCTCAAGCGACGCGACGGCACGGGCAAGTGGCTTCTGCGCGAGCTTCTCTATCGGCACGTGCCGCGCGCGCTGGTGGATCGCCCGAAGCGCGGCTTCGGAGTGCCGGTGGGCGATTGGCTGCGGGTGGAGCTGCGCGATTGGGCGGGCGACCTGATTCACAGCGAGTCGCTGCGCGACGGTCTCATCGACACGCCCCGCCTGTCGCGCATGCTGCGCGAGCACGTCGCCGGCCGGCGATCTTGGACGAACCAGCTGTGGACCGCCCTGATGTTCCTCGCCTGGCGCCAGGAATACGGCGCGGGAGCGTCTGCGCAGGAATCGCCCGTGCAGGCACCCATCGAACGCGCGTTGGCGCGGGCGTAGCGTCGCCGCAAACGCTCCGACGCCGCAAACGCTCCGACGCCGCAAACGCTCCGACGTCGCAGACGATCCGACGCTGCCAGTGCTCCGACGCTGCAAGCAAGCGCTCAGCGAGTGTGCGTCTCCGGGTGCTGCTGGTCCGCCACGCGATACTGGTTGGCCGCGTCGTTGTCGCGCAGCGTGATGCGCACGCGCGGTATGGGGTTGATGCGGGTCAAGCCGTCGGGCGAATAGAGCTCCACGACGAAACTCTCGTCCCGCTCGTAGTCCAGGTCGTTGAGCAGCGGCACATAGATGGCGCGCGTGGTCTGGCCGTCGGCGAACTCCGCGACACCTTGCGCCACCTCGCGGAAGTCGACACCAGGACGGGCCGAACCGGCGAGCGTGCGCCAGAGAACGGTCGCGCGACCGTCGAGCTGGTGCCGGCGGTTGATGCGCAGGACCGCGACGCTCGCGCCTTCGCTCACGGTGATCGATTCGACGTCGAACGACACGAGCGCGGCGACCCGCGTCGGATCGTCCCGCCAGGTCGTGGCCGGATCGCGCCGGCCCGTCGGCACGGTCCAGTCCGACGGAGTCGACTCGTCACCGCCGTTCGGCTCGGCGGGAACGACGGGCAGCGGCTCGCCTGCGGTTGGCTGGCCTGCGGTTGGCTCGCGTGAACGCGAAGGCGGATCGTTCGACGACATGGGCGCTGCACTCAGCCGCTGCGCGCGCCGACGTACAGATTCTGTCTGTGTGCCTCCCGGCGTGTTCGTTGCTGCTGCGGCGCTGCGCGTAACGGGCACGGCGGGCGCGGCCGCCTGGCGCGACACTCCGCTCGCGGTCACCGACGCCTGGGCTCGCGTGTTTTCCGTGCCGGCCCTCGACCCGTCCGGTGTCGTAGCAGCCAAAGCAGCCGATGGTGAAGCCGGCGATGGATTGGTCACGGACGCCATGCTCTCGCGCAGCGGCGCGGGCAGCGGCAATGCGGACAGCACCTGCTGGGCGCGCGTCGACCCTTCCGGGACGGGCGGCAGGTCCTTGAGCTGCGAATGCGCGACGAACACGACGGCACCCAGCGCGGCCAGCGCCGTGAAAGCGCTGATCGGCGCGAGGCGCGGCGACCGGAACTGCGCCGTGGGCTCGCGGATGTCCGGCATGACGATCGGCAGCTCGATGTCGCCGGTGGACGTGACGTCGCCGACCAGAGCACGCACGCTGGCCGGGCGCTCCTCGCGAGACCACGACAACCCCGATTCGAGCGCGTGCCACTGGCGCGCCGAGAGATTCCAGTCGCGTTCCGGCAGGTGACCGGCGTCGCGCGCTTCGAGCGACGTGCGCCGGTCGAACGGATGGCGCCCGGTGAGCATTTCGTAGGCCACGCAGGCGAAACTGAAGACGTCGTCGCGCAGCTCCGGCCGATGGCCCGCGAGCACCTCGGGGCTGGCATAGGCGGGCGTGGCGGTGATCACCTGCATCTGCCCGGCGAACCAGGCCGACGACGCCGAGCCGAAGTCGAGCACGCGCACCTGGCCCGTGGTGGTGACGAACACGTTACCGGGCTTGAAGTCACCGTGCACGACGCCGCGCTCGTGCGCGTACGACAGCGCCTCGCCACAGACGCGCAGGATGTCGAGCGCGCGCCGCACTGGCAGGGGTCCAGCCGCTCGTTCCAGGATCGCGGCCAGCGATTCGCCGTCGAACAGCTCGAGCGTCAGGAACCAGGTGTCGCCCTCGCAATCGACGTCGTAGACACGCGCGATCGCAGGATGCGAGAGCGTCTGGGCGTGGTGAAACTCGCGGCGCAGGCGCTCGACCGCGCGCTCCTGGTTGCGCAGCCCGGGGCGCAGGACTTTCAGCGCGACGCGCTGGCCGCCCGGCGCGGCGGGATCGCGCCGCAGGTCCCGGGCGCGCCAGACGACGGAGGTGCCGCCTTCGCCGATCTTTTCTTCGAGGACGTAGCGGCTGCGCAGCACGCCCGCGCGCGTGTCGGTGGGGGCGCTGCGTGGCAGCTCCTGTGTGTATTCGGTATGCCGGATATCGACGGTGCGTTCGACGACTGGCGCGCGTTCAGTCGCGGCACTCGCACGCCGCGCGACGCTGGTCGCCGCGGCGGGAACGGCCCGCGTCTCTGCAAGCGGTGAGGCGGTGGGGAGAGGTGCGCGGCCCGGCTCGTCGAGCTCTGCCGTGTCCAGTTCGGTGGCCTGTCGGGCGCTTTCGTCTGTGAAATCCATGTCGATCTCGCTCCCGCATCCCTGACGTGTGCGTTGGACTGTATGCAGCGGTGCAAGTTGCGGACCGCCGCGGCCACCGCGCACTAACGCATCGCGCGAACGTTGTCGAGTGCGCGCGCCGCAGAAAATCGCGTGCGGCGCCGTGGCAACAACACGGTCGCCGTTCGCGGACAGGCTCGGGCAGCGCTGTCGGGGCGCAACGACGCGGGAGCGCGCGTTTGTATTTTTCATCCTTCCCCGCATGTAAACCCTGCACTCGCGGACGTAGAGTAGGCACGTCGATGCAAGGGGCGCGCGCTTCGCCGCCCCGTTGTCCGAGCAGTTCTGAAGTCGATCAGCCACAGGGCCGCAAAGAGCCCGAGCCGCACCAGACGGCGAGGCTGGCGCCGACAAAACCAACGATGAAGGGAGGGAGAAGCGTGCTGCGATGTGCCCGGCACACCGCTGCGCGAGCGCAGCAGTTCGAGAGACGGTCGCCCGGTGGGCGGCCAGATGGGCGGGCCTGGCGATCGTCGTCGTGGGCATGGCGGGTCTCACCGCGTGCGGCGAGGACGAGCCGCAAGACGTCGCCGGCAATTCGGCGCCGACGATCTCGGGCAGCGCGCCCGGCATCGCACAGGTCGGCGTCGCGTATTCCTTCCAGCCCAGTGCCAGCGATGCGGACGGCGACGTGCTGAGCTTCGGCGCGACCGGCCTGCCGCCGTGGGCGAGCATCAACCCGTCGACGGGCCGCATCAGCGGAACGCCTCACGCGGGCGAGGAGGGCAGCTACCCACAGATCCGCGTGACCGTGAGCGACGGCGAACACGACGCGGCGCTCGCGCCGTTCGCGGTGACGGTGTGGCAGAGCGCTTCGGGAAGCGCGTTGCTTTCCTGGTTCCCGCCGACGACGAACGCGGACGGCACGGCGATGAGCGACCTCGCGGGCTACCGCATCGAGTTCGGTCGCACGGCCGGAGCGCCCGACCAGAGCGTGCACATCGACAACCCTTCGATCAATTCCTTCCTGATCGAGGGTCTCGCGCCGGGAACGTGGCACTTCGCCATCGTGGCGCTCAACGCCGCGCGCGTGGAGAGTCCGAAGGCGAACCTGGGAAGCAAGACTATCTGACCATTCGGGCTGAGGCCTGAGGCTTTGCCCGGAGCCCGCCGTTTCGGGCCGGAGTTGCAGGCACTGCGCCAGGGAGAACCGGAATGATCCTTGCTTGTCTCTTGAGTGCCGGCGACCGCCGGCGGAACGCGTCGCAACGCATGAACCGGGCGCATCGATTCCACGTGCTGCGCGGGCTGCGCGCTGCAATACCGATCCTCGGACTCGGCTGCCTCATCGGCACGGCATACGCCGTACCGGTGGTTCCCCGTGCCAACGGCTACGGCATGGATACGCCCGCGGGTCGCGGCGGCACCGTCCATCGCGTGACCAATCTCAACGAGCGCGGCGGCGGCTCGCTGGCCGCGTGCGTTCTGGCACGCGGGCCGCGCGTCTGCGTGTTCGAGATCTCCGGCACCATCCGCCTCAACTACGACCTGCCGGTCGAGAATCCGTTTCTGACCATCGCCGGCCAGACGGCGCCCGCGCCCGGCATCATGCTGCGCGGCGCAGCGCTCGACATCCGGACCAACGACGTCCTGGTACAGCACCTGCGGGTGCGCGTCGGCGACGACCTCAGCGGCCCGGGGCCGGACAACCGCGACGCGCTGAAGATCGAAGGCAACGCCAGCCGGCGCGCGCGCAACATCGTCATCGATCATTGCTCGTTCAGCTGGGCGATCGACGAGACCGCAACCGCCTGGGACTACTACGACGCGATCACCTTCAGCAGCAACATCTTCGCCGAGCCGTTGCGCGAGTCGCTGCACTCCAATCCCGGCGTCGCCGGCAGCCCGGGGCAGGGCTATGGCTTGCTGCTCGGTTCGCAGGACGCCGGCGTCACCATCGTCGGCAACTTGTTCGCGCACATCGTGGAACGCAACCCGCTGTCGCGCGCCACGCGCCTGTCGTTCGTGAACAACGTGGTCTACAACCGCGCCAATCGCGACGTCGACCTGCAATCGGAGAACGGCCGCGTCACGCGCAGCACGATCATGGGCAACGTCTTCATCCGCGGCCCGGACTACACCCGCCCGACGAGGCCCATCAACGTGATCACGGACGGCAACCTGGGCTTGCCGGCCGGCAGCCGGCTGTACGTGCGCGACAACGTCGCCACCGACATCGGCGGCGACCCGTGGTCCGGCGTGGAATTGCTGGGGAATCTGCGACCCCCGCGCAGCGCGCTCGAGCTCGCAGCGCCGCTGCTCCCGCTGGGCCTGCGCAGCGCCACGGGCGGCTCGGTCTACGAGACGGTGCTGGCGCGCGCGGGCGCACGTCCGGCGCAGCGCGACAGCGTCGACCAGCGCATCGTGCAGAGCGTGCGCACGCGCACCGGCCGCATCATCAACTGCGTAGCGCCGAACGGCACCGCGCGCTGCAATCGCAATGCGGGCGGGTGGCCGAACGTCGCCGTCAACCGGCGCACGCTGACGCTTCCCGCGGACCACGCCACGCTGACGGCGAGCGGCTACACCAATCTCGAGATGTGGCTGCATCGCCTGGCTGCGGAGGTCGAAGGCGTGCCGGCGCCGCGGTATCCGGGCATGCCGTCCACGCCGCGCGTTCAATGAGTTAAGCCGCGCGGCACTCGACCGGGCTGGCGCGTGTAACTTCTTCCGCGCCCACGTGTAGAAGCTCGCCGCGGGCACCTGGGCGGGCGCGCGCGCCGCGCCGCGCGCTGCTGCAGCCGCGTCGGCGCAACCCCAAGTCCTCCTCGGCCTGCATCCCGGCTGGTACGCATCTTGCTCGTCAGGAAGCGATACGACTGCGCTCGCGCAACAGATGCGTCAGCGTGTGCAGGAGGCACCGCCCGAGATGAATTCAAGGACGCCCGACTACCAGCTGAGCCAGCCGATCATCTTCAAGCAGAGCTTGTCGGTCGCTCCGCTGCTGCTGTGGCTGCAATATGCGCTCCCGCCGCTGGTTGCGGGCGCGCTGCTCTATCCGCTCACGGCGTTCTACGACGTCGAGTTCAGCCGCGCTTTCGTGGCGCTCACCGTCATCGTCACTGCGCTCGCCTTCGTGGTGTTGCCGAACCGCGACCCGACCGTCCCGCTGCTCGCAGGGCGTCTGCCCATGGCGACATCGCTGATCGTACGCTGGGCGGTACTGGTGGCGCTCCTGCTCGCGCTCGGCTACGTCACCAAGTTCTCCGAAGACTTCTCGCGTCGCGTCGTCGTGACCTGGGTGCTGGTCACGCCCTGGCTGCTGGTGATGGTCATGCTGGTGCTGCAGGCGATCACGCGCCGCCTGCTGGCGGAACCGGCGCACGTGCGCCGTGCGATCTTCGTCGGCTGCAACGAGACGAGCATGAACCTCGCCGCGCGCATCACGGCGCACGGCGAGCTCGGCATGTCGGTGGTCGGCTTTTTCGACGACCGCGGCAGCGATCGCCTCGGCTGCGCGAACCGCGCGCGCTTGCTCGGCCGCTTCGCCGATGTCGCCGAATTCGCCAAGGCGCGCCGGATCGACGTGATCTTCGTGGCCATGCCGCTCGGCCACATCCCGCGCGTGCACGAGCTGGTGGACGAGCTGGGCGACACCACCGCCTCGATCTACTACGTGCCCGACGTCTTCGTGTTCGACCTGATCCAGCCGCGCACCAGCGAGATCCTCGGCATCCCGGTCGTGGCGATGTGCGAGACGCCGTTCCACGGCTATCGCGGCGTCCTCAAGCGGCTCATGGACCTGTTCATCGCCGGCAACGCGCTGCTCGCGCTCGCGCCGCTCATGCTGGCCATTGCGATGGCGATCAAGTGGACTTCGCCCGGGCCGGTGATCTTCCGCCAGCGCCGCTACGGCCTCGACGGCCGCGAGATCGGCGTCTACAAGTTCCGCACGATGCAGGTCTGCGAGGACGGCACGGACTTCCGCCAGGCGACGCGCGGCGACAGCCGCGTGACG
>Ga0187894_10003736_pt1 | contig 16781 bp, 12 predicted proteins | sample GBC1701081metaG_FD_136650 | JGI IMG/M metagenome (GOLD analysis project Ga0187894, IMG submission 136650) | White microbial mat communities from a lava cave in the Kipuka Kanohina Cave System on the Island of Hawaii, USA - GBC170108-1 metaG ... | reverse complement strand
GCCTGGTACTCCGAGACCCAGCAGTTAAAGACGTTGTAAGCGAGCACTTTCTGATTCGCTTCGTTGTAGACCTCGATCGTGATGTCTTTACGAAAGTTCTTCAGAGACATGGCCGCGTCTCCTTTGAAGTTGTTGACCAGGTTGGCCCAATCCTCAAAGGTCGTGTCGTGCGTTACTCCCGCCGTCAAAGTGATCGGATCGTATTTGGTCTTTCCCGGGAGTTTGTGCGTGCTGCTCGGATCGCCGCCCTCGCGCCACTCCACCATCTCGGTGGTCTTCTTAAGAGCGCTGCACTTGCTCAAACCGGCCACGTAGTCAGTGCCGACTTTGATTCTGAATTTGAAGTTGCGATAAGGATCGTAGCGTTTCGGGTTGGCCGTGAATTTTGCCATCGTTGACTCCTCTGCTTGAGTGCCTCAAGTTTTTAGGCTGCTGGTTGATTCACTTTTTGACTGAGCTTCAGGACGACGAATTCCGCAGGCTTCAACGGCGCAAAGCCGACGCGGATGTTGATGATGCCGGCGTCGATGTCCGCCTGGGTGGTGGTCTTGTCGTCACACTGTACGAAGAATGCTTCGTTCGGCGTCTTGCCCTGAAAAGCACCGGCCCGAAATTGGAGCATCATGAATGCACCAATGTTGAGACGCAGGCTGGACCAAAGGGGCTCGTCGTTTGGTTCGAAGACTGCCCATTGAATCCCGTTATAAATGCTCTGCTCGAGAAAGATCGCAGTGCGGCGAACGGGTACGTAGCGATATTCCGGATCGGATCTGGTTGCCAGAGTGCGTGCGCCCCAGATAACGATGCCCGAAGCAGGGAATGAACGAATGACGTTCACGCCAATCGGATTCAGAAAATCCTGCTGCGCGTCCGTGGTGTCGGTAATCAGCCCGACTGCGCCGCCCAGGTTTGCTTCGGTACCGGCGGGCGCCTTCCAGACACCGCGTTTGGCGTCGATACGCGCATACATCCCGGCGACAAAACCCGAAGGCGGGACGATGATCGGATTAGGAGATGCTCCGGTCGGATCGGGAGATTTCAACCAGGGGTAATAGACAGCTCCGTACGACGACTTGACGGTCAGACCGTTGACAAAGTCCCTGGCCTCTTCAACCGTGTCATCAATCGGATCGGGATCGCCGATAAAGAAACAGTCCATGCGCCGGGCGCAGTAGTTTGTTCCTGCATCGACGACGGCCTTGTGGTAGATGCCCGGTATGCTGAGGATGTTGACGTCTTGTATTACATCAAAGGCGCTCAACCCATTGATGAAGTCTGCGTCGACGAAATTTCCGCCATCGTCGCCGGCAACGATGCTATCGATGTTTCCCGCCACCACCGCATCGCCGAGGTGATATTCAGTCGGATTCTGTGAGTTGGCGGGCCGCAATGCTGCGGAGCCGAAAATCTCTACGCCGCTATTGGTGGTCCCAAGTTTCAGAGTTCCGGCAACGTTCTCGGGTGTTTGGCTATCGAGGACGCGAACTGAGGAATTGACGCCTGCTGCGCCGCTTGTCAGCACCAGCGAAGGATTACCAACCTTCGGGGTGTTATCGTACGAAGCCGCGAACAAGTTGAAGGCTGGGCCGTTTGCGTTTCGCTTTGGTGTAAGCATCGGGGCGGGCGGTGTCACCGCTGCTGCAATTGCCGTCGCGATTGCAGGGCCATCTGCAAGTGGTCCGGTGATTGAAACTTCGTGTGGACCATCACCATTGATGAAGATGGCGAACTTATGAGTGCCGGCCGGCAGACTGATCGCCGGTGCCGTCGAATTCGTCACCGCGACAGCCGAGTTCACACCGGTTGTGCCGGAGGTGAGGATTAACGTGTTGGTTCCTCCGTCGAACGTGCAGGTGAATTTTGTATAAGCCTCCTGCTTGGCAGGATTAGTGGCTTTCAGCGCGCGCACAGCCTTCTGTATTTCCGCTGCGATTGCTGGTCCTCCCGTGGTATCACCGGGCAGCGTGACGGCCTTGGGACCATCGGTGTCGAGCTCGATCAGGAATTGACGCTTGTCTGCGTCGGGATTGACGTCAGGATTGGCGCCACTCGTAAGTTTTCCTGATGTTGGTGTTCCTCCACCGGTTCCCGCAGTGGCCACCGCCCCACCGCCGCTGAGTTTGAGCACGGCTGCGCCGTTGCCTACGGGTAGTTTTCCACTGCGGCTGGTTCCCGCAACGGCGTTTGCGGTATTGGCCGAATCGACGGTAGCGACAATGAACTTCGAGTTAGCGCTGATCTGTTTCTCCACGTAATTCGCAGAGTTGGAATCCATACTCAGGTTATCGTGTGTTTCCAATAGAAGTGGTGGAAGCGGAGGATTCTGCTGGCTGCGATCCCGGAAGACCTGTATGGCAAACTCGTTGTTCGGGTCGACGGCGCCATCCTTGATGACCAGATCCAGTTTATTGCCATAGTCGCCCTCGCTGTTCGCCGCAACAGTCAGAGTTTTTCCCGGCACGCCGCGGCGATCCTTGATGACGATCGCGGCAGCTTGTGCTCCTGCGCCTGCGACCCGGACGATGTAGCACTTCTTGCCACCGTTATTGAAAAACTGGTGGACGGCATGCGACAGGTAGAACCCATTGAGATACTTGCCATATTTGGTTTCAAACTCCTGTACGCCTGTAACCAGAACGGCTTTGCTCATGTCCCCCATTTCGGCTTTGCCGATGAAGCCAGCCGTTGACGTAGACACACCTTCGATGGGTCGTACCCCGCTGGAAACCTCTTCAACATAAACGCCCGGATGCAATCTCTCTGGCATTGCTTTTTCTCCTTTTCACAGGAAGTTCAGTAATGAAATAGTCTCGGGTCTAATCGCGATGGCGAGCAGGCAGTGAACGGGTGCCTTGTCTCGAGGCTGATATCGCAAGCTCCCTTTGGAAAACTATTGCTAAGCTTTTTTCCCGGCCTTTGCCTTCTTCGGCGCTGCCGGTTCCTCTTTAGCTTCGGCCGCAGCAACGAGGCTGTTTCTCAGCAACTTATTGATCTTGTCGTTCCCGTTTATTTGTCCTTCGTCGACGGCGCCCGACGTTTTACCTGGAGCCAAGTAAACCGAGTTGCCGTTGTTGAGCTGGAGAATCAGCAAGTGCGACGCAAGGTTAGTAAGGGTGAGAGCCATCAGAGTTTCTCCTCGATTGAATTGTCACTCTCCTGAAGCTTACTCTCGGCCACGAGGGCCATGATTTCTTTTGATTTGATTGGGTTGATACGGTAGCGAGTGCGTGAATCGACGCCTCTTAACTCCAGCAAATAAGCCTTTCCGACCAGGTCCTGGAGTGCTTCTCTCACAACAACGGTCTGCTGTTTGATCTGCTCTTCGACCAACCACCACTCCACGATTCCTTCGAGCGTGTCCTGTGCGTCCTGATGGTCCACCAAATAGGCGAGAACATCGCGAGAGATTTTCGACTTGTCGGCGATGCACATAGACGACCCGGACACAGGACTGCGGATACTCGAACCAAAGCACACCTTGTGCCTTGAGGATTTATTCAGGAGTGACGACGATGACAGGACATTCTTGTCCGAGTGAATAATTCGGGAAACCAGAAATCCGAAGGAAAGCGGTTACGACTTGGTAGGACAGATTTGTCCGAGCGGGATGCTCAGACTGTCCGGGGTCTCACGGTGTACACGACTTGAAGTTTTCCACTTCAATGTGATGTTTACGAATCAGTTGCCAGAAAGCGCGGCGGTTTTTGTGAGCAGCATGCGCGGCGTGAGTTATGTTGCCACGGTAAGTCACCAACAATCGTTGAATGTAGGCTCGCTCAAACTGCTCTATCACGCTCGCCTTGGCGATTTGAAAGGTCTCCAGCGTAGGCGCCGCGTTGAGATCCGGGAGGTCGAAGGTTTTGGTGGACAGCAAACCACCTTCCGACAGTACGACGGCGCGCTCAATCACGTGTTCCAATTCTCTGACGTTCCCGGGCCAATCGTAGGTGACGAGCATCTGCATGATGGTGTCCGGTATCCTCGGCACGGCTTTGTTAAACTCGTTGGCATATTTGGCGAGGAAATGTTGCCCGAGGATGGGAATGTCTTCACGACGGTTGCGCAATGCCGGCAACGAAAGCCGAATTACATTCAGGCGATAGTACAAGTCTTTACGTAATTTGCCGGTCGCAACTGCCTCTTCAAAATTCACATTCGACGCAGCGACCACTCGCACATCGGCTTTGCGCATTCTGGCAGAGCCCAGCGGCCGATACTCCTTTTCCTGTAAGAAGCGCAGCAGTTTACTTTGGGCTAAGAGAGGAAGACAGTCGATCTCGTCGAGAAAGATCGTCCCTCCTTCTGCTTCTTGAAGGACTCCACATTCAGAAGTGTCTGCACCGGTAAATGCGCCCCGTTTGTGACCGAACAACTCGTTCTCGACCAGTTCTGGAGGAATCGCTCCGCAATTTGCGGGAATAAAAGGCTTGGCCGCGCGGGGACTAAGGTGATGGATGGCCCTGGCGAAAAGCTCTTTTCCGGTGCCGGTTTCGCCGGAGATCAGGATAATTGCGTCGCACTTTGCCACCAGAGGAATCTTGTTGACCTCTGCTACGAAGGCCGGGCTCTGCCCAACGAGTTGCTTTAGGCCGAGCTTCTCTTTGAGTACGTGCAGAGTGCGCTGAGGATGTCGAGATCGTTCCAGCAAGCTCCACGCACGCGGCAGGATATCGAGTGCTTTCAGTGGCGAGGTGATGTAGTCGGCGACGCCTGACTTGAGCAGATCAAGGATCTCAGCAGGTTTAATCTCGTCGACGACGGCAATGAATGGTACGTCTTCAGCCGTCTCTCTAAGGGTCTTAAAAAGTGAGTCGAGCTTTGTGTGCCGCGGCAGAATCGCGAAGATCAGGTCATATCTCTCGCCGGACATTGAAGTCGCAAGGCCGACTTCCTGCTCGCTGGGCAATTCTTCAGCACCAATAGGAAGACGTTTAACGCTCACCTCAAAACTGGAGCCCAGGATTGAGTCCAATTCTTCACTCAAACTGTTTGCTGGGTGAAAATCAACGAGGAGGATGGTGGGGTTACTCATGACGGCTTCCGAGTAATGGACTTGGCGGTGACTCCCATCACTGTAGAGCGGCGTCTACGACTGTGGAAGAGCTGTCGCCAAGCGAGGGTGGCTATCGTGGTCTAATGCGAATACGCTTCGTAAGTCAGCTTCCCCTGATCGACGGTTTCACGTTGGGTTTAACGGATGCGAGGACAGTCACTACTCCAGCAGGCAAGAAAGTTCTTACAAGTCAAACGGGGGCGAAGAAATACTTCCTGTCAGGTAGTGAGGCTGGATTCATCATCTTTGTATGGCCCACCATACTAGAATTCGTTGCTTGTGATGTCAAGATAAATACAACAGTCGTTTTCAGATATTTTGATGTTGGACCGCGAGAGTTTGGTCCATAGCCTTCTGGTTGATCCGTTGGCCAGTTCCGGCCCGAAACGCCGGGAAAATCTTCCGCAAGGCCCCACAACTTTCGAAGTATTGCATTCACTTGGACGAGCCATTGCAAAATTGTTGTTGACAGACGAAAGCTGCAGGAGTAGACTCCGCCACCTCTACTAAACGTTGGCGGAAGCTGACGGACCCATGTGCGGTACCCTGTAAGCATTCACTCCAGAGTTGACTTACTAGTAGGGTTCCAAGTTCCTCTTATTCAAATTGCCATATTGGCTTAACTAAGGCGCACAGGCGTACCTCCCGGTTTTACGCCCGCTGCGATTCCTACAGTCGTCGTAAATTTCGCGCCCAGTTGAAGTGTCGAACGGATTATGCGGAACTCTCATTCATTTGCGCGATCGTTGCTCCTTGCAGTTGCAGGGCTATTTGCCGTGCTGTTTTTAACCGCCTGTCCCAAGGTGCCGAAGGTAGTTCGCACGCGAGTGCCAGGTGCATCAGGTGAGAGCAAAATGGAGATAAAAGTTCATATCTCGCCCACGGCTAACAACAACCACCCGGTCGCCGTCGACCTGGTCCTCGTCAAGGATAAGAAACTGCTCAAGGAATTGATGAACATGTCGGCCAGCGACTGGTTTGAAAAGCGCCATCAGGTGGAGCTTGATTATCCCAAAGAGACAGAACTCGACGCGGGACGATGGGAATGGGTCCCGGGGCAACAAGTCAAACTCGATCGCGTGCCGGTGAATATCGATGTCGCGGGCGGAGTTGTTTTCGCCAACTACTTCAGCGCCGGAGCTCACCGGGCCACTTTCGATCCGCGCAAAGGCATTCTGATAACGCTCGGCGACGAGAACCTGTGCGTGCAATCGCTCAAAGAGTCGCCGAAGCCGTGCGCGCCGGCAAAGCCCTAACAAGGATTGAGGCAACAAAAAGTCATGGATGCTTACGAAATACCCGACGCGATTCAATGGCATGAAGGTCTATTGCTGACTCCGCAGCACTTTCAGCAACTGTCCTCGCGACATGAAGCGCTGGTGCAATACGGGACGTCGCTAATCGCGCCTTTTTGTTGGGGAGTTCGCCGTTTCAAGCATCATGCTATCAGTCTTCCGGCAGGAAAATTCCGGGTCCTCGAACTCGAGGCGGTGATGCCCGACGGACTGGTCGTCGCCCACGGCTTCGCTTCCGGGCGCGACGATGTGCTGGAAATAGATCTCACCAAATACGCCGACCAGATGAGCTACCGCGGAGTGCTCGTCCACGTAGCGGTTGCAGCGCGAAAAAACGGAAACACAAACGGCGATTCGCTGCGGTATGAATCGTTCAAAGGCGACCCGGTGGCGGATGAAGTTTCCGCCGGAAAATCACGTGCAATTCATCGCTTGAAACCGCGGCTTACTTTGCACGTCGGCGACAAGGTCCCCAACGATCACGCCGGCTTTCCACTCGTGCGAGTGATGCAGAGAGACGCTTCATTCACGCTTGACGATACGTTTATTCCGCCACTGCTCGCGGTTCCGGTCAAGCACATCGATGGCGATACGTCTTCCATTGCGGCCCAACATCTAGGCGACATGTGTTCGCAGGTGGCTCAACGCGTGCGCAAGCGCGCGATGTACCTGGCCGATGAAGCGAGAAGTCCCGCGGCCAGCGATCGCTTTGGCAATGTGGCCGGAATCAGGACTCTCATGCTTAGTCTTGTCGGAGCGCTCCCGCGTTATGAAGCAGTGCTTCAGAGCGGCTGCGCGCATCCATATCTTGTTTATTTGGCTTTGTGTGGTATGGCCGGTCAATTAGCTGTGTTGGGTACCGAAATGGTCCCGCCGGCTTTTGATCCCTACAACCACAACGACCTTTACTCAACTTTCCAACCTGTCCTTGACTTCATCGATCGGGTGATGGACCAGGGCGTTCCCGTCTCGTACAAGACGTTTCCTTTCAAGTATCACGAGGGCGCTTACGAGTTGCGCTTCGAAAGCAGTTGGATGAAGAAGCGATTGGCTATCGGAATCCGGGGCGAGCGCGGAATGTCCGAAGAGGAGGTCGTGAGATGGGGCGAAAGCTGCCTGATCGGATCGCAAAACAGAATCGCGTTACTAAAAGAGAATCGGATTAGAGGCGCCGTGCGAAAACACGCCGACCGGGTTGGCGACATCGTTACCGCCAAAGGTGTGGCGCTCTTTTCGTTGCTGGCTGATGAGAGTTTTGTCGAACCAGACAAACTGTTGCAAATCGTCAATCGCGAGGGTCCTCGACCCTCCGAGATTGTCTTGTACGTAATGGACAACTAGCGCGGACTCCAGGCACCAACACTCCAGAGGTTGCACCTCAAGAATCCGGGTTAGACCAAACTAGAACCGCAAAACTTTGATTTCACGATGGTGGCCGTATTGGCCGCAGGGGGAAGTGTTTGTCTCTGAAATCCAGATGAACGTGATCCAATCAAACGAACCGTTTCTGCTTTCGCAATTTCGCGAGTTCTACACGGAGATCATTCGCCTCAAGCGATTGATCAAGGACAGCGAGATTCCACGGCCCGAAGTCTCTGTGCCGGAAACAGTAGCCGAAGGTAACGGCCACACCGCCCAAGGCGCGATGACCGGCAAACTTCCACCTATCGATCCCGCGATGCTCCAAACGTGGTCCGGAAGTGAAAAGATCACGTCGCTTGCGGTTCGCGGCACGGTTGATTCTGACCGCGAACCAACTTCCGAACAGTCCAAGCTCGCGCTCCTGGTCTGGCAAAGCCTGATCGCCCTGTTCCGGCGCAATGCAGTTCAGATCCTGCGCGTTGCCGGCAAGCCTACCGACAACTATTTCGAAGCCCAATACGTCATGGCGGCGTTTGCCGACGACGTTTTCATTCACCTCAACTGGGAAGGGAAACGGGCGTGGACGTCAAACTTGCTGGAGACAGCGCTCTTTCAATCTCACGTCGCCGGTGAAATGTTCTTCGACAAGTTAGATCGCCTGCTGCGCGATCGCGATCCGGCCGACAAGAGTTTGACAGCCGTCTATCTCACCGCGTTGTCACTTGGTTTTCGCGGCAAGTATCACGGACTAAACGATCACGGAAAACTGCGGCGCTATCGACAGGAGTTGTTCGCTTTTGTTTTTCGCCAGCCGCAGGATTTGAAAGGCGACTCGAAAATCGCCTTTCCCGATAGCTACGTCAAAAACCTGCGCATAGAGAAGAAGAAAAAACTGACTAACCCACGGGTGTGGCTAGTGGTCCTGGGTTTCGTGCTTGTTGCTTACCTCGCGGTGTCACACGGACTGTGGCTCAGCCTGACGTCTCGAATCGAGCACGCGAATCAACGAATTGTTGAAGTAGAGAAGCGGCTGGACTCGCTGCCGCCGCCCGCTAACTGATCATTTGTAAAGGTAAAAATGTCGGCCCCCACCGCACTACTGATACTGATTGCGATCTTCCTACTGCTGGCAGGCACGGCAGTATTTCTCTATCTGGTGATCAGGCGGTCGCGCAAAGTCTCATTTGTTGTCGACCCGGCCGCCAAAGCTGAACCTGAGAAGAAAGAACCTTCCGGTACTGACTTTCTGCAACACACTGCGGACGTCGAACTCCGCACCTCTTTCCGCCAAGCTCTACGAACACTCAAGACCTACGTCACTGGCCGTGACTACCGCTATCGCGCACCGTGGTACGTCCTGGCCGGCGAGTCGAAATCGGGAAAGACGTCGCTGCTCGAGAGCAACGGTCTTGATATTCCCGTCAACGAGCTGATCGAAAAAAATCGTCGACTGAATTGGTACTGCTTCGACCAGGGGGTCGTCATCGACGTCGCGGGCGACTTCATGTTGCGCAGTGACGGCACCGCCAATCATCGCTGCTGGAACACCATCCTGCGGTTGTTGCAAAAGCACCGGCCGCAACGCCCGCTCGACGGTCTCGTCCTGACGATTCCATGCACCGACCTTGTGTGCGATGGCGAGTTGGACCATGAACGCCGGGCCAGGCTGGAGCAAAAAGCGGCTTGTCTCTACAAGAAACTCTGGCAGGCGCAAAAGATCCTGGGCATGCGCCTGCCCGTGTACGTGCTCATCACAAAGTGTGACGAGGTCACCGGTTTCACCAGTTTCTGCCGGCAGCTTCCGGAAAAACTCCGTACGCAGATGTTCGGTTGGTCCAATCCGGAAACGATCGAGACTGCCTATAAACCCGAACTGCTTGGTGAGGCGTTCCAGAGCCTGCACAAACATCTTTCGTGGTTACAGTTTGAGATCTATGCGGAACGCGATGAGATCGAGGACGTGGACGATCTGTTCCTGTTCCCGCTGGCCATCCATTCGATGCACGAATCGCTGGCCGTTTACCTCGACTGCCTCTTCAAACAGAGCGCGTATCACGAATCCTATCTCTTTCGTGGGCTTTACTTTTGCGGTGAACCCGGCTTTGAAGAGAATCCGGAAACTGCGCTGCTGCCGGAACCAACACTCGCCGATAAGCTCGAACCAGTGCAAACGACGGCGGCCGTTGCCCTGCAAAGAAAGCCAGTATTTCTTACCGATCTCTTCAAGGAAAAGATTTTCGACGAATCAAGTTTGGCCCAGCCCATTCGCCGCATTGCGCTCTCGCGGAATCGCACCGTGCTCGCCGCGCAGGTGCTCTCGTTGCTGATTGTGCTGCTTGGAGGCGGCGGGCTCGCCGTCAGTTACAGCGGCCTGGCACGGCAGGAAGACGAGCTCTACCGGTTTTTAACGGAAGAAGAAGGCGACCTGAAGACGATCGAAGCTTACCGCATCCAGAGGAAGCGTTCGGCAGCGACAGTTCCGTCCGTGGAATGGCTTAGCCATAGAGCACAGTTGCTGGAAGGCGGGGAAACAAGACTGCTGACCGGCATGGCCAACATGAATGCCAGAAGATTCGGTTCTCCGTTCATTCCCAGTTCGTGGTTTAGCGGCGTAAACAAACGGCTCGAAACTTCCATCGGGGCGGTTTTCAAGTACGTCATCTTTGAATCGTTGCGGCTCGACATGCAGCAGCGCGCGAAGAGCCTTCTGAGAGCCCATCCGGATCATTCAACGGATGAGGCTGCCTCAGAGGCGAACGATCCGGCGCCAACGGAAGAAACGGTCGCTTCAGCATCGCACTTCACCCCGGAGTTTCAGTTGAGTGTCTATGTGGAGGAGTTGGGCGATTTTCGTGTCAATCTCGAACGGTACAACAGTCTCGTCGGCAAAAATCCTGGTTCCGCGAACGCCTTGAATCAACTTGTCACTTATCTGGGCCATGCGCCGTTACCCGCAGACTTCGACAAGAACAATGATCTCTACCAGCAGGCGCTCTTCATGGCCACGGGACGTCCGATCGACTCCGCGCGTTTCTACAAGGAGAGCGCGAATCGAGTCGGCGATCTGATCGAGGATATCTACGCGGAATCGTTCAATGAAAAAGGTGTCACGTACGACCACCTCAACGACATCGCGGAGACCGAAGCGCTGCTTAGCCGGCCCGAGTACACCTGGCTGTCGACATTTGTTTTCGATCCGCACTCGCCGTTCCACGGGATGACATTTTCGACCGCGCTCGGCGAGCTTAGGAAAGCGCTTCAAGATCTGCGGCGCGAGGAATTCATGTCGCGAGACGCAGACTATGAAACATCGCTGTCACTTCCCGCCGAGCCACCTCGTTATCAGCACCTCGTGCGACGCGTGCTCGTCTGGGACCAGGACGCGCTGCGACAAGCGATCGCCTTGTACGACCAATACGAGAATTTCGTCGAGACGAAAACATACGAACGAGCCGAGTATCTCGACAGCTCCGTCAAGCAAGCTGCCCGCACACGTTTGAAGACGAGAATGAGCCGGCTGTTTCGCCAGGCGCGCAGATACCAGGCACTCGCGCCGGCCACCGAAGGATCCGCACTGCGCGCAAGCCTGATCACGGAAATCAAGAACCTTCAGGAAGCGCAACCGACTCTTTCGCGCGTGCTACAGGTTTCTGCCGAGCTCGGTATTGACGGCGAACTGCGCAGCGCGTTGTCAGGACAGGTTTCTTATCTGCTGCGCGGCATATACCGCGAGTTTGTGGCGCAGCAGTTCTACTCAATGAAGCAGACGGATTTTTCGTGGTGGAATGGCAGTCAACCAGTCTCTTTCATCGCTTACGATCTCGCCAGCCTCGAAGACCTGAACGGCTATCTCGCCTTGCAACGAAAGAACATCGCCTTTCTCGGGCGCGATCTCGCCGTGCCGCTGCTGAGCTTTGCCGCGTCGCAGAATATCTACGCGCAGCAAGACGTTTCGTTTAACTGGAACGAGATCCTGACCGACCTCGACGCCTTCGACAACAAGTTGCCCGGCAATCCGATCGCGTCGCTGGAGAACTTCATCGCTACGGACATGGACCGCGTCAGCATCGATAGTTGTTCTTCGACTCTCAAGGTAACCAGCGATTCTTCACGCGACTACTTCCTGCGGATTCGAAACTCGATGCGCGCACAGTTCTATCGTCGCTGCAATGAGCTCGCGCGCATCAAGGCCGTTAACGATACGTTGGCGGCCCTTGAGAACTACCGCGAGATCGAAGAAGCATTCAACAAGAGTCTTTCCGGTGGCTTTCCGTTTACTAGTTTGAGTACACGGCCAGACTATCCGGACCTTGATCCCTGGGAAATGATGAAGTTCTTCCGGGTTTTCGACAGCAAGGAGAAAGCGGCTCGCGCGGCACTGGCGCGCAGCGCTGACTTCGGAGCTGACGCGCGTAGTGCTGCCGAGTTTCTGGCCCAGGTTGCCGTCGTGCGTGACTTCTTCACTCCGTTTCTCGAAAAGAAACAGGGTCCGATGTTCGACTTCCGCGTGCAGTTGCGGGTCAACCGGGAACAGGAGCTCGGTGCGAACCAGATCATCGATTGGAAATTTGAAGTCGGGAAGAAGAAGTTCTCCTATCTCAGCGACGATCTCGAAGGCCGCTGGATCTTTGGCGATCCCGTGCGCCTGACTCTTCGTTGGGCCAACAACTCACCAGTGGTGCCGGTCAGTGGCGCCACTCCGGCACTCGTCAAAGCCAAGGATCGAATCGCGGTTTTTGAATACGACGATCACTGGTCGCTTTTCTCGTTTCTTCTGAAACACGGCTTCATGCTGAAACGTGCCGGCACACCAGCAGAATGCGACCAGGGGTTCGACGCTGAGCCTTACACACTGAAGTTCACCGTCAGAACTGATCCCGATCCGGCGGGTGAGCCGTTGCAGCGTTCAGAGTTGAAGTCTTCAAATGCCGAAGTCTTCATGCGGATTAGTCTCGTGACGGCAAACAAACAGGAACCTTTAATGCTTCCTTGCTTTCCCAGGAGAGCGCCGCCCGTGCCGCCATTACCAGTAGTCATAGAGAAGGAGTGAAATGAGCGTTCTTACATTTCCAACAAAGATAGATGAACCAGGTTTGGTGGAGCCGATTCCGGGTATCAACCCGGCTGGCGAATCTCTCCGTTACCAGGGAGCTTACGATCGTATTGCTGAAGCACGCCGTGAAGACGATCCCAAGCTAAGCCAGGGCATCTATAAATCCGCTTTGAAGCGTGCGGATTGGGCGGCCGTTGAAGAGATCTGCGTTGAGGCCCTGACAACTCGCACGAAGGATTTGCAAATCGCCGCCTGGTTACTCGAAGCATGGTTGCACCGCTATGGCTTTGCCGGTGTTGCCAGCGGATTGAGATTGATGGCGGCGCTGTCTGAGGAGTTCTGGGATGACGCGTACCCAAGCCTGGAACTCGGCGACCTCGACGGCCGTCTCGCGCCATTCGAATGGCTGGAACAGAAAGTCTCTCTCAAGCTCAAACAAGTCCCGCTGACGGCGCCGGACGAAACACGCGGCGAAGGTTATTCATACGTCGATTGGGAAAGTGCCTGCCATTTCGAGAACCTCGCCATGAGAGACCCGCGAGCACTGCAAGAGGCGCTCGCCAAGATCAATCCCAGCGTCGCGACTTTCCGCGCCGCCGTGGCGGAGACGGACCGCACGTTCTATGTCGATCTGCTTGAGGACGTCAACACGGCGATCGAAGCCTGCGTCACGTTGGAACAGGTGTTGGACCAGAAGTGCGGCAAGGAAGCACCGGGCCTCGGACAGTTCAAATACGCTCTTGATGCGATTTGCCAGCTCATCTCTCAGGACTTGCACGCCCGCGAGGTAGAGCCGGAAACAGACGAGGAACTATTGACCGCAGCAGACGACGAGACTGATATCGAACTCTGGTCCAGTGGACCGATTCGCAATCGCACCGATGCCTACCGGCGACTGGCGGAAGTTGCCGATTACCTGCTGCGCACCGAACCCCATAGCCCAACGCCCTACCTGGTGAAACGAGCCGTCGAATGGGGAAACATGAGCTTGCCTGAACTGCTGCAACAAATAGTTCGCAATGAAGGTGAATTGGATGAAATCGACAGGTTGCTGCGGCTAACCGGAAAGAGGTGGCCCACATGAGTTAAGCAGCAACTGCGCGCAATCATTTTTACGCAACAGTTACTAAAACCTTAACCCCCAAACCAAAGGAGAGAGTCGATGCCAGAAAGCACACAACACAAACTGGATCGCATACGTCCTCCGCGGGTGCAGATCACCTACGACGTGGAGACCAGAGGTTCATTCGTCAAAATGGAACTCCCCTTCGTCGCCGGGATCCTGGCCGACCTTTCGGGAAACGTTGACGATCCTAATCGCGTCCCTCTTCGCGATCGCAAATACGTGGAGATCGATCGCGACAACTTTAACGACATCATGAAATCTATTGGGCCAAAAGTCGCCGTCAACGGTGGCTCGAAAGTTTTACAGTTCGAGAGCCTCGACGACTTCAGTCCTATTAACGTCCTCGGTCAACTCGAGCTGCAGGCCCGCTTTGAAAAGCGCACCCGGCTGTCGGACGTCGTTGCCAAGCTCGACGGCAACGTCAAGCTGCAACAGAAGTTCCTCGAAGTGCTCAGGGACGAGACCAAGCGCAAGGAAATGAAAGCGAAAGTCGATGAGCTTAAGGCGTTACTGGCTGAAAAGCCCGCCGAGCAGTCGAAGGTTGAAGAAACGCCAGAGACTCCGAAGGAACCTGAAGGAGGAAAATCGAAATGAGTACCACTCAACCGATAACTGAATTGCAGAGTAAACTGCAAACCCTTCACGAAACTTTGGAAACAAAGCTGGTCCGAGATCCTTCACAGGCAAGGCAAGCGATCGATGCGGTCTCGGAGCTCATCGAGTCAGTCGAGGCAAACGAGATCGTGCTCGGTGAAGATACCGATCTGATCGGCGTAATCAACGAGCGCATCGCCGTCCTCGATCAGGAAGTGGACGAAGAGCTCAACGCGGTGATGCACCACGATGCCTTCCGCACGTTGGAAGCTTCGTGGCGCGGTCTTCACTATCTCGTCAGCCGTGCGGAAACCGGAACCATGCTGAAGCTTCGTCTGTTGAACGCAACCAAAGACGAGATTCAAAAGGATCTGGAACGGGCGGTCGAGTTTGATCAGAGCGTCCAGTTCAAGAAGATCTACGAGGAAGAGTACGGCACCTTCGGCGGCAGTCCTTACAGTGTGCTGATCGGCGATTACGAGTTTGGCCGCAGCCCGCAGGACATCAAATGGCTCGAGAAGATGTCGAACGTAGCCGCGGCCGCACATGCTCCGTTCATCGCCGCTGCAAGTCCGCAGATGTTCGACATGGATTCGTTCGACGAGCTTGGCAACCCTCGTGATCTCGCCAAGATCTTCGAAAGCACCGAGCTCGTCCCCTGGCGTTCCTTCCGCGACAGCGAAGACTCACGTTATGTCGCCCTCTGTATGCCTCATTTCCTGTTGCGCTCGCCATACGGCAGGGACATGCGGCCGGATGAAAAAGGCGAGGACCAAAAACAGCGCATCACCGGACGTATCCCGTCCGATGAAGTCGACTTCCAGGAAGAGGTCAACGGGCAACCCAAAGACTACTGCTGGGGTAATGCCGCCTACGCTTTGGCCGAACGGATCACCAACGCGTTTGCGCTGTACAAGTGGACCGCAGCAATTCGCGGTGTTGAAGGCGGAGGGCTGGTCGAAAGTCTACCTGCCGTCAACTTCAAAACCGATGAGGGCGACGTCGTCTTGAAGTGCCCGACTGAAGTCGCAATCACGGATCGACGCGAAAAGGAGCTGAACGATCTCGGCTTCATCACGCTGGTCCATCGCAAGAACACCGATCATGCGGCGTTCTTCGGCGGCCAGACAACACAAAAGCCCAAGGTCTATCAGGATCCGCAAGCGACTGCCAATGCGCGGTTGTCGAGCCAACTGCCGTACGTCATGGCTGCTTCACGGTTTGCGCATTACATCAAGGCCATGATGCGCGACAAGGTCGGCAGCTTCATGACCAAGGAGAATGTCTCTGACTATCTCAACAAGTGGATCGCAGATTACGTCCTGCTCGACGACCGGGCTTCGCAAAGCTCGAAGGCCTCGTATCCACTGCGCGAAGCTCGCGTGGACGTGGAAGACGTCGTCGGCAAGCCCGGCGTTTACAAGGCGGTCGTCTATCTGCGGCCCCACTTCCAACTTGATGAGTTGACGGCTTCGATTCGCCTCGTTGCCGAACTGCCGCCGCCCGCGGCTGCGTGACAACTTCTATCTGACTTAACGGAGGACATATGGACGTATTGTTGATGAAAACGGAACCGGCGATCCCCGGAACCAGCACGATGGATAAGTTTGCTCAACAAATCGAACTGTTGTCGTTTAGTCACGGTGTGGCGATGCAGATCACCGGCGACGTAAGCAACACGGAAAGAACGTCGGGCAAACCGAATCACCAGGACTTCACCATCACGAAGTATCTCGATCAGTCGTCGCCGAAGATCAACGAAGCATGTTGCAAAGGTGACAACTTCACGAGTGTTGAAGTCATTGTAGGCCGCAACGATAAAGGCGCAGTGATACCGCTGATCAAGTACACGCTGAAGAACGTGGTGTTTTCTTCGGTGTCGATCGGTGGTGGTGGCGGCGACAAGCCCGTCGAGACTGTGACCATGAACTACAACCACATCACCTGGGACTTCCACACGCAGAAGGCCGAAGGTGCGGAACAGGGCCACGTCGACACCAAGTGGGACCTGTCCAAGAACACCAACGCGTAATGGTTAGGTTAGTACGGCCGACGGCGTTATGCGTCCGAGGCGTTATGCGTCCGACGGCGTTATGCGTCCGTACAGACGGATTTTGAATTACGCCGAAGGCGTTGGCTAATTTCAGCCCAGGGTTCGAGCGTAGCGAGAACCCTGGGTCGGAAGAGAAAGAACGGTTCATAAAATGAGAATAAATCGCGTTCCCCATGGTTGTCGCTACGCTCCAACCATGGGCTGAAAGTAGCGAACGCCTTCGGCGTATTCTTCGACGCGTTTTC
>Ga0187894_10003735_pt1 | contig 16782 bp, 15 predicted proteins | sample GBC1701081metaG_FD_136650 | JGI IMG/M metagenome (GOLD analysis project Ga0187894, IMG submission 136650) | White microbial mat communities from a lava cave in the Kipuka Kanohina Cave System on the Island of Hawaii, USA - GBC170108-1 metaG ... | reverse complement strand
GGCGGCGGCGAAACTTAGGGTTTTTGGCGAACCTCAAGTTTCTGATCTTCTGGTTGCTGGCTGTCGTCGTAGTCCTTAGCGGTCTGCTTGTCAATCTACGACCAACCGGAAGGTTGAACTCTACCACCGGCTCCTGAAACTTGCCGTTGGTTCCTCTGTGCCGCCTAACCTGAGTTACCAGATACGTTCATTTGCCGAATTTATTCGGTTCCTGATTCTTGCTATGAATTGGTATCCGGCGGAATGATTAACTGCTGTCCTACCTGGATTTTGTTCGGATCATTCAACTGGTCGCGGTTGGCGTAAAAGATTCGCATATAATCGTTTGCATCGCCGTAGAAACGCTTGCTTATTTTTGACAGCGTGTCGCCGGATTGTACCGTGTAACTGGCTTGTGCAGGCGTTTGCACGGAATTGGGTTGTTGTGTTGTAGCTGCCGCGCTTTGTGTTCTCTGTTCGGCAACCTGAAGGTCGAGAGTGATGTCATCCATACTTGGATTGACAAGTTTGACCTGATCCCAAAGTTGATTGGCAACGTCTTGTGATGGCGCTGTCGCACGAATCAACAATTTGTTGTCTTCGACGTGAAGATTCTGAAATTGAACCTGTTGTTGATCGGCAAAGTTCAGTACCGAGACATACTTTTGATGCAATTCCTCATAGCGTTTCTGCGCTTTCTCATCGTCAGACGCTCCTCGACCGAACATTTTATCGAATAAACCCATTTTGTTCCCTCCTTAGAAATTTTGATTCTCTTGCTATACAGCAAACGAAGTGCCACCGAACATCACTGTTGCTTGATTTAGGTTGGTGTGACCCGCTAGCCAAACTGAGGCAAAGAGGACGGCATTCATAGGCAAGGTAATCTTTCCAGGCAAAACACCCGTAATAGCTTGAGGTGATTGACAGCCAAAGGGTAGAATGGTCGAGTCACATGGGCAGATAAATAGAAGATTTTGATTGAGTAATCCAGCAGGCAGTTGCGGAAAATCAAATCTAAGAGAGCCTTATATTCTTATATTTATTACCGCTATATTCTTATCATCGCTTCTCATTGTCCTCTGAGAATCGAGCAAATGGAGAGAACATTTCAATGAAGACCCTTTTCTTGGTAGTATGCCTTGCCTTATTCACTGTGGCTTGCAGTGGGACGGGAAACTCGAATAAGTCAGCTGAAAATAGAGTGTCCACAAATACTTCGCCGCCGCCCCCTGCGGCTGAAAAAACAAACTCTACCAGCACGACAAGCGAACTCGCTACTCTGAAAGATTCTGTTGGCAAAACCGCAACCGAAATAAATTTATGGCAGCACAAAGTCGTCGGACCGCGGCTGGAAAAACTTCTCGGTTCTGATTACGCGGCAATGAAGAAGAACTGGAATACAGAATCACTCCTACGGGTAGAGGGAAATGTGTTGACGGTGAGCGGTTGCCAACAACACAATTGCGGTGCAAATCAATATATCATTTTCGCTGATACTGCCAACGACAACATCAATGTCGTGCATTTATTCAATGGCAAGATGAAACGGTACAATGAAAAAGACGAAATCCTTTTACCAAAGGCTATGGCTGATGATTTTGCTGCCCTGAAAAAGGATGCCGGTGTGAAGTAGAAGTAGCGGCAATTTCGGCATTGAATGATACGCAAATCTTTGCCTATATGGGGCAGTGACAGTAAATTGTACGCTTCAGGATGTAAGATTTACACGCCATGCTTGAACAGATGTCGGGCTTTGTTGCAGAGGAAAAGCCCAACATCTGCTGAAAGACTTACTTGATACCGATTACCATTGAATCGGGTCCGATGAGATGTTCGACGCGGGTTTCGCGGAAACCTGCCTCTTTCATCCACTGCTGACAATCGGCTCCGGTATAATCAAAGCCGCCCGGTGTTTCAATCAACATATTGAGGCTCATCAACAGCCCAAGCGCATTCTCCCGCCGGTCATCGTCAATCAATGCTTCATAGACCAGCAATGCCCCGCCATCCGGCAGCGCGTCATAGGCTTTCTGCAAAAGCATCCGCTTCTCTTCGAGATTCCAGTCGTGCAGAATATGACCCATCACCAGAACCTCGGCAGTCGGCAATTCATCGGTGAAGAAACTGCCTTCGTAAAACCGCAATCTGTCAGTCAACCCATTTGCTTGAATGTGCTTGTCAAAAATTGGTTTCACGGCTGGCAAGTCGAAGCCGCCGCCCGTCAGATGCGGATTCGCTAGCGCCACTTGCACCGGCAAGCCGCCCTGTGCCGTGCCAATATCAATGAAGGTCTTATAATCTCGCCACGGGAACTTTTGTGCGATAGCCATTGCTGCGCCGAGACTAATGCCGGTCATCGCTTTGACAAAATTTTCCAGTCCTTCCGGGTTGGCATAGAGCGCATCGAAAGGATTGCCGCCAATCTTCGCTTCATTCTGCGGCAGTCCGGTTTGCAGGGCTTCGGTAAGCGATCCCCAATAGGTATACAATCGTGCATTTGCCATTTCCAGAATGCCGCCCATATAAGAAGGCTTGTGGCGATCCAGAAAGAAATCGGTGTCCGCCGTGTTGCTGTAGTTGCCAGCGCCATCGCGTTCCAACATTCGCAAGGCAACCAGCGCATCAAGAAAATCACGCTGACTGCGCGGGTGCAGGCGCAAGCGTTCGCCGATGCTTTGAGCATCGAAAGAACCTTTCGCCAATTCGGTAAATAAACCGAGTTCAATGGCGCTTAACAAAACTTTTGAACCCCAGAAACCAAGACCAAGCTGCATAATCTGGTCAGGTGCAGGAACCTTATTCATCTAAAAATTCTCCTTATTCATTATCTTTTCAGGCATTCGTATCTGTATCAAGGTAAGCAGAAACCAGGCCATTATACGCTGAAAGCGGCAAGAGGTTCGCTCTTTTAGCAGTGTCCTAATCGTGTGTTGATGTCAACCCTGCCTTTCTAACTTCTATTTCCGTCGGTGCTAAAATCTCTGTGTGCCAAAACAAATAAACACTCCAAATGAAAACCAGATCGCTTTTAATACCTTACAGAAATTACTGCAACCTGACGAAGAAATGGACAAAGGTAAAGCAAAGAAGAGTGAGCCGATTTTAACAAGCCAACAGAGTAAGAAATCAACGCAGAAGAAAACTTACTCAGATAATAGCCCTTCCAATTCATCCAGCATTTCTAAATGTAGTTCTGTCGGAAGTGGGGCTTGAGAAAAATACTTATTTTGGTTAAAAGGCTCATTAAGTTTTCGTTCCAGACGAAAATACGATGGAGTAAGTTGTGAAACAGGATCAGCCGCAAAAAAGATGCCTCCAACCTTATATTGGACTGGTACTGTATATCCTGTAGCAACGAACGTTGATATTTTATTAGTAAACTCTGCAAATTTATCCAGCTTAGTCAAGGAGCCTTCGGGTATAATAGTGAGTTCGCTAACATAGCCCTTTCTTTTCACCATGTCTCGTTGATAAGTGAGAGCAAATTCTTCCGATGCCCATTGAAAAAAATCTTGCAGAAACTCATCTGTGTCAGATGTTGATGAGCGAGTTTCTGCAACAATGCCATCTGCGAAAATAGTTAATTTAACCCCTATATCTATGCCTTGAGGATTTCTAAAAATACCTTCATCTAAAACCTCTCCTTCGCTCGGGTCTTTTTGCTTATTTGGCTCTAAGCTTGGAAACTTGATGAACTTGTACTTTTCAATTGCAGCGGGTAGGAGGCTGTACTGTAGATTCATTCCACGAGGATTAAATTCATTGGTGCTAATTAACCATACGGCTCTTGCACTTTCAACCGATACAAGTTTCATATTACTTTCCTCATTAACTCAAGTCTTTTAGGAATGTCCTTATCACCACTAGCTGCTGTCTGCTCCCGGATTTTTGTCATAGATCTCAAATTGTTCGGCAAATAGGATGCGCTTGAGCCTACTTGTTCAGCCATCGGTTGACCGCCAATTTTGGCTTTTAAGCCATCGGAAATTTGCAATATAGAGTTCTCAGCTTGAGGGGAGGGAGGTACTACGTTTTCGGTTAAAGACCAGGCATCTAGCTCTTTCTCCTCAGATTCAAAATCTTTGACAAATAACGCTTCGGGGGCTAAATCCTCAAACTCTGTCAGCAGTCTAGTAAAAGGCGCGAATTTTATCAGCAAGCCTACATCTAGCCCGTGAGCAATATCTAACAGAGTATTTATGCTTAAATTTCCATAGTTTGGATTCTCAGCCCGTGAAATAGCACTTTGCTTGGTATTTGCTAGTTTAGCGAGTTCCTTTTGCGACTTCCTTTTTTGCTTGCGGAGGGTGTTGATTTGTATAGGCACAAGCGTTTTCACACGCTCATTTACAAAAGCATCCCTATATGCCTTGTCTTGCAGTTTTCTCAGAAGTCTCGCTTTAGAAGAAACACTCACGGGAACGCTCCTTGTCGCTTAAGATTTCCTTTCTTCTTATTACAGCTATTTCAGGGGCATTCTTAGGAATAAACTCATCGCCCTGTTCTCTAGCTGGCATCAGAATTGTAAATTCTCCTCGTTCACGACCAAAACAAATTAGAGGTCTATGCAATCTATTTCTTACCTTGAATCGAATTTCTAGTATACCTTCATAGCCCTTCAATGCTTTGACAATTTTAGAATGCCACTGATGGTGAGGCGTGTCTGTCATATATTCGAGTATCTGGTCAAATTTCGCCTGTTCATCAATTGCTAACTCATTTTGATACCACTCATCTATTACATCCTTACCGTTTTCTGCCAAATAGCATTTGACTACCCACGAAGCCATAATATCACAAATTTGCTATAAAACAAGTTAGGAATGCTTGCTTTATTATCACAAATTTGCGATAATAAAGCAAGTGCTGTTAAGTGCAAAAGAACCAACAGTTAGAAGTTGACAAACTAAAATCTGCTGGCTCTCTGTGCTTGGGGAGTTGGCAGAGTGGTTTAATGCGTCGGACTGTAAATCCGCTGACGGTGGTTCCAGCACCGTCCATCCGTTCAAATCGGATACTCCCCATAATGTAGAAATCCTCATTTGAAGCGGTAACTTCTTCTGAGACGCTTTCCTGAACAGCAAAACTGAACGAGTTAGCTATTAAATTATAAAGCTTTGCAGTATGAACTTCAACAGGAGATTCATAAATCGCCCAATCTGCAATATTCGTGCTTGGAAATTCGGTAAGGATTGAAAAGGCAATCAACGCTTCATCCGCTTTGCCTGCAAAAAGACTTTCATAGAGCCGCAAGACAAGTCACTCTTTCTGGCATCATTCACCTTCTGTCTAAATTTAATACACTTTTTATGCTGGTACGCGAATCATCAAATCCTGTGAGCAATGCCGTTCTTTTATCTGTCTGCTTATACATCTTAATCTCAGGGGAAGTGAGTAATCGCTAAAATGAAAAGGGTTAAGCCGTTCTCTACAGTCGCAGGGACCGTAGCATTCAAACCGTCTAAGATAATTCATCGGCTCGCTTGTCATCGGGCGCGATATTTGCAATGAAACGATAGTTGTAATTCGGTTTCAAAAGGAAGGTTATGGCGAAAGCAAAACGTCCGCTTCTGCGACTCTTCGTATTCAGTTTGGCGCTGTTAGCCATTCCGGTTATCGCTGCGCTGTTTGTGCCGCTCGACTCCATCAAGCCGGACGTGGAAAGCCGTCTATCTGAACTTCTTGGGCGGCAGGTCAGCGTCGGCTCGATGCGCCTGAGCTTTTTTGGCGGACCCTATCTCTACATCAATCAGCTACAGGCAAGCGAAGACCCGGCATTCGGCGATGGCGTCTTTCTGCAAACCGAGCAAGTGCGGGCGAATTTTTCGGTTCTCTCTTACGTCTTGCGGAAACGGGTTGAACTTGATGGCTTGCGAATGCAAGCGCCGCAGATAACCTTCGTTAAAAATCAACAAGGCGTGTGGAGTTGGACGACGATTGGCAAACCGAAAACGACGGAGAATGCCGCCAACTTGTTGGCGCGTACTTCATCAGCAATGATTTTCGCCTTGTTACTTGGTATCGGCGACAGCCCGCGTCAACAAATTGCCATTGAGCAAGCAACGGTACGCTTACAGGACAGTAATGGTATGATACAGCGCGTAACCCTGTACCGAAATGTCAATCTGCAAGCCAAGGTTGACAGACCGGCGGACAACAACAGTCACGCCACCGGTCGCCTGATCATTCATTCTGACGAAACCGACGGCGCTCAATTATTACATTTAGAGATGCCGTTCGATTTGACGATTGACCGCAGCGCCGCGCTCGCCGTGCAGGGGAACTTAGGACCCGGCGCGGTCGAATCGAAGAATTTTGCCGCCGATAATTTCAAATCAGCGATTACTATGCAGGATGGTTCGGCGCTGCTGAAAGAGATGGCGATGAATCTCTATGACGGCAATTTGCAAGGCAATCTGCAACTCAATCTGGCGACGCAACAATTCAGCGCCGAAGGGGAAGCGCAGAACCTCAACTTGAATGAGGCATTAGCTAGCAAGCTACAACTAGCCGGACAGATAACCGGACACATCAATTCGCGCTTCAAACTCGGCGGCGTGCTGCGGACATTGCAGGAGACCGTGCCGACGGTGACGGGCGACGGGCATATTTCATCAACAGGTCTATTTATCGCCAGCGTCAATGTCAGCCAACAGGTGGCGCAGGCGCTCAAACTCAATCAGATTGGCGACATGAATCAAGGGACGCAAACCGGGGCGATGGAAGCCGATTTCCGCATTGAACAGGGCATTGTCCGCACCAGCAAATTACAGATTCAGCAACTCGACGGCTTAGGTGACGCGACTTCTGACGATGGCTGGCTCAAGGTTGATGCGACTCCTACATTCGGCTATCTGGCGAACATTTATCTGTCGAGCGAGGCAACGGCGAAAGTCAAAACCAGCAGCCCGCTGGTCGGCGCAGCAGTCGCTGTTCTGGAAGTAAATAACCGCCTTGCCGTGCCAATCACGCTTGCCGGAGAAGTTCGCAACCCACAGGTTACCGTGGATGTGCAGAAATTAATTCTAGGTTTTTGATAGAAAAGCAAAAGGTGAATTACCGGCGCGAGGCAATTGCTTGCCGCCGGATGATTCAGAATCTAGTGAATTGAGTAAAGGAGAACCCATGATTTACAGATACATAAAAAACGAGTATTTCGGCGGCATAAACGCAACTGTCTGCCAACGAAGTTTCGGCAAAAGGCTGCTCGCTCTGGCGGTTGCGTTTGTCAGTCTCGCTTTGTCAGGCTGCTCGACGCCGCCGGCAAATTCCAACGCCGTCAGCAACAGCAATATAAGCAACAGCAACACGAGCAGTAGTACGACGGTGACGAATGCCAACTCGAATACCTCTGCCGTCGGCAGCGCCACCTTCGCCACCAAAGAACCGGAGCAATACAGCCTGACCATGACGCTCGCCGGACAAGGCACAGCGAACAATAAACAGGGGACACTGCAACCGCAAGCCATTGAGTTTGCCAGATTGGGAGCCGACCGGCGCTGGGCAATCACTCTGCCGGTGGTCGGACAAGCCATCTATCTGGAAAAGCCCGATATGCGTTATCTGATTCTGCCGTCGCGCAACCAGTATGTTGAACTGTCGCCGGATGCCATCGGTTTCAAACTCGGCAATGTCATGACGCCAAGCGCCATGGTGGAACAACTGAAACCGCGCACCCAGTACGAAACGCTTGGCACGGAAACCATCAACGGGCGCACGGCAACCAAGTATCGCTTCACCGGCTCAAAAGATACCGGCACAAAGGCAGGGACGGTGCAATCCGATGCTTTCGTCTATGTTGACGAGGCGACTGGCTTGCCGTTACGCGCTGATGTGAGCCTTGCGGCATCGAGCGGCGGCACGGCAAACGGCGTTCTGGAAACGAAAGATATAAACCTCAATCCCGACGCGAAATTATTTGCTGTACCGACAGGGTACAAAAAGATGACTGCCGAAGAATTGAAACAACAGATTCAGGGCTTTATCCAATTTATTCGCGTCTTTGCGCCGATGATGAGGCAGCAAGCCGCCAGCCCTGCGCCGCCAGCTTCTGCGCCGCAACCGGCTGCGCCGGCGCCAAACCCGAACCGACCATAACAGAAAAGACTGGGAACGCGGACATCCTTGTCCGCTGTGTCCAAAATGCGGACAAGGATGTCCGCGCTCCCAGTCACAAATCCAACTTGTAGAGGCTGATTTGATTCAGGTAGACTGAAATCTACCAGACCCCCTGATTTGTGGAACGATGGTTTTGCAAACAGGGGTTTGCTTCTTTCCAGATTGATTTCGGGAATGATGCAAATCTCGACGACGGCGGCGCGGCGCAATCGCCCTATCTATTGTGACCGCAGCAAGCAGGAGCCGATTTCATCACAAGGAATCGAATTTGGTATGACGATACAACTTGCCGATGAGCCGATTGATCTTTCCCATAAAGAGATTCACCTCCGCATTGCGGAACGTGACGGGCAACATTTTCTGTTAATTAAAGATGAACAGGCAGCCGACCATAGTGCAGAGGTTGAAGTGGCAATCACCGATGCTGTGCTGTCTGAATTGAAACGTGCTGTTGAAGCGATGGAACACAAAAGCGGCAACGAAGAACGTCCCGTAGATGAAGCTGTTGAGGTTCAACCGCCAAGCCGGTTTGCTCATGCTTCGGAAGAGGAATTTGCCCGCATCCTCGATTTTTATCACATCAACTGGCAGTATGAGCCGCGAAGCTTTGTGCTGGAACGCGACGACGCGGGTAACCCGTTGAAGAGTTTTACCCCCGATTTCTACCTGCCGGAACACGACCTCTACATCGAAATTACGACGCTTAAACAATCGCTGGTGACGAAGAAGAATCGCAAAGTGCGCCTGCTGCGCGAACACTACCCGGATGTGAATATCAAATTGCTCTATTCATCCGATTATAACAAACTGTTGGAGAAATTTGCCGCCAGCAAACGCCAGCCCGAAGAATAACAAATTGTTTTTGATTCAGGGAAGAGAAGCAGCCTGACTGAAATTATCGCCTGAAGGAAATCGGCGTAAGGGGAAAGTTGTCTGCAAAAACAACGATCCCGAGTGACCTCCATTGTCTTCTCCAACCTTGCAGTGCAGTATTCAGATTTCTTGCGAAATCTTACCCGTTGCGATTCCGAAGAATCCCAACGGCTTCCGCTTTCACGAGCTTCGATTTCCCTCCGCCCTTGCGGGCTTCGATCATCCTCGACTCATTTGAGCTTTGGTATGTTTCCGTTTCGTCCGTCTTCCACTTCCCGCCGCTCTTGCGAGCTTTGTTCCGCTTCTGACTTCTGAAACTTCCGTTCCCTCTGCTCTTTCAAGCTTCAGTCTTCGCACTGAAGTTTCGCATTCTCTCCTTTGCTTCTTGCGAAGCGCCGGTCTTCCTGCGAATTGAAGATTTCAATTTCAACCTCTCGGGATCGAGTCCTCAGTTGTTTCCAACCAAGTGCAGAGAATAATAGCACAAATAAATCTGATGTCAACAACAAAGTTGCGTTTCGTCAAAAAAAAGTTTAATAGATAGTTGATGACGAAAGAAATGGTCTTAGGTAAGACGCTCATCACCCAAGATGAACTGCAAAAGCGCGTCCTCGAACTTGGCGCCCAAATCAGCGATGACTATGCCGGCAAAGATTTGACTTTAATTGCCATCTTGAAAGGCTCGTTTATTTTTGCCGCCGATTTGCTCCGCAGCGTTACGGCGACAATTGATTTCATGTCTATCTCCAGTTACGCCACGCAACCTGAGTCCGGCGTCGTGCGAATCACCAAAGACCTTGAAGAGAGCATCACCAATCGCCACGTCCTTTTAGTCGAAGACATCATTGATACCGGCTTGACGGCGAATTACCTGTTGCGTGTCCTCAGGCAACGCCAACCCGCCAGCATCGAAATCTGTGCGCTGCTCAATAAATCGGCCCGCCGGCTTATTGATTTGCCCATCGCCTATAGCGGCTTTGACATCGCCGATATCTTTGTCGTCGGCTACGGCATGGACTATCAGCAACGCTACCGCAATTTGCCTTACCTTGCCGAGTTGATTCACAAGACCTGATGACATTATCTAATGTGTGACGGATTTTTTGTCGCGTAGCGACGCTTTGAATTTAGCCGGGTGTTTTAACGCCCGGAACTCATAATGTCGCTAGGCGACCGAGCGAAGAGATATAGTCTAATGAAAAGTGTCACATATTAGGTAACTTCTATCCATAATCGCTTGTCTGTCGCCGGTTTTCGTTGCATCATCTTTTCGCAACAACAGCCGATTCTTTAACGGGTCGTCGGCTAGTCATCAAAACATCAAGCGGAGAAAAAACTTCATGCACCTTAGCGCACTCGATTGGGTGATTGCGATAGTCGCTGTAGCGGTTTGCTTTGTTCCGGCGCTCTTTTTCAGCCGCCGCTCGTCGAAGAACACAACGGAGTTTTTCGCCTCCGGGCGTTCCGTTCCCTGGTGGTTGGCGGGGCTTTCGATGGTGGCGACGACCTTTTCCAGCGACACGCCCAACTTAGTCACCGATATTGTGCGACGCAATGGCGTTGCCGGTAACTGGGTGTGGTGGGCGTTCGTTTTGACCGGCGTGGCAACCGTCTTTTTCTACGCCCGTTTGTGGCGGCGTTCGGGCGTACTGACCGATCTGGAATTTTATGAAATCCGCTATTCCGGCAAAGCGGCAACCGCCGTGCGCGGCTTTCGCGCCGTCTATCTCGGCTTACTCTTCAACTGTTTGATTATGGCGACGGTCAATCTCGCCGCCTGTAAAATCGCCGGGGTGCTGTTCGGTATGGAACGCTGGCAAACGCTGCTCTTTGTCGGGTTGCTCAATGTCGTCTTCGCCGCGCATTCCGGTCTCTGGGGCGTGCTGGTCATTGATATGATTCAGTTCTTTATCAAGATGACAGCCGTTATTGCGGCGGCATATTTCGCTGTGCGCTTGCCACAAGTCGGCGGCTTGACTGGGCTGGTTGATAAGCTGTCAACGGCGACGGGCCCCGGCGGCATCAATTACCTCAACTTTCTTCCCGATTTTTCCAATCATTGGGACATCGCGCTGGCGGTCTTTATTATGCCGCTTGCTGTGCAATGGTGGGCGGTGTGGTATCCCGGCGCGGAACCGGGCGGCGGCAGCTATATCGCTCAACGGATGCTGGCTTCCAAATCGGAAAAAGATGCGCTCGGCGCGGTGCTGTTTTTTAATGTCGCGCATTACGTTCTTAGACCCTTTCCATGGATTCTGGTGGCGCTCGCCTCAATTATCGTCTATCCGCAACTTTCCGACATTCAAGCCGCTTTCCCGCACCTTGACCCAAACCTCATCGGTCATGACATCGCGTATCCGGCGATGCTCAAATTTCTGCCCGTTGGTTTTGTCGGCTTGATGGTTGGCGGGCTGGTCGCCGCCAATTCTTCGACCATTCTGACACACTTGAACTGGGGCGCGTCTTATCTTGTCCACGATTTTTACCGCCGCTTCATCAAACAGGATGCCAGCGAAAAGCATTATGTTTTTATCGGACGACTGGCAACTGTTGCGCTGTTTTTCGTTTCCTCAGCAATGGTCTTTGTGCTGGACACGGCGAAAGATGCTTTCGATATTATTTTGCAAGTCGGCGCGGGAACCGGCTTGCTCTACCTGTTGCGCTGGTTCTGGTGGCGCATCAATGCGTGGTGCGAAGTGGTGGCGATGATTAGCTCGTTTGCCGTCTCCGTCGGTTTTATCCTTCTCGAAAAACAGGGCATTCTGACGCTAAATTCATCTCCCAAGCTGATTCTGACCGTCGTGATTACGACGATTTGCTGGCTTGCGGCGGCTTATCTTGCGCCGCCCACCGACCGGCAGACTTTAATTGCGTTTTACAACAAAGTGCATCCGTCGGGACCGGGTTGGGAAGCCATCCGGCGCGAAGCGGGCGTCGCCGGTGCGCCGGACAGCCAACGCCGCGATAGTATTCCGTTGGCGATGATTGGCTGGATTTCCGGTTGCGCCGCCATCTGGTCGGCATTGTTCGTCGTCGGCAATTTTCTCTACGGGCGCTGGGGCTATACGCTGGCATTGCTCGTCGTTTTTATTCTTAGCAGCTTGTGTTTGGTAAAGGTGAGTACCGCGCTTTGGACGAATGCTGACGAACCCGTAGCGGATAAGGCGGAGATTATCGGTGACTAAAGAGAGCCAAGCGGAAGACGCGGACAAATTTATCGCTATGGTTTCGGCGCGTGCCGATGTGAAGCTGCCGCTTTCGGATTTCGCGCCGCGCTCGATGCTGGCAACGCCGTCGCACGCGGTCACACGGGCGAAGTTTGCCGCCATTGATTATCACAATCACCTCGACGCGCAGGAACCGCGAGACATTTTGCGAATCATGGACGAATGCCACGTCGAAAAAATTGTCAATATCACCATGCGCGTCGGTGAGGCGGCATTAGAAGTTCATCGCAAATTTCAGGCGGCGGCAGCCGGACGCTTCGCCACTATCGCGTGGTTTGATTGGCGCGATTTGGATTCGCCCGGTTTCTGGGAGCGTTCCGGCGAACGGTTGGAACAACTCGTTGAAGCCGGTTTTTGCGGCATAAAAATCTGGAAAGATTTGGGGCTGACCTTACGCGAAGCAAACGGCGACCTCTTGCGTGTGGATGATGAACGCCTCGCGCCGTTATTTGAAAAAGCGGGCGAACTCAAAATTCCGGTAATGTTTCACATCGCCGACCCGGACGCTTTTTTCCTTCCCGTTGACCGTTTCAATGAACGCTACGAAGAACTGGCGGCGCACCCGGAATGGAGTTTTTATGGCTCGCCGTTTTCCAAAGACGAACTCTTGCAACAACGCGACGCTATATTCCGGCGACATCCCAAAACTACATTCGTGTGCGCTCACGTCGCGGAGAAAGCCGAAAATCTGGCTTATGTCAGCCGCTTGCTCGACGACAACCCGAACGTCTATGTTGACCTCGGCGCTCGCCTTGCGGAACTCGGTCGCCAGCCTTACACAGCGCGGCAATTTTTCATCAACTATGCTGATCGCATCCTTTTTGGTACAGATTTAGTCCCCGAAGCGGCAATGTATCGCTTACATTTTCGGTTTTTGGAAACGGCGGATGAGTATTTCGATTACCCATCACACGCCTCGCGGCAAGGTCGCTGGCAGATTTATGGCGTCTTTTTGCCCGACGAGGTGTTGCAAAAAGTCTATCGGGAAAACGCCCTGAAACTATTGCGTCAAGTGTAGAGTTACGCCTACTGCCGTGAAAGTTCTATGAATTGCCGCCTGCTTTCGCTGGTGGAGAAGGGATAAGCAAAGAAATCGGCTTTAGCCAAAAGCTTCGGCTAAAGCCAGTTTTTGGGAAGCCCTTTTATCCACTAGCTAAAGCGAGTGGCAATTTACTAAAGCGAGTGGCAAGTAATTGAAGCCATCTGATCTAAATTTACAAAGCACTACGCTCCCAATCTTCATCGCCCTGTCAGGGTGCGGGATGCGGTTGAAGGCAGCACGATTCCGACTGTTGCCTTTTTCATTTACGGTGTAAAATGCTGCTGTTATGGGGTTAGCGCTTTGTCAGGATTGCTCAAAAGAGGTTTCCACAATTGCGCCGGCTTGCCCGCATTGCGGAAGACCAATGCAGGCAAATCTGCGAAAGGTGGTCACTGTCAAAAATACCTTTGTAAATTACGTGATGCTGGCTGCCGTTTTAGCCCATATCGGAATGGGGATTTACATTATTACGACTGACCTTCCTCTCTTCTTTCTAAAGATTCCCGGTTTTACTTTAGCCGGAAGCGTTCTTATTTTTCTTGTTTATCGTCTGGTAGCGCATAGATGAAGGTATCTTTCTTCGTAGCCAGCTATTCATTCTCACCTATTATGGAGCGTTGCTTTGCTGCCATTGATTCGGGTACATTACGCCTTTACTCTTCACCTTTCGCTGAAAAATTATGTATATAGGTCGCAATTACGCTCTGAAAGAATTTCTCATTTGGACACGGCGCGAGATTTTCTTTATGTTGGTCGTGGCAACTATCCCGACGGTCTTGTTTGCCATTCTGGGTTGGCCATGGATAGCCATCCCGTCGCTGCCCATTGCTTTGCTCGGCACGGCAGTCGCTTTTGTTGTCGGTTTCAAAAACAACGCTTCCTATGGCAGAGTGTGGGAAGCGCGGACGGCTTGGGGCGCGATTATTAACGCCAGCCGCGCCTGGGGCATTCTGGCGAAAGACTTTGTGACCAACTATAACGCCATCGTTCCTTTGCCCGACGAGCGATTAAGAGAGATTCATGAAACCTTGATCTATCGCCATCTGGCGTGGGTGACCGCTTTACGTTTTCAACTGCGCGAACACCGGGATTGGGAATCTACGGGTCAGGTGCATAATGCCGAATACCGGGAGAAATACTTTTTAGTTTCCGAATGGGTCATCGAGTTGGAGGATGAATTGCAGAAATACTTGAGTGCAGAAGAATTGGCCTACATCCGGCAAAAGAAGAACAAAGCCGCGCAAATCATCAATCTGCAATCGAAACACCTGCGCGAATTGCGCGAAGCCGGCTTGATTGACGATTTACGCCATATGCAAATGGCAGAGATGTTAGTCGAATTGTACCGCCAACAGGGCGTTTGCGAGCGCATCAAAAATTTCCCCTATCCGCGTCAATTCGCCACCCTCAACCTCTTCTTCGTCATGGTTTTCATCGTTATTTTGCCGTTTGGCTTGTTGCAGGAATTCAACAAACTCGGCGCTGCTTTCGTGTGGATGAACATTCCGTTCAGCGTCCTGCTTGGCTGGGTTTTTATGAGTTTGGAAAAAGCCGGTGAAGTTACCGAAAATCCGTTTGAAGGCGGCGCTAACGATGTGCCGATAACCTCGCTGGCGCGAACTATCGAAATAGATTTGCGCGATATGCTCGACGAAAAAGAGATTCCGCCGCCGGTTTCGCCGCAGCATAATATCCTGATGTAATGATTGATGAAATGGTGATTCACCGTACACAGCAACGGGGCAACCTGCAACCAACCGGCGCGGGTGTTAGAGTACAAACTTTAGTTTGGTAGTGCTTTGAAATACAGACCGATTGCAGCTACAGCGAACCTTGAAAGACGATTGGCAATTTGCGGTTTGTAAGGTTCGCAGGCGGCGGAAGATTTTTGCTGCGCCATCTACGACCAAACTAAAGTTTGTACTCTAACACCTGTCGCCAAACAGTTCTTTTTTTTATATTCGAGAGGCTAGAACCATGAGGGAAGAAAAATTGTCGCGCCGCGAACTGTTACGAAGCGCGGCGTTGGGAAGCATCGGTCTTGGGCTTATCGGCAAACCCGGCATTGCCGCCGAAAAAAGCGAAGAATTGCTGGAAACCCTCATCGCTGGAACGCCGCCGAAAGCCAAATCCGTGATTGGCGTACCCTTTGAAAAACACGATACCGTCAGACTCGCCATCATTGGCACGGGACTACGCGGGCGTAGCGTCTTGAATGAATTTGTCAATGTTCCGGGTGTCAAAGTTACGGTCTTGTGCGACATCGTGCAGGAAAAAGCTGACAAAGCCAGAGCCCTCATCGTCAAAGCCGGACAACCGCCCCCTGCCGTCATCGTCAAAGGCGAACGCGGTTTTGAAGAAGCCGTGCGGCGCGACGATATTGATTACGTCTACATCGCCACGCCCTGGGAATGGCACGTCCCGCAGGCGCTCGCGGCGATGAATGCCGGCAAACACACCGGCACGGAAGTTCCCGCCGGCTACACTCTCGAAGATATTTGGAAACTCGTGGATACCTCCGAGCGCACCCGTAAACATTGTATGATGCTCGAAAATTGTTGCTACGATTACGACGAGTTGATGGTCTTGAATATGGTTCGCGCCGGACTGTTCGGCACACTGGTTCACGGCGAAGGCGCATACAACCACGACTTGCGAGCCATTTTGTTTGAGACTAAAGACGAAGGTTTGTGGCGACGGGCGCATCACACGCAGCGCGACAGCAATCTCTACCCGACGCACGGACTCGGACCCGTGGCGAATTATATGGAGATCAATCGCGGCGATAAATTCGAGTACATGGTAGCAATGAGTTCCGGCTCGCCCGGACTCTACGAATACCGCGACGCGCATCTCACTAAAGACGACCCGCGCCAAAAGGAAGTCTATAAATGCGGCGATTACAACACGAATCTGATTAAGACCAATAAAGGGCGGACGATTCTGCTGCAACACAATGTCACCTCGCCGCGTCCTTATGACCGCATCAATCTGATTCAAGGCACAAAAGGCATCTTCCGCGATTATCCGTCACGCATCTACATCGAAACCGATAAACCGGATCACAAATGGAAAGAGCTTGCCGCCTTCAAAGAAAAATACGAACACCAGTTGTGGCGCACCGTCGGCGAACAGGCGCGAAAACTCGGCGGACATGGCGGCATGGATTATCTGATGTGTTACCGCTTGATTCAATGTATGCGCGAAGGTTTAGTACCGGATATGGACGTTTATGATGCCGCCGCGTGGAGCGTTCCCGGACCGTTGAGCGAAATATCCGCCGCCAAAGGTTCTATGCCAATCAAATTTCCTGACTTCACACGCGGCGGCTGGCAGCAACCCCGCACTTCAATTCCGTAACCATATTGCAGGCACGGTGTTGTCTGATCACAAGACGCTTGGAGTCTGACATGAAAGCTATAGCTTTTAAGAAAATGTTTTCTTGAGAAATAGGATTGTAAAGCCAAAGCCTTAGGCGGCAAAGCCGAACAACGCCAATATCTCTTTTGGCGCATTGGCAAATTTCACCAGCGCCGGTTC
>Ga0187894_10003734_pt1 | contig 16783 bp, 9 predicted proteins | sample GBC1701081metaG_FD_136650 | JGI IMG/M metagenome (GOLD analysis project Ga0187894, IMG submission 136650) | White microbial mat communities from a lava cave in the Kipuka Kanohina Cave System on the Island of Hawaii, USA - GBC170108-1 metaG ... | reverse complement strand
GACGATTTCGACAAACGCATCGTGGATTGGATGGCCGAAGAGTTTAAACGCGATCAGGGCATTGACCTGCGCGCCGACCGCCAGTCGTTGCAGCGTCTGACCGAAGCCGCCGAGAAGGCCAAGATCGAATTATCGGCCGTAAGCGAAACCACGATCAGCCTGCCTTTCATCACGGCGGACGCGAGCGGTCCGAAGCACTTCGAAATGAAATTGTCGCGCGCCAAGTTCGATCAACTGACCGCCGATCTGGTTGAACGCTGCGCCGGCCCCGTCAAACAGGCGCTTCAGGACGCGAAGCTGACCGAACGCGACATTGACGAGGTCGTGCTGGTGGGTGGCGCGACGCGCATCCCCGCGGTCCAGGCGCTGGTGCGGCGGATGACCGGCGGCAAAGAGCCGAACCAATCGGTCAACCCGGATGAGGTGGTGGCCATCGGCGCGGCGATTCAGGCGGGAGTTCTCGCGGGTGAAGTCAAGGATGTCGTCCTGCTCGACGTCACCCCGCTCAGTTTGGGCGTGGAGACGCTCGGCGGCGTGATGACCAAATTGATCGAGCGCAACACGACCGTGCCCGCGCGCCGTTCGGAAACATTTTCGACGGCGGAAGACAACCAGTCCGCGGTTGATGTTCACGTGCTCCAAGGCGAACGCGAGCTGGCGCGCGACAACCGCACGCTGGGCCATTTCCGCCTGGAAGGCATCGCGCCCGCGCCGCGCGGGCTGCCGCAGATCGAGGTCAGCTTCGACATTGACGCCAACGGAATCCTGACCGCGTCCGCCCAGGACAAAGCCACGGGCAAAGAGCAGCGCATCACGATCACCGGCTCGACCCAGCTTTCAAAAGATGAAGTCGAGCGCATGATCGCCGACTCTCAAAGCCACGCCGACGAAGACCGCCGCCGCCGCGAAGAGGTTGACGCGCGCAATCAGGCCGATTCGATCGCTTATCAGGTCGAACGCCAGATCAGCGAGCTGGGCGGCGGCGCGCCCGCCAATGAGAGATCGCGCGCCGAAGCGATGATCAACGAGGTTCGAGAACTGGTCAAAAACAACTCGACCGACATCGCGCGGCTTCGTCAACTGTCGAGCGACTTACAGCAGATTGCCGCGGGCCTGGCCTCGACCACTTACACGCGCGCCGCGGCGGGCGGAGCGCAAGGCCCTGGCGGACAAGGGTCGCAAAGCGCGAAGAGCGGTCCTGACGACGTAATTGACGCGGAATTCAAACCACGATCTTGAAGGCACAGGCATTGCGAGAAACCTGTTCGGAGAATCCATGGCAAAGACTGAACAAGGTAAGAGTGAAAACAAAACCACACCGGAGGCCGAGACCGAAAGCCCCCTGACCGCGTCTGAAGTCAAAAGTCTTCTGGATGATCTGGATCGTGAGCGCGATTTACGGGTACGCGCGCTGGCTGATTTCGACAATTATCGAAAGCGCGTCGAGCGCGAGCGCGGATCAGCGGCGCAATCCGGCAAACGCGCCATCATCCTCGCGCTCCTGGAAGTGATGGACGATTTCGACCGCGCGCTCGAACACGCCGTTCAATCGCCGGATGCGGTCATCGCCGGCTTGCGCGCCATTCACAAACGGCTGGCTGGAGTGATAAACGCGGAAGGCGTGACGCCGATCGAGAGCCTGGGCCAGCAATTCGATCCCGCGATGCACGAAGCGGTGGGCGTGATTGAAGCCGGCGACGGCAAACCGGGAACGGTGCTTGACGAAGTGAGTCGCGGATACCTCTGGAATGGCGAACTGCTGCGTCCCGCGCGCGTGCGTGTGGCGGGATAGTGGGGAGTAGGGAGTAGGGAGTGGGGAATGGGGAGTGAGGAGTGGGAGTGGGGCAGTTACTTCTTCCTACTTCCCCACTCCCTATTCCCCATTCCCCACCGCTTATGGCAGTAAAGTTTCACGATTATTACGAAACTCTGGGTGTCGCGCGCGCCGCGACCGTGGACGAGATCAAGAAGGCGTACCGCAAACTCGCGCGTAAACACCATCCTGACGTAAATCCCGGAGACAAATCGGCCGAGGAGAAATTCAAGGAGGTCAGCGAGGCGTATGAAGTCCTCTCCGACCCGGAAAAACGCAAACGATACGACCGGCTCGGCGCAAACTGGAAGGCAGGCGCCGATTTCACTCCTCCACAAGATTGGGCGGGATGGACGCCTTATTATGAGGGCCAGCCTGGCGCATGGGAGCGAGTTGATTACGGTGATCTCAAAGACATTTTCGGCGCCGGGGCCGGCGCGGCCAGCGCAAGAGGCTTCAGTGATTTCTTTGAAACGATCTTTGGAGCAAGAGGGGGGGCCAGGCACGGGGCGGCGCGGGGCGCGGGGTTCGCGATGCGCGGCCAGGACATCGAAGCCGAGATGGAGATCGGTCTCGAAGAGGCCCATCGCGGCGCGACGCGGACGATTACGATTCAAGCCACGGCGCCCTGCTCCGCGTGTAATGGCTCAGGCGTGACCAATAACAAGCCCTGCCCCACGTGCCGGGGCGCGGGTGTTGTGACGCGGCCCAAAACGCTCGATGTCACCATTCCAGCCGGCGTGCGCGAAGGTTCCGTGATTCGACTCGCGGGCCAGGGCGAACCGGGCGCCGGGAATGCGCCCTCTGGCGACCTGCTGTTGCGATTGCGATTGCGATCCCATCGGCTCTTCAATGTCACTCCCGAAGGGGACGTTCAAATCGATCTGCCGGTCGCGCCATGGGAGACGACGCTCGGCGCGCGTGTCAGTGTTCCGACGCTCGACGGCTCGGTCGAGATGACCATCCCCGCGGGCGCGCAAGGCGGCCAACGGCTGCGGCTACGCGGGCAGGGACTCAACCGCAGAAGCGGCGGGCGCGGCGATGAATACGTCCGGTTGAAGATCGTCACTCCGCCGAATCCGACAGCGAAGGAGAAAGAGTTGTTCGAGCGGCTCGCCGCCGAATCGCAGTTCAACCCGCGCGATTTGATGAATGGAGGCAAGCGATGAACAAAACTGGTTACCAGATCGCAATCTACTGGACCGGACAGCGCGGGCGAATCGAGCGGGAGCAATTGACGCTGGAAGGACTGGCCGCGCGCACGGGCCTTCACCCGACTTTAATTGAACGGTTTGTCGAATACGGATTGATCGAGCCGGCGGAACGTACAGGCGCGCAAATGCTCTTCGACCTGGATTGCGTCGTGCGGTTGCGCAAGATCGAACGGTTGCGCCACGACCTGGGCGCGAACACAGCAGGCGTCGCGGTGATTCTCGACCTGCTCGACCGAATGAGGAGACTGCAGAGAGAAGTCGAAAGATTGCGGAAGCTTACATCATAAGGCATATGGGACTCATGGGACTTATAGGCCTCATAAGTCCCATGAGTCCCATATCAAATGGAAAAAGAGCGCATTGATGGACATCAATCGTTTCACAGAAAGCGGCCAACAGGGGCTGAGCGAGGCGCAATCAAAAGCCGCGCGCTACGGCAATCAGCAGGTTGATGTCGAGCACCTGCTCGCATCGCTGCTCGAACAGGAGCGCGGGCTGGCCAGCTCGATCCTCAACAAGGCCGAAATCAACACCGAGGCGATCAAACAACGCGTCGAGCAGGAGTTGCAGCGCCTGCCCAAAGTTTCAGGCCCAATGGGCGCGCCCGATCAAATCTACGTCACGGGCCGCCTCAACTGCCTGCTCGCCCAAACCGAAGACGAGGCAAAGAAACTCAAGGACGATTACATCTCGGTCGAGAGCCTGCTGCTGGCAATGACCGATGACATGGGCGCCACAGGGCGCGTCTTCAACGAATTCGGCGTCACGCGCGAACGATTGATGCGGGCGCTGCAGGAGGTACGCGGCAGCCAGCGAGTCACTTCGCAAAACCCGGAGGCGACTTACGAGGCGCTGGAACGTTATGGGCGCGACCTGACGAACCTCGCCGAGCAGGGCAAACTCGATCCGGTCATCGGGCGCGACGACGAAATCCGCCGGACGATCCAGGTGCTCTCGCGCCGCACCAAAAACAATCCGGTGCTGATCGGCGAACCGGGCGTCGGCAAAACCGCGATTGTCGAAGGCCTGGCTCAACGCATCGTGCGCGGCGACGTGCCCGAAAGTCTGAAAGACAAAAGGATCATCGCGCTCGATATGGGCGCGCTCGTCGCCGGCGCGAAATACCGCGGAGAATTTGAAGAGCGGTTGAAGGCCGTGCTGAAAGAAGTACAGGAGAGCGCGGGCGGAATCATTCTTTTCATTGACGAGCTGCACACAGTGGTCGGCGCGGGGCGGGCCGAAGGCTCAATGGACGCGGGCAACCTACTGAAGCCGATGCTCGCGCGCGGCGAACTGCACTGCATAGGCGCGACAACACTCGACGAATACCGCAAACACATCGAGAAGGACGCCGCGCTCGAACGCCGCTTCCAACCAGTGCTGGTCGAGCAGCCGTCGGTCGAGGACACGATTTCGATCCTGCGCGGACTGAAGGAGCGTTACGAAATACATCACGGCGTGCGGATCAAGGACTCGGCCCTGGTCGCCGCCGCCGTGCTTTCAAACCGATACATCACCGAACGGTTCCTGCCCGACAAAGCGATTGATCTGGTTGACGAGGCCGCCGCGAAATTGCGAACCGAAATTGATTCGATGCCGGCGGACCTGGACGAAATCTCGCGCCGCGTGATGCAGCTCGAAATCGAACGCGAGGCGTTGAAGAAAGAGACCGACCCGGTTTCGCGCGAACGCCTGGAGAAGCTCGAAAAAGAGCTGGCCGATTTGCGGTCGCGGGCCGACGCGCTCCGCGCCCAGTGGCAGTCGGAGAAACAGGGCGTGCAACGTCTGCGTGGCTTGCGCGAGCAGATCGAACATACCCGCATCGAGATCGAGCAGGCCGAACGCCAGTACGACCTCAACCGCGCCGCGGAGCTGCGTTACGGCAACCTGGCCGAGCTTGAGAGGCGGCTGCAATCCGAAGAAGAACTGCTCACGAAAAAACAGGGCCAGTCGCGGCTGATCAAAGAAGAGGTCGGCGAAGAGGACATCGCCGAGGTCGTCAGCCGGTGGACGGGCGTGCCTGTAACAAAACTGCTCGAAGGCGAATTGCAACGGCTGCTCGCGCTCGAAGAAGAACTCCATCGCCGCGTGATCGGGCAGGATGAAGCCGTGACGGCGGTGGCTGAAGCCGTCATCCGCGCGCGTTCAGGATTGAAAGACCCGAACCGTCCGATCGGCTCGTTCATCTTTCTAGGCCCGACCGGCGTCGGCAAAACGGAGCTGGCGCGGGCGCTGGCCGAATTCCTCTTCGACGACGAACACGCGATGATCCGCATTGATATGTCGGAGTATCAGGAGAAGCACACCGTGGCGCGCCTTGTCGGCGCGCCTCCGGGTTACGTCGGTTACGAAGAGGGCGGGCAGTTGACCGAGGCCGTCCGGCGGCGTCCCTATTCGGTGATCCTTTTCGATGAGATCGAGAAGGCTCATCACGATGTCTTCAACGTGATGTTGCAGATTCTGGATGATGGGAGGTTGACCGATGGACAGGGCCGCGTCGTGAATTTCAAAAACACGATCGTGATCATGACTTCGAACATCGGAGGGCGCCGCATCCTGGAATACCGAGGCGCGTTCGCAGGCGCGGAATACGAGCGGATGAAAGAAGCGGTGCTGGACGAGATGCGGCGCCATTTCCGGCCCGAGTTCCTGAACCGCGTGGACGAGATCATCGTCTTTCACGCGCTTTCGGAAGAGAACCTCAAAGAGATTGTGGAAATACAACTCGGCAGGTTGCGACAACGCCTGGCCGAACGTCACATCGGTCTGGAGCTGACCGACGCCGCGCGCACACATCTGGTACGCACGGGCTTCGATCCTAATTACGGCGCGCGCCCGCTGAAGCGCGCGATCCAGCGAGAGATCGAAACTCCGCTCGGACGCCGCATCCTGAAAGGAGAGGCGCGCGACGGCCAGACGGTATTCGTTGATTTCGACCGGGCGAGCGGCGAATTGAAGTTCACCGCTCAGGCGGAGGGGCCGCAGACCAGAGTCGCCACGGGAGGCGGTTGAAAATGGCCAAAGAGTTCCATTTTCCATTTTCCATTTTAGATTTGATATTTGTCATTGCCAGAGGCAATCCCGATTCAATGCCCAATGTACATTGAGCGATTTCCGGGCAATGACAAATATCAAATCTAAAATGGAAAATGGAAAATGCCTTTTCTGCCTGATTTCGTGATCTACTGACGGTACATTTTTGGAGGAGGATTAAGTCTTGCCGGAAACGAAAACAACGTCGCTTTTCTTCATCTCCGCCGAGGCCGGGGCCGCGATGGCGTGGCGTCCCTCGGCGGACGTTTACCGCACGCCACACGGCTGGGTCGTCAAAATAGAGCTGGCGGGCGTGCGGCCGGAAGACATTAATGTCATGCCGAGCGGCTCAGAGCTTTTCGTCAGCGGCGTTCGCCGCGACAGGTTCGTCGAAGAGGGGTGGAGTCATTATTCGATGGAGATCGCCTACAGCCGCTTCGAACGGACGATTGAACTGCCGTGCGATCTGGACCGCGCGGGCATTTCGATTGAATTCCACGATGGCTTGTTGTTGGTGCGCGTGATTACAAATCAGGAGGAGGAGAAATGAACGAACAGATCGAAAGCCTGCCAGTGTTGCCGATCAAAAACAGTGTGTTGTTTCCGGGCCTGCTGATGCCGCTGACAGCCGGACGCCCCACGTCCATCGCCGCGATTGACGCCGCGCTCGCTAGCGAAGACAAAGAGCTGTTGATCATCACGCAACGCGATTCATCGGTCGAACTGCCCGGCGCGAACGACCTTTACACCATCGGGACCAAGGCCGTGGTCAAACGGATGATGCGGCGTCAGGACGGCGCGGTAAACCTGATTGTGCAGGGCGTCGAGCGCGTGGTGTTGATCAAGGTCGACCAGACCGAGCCCTACTTGAGCGCGCGAGTCAGGCTTGCGCCCGTGCCGGAGGAGGCGAACACCGAGATCGAGGCCATGCGCCGCGCCATCCTGGAACTTTCGGCTCGCGCAATTCAACTGGCGCAGCCCAACGCGCCGGTCGAAGTAACACAGCTGCTGGCCGAGAACGAGGAGCCGCTGCAGCTCACTTACCTGATCGGATCGGTGCTCGGTTTGCCGGTCGAGAAGGAGCAGGGGCTGATCGAAGCCTCCACGCAACTCGACGCGCTGCGCCTGCTGCATTCATATCTGCTGCACGAGCTGCAGGTGCTGGAGCTGCGCAACCAGATCAACACCCAGGCGCAGGGCGAGATGGAACGCCAGCAGCGCGAATACCTGCTGCGCCAGCAATTGCGCGCCATTCAGGAAGAGCTGGGCGAGACCAACCCCGAACAGGCCGACGCCGAGATGTTGCGCAAACAGATGGACGAAGCCGAGCTGCCCGAAGACGTGCTCAAAGAGGCCGAGCGCGAATTGTCGCGGCTGGAGAAGCTGCCCCAGATCTCGCCCGATTACCATGTCATCCGCACATACCTGGAAATAATCCTCGAACTGCCTTGGGCCAAGAGCACCGAAGACAACCTCGACCTGGCGCACGCCAGGCAAGTGCTCGACGAAGATCATTTCAATTTGAAGGACGTCAAGGAGCGAATCCTCGAACATCTGGGCGTGCTCAAACTCAATCCGACGGCCAACGCTCCGATCCTCTGTTTCGTCGGGCCTCCGGGCGTGGGCAAAACCTCTCTCGGACAATCAATCGCGCGCTCGCTCGGTCGCAAATTCGAGCGATTGGCGCTGGGCGGCATGCACGACGAAGCCGAACTGCGCGGCCATCGCCGCACCTACATCGGCGCGATGCCCGGCAGGATTATTCAAGCCATGCGCCGCGCCGAATCGAACAATCCGGTCATGATGCTCGACGAGGTGGATAAGCTGGGGCGCGATTTCCGCGGCGACCCGGCGGCGGCGTTACTTGAAATTTTAGACCCGGCGCAGAACCACACTTTCCGCGACAACTACCTCGACCTGCCCTTCAACCTCTCGAAAGTCTTCTTCATCACCACCGCCAACACTACCGACACAATTCCCGCGCCGCTGCTCGACCGCATGGAGATGCTGCGGTTGAGCGGTTACAGCGCGGAAGAGAAGATGGAGATCGCGCATCGTTACCTGATCCCGCGCCAGTTGAAAGAGAGCGGATTGAACGACCAGCAATTCACCCTCACCGACGACACGCTGCGTCACGTGATCGCGCGGTACACGCGCGAAGCGGGCGTGCGCCAACTCGAACGCGCCATCGGAAGGTTGGCGCGCCGCGTCGCGCTGCGCTTCGCCGAAGGCGACACGACTCCCATGACTGTTGAAGTCGAAGACGTGGCCGAGATGCTCGGCCCCGAACGCTTCTCGTTCGAGCTTGCGCGCAAACAGTTGCCCCCGGGCGTCGCGACCGGGCTGGCGTGGACCGAGACCGGCGGTGACGTGCTTTACATCGAAGCGACGCTGCTGCCCGCGGGACGCGGTCTGACGCTGACCGGTCACCTCGGCGAAGTGATGCAGGAATCGGCCAAGGCCGCGCAGAGTTTCATCTGGGCCCACGCCGACAAATTGGGCATTGACCCGAACATCGTGCGGCGTTCGGGCGTCCACATCCACGTCCCGGCGGGCGCCATCCCGAAAGACGGCCCGTCAGCCGGCATCACAATGGCGACGGCGCTCGCTTCGGTCTACACCAACACGCCCGCCCGCAGCGACACGGCGATGACCGGCGAGGTCACGTTGACCGGACTGGTGCTGCCGATCGGCGGGCTGAAAGAGAAAGTGCTGGCCGCGCGCCGCGCCGGCATCCTCCGCGCCATCCTGCCCAAAGAGAATCAGAAGGACCTGCGCGAACTGCCCGACAATGTGCGCGCCGAGATGGAGTTCATCTTCGCTGAACGGGTCGAGGAGGCGCTCGTCGCCGCGATACCCGATCTGGCCGCGCGGCTGCCTATGCCCAAAGCGGCGTGATGCAAAAAATTCGCTCCGGCAACCGGTTTCGTCATATAGTAACGCCTTCATTCAATGGATCCATTCACGGAAGCACGGAGGCGCGCATGCGATTTTTCAATACCGCCGGACCGATCCAGCCCGACATCCACTATTATCTGCCACCGCTCGAACGGCTAAGTAAAGACGAAATCTTAGCGCTCATTGCGTCGCGCAAGTACTTCATCCTGCACGCGCCGCGACAGACGGGCAAAACGACCTGTCTACTGGCGTTGGTTGGAGAATTGAATCGCACAGGCCAATACCGCGCCGTTTACGCCAACATCGAACCGGCGCAGGCGTTGCGTGAACAGGTCGAGCGCGCGATGCGAACGATCCTCAGTCAAATCTCCGATTCGGCCACACAATTTCTCGACGACCCGCTTCCTGCTCGCCGCATGGCGGACTTGTTGACCGAACGCGGCGAAGATGCGTTCTCAGCCCTCCTCAAGGAATGGAGTCAGGCGTCTCCGTTGCCGCTAGTCCTGATGCTCGATGAAGTAGACGCGCTCATCGGCGACACGCTGATCTCGTTGCTGCGCCAGTTGCGCGCCGGTTACGCCGCCCGGCCGCACGGTTTCCCGCAAAGCGTCATCCTCTGCGGCGTCCGCGATGTGCGCGATTACCGCATTCATTCCTCCAGAACCCAGGAGATCATTACCGGCGGCAGCGCCTTCAATATCAAGGCCGAGTCGCTCCGGCTGGGAAATTTCACGAGTGATGAGATCAAACGCCTCTACGACCAACACACCGCCGAAACCGGGCAGATCTTTACCCCCGACGTCTTCCCGCTGGCCTGGGAATTGACCGGCGGGCAGCCCTGGCTGGTCAACGCGCTGGCTTATGAAGCCTGTTGGGGAATGAAAGAAAACCGTGACCGCGCGCGTCCGATCACGGCTGAAATATTCCAACAAGCCAAAGAGAACCTGATCCTGCGCCGCGACACCCATCTTGACCAATTGGCCGACAAGCTGCGGGAAGATCGCGTACGTCGTGTCATCGAGCCGATCCTGGCGGGCGCTCAGCTCGATGCGCAGAAACTAGCCGATGACATTCAATATGTGATTGACCTGGGGCTGATTCAGCGGGGAGCCGACGGCTTGAAAGTATCCAACGCGATCTACAGCGAGATCATTCCGCGCGAGCTGACCAGCGTCACCCAGCTCAATTTCGAAAGCACGCATCGCGCCGAATGGTACATCGCGCCCGATGGAAAGCTGGACATCAACAAGCTGCTCGCCGCCTTCCAGCAATTCTTCCGCGAACATTCCGAACATTGGGTCGAACGCTTCGATTACAAAGAAGCCGGGCCGCAACTGCTGCTCCAAGCCTTCCTCCAAAGAATCATCAATGGCGGCGGAAGGATCGAACGCGAATACGGCCTGGGGCGCAAACGCACTGACCTGCTCATCATCTGGAACTACCCGGGCGGAACCCAGCGTGTCGTGCTGGAACTGAAGATTGCGCGCGGCGAGCTGGAAAAGCTCCTTCAGGCCGGCCTCGAACAGACCGTCGCGTATATGGACCGGAGCGGCGCGGGCTCCGGCCACCTGGTGATCTTTGACCGGCGCGCGGGTAAGACATGGGAAGAGAAGATTTGGCGCCGCGACGAAACCTGGCAGGATCATACCATCAGCGTCTGGGGAATGTAGAGATCGGTCTATGCAAGGCAATAATTCGCTTCGACGTCAGCTTGCGCTCATTTGATCCTTACCTTCACCGGGTTGGCTGCCTTGCCGTCAACCGTCAACACGACATCAACCTCGCCGCGCCCGGACAGCGTGTTGGGCAGTCGCAGGTTGCACTGATCAAGCCCGGCAAAATCGCCTTGCGCTCCGACAAACAGAACTTCCGTTGCCACACCTCCAGTGCTTGCCGTCACACTGGCTAAAGAACTGCGATGGCGCATTCCTGTGCCGAACAGAAGCAGAAAAACCTCTTCCGCCGGATTACTCAGGTCTATCGGCACGGCCACGAATCGGCTCGACGCAGGATCGAACTGCGCGATGGGTTCATAAACCCGTTCGCCATTGCTCTTGACGCGCAACACCAGCGCGGCGGCCAAGCCCCTGCCTGAAGCATCGGCGGTGAACAGACCGGGACTGACGCTGGTAATCTCCAGTGTTCCGGTCGAATGGATGTTGCCGTTTGTAACAACGCTGACCATGCCCGCGCCGAGCGCCGGACCGGGCGGAATTTGAAAATTGATCTGGCCGGGTGAAGCAAAGAAAAGTGGAGAGACATATTCGTTCCCCCGGCTGTCTTTGGTGACGACGCTTGCGCCAGCCAATGCGGTGGGCAGCGGGAGCGCGGGGGCGGTTTGTGTATCGTTGGACAAATTGATACCGAAGAGGGCGGCGATTGATTCCGTAGCTAATGCTGCGCCTGAGTAGCTGGCGGCGGAAATCGCAGTTACGCTGCCGTTGCCTATTACAGGACTGATTTCCGCGACTACCCTAAAACCAAAACCACTTGCCCCCAGGTTTCTCGACCAAAAGCTTCTTGCAGATGATCTGCCAAATTCACTTCTGAAACCATATTGGCCCCCTCTTTGGCTTCGTTCCCCTTGGTTGCCGCCCTGTGTCCAGGCACTTCCGTCAGTTGGAGCACCTATGTGGTTGGAGTGTTCGACATCTAAACACCACTCAGCCACATTCCCGTGCATATCATAGAGTCCCCAGGCATTGGCATACCCCTTTCCCCCTACAGGCCACAGCCAAAAGGATGGATCTCCGGCCGCGACGTTCCTGAAGTATGCAAGGTTATAATTAACTTCGTCCCCGAACGAAAACTCGGTTTGCGTTCCTGCCCGGCAGGCATATTCCCACTCGGCTTCTGATGGCAACCGGCATCTTTTGCCGGTGAACCTCGTCAACCGGTCGCAAAACTCCACGGCATCGTCCCAGAACAAGGCATCCGCTGGCATCGTCTCCTCAAAGGTCCCAAAGATCCCGCTAACACCTGGGCCGATATACTGCCTTCTCAGATCACGGCTGACCTTCGGCAGTGTATCTACCACGATATTCCACTGCCGCCGGGTAATTTCGTATTGCCCGATGTAAAAAGACCTGATACTGACCTGATGTGCTGGTTTCTCTTCAGAATTGGGACTGCGGTCATTACCCATCAGAAAAGTCCCCGTAGGGATCCTGACTAGTTCCAACGAAACCCCATTGATATTTTCTGTGTACTTTCCAAATGGCGCCGGCGCCTGGTCGAGCAGCGTTATTCCTTCCGGTTTATTGCGTGACGTGATCAAAGAAGACTTTCTTCCTGGCGGTTCTTTTCCAATGACTTTTCCACATAACGTCTGAGATGCATCCGCGCAGACAAGCGCCAACAAGAGCATAAAGCAGATGATTTCCCTAAGCATATGGCATTCCTCCTGGCTCTCCCGTAATTCCCGTGGCGCCCACAATATCTTGTGGGCGCCACGGGAATTACGGGAGAGCCGGAATTACGGGAGAGCCGTGGTTTCAACATTCCGGATAATAGGTAAACTGGTGTTGAGTCTCAAAAATCAATTTGTCATCTTCATATTTTCTTAGCTTGCCAAGTAACAATACTGCTTTAGTAAATTTATTGTTTTTGGCAAAAACTCCATTATCATACCAATAGCCATCAAAAACGAAACGGACATTATTAATGGATTGAGTAGAAAATGCCAGCTTGTCCTCGGTCATCTTAGCATCTGAAAAAGTATAATGGCTACCATCAAATGCCCTGATCAGACCTGAAGCGGATAATTTCTCGCTCTTCATCTCCGCAACCAAAACAAAATAATGCACGCCACCAAATCCTATCTTTTCAAAGTCTCTGAAGTAATAGCTTCCTGTAGGATCAAAGCCAGGAATATCAGCGGAACAGGGAAGCTTTACACGAGCGGGGACATCTTGCCCTGAACAATACAAGTGCTTATCTTTTGTTGAAGGTCCATAGTTGAAGCTTCTTACCAAGCCATTGGCAGTCTCTATTGAGACTCCTTGGCTTTCATCAATGTAGCGAGTGAAGCTATCAACTTCTTCATCTTTAATTACTTTGTACTGTTTTGCGTCTAGTAAGAGATCGGAGACATACATAGTGTATTTCGGGTACACTGTTATATGTGTTACTGTGTCGCGTGAGACATTCCAGCCCCCCACTTGACCTTTCTGGCGTCCATTGATGGGAGAATACCCAAAGAATACATTCGCTTCGGCCAATCTGTATGAGCACCTGCAATTGCTGTCAGGCTTACCAAGTAATCGCTCAACGTCTATCCGTGTTGAATGCAAAGGTATGATGCCGCGCCATCCCTCAGATCGCTCTTGTGTGTTGTTAAGAAGAAATGGAGAGACTAAGCATAATACTAATACCCAGAGTTTATTCATGATCTCACCTCCTTATCGGCAATTCCCGATCGGAACAGATGTATCCGCCGCTTTCCGCCTGAACCGAGACTTGCCGCCTTATTCCTTCATCGGACAATGTTTCTGCAATAAGTTTTGCCAAAATCTGCTTGTTTCGATGGCGTCATTTTTGTTTAGGTTATTCCATTGTTCAAGCTCCTCTGGTGACAATCCACCAACATCGACAGCTGCTTGAGCTAATTGTTGATCCGAAAAAGCCATATGTGCGGAATGATGAATAAGTTCGTGTAAGGCTGTAATGGTATATCCATAGACCTGAATTTTGGCTCGCGACTCCGACAGCCTACCTATTGCGCTTCTGAATGGAGTAATGATAATCCCTGCATTTCCTGCGAAAATACTTCTTCTATTTCCATCGCCATCGTCCGTGGCCTCTGAATGCGGGAGGGGCGAAAATAGCAGCTTGCGTAGAAGACGGATCGCTTCGCGGATTCTTCGATCCATGGAACACCTCCGGGGATCAAATGATTGGGTTGCGGTTGCTGAAAATAGCTGTGGAAAATTCCGGGTAACTGAGAGCTGGCCGAGCCTGTCGTTTCAATACTACCGGCGCCGAGGCTCGTGAAGTCCGGAGTTCCGCCTTCAGGCCAACGACGTTGAATTAACGAAACGAGAAAGCAAAGAGAGAACACGGAACAAACGGAAATAACGGAACAAACGGAAAAAGACCGAAAACAAGGCCGAAATTTTCCGTTTGTTCCGTTATTTCCGTTTGTTCCGTATTCTCCTTCTTCCTTTAATTCAATGTCATTGGCCTGAAGGCGGAACTACAAACTTCTTTTTCTTGACTGCGAAAACCGCCTGAAGGCGGAACTACAAACTTGAAATCTATATCAATTGCTCGCGAATGATACTTTGATTCCCGCTTTGGTCGTGAAGGTCATAGCGCCGAGGGACGCTGTGACGATGACGTCCACGTCAGTCTTGCCCGCTAGCGCGGGGGTCAATTTGGCGTCAATGATGTCAACGCCATCGATGCCGCCTACCTCGCGGATACCTCCAAAGTAATCAATGGGCAGTTCGACATCGCCGATCTTCAACGTCAGCTTATTGGCGTAGCGCCAGCCCGTGCCGAAGATGCGAATAGAATTTGGGGCGGCTTCGGTTCCGACCGAGCACGGAGGATCCGAAAGATTGTTGAGGCATTTGGCAAATGCGCGTCCGTTTCCATCGTCAGTCGTGGTCATAACTCCGGGCCCGATGTCCCGCACCTTGACCCGGCCCCGTGAAATCACGCCGTTGTTGTTGATCACGACTTCCACCAGATCGGCGGGCGCGATGTCTTCCGGGACGATGAAATCGACGCGGGTTGGCGAGATGTATTTGATGCGCGCGGGCATGGCGGCCACGCTGACCTTCACCCCTTTAAACTCGGCCGGGAACATACCTGTTGGCGGCCTTTCCGTATCGTTTGCGAGATTCATGCCTTGCGCGACGGCTACGGAATTGAGCGCGATGGTACCCGCCTCGAAACCGGCGCCGTTTACAACCGTGATTGATTCCTGGAAGGCGAGGAACGAAGTCTTCGATTTGTTGCTCTCGATGGGTGTTGTGGTGGGGATGACCACCGAAACGTCCAGGTCCGCCATGCCAGCCTGGTCTTTGGTCAAATTGACGTTGATCTGATCCAGGCCCGGGAATTCAGGCTGCGCGCCGCTGAAAGTGGGCGTCAGGGTTTTATCTCCGATCTTGACCTGAACGCCGGTTCCGTTGCGCCACCCTGTGCCGTAAATGGTCAGCACATCGGCCTGCGATTCGTTGCCGACCGAACACGGAGGCAATGTGACCAGAAAGGTCATTCCGTCGGGAGAAACGCGTCCGCACTGCGCGGTGGTCGCGCCTTGGCCGTTGCTGGTGGTCGTGAAGACGCCCGGCGAGGCGTCAACGATCTTGACTTTGCCCGCCGATAGCACGCCGTTGTTGTTGATCGTGAAATCAACGCTGTCGCCGTTGGCCACGACCTGTGGGAAGACGAAGTTGATCTGTGCGGGCGAGACGAAGATCAAGCGCGCGGCCAATCCGTTCACCGACACCGTCACGCCGCCGAGATCGAAAGGCAGGTTGGCGCTCGCCGCGTTCGCCTCGGCGTTGGCCAATTGCGCGCCGAAGGCCGCGACGAGCGAGCCGCGCGCGATCTGAGTGACGTCGAAGCTGGCGGCGTTGGACAGTTTCGATTCGACCCCGCTATTGGCGGTCACCGGGCGGATGACGGCCTGGAAGAGGTCGTTGATCGCCGAAGCGTTCGACGCCAACCGATTAGCCAGAAAGCTGAACGTGATGGCGTTGCCGCTGTTGTCAACGTATGGCTGCCCGGTGACGTCTTGTTCGAGCGCGGCGCCCAATTTGTCCGCGAAGGTGATCTGACGGAATTTCTGCGCGGCTATGTCGTGGCGGAAGAATTCGCGGCTGCCGTCGGCGTTGTCCGTCTTCACGCCGCTGGTGGTAGCGGGCGTAAGATTGAGCGTCGAGCCGAAGCTGACGTGCGCGCCGGTCGAGTTGATGCTCGGCTGGAAATTGTAGTCAATCTTCCTCAACTCGTCCTGAGTAAGCTGCGCCGGATCCGATTTGGGCAAGGACTGATTTGTGAGCTGCGTATAGGCTTTCGTGGTGACGTTATAAAGCCACAGCTCGCGCGTCTTGTCGGCGTTGTTGGCGCCGAAATTGCCGGCCGATTCGAACACGAGCAACGACCCGTCGCCGCTGAGCGGACGAGTGGCCGAATTCAAAATGTTCATCGGCGCGGTCGAATTCACGAAGTACAGGCCCACCCTCCCATCAAAGGCGGGGACGACGGCCGTGCCGGTGGTGTCGGTCACCTGTGTGACGGTGTTCATCCGGTCGCCGATTTTATAAATGAAGATCTCTCCGTTGAAATCGCTGTTTTTGTTCGCGTTCGCGCCCGGATAGTTGAAGCCTGAGATGAAGACCAGCGAGCGTCCGTCGCCGCTCAGCAATGGAGCCGAATTGAACCCCCTGACGACGAAGTTGGACGTCGCGTCAACATCGCGCGAAGCGGTCACCTGTGTGAACCCGCGGGTGGCGGCGTTGTAAATGAAGAGTTCGCCGTTACCGTCGGGGTCTGTCAGCTTGGTCTCGTCCGTCTGGTCGCCATTCGGTCCTTCTTTCGAAGCGTTGAACCCCTGCGGGCCGCCATCAATGGGTTTGAAGGCGCGGCGAGTCGAAACGAACGTGATCACCGATCCGTTGTCGTTGATGCATCGCGCGTAGTTGTTAGCTATCTCCTTGACCACCTCGGTTTCGGTGTTCTTGTCGGTGTCGCTGATGCGCGAGATGGAGGCCGTGGTCGAATTGCGCGGCAGAGAGGCCAGGTAGACTTCGTAATTGCGGTCATCGTTCTTCGCGTCGCCGAGATCGGCGTTGGAGACGAAAACGATCTT
>Ga0187894_10003732_pt1 | contig 16783 bp, 12 predicted proteins | sample GBC1701081metaG_FD_136650 | JGI IMG/M metagenome (GOLD analysis project Ga0187894, IMG submission 136650) | White microbial mat communities from a lava cave in the Kipuka Kanohina Cave System on the Island of Hawaii, USA - GBC170108-1 metaG ... | reverse complement strand
TGGCGCGGCTGGTTGCCCCGGCGGCCCGCTGCCTTGCGTGAGGGATATTTCGAGCCATGTGACCTCCTCCGTCAGAGCCGTCATGTCGAGCGCAGCGAGACATCCAAGCGCCGCCTCTGGATCCCCCGCTGCGCTCGGGATGACAGGCGCGTATGCAACTACGAAACCTGCCTAGACCTCCTTGCCGTAGCTGGCGGCCGCGGCCTTCACCGAGACGTAGCCCTCGCGCACGTCCTCGATCACCGCCGCGTGGCTGCGGGCCTTGGGATCGCCGTAGCCGCCGCCACCGGGCGTCACGAGCTGGATACGATCACCGGGCTTGAAGGTGACGTTGGCGTATTTACTGCTCGACACCTTGCCGTAGAGTTCCTTGACGGTATGCCAGCCGCCGTTGCCAGCCTGCTTGATCAGGGTGGCGCCGTTGCCGCCCGGGCCGCCTCCGAACAGCGCCCAGGGATGCACCTGGTGGCGGTCGCTGCACTGGCTGCCGGTAATCGGCACCTGGGTCACGAGCAACGTGCGGCGAAAACCGAGGCCGCCACGGAACTCGCCAGCGCCACCCGAGTCCGGGACCAGGGCGCAGTCCTCGACGCGCAGAGGAAAGCGGGTTTCGAACACCTCCGTCGGATTGAAGCGGCAATTGCCGTTGATGCAGATCACGGCATCGTTGCCGTCATGGCCGTGGCGGCCGCCCCAACCGCCGGACATCAGGTCGTAGCACGCAAAGTATTCGTCGTAGTCGGGGTGCTGGCCGCCGAAGACGAAATTCGTCCCCGTGCAGCTCTCCGAGGCCATCACGCGCTCGGGCACGCAGGCTCCCATGGCGCCGATGACGATGCAGGCCAGCCTCGGGTGGGTTTCGGTATTGCCCGCGACCTCCGGTGCCGGATAGTCGACATTGGTGACATTCGCTGGCGGCGCCACCACGCGGATCGGCCGGAAGCAGCCGGAATTCTTCGGGATCGACGGGTCCGTCAAATGCAGCAGCCCGTTGTAGGTGGCGCCGGTCGTGACCCCCAGCGTGGCGTTGATCGGTCCCCTCGCCTGCGGCGAGCTGCGGCTGAAATCGGCCACCACCTCGTCGCCCTGCACGTAGATGTCGACGGCGACGGTGTAGCGCTTGGCCTCGATGCCGTCGTCCTCGATGACGTCCTCGAACGAGTACTTGCCGTCGGGAAAGGCCGACAGTTCCGCGCGCATGCGCCGCTCGGAATAGTCCATCAGGTCCTCGCAGGTCCGCTGGAAGACCTCGCGGCCGTACTTGCGAACCTGCTCCGAGATGCGCGTGACGCCGAGATCGACGGCGCCGATCATGGCCCGCAGGTCGCCGTAGTTCTGTCGCGGCGTGCGGACATTGGCCAGCATCAGCTTCCATACCTCGTCGACGTCCTTGCCGGCCTTCTTGATCTTGATCGGCGGCACGCGCAGGCCTTCATGGAAGATCTCGGTCGCCTCGCCGCAGAAGGCGCCCGGGACCATGCCGCCGATCTCGGCGATGTGGCCGATGCAGACCGCGAAGCCCAGCAGCTCGCCGTCGACGAAGAACGGCTTGAACAGCGTGTGCTCGGGACAGTGCAGCCCGCCGCGATAGGGATCGTTGTGGATGATGACGTCGCCGTCCTCGAGCGTGGCGAAGTCGATCTCCTGCGCGCAGGTCTTGATCAGCAGCGGCATGCCGCCGATCATTGTCGGGCAGAATTCGGCGCAGGCGATCATGTCGCCCTTGGCGTCGGAGAGCGCACAGGTGAAGTCGAGGCCCTCGTTGAAGATCGTCGAATACGACGTCTTCATCAGCAGAATCCCCATCTCCCGGCAGATCGAGGTCATGCAGGAATCGAGGATGTTCATGGTGACGAAATCGGGTGCGGCGCTGCGCACCGGCGGAGGCGGCGGCGGACGCCGGTCATCGAGCACGGAATGAACGATCGGCAGCGTGAAATGGCCTTCCGACGCGCGCCGCTTCGCCGCCCATTGCACGCACCAGTCCGAGCAGTAGAGCGCCTGCTTGCCGGCGATGTCCTTGCAGACACCGTTGCCGTAGATCAGCAGGCCGCAATTGGCGCACTTCAAGTACTTCTCGATGTAATAGCCGTTCTGGGCGAAGCGCATGACATCTCCCTAGGACTGGCTGGCCGCCTCGATCATGAGGTTCCCGTAGTCGTCCACGGTTATGCGGTGCTGGGGGTCGAGAACGGTCACCGAGGCGGCCTCCTCGATGATGGCCGGGCCGGCGATGACGTGGCCGGCCTTGAGCGTGGTGCGGTCGAAGACGGGCGTGTCGCAGGTGTGGTCGAGAAAGCGCACCGGCCGCCGCCCGACCGGCCGCGCTGGTTCGGTGGCGGCGGCAAGGCGGTGGAACGCCGGCTTGGTCGTGCGCGAGGTGACGGTGGCCGAGTAGTTGACGATCTCGATGATCTCGCCGGGGATGTTGAAGCCGAAGCGCGCGCGGTGGGCCTCGTGAAACAGGCCCCAGATGCGATCGGCGGCACCGTCGTCGAGCGCGTCGTGCGCGATGGGCAGGTCGAGCTCGTAGTTCTGCCCGAGATAGCGCATCTCCAGCGAGCGGAAGACCTCAATGTCGTCGCGATAGCCCTGCGCCCCCAGTTCCTGCAGGCCTTCCTGCACCAGCCCTTCGACGATGTCGCGTGCGCGGCCGGCGTCGAAGCGCTTGCTGGTGAGCTGGGTCGTGCGATGCCGGTCGACGCGGGCGTTGGTCATGATGAAGCCGAACGCCGAGAACTGGCCGGGATTGTTGGGGATGATGGTGCGCGGGATGCCGCAGTCTAGCATCAGGTCGTTGGCATGCAGCGGCCCGGCGCCGCCGAACGCGCAGAGGGTGAACTCGCGCGGATCCAGGCCGCGCTCGATCAGCACGGAGCGCAGCGCCCCCACCATGTTGTTGTTGGCGATGCGGACGATCGCCATGGCGATGTCCTCGGCACCGCGCCCAAGCGCACCCGACAGGCGTTCGATCGCGCGCCAGGCAGCCTGGCTGTCGAGCTGCATCCGGCCGCCGAGGAAATTGGCCGGATCGATCCGGCCGAGCACCACGTTGGCGTCCGTGACCGTCGCCTCCTGGCCGCCATGGCCGTAGCAGGCCGGCCCCGGCTTGGCGCCGGCGCTCCGGGGGCCGACGCGCAGCATGCCGCCGTTGTCGATCCAGGCGATCGAACCGCCACCCGCCCCGATCGTGCGGATGTCGATCATCGGGATCTGGATCGGGATGCCCCACTCGATCTCGAAGGCCGAGGTGAAGCTCTCCTTGCCGCCGACGATGGTCGAGACGTCGGTCGAGGTGCCGCCCATGTCGAGCGTGACCAGGCGATCGATGCCGGCCAGCTCGGCGACATGCCGGCCGGCGATGACGCCGCCGGTGGGGCCGGAAACGACCATGTTGACGGGCGCATTGGCCGCCGCCTCCAACGTCATCTCGCCGCCATTGGACTTGATGACGACGGTGCTGGCCGGGATGCCGGCATCGGCCACCCGGCCGCGCATGGCGGAGAGCTGGCGGCTGACGACCGGCCGCAGATAGGCATCGGCGATCGTCGTCGAGGCGCGCTCGTACTCCTTCCACTTCGGCAGCACCTCGTAGGACGCCGAGATCGGCATGTCGCCCAGCTCGGCCCTCAGGATGTCCTTGATGCGCAGTTCGTGGGCCGGGTTGAGGTAGGAGAAAAGGAGGCAGATGGCGACCGCCTCGATTTCCGGAATGGCGGCGATGCGCCGGGCGATGTCGCGCACCTCGGCATCGTCGAGCGGCGTCACGACGTTGCCGTAGGCGTCGATGCGCTCGTTGACCTCGAAGCAGTGGCGGCGCTTGACCAGCGGCTTGGGCTTCACCCAACTCATGTCGTAGTGGAATTTACGGTTGCCGCGCTGAACGAAGATGACGTCGCGGTGGCCCAGCGTCGTCACGTAGGCGACGGTCGCTCCCTTGCGCTCGAGCACGGCGTTGGTGGCAACGGTGGTGCCCAGGCGGATGTTGTCCAGCCGCGTCCGGTCCTTGAAGCCCGCGAGGCCGTTGAGAATGCCGGTGACCGGGTCGTTCGGCGCCGACGGCTCCTTCCACACCTCCATCGACTTGCTTTCAGCGTCGTAGCTGACGAAATCGGTGAACGTGCCGCCGACATCTATTCCCAACATGAAACGCATCGGCGTCTCCAACGCGACCGCACGCTCCACCCCGCGCCTCGCATGTCGGGCACGTCCTCTCGCCGGCAGACATCACCGGTGATTCAGGCTGCTGCTATCGCGCCCTTTCGCTCTTGCAGTTGCAGCAAAAGATGCGAGTGGCGGCAGGTGGAATGTGATCGCAAATTCAAATGCAGCAACCATGCCAAGGCTTACCGACGGCGTTCTGTTTCCAGGATAAGCGCTGCGTTGCAGGCATTTGGTTTTCGACCGGCAACTGCGGCAGTGCTGGCGCACCTCACAGGCAGCCTGAACCATCGACGTTGATGTGATCAAAACGATGCCTGAAGCAGCACTGGATTGTCCGGCGCAATCGAAGATGAATTTTCAGGTGGATGTCTGTTGATTCCTGACGGAAAGACAAGGACAACGACGGTGCCGGGTCACGAAGCTGCAATAAAGTGATCACATCGTTGTTCCAGTTCAGCATTTTTCCTGGTGCGACAGGAAGCCCGGGTCGCTGGCCGCGGACACGAAAACGGGACGCGACTGGCGCGGCGGCTCCGCACCCGTCTCGATGCGACGTTTGCGGTCATGCCTGCGAAACAGGCGCCGAGTTCCCGCGCCCCCGCTCAAAAAAGGATCACTGCGACTGAACCGGCAGGCCCGCCGGATGACATCGACGCACACCAGGCGCGACACATAACAAGAGGGCCGTTCGGCAGCGTTACCGAACGGCCCACAGCGCGGGGCTGGCCGGTGTGTTCCGTTCGAACGGAGACACCCATAGGAGCGTCCGTTCGAACGGAGTCCGTCGCAAGGGCTACGGCTTCTTCAAACGGTAGAGCACCTCGTGAGGGATCGACTGGCTGATGCGCCACGGCTCCAGCACCTTGCCCTTCTTGTCGGCGATCTCGACGATCATGTACGGCGCGCGGTCCTGGATGTGCAGCTTGTCGGAGAAGCTGCGCGGGCCCAGCACCGTCGGTTCGTCCTTGTAGGTGTTCATCACCGCCACGACCTTGGCCGCATCGACCGTGCCGGCCTTTTCGACCGCCTTGGCCCAAAGCTGCAGAACCGAGTAGATCGGGAAGGCGTACTGCGTGACCGGCGCCTCGTTGAACTTCGCCTTGTAGCGCGCCGTGAGCTGGGCGATCTCCGGCCGCGGATCGTCGCCATAGATGGACGCCTGCACCGGCACGTAGAAGTTCGACAGGTTCGGGACGGCGTCAAGCCAGTAGGTGCCGTCCATCGAACTGCCGTTGAAGATCGGCAGATCGATGCCCGCGGCGCGGATCTGGCGTATCGCGGCACCGCCGCCGGGCAGGTAGGTGCAAAGCATGATCATGTCGATCTTCTGCGCCTGTATGGCGCTGCGCAGGCGGGTGATCTGCGAGGCGATCGACGAGTCGCCGTTCTTGAACGTGTCGCGGCCCAGGACTTTTCCACCCTTGAGCGGGAACATCCAGTCGAAGCCGGCACAGACCGACTTGTCGTACTCGATGGTGTCGTCGAGCAGCACGTAGGCTGTCTTCCAGCCCTTTTTCTCGTAACCCCACTCGGCGCCGACCGCCCCCTGCACCTGAGCGGCGACCGACGATGTAAATGAATAGGGGCCGACGCCGACGATGCCGGCCTTCGGATCCTCGGCGCACATGAAAAGCGAAACCTTGCCCGCTTTCTGCGCCTGCAGCAGCGCCGGCGCGCCATAGTCGTAGTCGCAGGTGCCGAACACGAGGTCGGCACCCTGGCGCAGCACTTCCTGGCCGGCCTTGGCGCCTTCGGCCCGGTCGGACTTCGTGTCGGCGAACACCGCCCTGAGCTTGCGGCCCAGCAGCCCGCCCTTGGCGTTGATGTCATCCATGAACACCTGGGCCATCTTGGTGCCGTTGTCGTCGTAGGCCGCGATCGGCCCCGACATCGCCACGGCAAACCCCAGGACGATCTCGTTGGCTGCTTGCGACGGTGGCGCAACGGCCGCCGACAGCAGCAGGCCCAGCCCGGCCGCCGCATGTAACAATCGAGTGCGCATGGTTGCGAGCCCCCGCTATGTGATCACATTACGGCCATATGACCCCTTCGTCGGCCGCACGGCTGGAATTAAGCAAATCCTGTTCCAACGACGCCCGAGGGCGCCCGGCGGGCGACTTGCATGCTTCTTGCTCTGAGCGGAAGGACAACGCCGTGATCACCGGGGATTCATGGACGCATTGGCCGTGGCGAGCAGCAAACCTGTGTCTCGAAGCATCGATCGGCTGCGGGCTGTGGTCCATGGCGGGCGCTAGGCTGTCGGCGCCGCGACCACCCGGGCTGCGGCCCACCGATGCAGCGGAGTTGGCCGCCGAAGCCGTCGTCGTGCAGTTCGAGGGCCTGACCGCGATCGCCGACGTCAGCCTGACGGTGGGCCGCCACGAGATCTTCGGCCTCATCGGGCCCAACGGCGCCGGAAAGACGACGCTGGTCAATTGCCTCACCGGTTTCCAGGTGCCGACCAGCGGGCGCGTTCTGCTGGGGCGGGAGGAGACGACCGGCTGGAAGCCGGAACGCTTTCGCAAGGCCGGTATCGGCCGCACGTTCCAGGCCGGGCGCCTGTTCCGTGACATGCCGGTGATCGAGAACGTCGAGGTCGCCGGCGTCGGCCTCGGGCTCGGCCGTCGCCAGGCCCGGGCCCAGGCAGTGGACTTGCTGCAATGGGTCGGCATGGCGGCCAAGGCCGACGTCATTGCCGGCACGCTGCCCTACACCGACGAGCGACGCGTCGGCATTGCCCGCGCGCTGATGCTGGCGCCGGCCTTCGTACTGCTCGACGAGCCGGCCGCCGGCATGTCAGACGCCGAATGCGACGAACTCATGCACCTCGTCACCGCCATCCCCAAGATCTTCGCGTGCGGCGTCCTGCTGATCGAGCACAACATGCGCGTGGTCATGGGCGTCTGCGACCGCATCCACGTGCTCGACGGCGGCCGCACCATCGCCGAAGGCATGCCGCAAGAGATCCAGCGCGATGAAACCGTGATCGCCGCCTATCTCGGCGGCCAGGCGTGACGGCGGCGGCAAGGAACCGGCCATGCTCGAAGTCGACAATATCCACGTCAACTACGGCCGCCTGCAGGCGCTGCGGGGCGTCTCGATCACGGCCCAGGAGGGCGAGATCGTCTGCCTGGTCGGGCCCAACGGTGCCGGCAAGTCGACGACGCTGGCGGCGATCGCCGGTGGCGTCACGCCACACACCGGCCGCATCGCGCTCAAGGGACGCAGCCTGGGCGGACTGCCGCCGGAGACGATCGCGCGCCTGGGCGTGTCGCTGGTGCCGGAGGGCCGCCACGTGTTCGGCACGCTCTCCGTTGCTGAAAATCTGCGCATCGGTACCTTCCAGCGGCGCGACCGTGCCGGTGTAGCTTCCGATTTCGAGCGCATCCTCGAGCATTTTCCGCGCCTGCGCGAACGGCTCCAGCAGCCGGCCGGGCGCCTGTCGGGCGGCGAGCAGCAGATGCTGGTGATCGGCCGGGCGCTGATGACGCGGCCCCGGCTGGTCATGGTTGACGAGCCGTCACTGGGGCTGGCGCCCAAGATCGTCGATCAGGTCTACGACATCCTGCTGACGCTGCGTCGCAGCGGCGACATCACCCTGTTGATCAACGAGCAATCTTCGGAGCGCGTGCTCAAGTTCGCCGACCGCATCTACGTCATGCGCGGCGGCCGGATCCACCTGCACGACCGCGCCGCCAACCTGCAGGACGGCAAGGCGATCATGCAGGCCTATTTCGGCTTCGCCGAGCACGCCACAGCGCCTGCGGCCGCGAAAACCCCGGGCGCCGCGGGGGGCCTGGACATACACGCCGCGATCGAGAGGGCCGCGGAATGATCGGCTTCCTGCAGAACCTGATCGATGCGCTCAGCCTGGGCAGCCTGTATGCCCTGGCAGCACTGGGCATCGGGCTGCTGTTCGGCATCCTGCGGCTGACGAACTTCGCCCATGGCGACTTCATCTCGTTCGGCGCCTACGCGCTCATCGTGCCGTCGGTCGAGGTCACCGCGACCAAGTTCATCGGCGGCTGGCCGTGGTACCTGATGCTGCCGGTGGTCACCGTCATCGTGGTGCTGCTGGCCCTGCTCAGCGACCTGCTGGTGTTCCGTAAGCTGCGCCAGGCCTCGGCCCCGACGCTGATGATCGCGTCCTTCGCCGTCGGCTACGTCATCCAGAACACCATCCTGATGATCTACAGCGCCCGCCCCAAGGCGATCGACGTGTGGTCCAACCTGCAGCAGCAGGTTTCGATCGGCGAGCTGCGCGTGCCGCAGCTGCAGCTGGTCACGATCGGCGTCACGGTGCTGCTGATGGTCGGGCTCAGCCTGTTCCTGAACCGCACGCCCTACGGCGTGCAGATGCGCGCCGCGGCCGAGGATTTCCGCATGGCGCGCTATCTCGGCGTCAAGGGGAACTTCGTCATCGGCCTGGCATTCGCCATATCCGGCGTGCTCGCGGCCATGGCCTCGCTGCTGTTCGTCTCGCAGACCGGCACGCTGAGCTACGTCATGGGCGTGCCGCTGATGCTGTTCGCCTTCATCGCCACGGTGATCGGCGGCATGGGCAGCCTGACCGGTGCCGTGATCGGCGGCTTCGCCGTCGGCTTCGTGTCGGTGATGTTCCAGGCCTACCTGCCGGAGCAGTTGCGCTCGTTCCGCGACGCCTTTGTCTTCGCCATCGTGATCGCAGTGCTGCTCTACCGGCCCTCCGGCCTGATCCCGACCAAGGCCCTGGCACAACGCGTATGAGGTTTCACCGATGGGCGACACGCTCGTGATGCGCCGCGTGCGCGAATGGTGGCCGGTGCTGTCGCTCGCACTGGCTGTCGTGCTGGTCGTGGCGGTCGCCATGTGGCTGGGCGGCGACCAGATCCGCGTTACCCTGACCGAGATGCTGATCCGCATGACGGTGGTGGTCGCCACCTACCTGTTCATCGGCAATTCCGGCATCCTGTCGTTCGGCCATATCGGCTTCATGTGCATCGGCGCCTACGGCGCCGGCTGGGCGACGTGCAGCCCGGCCTGGAAGCAGCTGATGCTGACCGGCCTGCCGGCCTTCCTGCTGGAGGGCGAGTATCCGTTCCTGGTCGCGGTCGTCGGCGGTGGCCTGCTCGCTGCCCTCGTGGCGCTGATCTTCGGTGCCGCCGTCATCCGGCTGTCCGGCATCGGCGCCTCGATCGCCACGTTCGCCTTCCTGGCGATCGTCAACAGCGTTTATTCGAACTGGGACTCGGTGACAGCCGGCACCAGCTCGATCATCGGCATCCCGCAGGTCGTGGGCCCGTGGGAGGCGCTGGCCTTCGCGCTGGTCAGCATGGTCGTTGCCTTCGTCTTCCAGCAGTCGCGCTACGGGCTGATGCTGAAGGCCTCGCGCGACGACGAGGTGGCAGCCAGGGCGTCCGCCGTCGACATCGTCAAGGTCCGGCTGATCGCCTTCGTCGTCAGCGCCTTCCTGGTCGGCATGGGCGGCGGGCTCTACGGCCACTTCCTCGGCGTGCTGACGGTCGACACCTTCTACATGGGCCTGACCTTCATCACGCTCTCGATGCTGGTCGTCGGCGGCATCGGCAGCCTGTCCGGCGCTGTCGTCGGTGTGCTGGCCGTGACCCTGGTCGTCGAGATCCTGCGCGCCCTGGAGGCCGGCGTCAGCGTCGGCGGCGCCACCATCTCCCTGCCCCAGGGCATCCAGGAAATCGGCCTGGGCGTGATCATGGCCCTGATCCTGCTGTTCCGCTCGTCGGGCCTCACCAAGAGCCGCGAGGTGCCTTGGCCGTTCGCCACACGCCAACCCGAGCCGGCCGCGACCGAACAGCCGCAGCCGGCGGAGTAGCGCGCGTTGGTGTGAACGGACCGCGCGGCTCCTGCCGCGCTCTTCGTGCGTTGTTGCGAACCATGAGCGCGCCGGGAGGCGCGCGGTCCGGCCAAGCCGCCGTGCGATCAACTGGCGGCTTCGACCGAGCCCAGCGGCTGTGAGAGCTCAGGATCGGCGGCGGCGTGGCCGGCGCGCAGCCGCGCCGTTGCTGTCGTGTCGAGCCGACCGTCGTCATCGATGACGACCTTGTATGCAGCGGCGGCGCGGTTTCGGCTGATCCAGCCCTCGCGGACATCCGTCGCCACCTTCTCCGGGTCGCGCTCTGCGGCGTGTCCGTAGCCGCCGCCGCCGGTCGTCTCGGTCAGGATCATCTCGCCGTCCTGCAGGGTGACGACGCCGCACGTCGGCACCTCGTGCGTTTGTCCATTCCGGTCGATCCGCATCTGTCGTGCGCGCGCACCCTCGCCGCCGCCGCGCACGCCCCTGGCGGCGTTGAGGGTACCGTCGCTGACGAAGGCCACGTCGAGGCTGGCACCGATCGGCCCGTAGACCACCTTGAGGCTGGAGGCGCCGAGATACCGGCCCTCGCCCTCGCGGTCGGTCATGAAGCGCCGCTCGTGGATACGCAACGGTTGGCGCAGCTCGTCCAGCTCGATGCTGTCGATGTAGCAGAGCCCGGCATTGCCGACATGACAGATCGTCTGCCATGCATCAGTTGCCGGTGCCGCGGCGCCGCCGGACAAGCCGAGGAAGAGCTGGTTGACGAAGGGCCGGTTGCTGCCGGGATGCACGCCCGACACAACGGCCGAGCACGGCGGGATGATGGCGCCGCACTCGGCCAAGCCGGCGCCCTCGCTGATCTCCGCAATGGCGCATTGCACCGGGTTGGCAACCCGGTCGGCCAGGTTGGTGGTCGCCACCGAGCAGCTGACGGGGTGCCGGGGAATGCCGACGATGCAGCCGTCGCGCAGCAGGACCTTGATGCGCCGGTGCGATCCGGCGTTCTTGGGCACGCTGTGCTCGACGCTGTTGTAGACGCCGACCATCGCCGCGGTGCGGGCGCAGGCTTCGGACAGGTTCAGACCGCAAGGCAGGTTGTCGGGATTATCGCGCAGGTCGACCTCGATGGTCGCGGCCTGCGGGTCGACCGTGACCGCGACCTTGATCTCGATGCCGTCCGGCGGCGTTCCCGGCACTGGGTCGTGGCGCGAGGTCCGTACCGCGCGCCCCGGGCTCAACTTGCGGATGGCCTCGACCATGCGCTGCTCGGAGTAGTCGAACCAGCGCTCCGTGTGACGGTGCAGCACATCCCAGCCGACATCGGCCGCCAGCGCCAGCAGTTCGCGCTCGCCCACGCGCGCGGCGCCGACCATGGCGAGGTAGTCGCCCCACCACTGCTCCGGCACGCGGATGCGCATCTGGCACATGCGCACGACGTCCTCGATGTCCCGGAAGTCGCGCTGGATCTGCACGGCCGGGAAGATCAGCGCGCCTTCCTCGTAGACGTCGCGCGCTGCCCCCATGTAGGTGGTCGGGATCGAATTGCCGCAATCGGCCTGGTGCGCCTTGGCCAGGACGGTGAAATGGTGCGTACCGGCCGCGTCGATGACCGGCACGAGCAGCGTATGGTCGGCAGGGTGCGAGCAGCCGTGATAGGGCGAATTGTGCAGGAAGGCATCGCCGCGCCTGAGCACGGGATGGAACCGCTGCACGGCGGCGCACATCAGGTCCGGGCCCGACAGCACATGGATCGGCAGACTGTCGGCCGCCGCCAGCAGACGGTTGTCGCGCGTCACGATGCAGCAGGAGAAGTCGCGGGCGATGTTGAGCACGCCGGACCGGCCGGTGCGCAGCAGCGTATTGGCCATCTTCTTGGCCACGCCCTGCAGGCGGTTGCTCAGGATGGCGAGGCTGACGCCGTCGCCCAGTCCATCAGCCGACCCCTGAACCATCGCACCCTCCAGGCGTCTCACCAGGCGGTCCAGCCGCCATCGACGCACAGCACCTGCCCATGCATTTTCCGCGCCCCGTCACCGACCAGGAACAGGACGGCGGCGACCAGGTCGTCGACCGACAGGAAATCGTCGCCCGAGGGCGTGCGCTCGCGCATCTTCGCCCGCCACGACTCGTCCTGGCGCAACGCCGCGTTCATCGCCGTGGCGACGTTGCCCGGCGCCAGGACATTGACGTTGATGTTACGGCCGGCCAGCTCCAGGGCCAGCGCCCGGCTCAGGTTGGTGAGCCCGCCCTTGCTGGCGCAATAGGCCGCGGCACTGGGGAACCCCGCTTCGCCCGCGATCGAGCTGACATTGACGACCTTGCCGCCGCCGCGCCGCTCCATGTGCGGCAGCACGCTACGCACGAAGAAGAAGGCGCCCTTCAGGTTGAGAGCGACCTGGCTGTCCCAGATATCTTCCGACGTCGCCTCGATCGAGACGGGACGGAAGACGCCGGCGTTGTTGACCAGGATATCGACGCCGCCGAAGCGCCCGACGACGGCATCGACGACCGCCTCGATCGCCGGCACCTGGCTGCAATCGGCCACGAAGGATTCCGCCACGCCGCCGGCCGCGGTGATCGCCTCAACCACGGCGGCGGCACGGTCGGGGTGGCTGCGGTTGACGATCGCCACGGTCGCCCCGGCCGTCGCCAGCCCCTTGGCGATGGCCGCGCCGATGCCCTCGGACCCGCCCGTCACAATCGCGACCTTGCCGGCCAATCCGGCCATGATCTGCTCCATATGTGATCACATAAGCTCAATTTCTATGCACTAGGCCGTGGCGCGTGGACGGCTGTTGGCCACTGACAGCAGGATGATGCCCGCCACCATCAACGCCACGGCCAGCCACACCGCGCCGCGCACCGGTTCCAGGAACACGATCCAGCCCCAGGCGAGGCCGGCAAGGATCGCGAGGTAATTGAACTGCGCGAAGAAGGTCGGCCCGGCCATGCGGATGATCTCGAGGAACAGCCACGTGAAGAGCGCATAGATCAGGACCGTCAGCGCCGTGGCGATCTCGGCATTGCCCAGCCCGCCCGGCGACCAGGCAATCTGGCCGGTGGCGAGGGCCAGCGGCAGCACGCCTGCGGCGGCGCCGAGCAGGATGCCGGCGGCCAGCGCGACCGAATCGGCGCTGGGCGGCTGGAAGAGCGCGGCCGAGACGTTCGCGGTCGCGAACAGGCAGGGTGCGATCAGGCAGAGTGCGAACCAGCCGAGCGCATCAGCCGACGGCAGGGCGCCGCTGTTCGGCGCCACCAGCACCAGAATCCCGCCGAAACCGAGCGCCAGGCCCGCCAGGCCCAGCCAGCGGAACGCCTGCAGCCGTGCCGCCACGGCCAGCAGGAAGGTGAGCGGCGGCGACAGCGCCAGCACGAGCGTGACCAGCCCGGCTGGCAGGTGCGGCGCGACGAATGTCAGCAGCGCCGCCGGCAGGCCCAGGCCCAGCGCGCCCACCAGTACGTAGACCTTGAGCGCGGCAATCTCGCGGGGGACGCGATGGCCGCGCGCGGCGGCGACTGCCAGCAGCAACAGCCCCGAAAGCGCGCTCTGCCAGAAGGCGTAGGCCAGCGGCGGCATGCCCGCCTCGGCCGCCAGCTTGTTGAGACTGAAGGTGGCGCCGAAGGAGACGGCGGCGAGGACGAGATAGATGACCGGCAAGGCGCGCATTGGTTCGGTTCCCTCCCTCGCACGGCTCTTGCAACGCGCGAGCCAGCAATATGTGCCGATGCACACAGAATGTGATCACAAATGGGGCAGCGGATGCGGTTCGCGGTAGATACGGGTGGAACGTTCACCGACCTGGTGGTCGAGGACGACAACGGGAAGCTGCGCATGTTCAAGGCGCAGACGACGCGCCGCGACCCGATCGTCGGCGTGCTGGACAGCTTGCAGGTCGCCGCCGACACGCTGGGCCGGACGCGCGCCGAAGTGCTCGGCGGCGGCAGCATGTTCATCCATGGCACGACGAGGGCGATCAACGCCATCGTCACCGGCACGACGGCGCGGACGGCACTGCTGGTCACGCAAGGCCACCCCGACATCCTGGTGCTGCGCGAAGGCGGCCGGAACGAGGTGTTCAACTTCGCGATCCCTTTCCCGCAACCTTACGTCCCGCGGTCGCTGACGTTCGAGGTGCCGGAGCGGATCGGGCCCGACGGATCCGTCATCACGGCGCTCGACGAGGCGGCCGTGATCGAGACGTTGTCGCGGCTGCCGGCCCGGCATGTCGAGGCGGTCGCGGTCTGCCTGTTGTGGTCGATCGTCAACCCGGCGCATGAACGGCGCATCGGCGCCCTGATCGAACAGCACCTGCCCGGCGTACCGTTCACGCTGTCCCACGCGCTCAACCCCTCGCTGCGAGAATACCGCCGCGCGTCGTCGGCCGCGATCGATGCATCGCTGAAGCCGCTGATGAGCAGCTACATGCGCGATCTCGAAGCGCGGCTGCGCGACGCCGGCTTCGGCGGCCGCGTCTTCGTGGTTACCTCCCAGGCCGGCGTCATCGATGCCGCCGAAGGCGCCGAAACGCCGATCCATCTCATCAATTCCGGGCCGGCCATGGCGCCGGTCGCCGGCCACCACTATGTCGGCGCCGACACCAGTGCCGCGACCGCCATCGTGGCCGACACCGGCGGCACGACCTACGATGTCAGCCTGGTGCGTGACGGGCGCATTCCCTGGACTCGCGAAACCTGGATCGGCACGCCCTACGTCGGTCACATGACCGGCTTCCCGTCGGTCGACGTGCGCTCGATCGGCGCCGGCGGCGGCTCGATCGCGGCGGTCGATTCCGGCGGGCTGCTGACCGTGGGTCCGCGCAGCGCCGGCGCCATTCCCGGCCCGGCCTGCTACGGGAAGGGCGGCATGGAGCCGACCGTCACGGACTGCGCGCTGGTGCTGGGTCACCTCGATCCGGCGCATTTCCTCGGTGGCACCGTCCAGCTCGATGCCGAAGCCGCGCGTACCGTCGTCGACCGGGGGGTGGCGCGGCCGCTGGGCCTGACGGTCGAGGCCGCCGCCGCGTCGGTGATTGCGGTCGCGACCGAGAACATGGTGCAGGCGATCCTCGACATCACCGTCAACCAGGGGATTGACCCGGCGGCGGCCGTCCTGATTGCCGGCGGCGGCGCGGCCGGCCTCAACTCCACCATGATCGGCCGCCGGCTTGGCTGTGCGGCCGTGCTCGTCCCGTCGCTCGGTGCGGCGCTGAGCGCCGCCGGCGCGCTGATGTCGGAACTCACCCAGCTCTACCGGGCGACCCGCTTCGTCACCACCGAGGCCTTCGACTTTGGCGCCGCCAACGACGTCTTGCGGCAACTGCAGCAGCGCGGCGAACGCTTCATCGCCACCGCCGGGCTGGGCGAGGGCCGCGTCGAGCGCGCGGTCGAGGCGCGCTACGCCAACCAGGTGTGGGAGATCGAGGTGCCGCTGACGATGGATCGCTTCGCCGACGAGGCCGATGTCGCCCGCTTCGTCGACGCCTTCCATGCTGCGCACGAAGCTGTGTTTGCGATCCGCGACCAGCACTCGCCGGTCGAGATCGTCGGCTGGACCGTGCGCGCCGCCTGCCGCCTCAGCGGCCGCTCCGATCTCGGCCTTGCCGGCGGCGGGCCGGGATACGCATTGCCGCCGACACGCCGCGCCTACTTCGGCGGCACCGGTTTCGTCGAGGCGACGCTGCACGATTTCGACCGCTTGACCGCCGGCCAGTCCGTCGCCGGCCCGGCGATCGTGGAATCGCCGTTCACCACGATTGTCATCGACCCCGGGGCGGGCGCTCGCAAGCTGGCATCCGGCAGCCTGCTGATCGAGCCCGGCCGATAGCAGCAGCCGCGGTGAGGAACTGCAGGCCCAATGGTGCGTCCGCCCATCGACCGTGCTAGCACACGGTTTGCGTTCTCACCTGCCCACCGCCATCCCGCCATGATTGCCGCCAAATCGATCCGCCGCATCGATTCCCACCGCGCGTCGCCGGCCGAAACCCTGACGCAACGCGCCCACCAGGAACTGCGCACGGCCCTCATGCGGGGAGATTTCCTGCCCGGCACGGCGCTCACCCTGAGGGCGTTGGCCCAGCGGTTGGGCACCAGCATCATGCCAGTGCGCGAGGCGGTGAGCCGGCTGGCGGCCGAGCAGGCGCTGGAGCTGCAGCCCAACCGCGCCATCGTCGTGCCCGAGCTGTCGCGCCGCGAGATCGATGAACTGTGGCGGATTCGCTGGCTGATCGAAGGCGACGCCGCGGCGCTGGCGGCCGAGGTCGCGACCGGCGAGGAGATCGACCGCATGGTCGAAATCACTCAGGAGATGTGGCAGGCGCTGCGCGACGGCGACGCCCGCACCTTCGTCAAGGACACCGGCGCATGGGCGATGCAGCTGGCCAAGGCCAGCCATTCCGGCCCTTTCATCGGCTACATCTCGAACGTCAGGCTGCGCTGCGCGCCGCACATCGCCGCGGCGTTCGGCGGCCGTGTCTCGGCCGACGATCCATTCTACCGCTTCAGCCTGCAGTTGCAGGATCAGATCACCGACGCCATCCGCGACCGCGACGGCGCGCGTGCCCGCGACCTGCGCGCCGCCGACGTGCGCACCTTCCAGACCTTCATCTACAAGCGCCTGGGCTGGGCGTAAGCGAAGGCGCTGTCGAGTATACAGCTCCTCGCTGTCGTCCTGAGCGCAGCGAAGGACCTTGCGGTGAGCTGATCAGCTGTCATTCCGAGCGAAGCGAGGAATCTTCCGCGAAGGGGACTCCATTCCTGGGAGATCCCTCGCTCCGCTCGGGATGACGGTGTGATCGAACGACCGCAAGGTCC
>Ga0187894_10003731_pt1 | contig 16784 bp, 12 predicted proteins | sample GBC1701081metaG_FD_136650 | JGI IMG/M metagenome (GOLD analysis project Ga0187894, IMG submission 136650) | White microbial mat communities from a lava cave in the Kipuka Kanohina Cave System on the Island of Hawaii, USA - GBC170108-1 metaG ... | reverse complement strand
TTTCTCGTCGGCGCGGCGGCGCTGTGGCGTCGACGACCGATCGCGCTGCAGATCTGGCTCGCCCCCTTCCTGATGAACATGGCCGCGGCCGCGCTGCACGCCTATCCCTACGGCGGCCGCGCGCGGATCTGTCAGCACTTCGCTCCCGCCCTTTGCTACCTCGCCGGGCTGGGGCTGTATGTCCTTCTGAGACGATACGTGCCGCGCGTCCGGATGCGTCCGGCGCTGCAGATCGCGGTCGTCGCGCTGGCTGCGTTTCCCGTCGTGGGAATCGCGATGCAGATCGCGCGGCCCTATGAGTCGATCGGCTCCTATCTCACGCACAAGACCGTGCGCGACCTGGCGGGGCGCACGTCGCCGGCCGACCGATGGGTCTGCTTCAATTCCGACCGGCGCGTCGACTACGCGCCCTACTGGGGCGACTGGCGCGGGATGGGGGGGCAGTTCGTCTTCGACGCGGAGCGATTCGCGCCGGTTCCGCTCGCGTGGGGGCCACGTCCGGAAGAGATGATGCATCCGCCCGGAGGCCGCCTCTGGCTGATGGCCTACTACGTGGAGAATCAGCCGGCCGGGTCGTTTCCGATGGATCAGTGGGAGCGTTATTTCTCGGCGTTCACCTCCCGGTTTGGAACACCGAAATTCGAATCCTTCCTGCTGCATGACAAGGCGCCGCGCAGCGATCGGCCGCCGCCGGCGAGCCGCTCGCGCACATCCACCGATCCCGCGGCAGGCGAGCGCCGCCGCGAAACGATGTGGGTTTATTGCTTCGGATCGTAGGGGAGCGCGAGTTACGCACCATCCGCGCCCGTAAACGCCTTCACCACGTCCGACGGGATTCGCGTCGGACGCCCCGTGTCGATGCGCACGAAGGCCCACGTATTCACGCCGCGCGCGAGTGTCGCGCCATCCGCGGCGCGCACGATCTCGTGGCGGCGCAGCGCGGTCGCGTTACGCATCAATTCGCACCAGGTCCGGCAGAGTAGGTCCTCTCCTTCGAAGGCGGGAAGCACATAGTCGATCTCATGCCGCCGCACGACGAACATCGCCCCGATCGCGCGATAGGTCGCCGCTTCAAATCCGACCGCCGCGGAGTGGGCGATCGCGGCCTGATTCATCCAGTCCAGGAATGCGACGTTGGAGACGTGTCCCTGCGCGTCGATCATCGCGCGCTCGACGCGAATCGGGAGGATGAAGGGCTGCTCGGCAGTGGCGGGACTCATCACCGGTGACCCATCATACGGACTCGCTGTGCCGCTGCTTCGCCGCGCGGGGGCCAATGCCTCAAGCAGGGGTTGCGACCCAGGTACGCGATCGGCGGAGGTCTCCCGACTTGACGATCCGGCGCGCCCGGCGATGATCCGATCATGCAAGCTCCCTGGTTCGACATCGTCATGCGCTGGGTGCACCTCGGCGCGGCCATCGTCGCCGTGGGCGGAGTATTTTTCCTGCGCGCCATCCTGCACCCGGTGCTGATGCGCCTGCCCGACGACCAGCGCGCTTCGCTCCGCGCCGCGCTGATCGCGCGCTGGAAGTTTGTCGTGCACGCCTGCGTCGCGCTCATACTCGCGAGCGGCCTCTACAACTATCTCGTCGTCCTGCGGCCGCGCCATGCCGGGCAGGGCGAGTATCACATGCTGATCGGCATCAAGATTCTGCTGGCGCTGGTGATCTTCTTCATCGCGGAAGCGCTGGTGGGGCGGGCCGCGGCATTCGAATCGATGCGCCGTGCCGCTCCGAAATGGCTGGCAGGCTATCTTCTGCTGGCGGCCCTGATCGTGGCGATCAGCGGCTACCTGCGGTTCATGCGGGTCACCACCGGCGGCTGACGGCGATGCCTGTGCCATCTTCGACACCCGAATCACCCTCTCCCTCCGGCGGCCGCTGGCCCCGCGCCTTGGTGATCGGTCTCGCGGTCCTGGGAGTGCTGTCGGCTCTGCTCGGCCGTTTGATCTGGCTTCCCTTCTGCCTGGGACTCTTCTTCTTCCTGCTGGTGGGGCTGCTCGCCGGCTCCTTCATGTTTCAGGTGTTGCGGCCACTCCGGCCGATCGGACGAGTGTGGCTCGCCGCGGCCGCGCTCCTGCTCGGCGCGGCCGGCTGGCTCGCCGCGACCGCGTGGGAATATCAGGTGGTGGTCGAGCGGGTTGCCGCGCCGCCGCGATTCGCCGACGCGCGCACCGAATTGCAGAAACGCAGCGGCGAGCATGACCGGGTTGGCGGACTGGCCCGCGACGCGTTCCTCAAGAAGCTGCACGACGACTATCCGCCTGGCGGCTTGCTCGGCTATGCGCGCTGGGCGGCGCATGGCGGCACGATGACGATTTCCATCGGCGACCTCGATCTGGGCAAAGGCCCCTTCACGCAGGACTTATTCATCCCGCATCGCGGATGGGGCTGGATCCTGCGCGTCGCAGTCGGACTCATTCTGCTGGTGCTCGGCGTCTGGTGGCCGCTCGCTCCGCTGCAATCGCGCGAGCCGGTCAGCAACCTGATCGATCCCGAGGAAGCCGAAGCGGCTGAGCAGGAGGACCGCCGGCAGGCCGGTGAAGCTTACTACCAGACCTTCGACCATACCGCCGACCTCGGCGTGGAGGCGCATGCCGGAAAATGGTCCGACCTGCTCGAGCAATCCGCGCTCGGGATGTTCGCCTGCGTCGGCTATCTGGTCCCTTCGGCCGCCTCGCGCGGCGAACGGATCGACCTCCTGCTGAAGGCCGGCTCGCGCGAGGATCTGCTGCGGAACTGGCTCTCCGAACTGCTCTTCCGATTCGAGACGCGCGGCGAAGTTCCCAAGCGGATCAGGTTCCGACGCACCGATGAGACGCGGCTGGAGGCCCGCATCGAATTCCGCCCGTTCGACCCCGATCGCAGCCGCCTGCATCGCGAGGTCAAGGCGGTGACCTACCACGGACTCGAAGTGCATCAGGTCGGCCGCGCGTGGATCGCGCGCTTCATCCTCGATATCTGACGATCGCGCCGCGCGGAAGCGGCGCGCGGCGTTGCGAGTATCATCCGGCCATGACCGCTCCCGCGAGAAGCGCGACGCCACTCCCGGTGGAGCGCATCGATTCGTGGCGCTGGCGCATTCCGCGCGCCGCCCGCCCGGACATGCGCGTCGACGGCATCGTCTACGCCGACGACGCGATGATGAGCCTCATCCGCAACGATCCCTGCCTGGCGCAGGTGGCCAACGTCGCCACGCTGCCGGGCATCGTCCGCGCCAGCCTGGCGATGCCGGACATTCACTGGGGCTACGGCTTCTGCATCGGCGGCGTGGCGGCGACCGATCCGCGCGAAGGGGGCGTCATCAGTCCCGGCGGCGTCGGCTACGACATCAACTGCGGCGTCCGGCTCATCCGCAGCGACCTGTCCGAGGCGGAGATTCGCCCCCATCTGGAGGGACTTGTCCGGGCGCTGTTCGAGACGGTTCCGTGCGGCGTCGGGGGGCGCGGCTCGGTCCATTTCAGCAATGATGAATTGAAGCAGCTCATGCGGCAGGGCAGCGTTTTTGTCGTCGGCCGCGGCTTGGGCTGGGAGGAGGACATCGCTCACACCGAAGCCGGAGGACGACTGGAGGATGCCGATCCCGAGAAGGTCTCTGCGCGGGCGCTGGAACGCGGCCGCAACCAGTGCGGAACCCTCGGTTCGGGCAATCACTTCATGGAAGTGCAGGTCGTCGATGAGATCTTCGATCCGATCGCCGCGCAGGCCATGGGACTTCACGCCGGGGCGGTCGCGGTCATGATCCATTCCGGCTCGCGCGGACTGGGATACCAGGTCTGCGAGGACTATCTGCGCGAGCTGAACGGTGTGCCGGAGAAATATGGCATCGCGCTTCCCGACCGCCAATTGGCGTGCGCCCCGGTCGATTCGCCCGAGGGGCAGAGCTACCTCGCAGCCATGTGCGCCGCCGCCAATTTCGCCTGGTGCAACCGCCAGATCATGACCCATCTCGCGCGCGAGACCTTCGCCCGCGTGCTCGGAAAGTCCGCCCGGGCGCTGGGCATGCGGCTGGTCTATGACGTCGCCCACAACATCGCGAAGATGGAATCCTATGACGTCGGCGGCGCGCCGCGCAGCCTCTGCGTCCATCGCAAGGGGGCCACTCGCGCCTTCCCGCCGCGTCATCCGGAGATTCCGGCGGCCTATCAGGCGATCGGCCAGCCGGTGCTGATTCCGGGGGACATGGGCCGCGCGAGCTTCGTGCTGGCGGGCCGTCCGGCGTCGATGACGGAGACGTTCGGCAGCACCTGCCACGGGGCGGGGCGCCTCATGTCGCGCAGCGCGGCGATCAAGGCCGCGCGCGGGCGCTCGATTCAGAAGGAGCTGCTCGACCGCGGCGTCATTGCGATGTCGCGCGGCCGCACCGGTCTCGATGAGGAGCAGCCTGACGCCTACAAGAACGTCAACGACGTGACCCGGATCGTGGATGGGGCGGGGATCAGCGGACGCGTCTGCCGCATGCGCCCGATCGGCGTCATCAAGGGGTAGAACCTCTCTCCACCATTCATTGGGCGCCCGATCCCTCGGCGGCGGCGTCTCGCCCGTGTCAGCGGATCGGTATCCCAGAATTTCGGGCCGTTCGCGCTTCGTTGACCCCTGCCGATAGATGGTTAGAATCCCGACCTCGCGCCGGTCGGCAACGTTCGGTTGGTGCGGTGTAACCCATGCAGGCGGAAACACCTGCGTTCGGGCAGGTAGCTCAGTTGGTAGAGCAACGGACTGAAAATCCGTGTGTCGCCGGTTCAACTCCGGCCCTGCCCAGTTCCGAAGTATATGAGAATAAACAGGTTACAGGCGGATGCCGGGAGCGGGGGCGGTCACCGGCGCATTGGAGTCGCAAGGATTCAAATCCGTAGAGCGGTCTGCGCTGGCTGAAACGAGCCACGTCCCACCGTTCTGCCGGTAAAGCCTCAAGACCCCATCATCCCCCGTAGCGGTTTGTCGAATGCCCCCGGACGGCGAGGAAGTGTCAGCGGGCAACACAAACACATAGATACTAGAGAGCCGCATTCAGCAGAGCCGCGCTCAGCGAAGCGGGCTAATGCCAACCACGCGGAGCCGGTAACGAGCAGCCGCAGCACCAGCGCAGGGTGAATTGACTGCCAGGACCGCCAGCGTGGGACATTGGCTGAACCTCCCTGGTGAGAACTCAGCCCCCGCCGCGCGGCTGATCGGCAGACAGGCTGTTCGTACATTCCCCGAAAATAGAGGTGGTTGGCGCGGCAGGTAGGCGGCCCATTGTCATGGAACAGAGGCGTCAGGGAATCTTTTAAATAGGTTTGCCTCTGCATAATCCCAATCGTAGGTTGTTTTCGGACGGATTCTTTCTTCGCGCCGCGGGGTCCCAGCCCGGGCGGAGGCCCGCATTCCGAGTTCGCACGCTCGGTTGCAATTTGTTCGGGAGAGTCCCTTGCGCCCGCTCTGGTCAGCCGTTCAAGCATTCATGACGGGGGAAGAAGCTCCCACCGCGACGGAATACGCGGTCATGCTCGCCCTGCTGCTGATGGGTTCATTTGCCGCATTCGCGGCCTTCGGGCAGGCGCTGGACAAGAAATATGACACGATCGTCCAGGCCGTCGACGTCGCGAACTAGTCGAGAGGGGTCGGGGGGCGAGTCGGGGGCTGCGCGGTAAAATTCCCCCTTTTTTTCAATATTTTTCGCCGAGCAGTGAAAATGCGTTCCGAGTCCGATTTCGCGACTAAAAAAGACTAACAAGTCTTTTTAGGCCTGCCGATCAATTCCTGCCCGATTTCGGGACTGATAAAGTTATCCCAGATTCACCCTTCCATTCCATTTAACGTCCGGATATAAGTGTTAACGGCGAGTCCGGGTCAGGCGAACGACCTTGGACCACAGGCGTACCCACCGGCCGGCAAGGCCCTGTAACCCGCGTAGGGGGATTGACTTCGCAGCGCAAAATTGGTATCACCGGACGTTAAGTTCGGAGATCAAGCGTCCGCGCGCTCTGGACGAAATGGGAAAGTGGCAGCCTCCTCGTGCAGGCCAGTGGTAAGCAGGCGTCCCTTGATGAAGTGCGTATCCCCAAGATAAGCGGCCGTTTGTGCGCGAATCGGGCATCGCGCAGAACCGGTTGCTTTCAGGGTCGCAACTCATCCCGCCTCGGGCGGCGAGTGGTGGGGCGCAGTGGAACATCACCGTTTGCCGGGACGGCAAGACTTAGAGAGGTTTTTTCTCAAGGAGCAATGGGAATGTGTTCACGTAAAGCCTCGGCATGTATCGGAACACTCGCGACGCTCGCTTTGCTTGCGTCGACGATCGGGTGGGCCGTGTCGAACGACACAGCCGGACCTGACCGATACGGAAGTTACACCAAGCGAGCAACGAATTACGCTGACCAGCAGCGCCGGTCGGCGGACTTCATGCGCAAGACCACTCCTGCCCAGCAGCAGCCGGGCCAGACGGATGGTCCGGGCGCGGTGAATTCCGCTCCGAGCGCTCCGAAGGGGAGCGAAACCCTTCACGGTCTCCCGGGCAACTACAAGCCCCTCGGCCCGGTGGCTCATCCCACCGCGTCGGCCAACGGGTTCGGCACTCGTGTTGACTGCAACACGAACGGCACCGATGACGCGACGGAAGTCGCGGGCATCGACGTGTGGAACCAGACGACGTTGATCATCTCCGGCAACAACCTGGTGTCGGACGACTTCAACAACGCGTTCTCGCCGGCCACCCTCCGCGTCACGGCGGACGACTTCAACACGACGGTTGCGAACACGAAGTTCAACCGCGTCAACGTGCGCGGTCCGGACACAACCAACCGCGTGTGGATCATCAAGATCTGGAGCAACGACCCCAACGGGTTCGCGGTTCCTCCGACGGCGGTTCCCGCCTGTTCTCCGGGCGGCGATCCGGGCGACGGCAGCGCCGTGACGGACAGCCCCCTCGCGATTCTCTACACCGAAACGATCACGGCCAACCGGACGGTCGTCACCGACCCGCCGAACGTGAACGACTCGCTGAACCTTGCGTTTAACCTGTCGTCGACGGTCAACCTGGCCAGCATCAACAAGTACTGGCTTGAGGCCTATCACAACGACCCGAACGATCCGGATTCGTGGGGTTTCTCGCCGTCGAGCGGTGATCTCACGACGCTGGGCCCGGCCAACTCGAACATGCGCCGCACCCACAGTGTTCCGACCGGACAGGCCCCCTGCAACGTCGCTGAAATCTGGAGCCGCGGCACGGACTTCAACGGCCGCTTTTCGCTCCAGATCGGCGCCATTGACCGCAACCAGAACAACGTTCCGGACGAGTGCGACGACTGCAACACGAACGGAACGGCCGACCAGAGCGAAGCGTATGCGGACTGCGACACGAACCTGAATCCTGACGCATGCGACATCGCCGTCGGCAATTCGGTGGACTGCAACACCGACCTGACGCCGGACGAGTGCGGACGCGACTGCAACACGAGCGAGACCGACGACGCCTGCGAGCTGATGGGCAACGACTGCAACACCACGCAGACGCCGGACGAGTGCGAGCTCTTCCGCAATGAAGTGCCTTACATCCTCGACGACGGCATTTCCGAGATTTCGCTCGGTATCACCGGCATCGCCCCGCCGTTCATCTGGCTGAACCAGTTCACGGTCGGTGCGGCTCCCGATGATGGCGAAATCCACTTCATCCGCATGTCGTGGGGCACGATCGACGAGTCGACGAACGCCATCCTGGCGCTCTACAACGACCCCAACGGCAACGGCAGCCCCGAGGACGGTCAGATCCTGTGGCAGGATATTGTCAACCCGGCCAACAACGGCACGGACATCCTCAAGGAATACTCGGTTCCGGATGTCGTCGTCGGTGGTCCTGGCGACAACTTCTTCGTCGCTTGCTACGTCCGCGGCGGTCCGAACTCGTTCCCGATGAACATTGACCAGACGGTCCCGCAGGGCAAGACCTGGATCAAGATCAACCAGGGACCGGTCCTTCCGGATCAGACGTTCCTGGCCAACCTGGGTGGCGGCGACGGCATCCAGACGCTGGACCAGTTCGCGGTGGATTTCGCAGGCAACGCCGTTCTCCGCGCGATCGCGGGAGTGGACGAGGACTGCGACAACAACACCACGCCGGACGACTGCGAGTTGGTACCGGATTGCGACACCAACGGCACGCCGGACCGGTGCGATCCGGACTGCAACGCGAACAACACGCCTGACGCGTGCGATATCGCCGCGAGCAACTCGGACGATGTCAACACGAACGGCGTTCCGGATGAGTGCGAAGATTGCGACAGCAACAACACCGTTGACACGCTGCAGGCGAACTATCGCGACTGCAACACCAACGACAAGATGGACATCTGCGAGATTCCGAATCTCTCGGGTGATCTCCAGGATTGCGACACGAACACGACTCCGGATATCTGCGAAACAGACTGCAACACGAACGGAGCCAAGGACCTGTGCGACATTCCGCCGGTCGGCTTCCTCGATGCAGACTGCAACAGCAACGGTATCCCGGATCAGTGCGAAGACGCGATCGACTGCAACACGGACGGCACACCTGATCCGTGCCAGCCGGGCGGCTCGATCGATTGCAACACCAACGGAACGACCGACCTGTGCGATCGTCTGTATGGTTTTGTGAACGGCACGCCTGACAACCAGTCGAACGACACGCTTGCGAACCTCCGCAACGGCGGTCCGACGAACTACTCGTTCCTCGACGCCGGCACCGCGGATGGTCCGATGTGTGCGGAAGACTTCACGATTTCGAAGGGCGCGTGCGTCCTGATCGGCGCGTCGATCGAAGTCATCGCGTGCAAGGACACCGATCCTCCGAACCAGCCGGAAGCCGCTATCCAGGGCTTCAACGGCAAGGCGGTCGTCGGCGTCTATCGCAGCACCGGTGCGGTGAACTCGGAACGGCCGACGGTCGATCCGGACTTCTCCTCGACGGTCAACTGCTCGCAGGTGGTCGTGATCGGCTTCCCAGGCGTTCCCGCTGTCTATGACGTGTGGCGGTACTCGACGACTCAGTCGCCGAACCTCCGCGTCGCCGGCAACGGCAAGTGGTGGGTGGCGATGCAGCCGCAGACCACGAGCGACCAGGGCTTCGCGTTCATGGCGGTCAGCCAGGCCACCAACAGCAACCCGCCCGAGCCGGTCATCGGCCGGATGGTGCATTGGCGGCCGGGTCTGAACCTGACGTGGATCAGCAACGACATCATCGGGCTGATCAACCAGGGTACAGAGCCCGCGCTGGGCGTGGCCATGTCGGTCGCGTTCCGCGATGACTGCAACACCAACAACACGCTGGACGAGTGCGAAATCGCAGCCACTCCGGCGATCGACGCCAACGTGAACGGCGTGATCGACAAGTGCGAGGATTGCAACACCAACAACATCCCGGATCCCACCGAGGCGTCGTTGCGTGACTGCAACTCCAACGGCTATCCGGACATCTGCGACATCCGCTTCAACTGGTGGCCGGACTGCAACACCAACAACAGCCCGGACAACTGCGAAGTCGATTGCGACAACGACGGCATCCCGGATGCCTGCCAGTTGACCGGCAACGACTGCAACACCAACAAGACGCTGGATCCGTGCGAGGCCTACCCCGACATCACGACGAATGCGTCGGCGACGGTCGAGCCTCGGAAACAGCTGCGTGATTGCAACACGAACCGGACGCTCGACGTGTGCGAATCGTTGGCGAACTGCAATACCAACAACACGCCGGACATCTGCGACATCAACCCGATCAACCGCATCCATGTGAACGCGGCACTGCACCCCGGACTGACCTTCAGCAACGGGTTCTACGGTATCGCGGTCAACGACGAAGATGTCACCGGTACCAACGGTATGATCGATCCCGACAATACCCAGGTGCTGGCTGAGGACTTCACGGTTCAGTTGCTCCCGTGGACAGGAATGGTCTTCTTCGGCGGGCTCTTCAACCTGTCGATCGGCGAAGATTTCTGTACCGACGTGGAGACCAACGGCGATCCGGGTGCGGCGAACGATTCGTTCGACGTCCTCTACTGGACGCATGATCCGGCGAGCAACACCAATCCGCTCAACCATGACATGAACTCGAACGGCAATCCGCTGGACGACGACTTCCTGCGGGTGTGCACGGCTGCGAATGGCCAGATTGCGCGTGTGCCGACCATCAACGGCACCATGTTCTATCTGCGCTACGCGACGCCGCTCACGCTGCCGACGATCGCCGGACAGGGCAAGCGCTGGCTCGAGTGGTACTACACCGGGCCGTCGGGCAGCCCCAATGGCGGCGACTTCTTCACCGGCATCTCGCGCAACACCGCTCACCTGCTCGAGTATCGATTCGCAATCGAGACTCCGTCGGTGACGTGGCGCAGCCCGTTCAATGCCGATGACAAGAACCTGTTCAACTTCATGGTCAAGGCCGGGTCAGTGGTCGACGTGAACTCGAACGGCACGCCGGACGAATGCGATCCGACGTTCCCGCCGTGCGACACGCCGGGCGGCCGCTGCAAGGGTGACATGAACGGCGACCTCCGGGTCGATGGTCAGGACGTCCACTGCTACGTCCGCTGCTTCATCCAGGGCGTGGCCGGATTCACGGCCAATGCAAACTGCCCGGCGTCTCCGACGACGCAGTGCGGCTGCATCGACATGGATGGCAACACGACGGTCAATGGTGCGGACCTGACGGCGTTCATCAACAAGCTGCTCACCGACGCGAATGTGGCTTGCCCATAAGCGTGTCGTAGGCCGGCGGCCGGAGTGATCCGGTCAATGGCCTGCAGCAAGAAACCAACGTAAGACATGCGGCCCTTGGACTTCGGTCCGAGGGCCGCATTGTTTTTACCGACTGCCACTCATGTTCATGCTGACGAGGTCAAAGCCGATCGCGCCCCTGCAATGACAAGAGGCTCATGCGGACGTTGCTGATCGTTATTGATCCGGAGCGGGTCGGGGGATTGGGAGGTTGGCTTGAGCTTTGCTGCGGGCGGCGAGAGAACACATGCCGACGCACGCGTCGGCATGGCACACACATTTGGACAGACCGGCATGGCGCCCGTTATTGCGGAGCTGGAGCGCCTTCACAGTGGAACTGGAGCGCCCTTTCAGTGGCGCGCTGGCGCGCCTTTTCAATGGCGCTGGAGCGCCTTCACGGCGGCCCTGTCTCCATGTCATGGGAAATAAAGGCGGAAGGGTCTGCATCGCGACCAGGCTCATGACGCGCGGACAGGCGATCCCCCTCGACATGGCAATCAGGAATCGCATCAGGCCATGCAATGGAGACATGGCTTCCGGCCTGTCGCCGGACTACATGTAGAGGCCGCCGTTGACGTTGAGCACCGTGCCGGTGACGAAGCCGGATCGCGGAGAGGCCAGATAGACGACCGCTTCCGCGACCTCCTCAGGTTCACCCAGCCGGCCGACCGGCGTCTGCCCTACGATCTTGTCGAGTACCTCCTGCGGCATCGCCTTCAGGATGTCGGTGCGGATGAAGCCGGGGGCTATGGCGTTGATGGTGACCCCCTTTTTGGCGGTTTCACGGGCGAGGGACTTGGTCAGGGCGATCAGACCCCCCTTGGCGACCGAGTAATTGGATTGACCAAAGTTGCCGGTCTGGCCGATGACCGAGGTGATGAAAACGACCCGCCCCCAGCCCGACTCCACCATTCCGGACAGCAGGGCGTGCGTGACCATCGCCGGCCCGGTGAGGTTCACGTCGATGACTTCCTGCCAGAGTTCGGAGGTCATCTTGGCGAAGGTGCGGTCGCGCGTGATGCCGGCGTTGTTGACCAGAATCTGCACGGTGCCGAGGTCCTTCTGGACCTGCTGCACCATCCTGTGATTCTCGTCGTCGTTGGCGATGTTGGCCTGGTAGGCGTGGGCCCGGCTGCCGAGCTTCTTGATCTCCGCGCACACCTCTTCGGCGGCCTGCGGATTGGAGTGGTAATTCACCGCGATGTCAGCGCCTTCCTCGGCCAGCGCCAGCGACACGGAGCGGCCGATCCCGCGGCTGCCGCCGGTGACCAGGGCGATTTTTCCGTCGAGCATTCCCATGTGCGACCTCCCGGGGAAGACCCCTCGGACATGACGCGGCGCGCCGGCTTGCTGCATTTGCAGAAAGGCGCGGCGTCTCGCGCTTGTGCTCATTCTAACCTGACGAGTGGGGGATCAGGAGAATCGCCCGGCGGATCGATTCCTGAAGCGGTGATGGTCGCCGTCGAATTCGGCGTTACGCCGCCGGATGCCAGCCCGCGTCGGCCCAGAGGGCGCCGCTGACAGCGGTGTTCTGGATGAGGAACATTATGCCCTCGGCGATTTCATCCGGACGCAGCAGGCGACGGAGCTGCGTGTTGGGCAGGATGTTCTTCTCGATGTACTCCTGGCCCATCGCCTGGAGCATGGGCGTGTCGGTGAAGCCGGGGTGAATGATCGCGCAGCGCAGGCCGTAGAAGATGGACTCCTTGGCGAGCGTGCTGGTAATGCCTTCGAGGGCGGCTTTCGACGCCGCGTAGGAGATCTGCCCGCGGTTTCCGGCGGAGGAGATCGATCCAATGAAGACGATGCAGCCCTGCATTTTCTCGTGCGGCTCCCAGCGGCCGAGCTTCCGGGCGTGCCGATCCTCGGCGACGCTGGCGATCGTCTCCATCGCCCAGTAGGCAGCCGCCATCACGTTGAGCCCGAGCGTCTGGATAAAGAGTTCCTGAGGATAGATCTGAGCCTTGCCGGTGGTCTTGTCGAGCTTGACCGCCAGGGCGTCGCGAACCATCCCCGCACTGGGGACGCAGATATTCACGGCCCGAAAACGGCGTTTCATGTCGTCGAAGGTTTCGCGGCGGAAGGTGGCGTTCGTCACGTCGCCGATGTAGGGGATCATGATTTCGCGGCCGAGGTCGGAATTCATCGTCCGGCAGGTTTCGCGCACGGTTTCGGCCTGATCGACGGCGCCGATGGCCAGCACGCCGCGCCGCGCCAGTGCGGCACAGGTGGCGCGGCCGATGCCGCTGTTCGCGCCGGTTACGACGGCGACTCTGTCATTCAGTTCCATGACGTTTTCCTCCGCTCCTTCTAAATGTCATCCGCGCCGGGCGGCCTTCTTTCGTGAAGCACTGGTTCGCTTGGCGCTCGCGCGCGTCGCGGCACGGGGGTTGACCGGCAGCGACCGCTCGGCCAGCCAGTCGCACGCCTTGGGCCACAGTTCCTTCTGCGCCCGGCCGCTCACCGCCAGGCCGATGTGGCCGCCGGGGAACTCAATCGCCGTCCGATCGCGCGAGTCGGTGAGATCATTGAAGCCGCGGCTCTGGCCGCAGGGGACGAGATGATCGTCGCGGGCCATGAGATTCAGAACCGGGCAGGTGATGTCGGAGAGCTTGACCTTCCGGCGGCCGATGGGCCACTCGCCCTTGACCAGCAGATTCTTGTGATAGCCGTTCTTGACCCACTCGCGGTAGGTCTCGCCCGCCAGCGGAATGTTGTCGTTGATCCAGGTCTCCATCGCGAAGAATTCCTCGACGAAGGCGTCGTTGTTCATCTTCTCGTAGAAGCCGAGGTACTTCTCGATGAGATTGGAGACGGGCTTGAGCATCAGGAATGAGGTCTGGAGCAGCCACGGCGGGGCGTTGCCGAAGGTGTCGACGATCTTGTCCACGTCGAAGAAACTCGGATCGGCCCAGATGGAAAGCAGGTTGTCGCCGGGGGTAAAGTCGATCGGGGCGGTCATCAGGATCAGGTTGCGGATCGTCTCTTGGTACAGCGCGGTGTACATCGCCGTCAGCGTGCCGCCCATGCAATAACCCATCAGCGAGATCTGATCCTGTCCGGTGACCTCGGCGACGTGCCGGACCGCATTGCGCAGATAGCGATTGACGTAGTCCTCGCCGCGCAGGTTCCTGTCCGACTCGCGCGGGCAGCCCCAGTCGATCATGAAAACGTCGAAGCCGCGATCGAGGAAACGCCGCACCACGCTCTTGCCCGGCAGCAGGTCGAGGATGTAGGGACGGTTGACCAGCGCGAAGACCATCAGCAGCGGCGTGGCGTGTTTTCGTTCAGCGGTGCTGGTGTATCGCAGGACCTTCATCTGGTCCTCGCGATAGGAGACGTCGCAGGGGGTGGCGCCGCGGCGGACGCGCTGCGCGATCTGCATGACGCGCGGCATCGCCGAGATTCGCTCCAATGCGCCGGCTACGTCGGGCGTCGGCATCGGCGGGGGAGTGAGCCACGAAAAGGGAAACGGGCTGCTCGACATCGGGTCAGGTTCCTATATTCGGTCAACGGGGCGCTATCCCCCGGGTGAAAATCATCGATCTCCCCGTCGTCCGCCCGAGCGGACGACCGGCCGCGACTTGTGCGGCGCGCGACGACCGGCAGAGGCCGATCCGCCGCGCTGCTTCGATTCCAGCGACGCGAGCCGCTCGCTCATCTCCTCGAGCCGTTCGGACATCCGGCGTTCGAAGCCCTGAAGGCCCGCGGCGGCAGCCTCGGCGTCATCGCGCGAAGCGAACTGCGACGAGCGCAGCGCGTTGCCGATGAAGCCGTCCATCTGCTGCTTGAACGCCATGGCGTTGTCCATCATCTGCTTGAGCATTGCCAGGAACTGCGGCGAACGCATGAAATCGTCCGCGTACTTGGCCATGGCGTCCAGAAAGATGCGCTGCATATGGCGCGATGCGTCCTGCCCGGCCGGCGTGCCGGAGGGGAATCCATTCGCGGAAGCCTGCGCCATGAAGTCGGACCAGAATCGCGTGAAGGGGTCGGCGGGGTTCGGCGGTGAACCGGGTATGTTGCTCACGGGCAGCTCCTGGGCATCCCCCAAAGATCACGGCCACCTGCGGGAATGTCCCGCACGTGGCCGTGTGACTCGCTCATGTTGACCGCGCGTCTTCCACTCGCCGCGGCGCATGAGAAAAAAGCCCCGGGGCGAGATCGGCTCGCCCGATGGGCGCAATGCGCCCATCGTCCGCCCCGAGGCGATAACTGAAACCGCAGTTCATTCAAACGCTCCGCCGCGTCGGTCGTCAGGCCTTGGCAGGGGTCTTCTTGTTGTCATGGCCGTTGAAAGGAACGGTCATGAGCTGCGTGAAGTTCTCCACGACCTGCGCATTCGTGCGGCTGATCTGCTCCATGCTGTTGCGCATCGCGTCGAACGAATCCTGCCACAGCGTCCGCGTCGCGTCGAACAGTTCGGTCGAGTCGGCCGGCTTGGCGACATCGAAGGCCTTGCGGAGCAGGTCGATGCTCTGGCGGCACTGCGTGTCCATCAGCTTTTGCGACTCGTCCATGTTCTTCTGGAAGAACTTCAGAGTCGCGTCGGACACCTTGCGGGTCCGATTCTTGAATTCATCGTAGTTCTCGTTCGTGTTGACCGGCTGCAGGATCGTCTTGATCGCCTCCTGCTGGAAGCGGGCGCCGGTCTGCAAGGCGGACTGGAAGGTCTCGGTGGCCTGCCGAACGATGTGGGTAAAGGACTCGGAGGTTTCAGTCATCATGGTCGGCTCCTTGCGAATCCCGCCCGCGGGGGGCAGATCGCGCTCTGTGACTTGGTTCCCTGTTTGCTGCATCTGCAATAAATATATCGGCCCTCTGGGGCGGCAGCAAGAGGAAAGTTGTGCATTTGCACAATTTCGACACAAATGTCACTAATGAATTGTCATTGCTGTAGTTATAGACTATGATTGCAGGCCTGCGGCTCGCGGATCGGGCCGGGATTCTTGCAGATGCGTCATTGCGGAGTGCGCCGGTGAGCACGCAGCCCGAAGTGTTCCGAGTCCGAAAATATCCCAACCGCCGATTCTACGACACCACGCGGAGCCGCCACGTCACGCTCGATGAGCTGTATGAACTCGTGCGGCAGGGGCACTCCATCGTGGTCACGGATTCGAACACCGGCGAGGACATCTCCAACGTGGTCCTGACACAGATGATTCTCGATCGCGATCCGCCCAAGCTCGGCCTCTTTCCAGCCGGCCTGCTGCACCAGGTGATTCAGACCAACCAGCAGATTCTCCAGTCCTTCGTGGAGCGCTATTTCAACCGCGCTCTGGACGCGTTTCTCCAGTCGCAGCAGCAGTTCGAAGACGTGCTTCGCCGCGCCGGCGTTCCAGAACCGGGACTGACGTCGCCGATTCAATGGGCGCGCTCGTTGATGACGGGCGGCAGGCCGCAGTCCGCGCCGCGCCCGCCGATGGAGAGCGCCGCGCCGGAAGCGCCGCCTTCGGACCCGCGGCCGGATGCGAATGACTCGATCGACGTGCTCAGAAAACAACTGGCCGAAATGTCCCGTCAATTGGAGTCGCTCCGGTCGGAGCCGCCGAGCGGACCGGCCGCAGGCAAGCCGCGCCGCGCGGTCCGGAAAAGCGCGGGCCGCCGCCGATCGCGATCGGATCCTCCTGGACGCTGCGGTTCGTCGTCCTCGTCGCCGTCGCGTTCGTCGCCGTGAACGGCGCGGCGCACTGGTTCGGTTGGCGGCGCGCCGACGCCCTCGTGCTGTCGCGCGGGGCGCTCGCCGAGGGCCGCTGGTGGACGCTCGTCACGGCGGCCTTCGTCCACGCGGGCGCGTGGCATCTGATCTTCAACCTGCTCGGGCTCTGGTACTTCGGCCGCCTCTGCGAGGAGACGCTCGGGAGCGCGAAGTTCGCGGCGTTCTTCTGGCTCGCGGCCGTGCTGTCGCACGCGCCCTTCCTCGCAGCCGCCTACGCGACGGACTCGGCGGTCGGCGCGTCCGGCATCGTGATGGCGACGCTCGTCTTCGCGGCGTTCAGGTACCCGGGCATGCCGTTCATGCTGTTCATCCTGCCCGTGAAGCTCTGGCA
>Ga0187894_10003730_pt1 | contig 16784 bp, 18 predicted proteins | sample GBC1701081metaG_FD_136650 | JGI IMG/M metagenome (GOLD analysis project Ga0187894, IMG submission 136650) | White microbial mat communities from a lava cave in the Kipuka Kanohina Cave System on the Island of Hawaii, USA - GBC170108-1 metaG ... | reverse complement strand
GCCGAGCACGCGAGCCAGGATCACACGACTCTCGATCACCTGTGGATGGCGGGTGTTGCCCTCGTGCGCGGCCAGCAGACGTTCGAACGACTGGCGCGCGGATTCCAGACCCTTGTCGGGCTCGCCGGCGAATACGTACGCCTGCGACAGCGCGCGCAGGGTGCCGGCGTATTCGACGCTGTCCCTGCCGAAGTGCCGCTCGGCGATCGCCACGGCCGCGTGGGCCGACGCCAACGCATCGGCGTAGCGCACCTCCTCGATTTCGAGGTTCGTCTGCGCGGCTTGCGCGCCGAGGTAGTCGAGAGGGTATGAATCGCGGGCCTTCTCCAGCAGCGGTCGAATCGCTGCCAGCTCGGCTCGCATGCCGGAGAAGTCGCTGCGAAAGCGCATGACCTGCGCCATCAGCAGCCGCGCGCGCAGCACTTCGATGTGATCGGCAGCGAAGTGCGTGCGCGCTTCGTCGAGGGCCACGCGCGCGGCACGCTCCGCTGCCTCGATGTCGCGCAGCCGCACCAGGGTCGTGCCCAGAACACGCGCAATCTCGGTCCGCGCGTACGGGTCCTGCAGGTCGCCGGCCATGACCTGTTCAGAGGCCTGTCGCACGAGCTGCGACGCGCTCAAGGCCTGCCCACCACCCATCTGCGGATCGGCACGCTCGAACATGGCGACGATGAAATCCTTGACCGCCTCGGCGCGGCGCTGCTCGGTGCGTGCACGCTCGGCCTGCAGGAAAGCGACCAGTCCGCCGCCGATGAGCGAGGCCACGACCAGGGCGGCGGCCGCGACGGCGAACGCGTTGCGGCCGACGAACTTGCGCGTGCGATACCACGCGCTGTCGGGTTGGGCCGCCACCGGCCGGCCGGCCTGGTAGCGCTGCAGATCCTCGATCAGGGCGTTGACCGTGGCGTAGCGATCGGTGGGTTGCTTCTTGAGCGCTTTCAGGACGATCGTGTCCAGATCGCCGCGCAGCGCGCGGCGATCCGGCGCCGGCGCAACTTCGCTCGGACGCCTGGGATCGGCATCGAGGATCGCGTCCTCGAGCGCGCCGCGCGAGTCGCGCTTCAGCCTGTAGGGACGCGCTCCGGACGACAACTCGTACAGGACCACGCCGAGCGAATAGACGTCGGAGGTGACTGCGAGCGGGCGGCCGAGGATCTGTTCCGGCGAAGCGTAGTCCACGGTGAGCGCGCGCCCGCCGAGCTCCGTGAGCTGGGTCTCCTGCGCCTGGCCCTCGGCCAACAGCTTCGCGATGCCGAAGTCGAGCAGCCGCACGTCACCCGCGTGCGCGACCAGTATGTTGCCGGGCTTGAGGTCCCGATGCAGAACCAGCTTGCCGTGCGCATACGCCACGGCGTCGGCCACCTGCAGGAACAGCGCGAGGCGCTCGCTCAGGCTGACGGGCGTCTGCCCAGCTCCACCCGCGCAGTACACGTCGAGCGCCACACCTTCGATGTACTCGAGCGCAAGCCAGGGCTGACCCTCGGGAGTGAGGCCCGCATCGTACAGGCGAGCGATGTTCGGGTGTTCCAGCGCGGCCAGGATTTCGCGTTCGCGCGCCATCCGCTCGGGCAGCCCGCTGCGCGCCCACGCGCCGTGCGGAAGCTTGAGCGCCACGGCGCGCCTGACGAGACCGTCGCCGCGTTCGGCGAGCCAGACCGAACCCATGCCTCCCTCACCGAGCGCGCGGATCAGGCGATACGGTCCGACCATGCGTCCGCAGACGAGATGGCCCGCAGGCTCCGGCCCGGGCGGCGCGCCGAACTTCGGCAGCGTATCGAGAAAATCCCGGGTCTCCACCCCCGCGCTGTGCGACAGCAGATCGCGCAGTTGCGGCTTCAGCGCATCGCATTCCGCGGGCAGCGATTCGAGCCACGCGAGGCGCTCGCCCGCCGGGCGGTCGAGTGCTTCGTCGAGGAGTCGATTGAGCTCGGCGGCGGTCTGCGGATCGATATCGAGCCTGGCCATCGGGACGCTCCCGGGTACAAATACCGGTAACTACGGAATCCCGGCGCGAAACCGGACATCAATCAAGCGAGCGCCTTCGCCAGCAGCAGTCGTGCCTTCTCCCAGTCGCGGCGGACTGTGCGATCCGTGACGCCCAGCGCCTCAGCGACTTCGGCCTCCGTCATGCCTGCGAAGTAGCGCATCTCCACCACCCGCACGAGCCTCTCGTCGAGCTGGGCGAGCTCGGCGAGCGCTTCGTGTACGCGCAGTATCTGTTCCTCGCCGATCGCAACGCTCTCGGCGATCGCGGTATCGAGTGTTACGTGCGGCGCGCCGCCGCCGCGCCGCCCGGCGAGGGACTCGCGGGCCAGGTCGACGATCACCGAGCGCATGACCTGCCCGGCGTAACGAAAGAAGTGCACGCGATCCTCTACCCGCAGTTGCTCGGCCTTGGCGAATCGCATGAAACACTCGTGTACCAGCGAGGTGGTGTCGAGCATTGGGTTGCGCTCGACCGGCCGTAGGCGATTGCGTGCGAGGCGTCGCAGCTCCTCGTACGTGCGGTCGAACACGGCCTGCAGGGCACCGCTGTCGCCATCTTGCGCGCGCTGGATGAGGTCCGTAAGGGATGGGTCGCTGGACACGGCGTACGACTTCGTTGCGTCCGGCAGGCAGGAAGGTCGAGTTTCAGACTAGACCTGCCTGCCGGGGTCGTGCAAGCCCGTACACCCATCCGGCAGGGAATCCGACTGATGAATCGTCAGCGCATCCTTTCGCACTCGCAGCGCAGCTTCGCGGGCGACCAGCCCGTGGCGCGCGAGAATTCGCGCGTCATGTGGCTCTGATCGGAGAAGCCGTGGGTATCCGCGAGCACGGCCAGCGACCCCTTGCCGTCGAGCAGATCGCGCGCCGCGCGCTGCAGACGCAACTCGCGCAGGTACTGCGAAACCGTGGCGCCGAGGTGCCGCTTGAACATTCGCGATACGTGTACGGGATGCAGATCGACATCCGCGGCGATGGTACCGAGCGACTCGTTCGCCGGATCGACATGAAGTCTCTCGAGCGCGCGCCGTAGCCAGCGCGGCTCGCGCCGCTGCATGCCGCGCGCGTCGGCAACGTACTCCGCCACCCACTCGTTAACCAATGACTCCGCGACAGCGCACTATCCCGGGCGCTTGTCGCACACTTCGCGAAGCAGGCGCAGCGCGACGAAGGACATCGGCCGCTCTTCGAAGGCGCGGCGCTGCAGACGCACGCCGGCCTGCGCGAGCGCACTCCAGTAGCCGGCCGCGACGTCCACGCACAGAAAGAAAGCGCCGCCCGGGCCGATCATCGTCGACCGCGAAGGGCGGCGGATGTTCGCGGAGAACTACACGTCATATCCGGGAATCGGCCGGTTTGGCGGCGCGTGGGCATTGAACGGCGACCAGGGCGTGCACTGGGAGCCGGCGCGCGACCACCACGGCAGCGAAATCATCGCCAACTTTTCGGGAACGGACGCGGATGGACCTTGGTCTTTCGTACCTCGCTGGATTCCGCCGCTCATGCTGCTGGATGCCTGGGACAGCGGCACCAACGTACGCTTTCTCGGCGCTGTTTCACGCAGGAGCAAACCGATGCACGCGCTCGCGTGGACGCAGCGCGACCGCGCGACGGCCAGGCGTTTTACGAGCGTTGCGTGCGCGCCCTCGCGGAAATCGAAGCCGCTGAAGCAACCCTCGACTCCGGCCGGCGCGCACCGACCGGTCGCCTGCGCGTGAGCGTGCCGGTGCTGTTCGGCCGCCATTGCGCCGCGCCCGTCCTGCTCGAGCTTGCGCGCAAGCATCCGCAGCTGCAGCTCGACATTACGTTCACCGACCGCGTCGTCGATCTCGTCGAGGAAAACGTCGACCTCGCAGTACGCATCGCGCCGCTCGCAACGCGCGCCAGCCTGATCGCGCGCCGGCTCGGCACGTTCGGCGCGCTCGTGTGTGCTTCCCCCGACTATCTGGCCGCGCGCGGCACTCCCGAAGCGATCGCGGACCTCGACGCCCACGACACGATCATCTACGCGCGCCAGTCGCCCGTGGCGTCATGGTTCTTTCTCGACGCGAATGGCGAGCGCGAGCAGGCGCAGATCAGGAGCCGCCTGCGCCTCGACGATCTCGAAGCGATCGCCGACGCCGCCGTGGCGGGCGCGGGCGCGGGCGCGGGCGTGACGTGGCTGCCCTGCTGGCTCGCGACCGCGCATCTGCGCGACGGGCGCCTGGTCGAGCTGCCGCTGGGCAAGCGCCGGTTCGGCTTCGACGTCTACGCGGTATGGCCGCAGACGCGGCACCTGCCCTCGCGCGTGCGCGTCGCCGTCGACGATCTCGCCGCACGGATTCCGGAAGTCATCGCGACAGCCGAGCTGCCTGTTTCAGCCCTGTGATATCGGCTGCCACCTCGGTCAGATCCTCGTTGAGCTGATGATTGCGCCCGTCCAGCGCGCGAACGATCGCGCGCGGAAACGCCTGCGCGTACATCCCGATGTGCGAGAACGGAACGACCTCATCGTCGCGGCCGTGGTACAGGAACATCGGCATGTCGCGCGGGAGCAATTCGGCGGCGCCGCGCGGCAGCTCGACCTCTTTCCAGTGCCACACTTCGTCGTCGTGCCAGAACGGGGCCGACACGAGGAAAAGCGCGGCGACGCGCCCCGCGAGATTGCCGTCCGTGAGAATCCTGATCAGCACCGACCCGCCGATCGAATGGCCGACGAGCACGGCATCGTCGCCCATGGACGCGAGCTCGGCGCCGATGGAGCGCTTCCACACCGCGTACTCAGGATCGTCTTCCCTGGGCATCTTCGGATAGCGCACCGCGTAGTCCGACCCGAGCTTCTCCCCGAGGCTCGCTGCGAGCCTCGCGTCCTCCGCGTGGGCGCCCTCGCCGGCCCCGTGAATGAAGAGCACCTGTTTTTTCGTTCGCGCCTGCATGGTTCGGCCGTGCCTCCCAGATTCACGAGCGCCCGTCCCGAGCGCCCGTCACGCGCGCCGCGCGCGAATATCCACTTCCTTGCGCCAGTTCTTCCCGTCCGCCGAGCGTTCGCCGGTCCAGTGAAACGAGCTCATCTCGACCTCCGTGAACGACCAGCGCATCGTGCCGCCGCGCGGATCGGGACCTTCCTGCACGATGTCGCGGCCGCGTGCGCGGGCGATCTGTTGCGAGAAGAAGCCGGTCACCGGATCGTTCCACAGTATCCGCCAGGCGTCGAGATTGGGATCGAAGATGCGCAGCGTCGTGCCGTACCAGTTGCCCGCGCCCTGCAGGTGCTCGATGCCGGGCTTGCGATCGCTGAGCCGCGGGATCATCCACACATCCTGGATCGCACGTCCCTGCAACACCCAGCCGGCGTAGATTTCGCCTTTGCCGTGATGAGTGCTGCCGTCCTCGGGCGTCGTGGTGACGTCCAGGTCCCAGTGTCCGATCAGGAACGCGTAGAGCGAGAGCTTCGGTTCGCGCTCTGCATCGGGACCAGGTGCGTGCAGCACTTCGGCAAATGACGGCGGGAGTGAGATTGCGGGTTTCTGCGCAGACGTCATCGTGACCCTCCTTGGCGAGCCTCGTCGTACCAAGCTTTGGCAGCCGCGGGATCGGCAGGTTCGAGTATCCGCGAGGGACGGGTGGCCATCATGGTGTCATTTCTGCAATCCTGGCCGCGATTTGATGCCGGCGACTTGATCCCGGCGACTTGACACCGCCTAGTAACACCGGCGAACTGGTACCGGCGAAGAAGTACGTTGCGACGAGTCGGAGCGCGAGTCTCATGACGCACATCGTGTTCGGAATCAGCCTTCTCGTTGCTGCCCTCGTCGCGACGAGCGCGCACGCTGCCGAGCGCAGCGCCCTGGACGAGAAGATCTGGATTCACGGGTCGCAGGACTGCGCCGGCAATCGCGACCCGGCCATCGAGGTTTTCAGGTTCGATGCCGCGACCTACATTCTGCGACAGAGCAAGTGCGTCCACTTCGAAGCGCCGTTCGTCTACGTGCTGTTCGGCGAGCACACCGTGTTCGTGCAGGACACTGGCGCTACCGAGGACGCCGCACGCTTCCCGCTGTACGACACGGTGCGCAGACTCATCGAGGAGCGGGCCGGCGCGACGGAGCAGACCGGATCCGCGTCCGCCCGCATCGCGTTGCTCGTGACGCACTCGCACAGCCATGGCGATCACGTCGCGGGAGATGCGCAGTTTCGCGGCAAGCCCGGCGTTACGCTGGTCCAGCCGACCGCGCAGGCCGTGCGCAGGCATTTCGGATTCGCCAACTGGCCCGAAGGCATGGCAACTGTCGATCTCGGCGGACGCAAGCTCATCGTCCTGCCCATGCCCGGGCACCAGGACGAGAGCCTCGCGGTTTACGACGCCGCGACTGGCTGGCTGTTGACGGGCGACAGCATCTACCCGGGTCGCCTGTACGTGAACGACTGGGCCGCGTATCGATCGAGCATGCAGCGCCTGGCGGCGTTCGCCAGGGCGCATCCGGTATCCGCGATGATGGGCACGCACATCGAAATGTCGCGCACCGGGCAGGAATTCCCGGCAGGCAGCACGTTCCAGCCCAACGAAGCGCCGCTGCCGTTGGCGGTTCAGGACCTGGTACAGCTGGATGAGAGCCTGCGCGAGGCCGGTGACGAGCCACAAAAAATCGCCACGGCCCGCTACGTCGTGACGCCGATCGGGCCATTCAGGCGTGCGGTGAGCCGCTTTCTGAAAGCGCTCGGAGTTCGCTGAGCTCGGGCGGCCTGCGGCACCGACAGCGCCGTCCTTGCGCGCTCTCACGAGCACGCTTGACCCTTCGGGTCGAAGTAGGTGTCGTCGCGCACGATCCTGCCGTCCTGGACCGTCAGGAAGTTGGCGAGGCGACTCTCGAACGCGACCGACCCGTCCGGGTTGCGGATGCGGGCGATGAACTGCACGGCCACGCGCTCGCCTGCGACGATCAGTGAAGTGATGTGGGCGGTGATCGTCGGATACGCCTTGAAAAGCTCGCCATAGGTGCGACGCGCGCCTTCGGGACCGCGACGGTCGGTGCAGAATCCAGGCGAGGTCTGGATCGAGTCGGCTGCGTAGAGCCCCGCGATGCCGTCGACGTCGTACCGTTCGACCAGGGCAAACCGCCGTTCGACCACCGCACGCGGCGATTCGTCAACGCCCCGGTCGTCCGCGTACGCAGTCCAGCCGCAGAGCACGAGGATCACCAGGGTCGGAAATCTGCCGCGCATCGCCTCGTCCCCCGTTGTACGACGCCCGGCAGTCTCGCCGACACTTGAGAACGCTCCAAAACGCCGATACATATATCGTCGCCGTCGATGCCACTCGTGACACGGCGATGCCACTTCTGACACGGCAGATCCTAGCCGATGGAGACTGATTCATGAAACGCGCTCCTGCGGGCCGAACCGGACACGCGGGCCCGATCGAGATCCGCCAGCTGCGGGTATTCATGGCGCTGGCCGACCTGGGCCGCGTCACGACCGCGGCACGAGCGCTGGGACTTGCCCAGTCGACGGTATCCGAAACGCTCGCGTCGCTCGAGCGCAGGCTCGGCGCAGGGCTGATCGTGCGCCGGCGCGGCAACGCCGACGCTGCGCTTCTGACCGACGCCGGGCACGCACTGCTCACGCATGCACGCAGAATCCTCGCTGCGGTCGATCGGGCTGAGGGGGCTGTCGCACGCGCCGTTGCCGATACGCGCGCGCATGTCGAGATCGCGGCCAATGAATCGGTCAGCACATACCTGTTGCCGCAGGCACTCTCGTCGGTGCGCAAGCGCTGGCCGCAGACACGATTCACGGTTCGCGTCGCGGGCAACGCCGACGTCAGCGAGCGGGCCTCGCGCGACGAGCTCGACGTGGGATTGCTGCTGGAGCGCAACGATCGATGCGGACAGGGTGCCCAGGCCGCCCGCGGCGACGCATCGGCTCGCAACCGGATCGTCGTGCGCGACCTGCGCCTGGCTTTTTTTCCAGCCCTTCGCATCCACTCCGCGGACGGCCGTGTGCGCGCAGCGCCATGGCACCTTACTCGCTGTTCGTGAGCGCTGCGGCGTTCGAGCATCGTGCGTTCGTGCAGCGGTACATGGGTAAGCATCGTCCGGTGGGCCCGCGCGTGGAATCGGCCGGAAGTGTCGAGGGCGTCAAGCAGACAGTCGCGTCAGACACGGCGGCGCTCGGGTTGTTGCCGGCGTTCGCCATCGCCGAGGAACTGCGCCGCGGAAGCCTCGTCCGACTCGATCTGCGCCCGCCGCCGCCGCGCATGTGTCTGCGTGCACTGTTGTCGCCGGCCGTCGACCGGCATCCGGCGCTGAGCGAGCTGCTCGAATTCATCGGGCGCAGCGCCGAGGCGCGGGGCGCGGTTACGGGAAGCTGAGAACCCTCTAACCCTTCCTTGACGCCCGCGCAGGGCCATGATCTCCTGCGCACGCTGAATTCGTGTCGCTGCCCGTGCAGCACACCCGCCGTCGAGAGGCGCTGCAGCGGATCCAACTCCGTCACGCTCGACGCCGGTTCCCCGACCAAGGGCGCCTCTACGGAGGTGCTTCATGCGTGTTCCGCAGAACGGCGTGCCTGTCGGCCGCGTCGTCGGTTTGTGGCGTTACCCGGTCAAGTCGATGGCGGCCGAGCCGCTGGCTGAAGCCACCGTGTCGTGGCATGGCTTCGCCGGCGATCGTCGCTGGGCCTTCATTCGCGATGGCGTCCCGCAAAGCGGGTTCCCCTGGCTCACGCTGCGTGAGCGCGGCGACATGAATCGCTACCGCCCGTCGTTCGTCGATCCGTCGCAGCCCGACAAGTCGCCGACGATCGTGCAGACACCGGCTGGACTGATCTACGACGTCACCGATCCTGCGCTCGCGGCGGAACTCCATCCGCAAGGAGCACGGGTGATCAAACAGGACCGCGGGATCTTCGACAGCTTCCCGCTGTCACTCATCACCACGCAGACCATTGCGGCGCTCGGCGAAAAGGTCGGTGCCGCCCTCGACGTGCAGCGCTTTCGGCCCAACATTCTCGTGGCAGCGAGCGAAGAGGCTCCGTTTCTCGAGGACAGCTGGGTGGGTTGCGTCCTGCGCATCGGCGAAATGGCGATGCGAGTGGACAAGCGCGACGGTCGTTGCGCGGTGATCACGATCGATCCCGCGACCGCGCAGCGCAACGCGGCGATCCTGCGGGCTGTGGCTCGCGACCGCCAGGGTTGCCTCGGCGTCTACGGCTCGACGGTCGAGCCGGGGCGCGTGGCGGTGAACGATGGCGTGCTGATCGCGGAGGACAGGTAAGGCCCTTCTGGACGCGTGCGACCCTCGGCAATGCTTCGGCGACGCTTCGGCGACCATAGCGGCGATACAATGACTGCTGTCGCCGGACCCGGAAGTCTCATCATGCAGCGCTCGGTTCGACTGGCGGGATACGAAGACCTGGCGGGCGTGCAACGCCTGTACAAGGAACTGCGGCCTCACGATCCGGACCTGACGTCTGCCCGAGCGTCGGCGGTGTGGAAAGACCTGCTCGACAGTCCGCGCATGCGGTTCGTGGTCGCGGAGCAGGATGGCGCGCTGGCCTCGACGTGCATGCTCGCCCTGATTGCGAATCTCGCGAGCGGCGGGCGTGCGATAGGGTTCATCGAACACGTCATCACGCTGCAGGAGTTTCGCGGCCAGGGCCTCGCTCGAGCCGTCGTCCGCTACGCGCTCGATCTCGCGTGGTCGCAGGATTGCTGCAAGGTCGTGTTGCTCTCGGGCGCCCAACGCACCGAAGCGCATCGGCTCTACGAGTCCCTCGGCTTCCGGCCTGACGTCGAGCGCGGATTCGTGATCGAGCCAGGTTGACGACCGAGGACCCCTTCTCACCGATTCGCTGGCGTTCCGCTGCCCGTTGGTCCCAGTGCGACGCTCACACTTGCGGCCGGCGCCCGGCAGGAGTATCGAAAGGACCATGCCGCTGCGGGCAAAAGTATTCGTCCTGGCTTCGCTGACGGCGTTCGCCAGCCACGCGCAAGAGGTCGCCGGTCCGTCGCCTGCGGTCGCCGACGCACCGCCCGCGATCGCCGACTCCGCGCCGCTGCCCGGTGTCGATCCGCTGCCCGCGATCCCCACGCCGCCGCTGGCGATCGACGACCTTGCGGAAATCATCGTCGAAGCGCCGGAGCCCCGATACGTGGCGCCCACACTGCGCGACCGGATCGGACGCGTCTGGGCACCCGTCTACATCAACGGCAAGGGGCCGTTTCGTCTCGTGCTCGACACCGGAGCCACCGGCTCGGCCGTCGTTCAATCAGTGGCGACGCGTCTCGGTGCGCAGACGGCGGGCCAGCTGAGACTGATCGGTGCCACGGGCTCAGCGCTCGTGTCCGCCATTCGCGTGGACAGCATCGAGGTCGGCGACCTGCTGCTCGGCCAGCGCAACGTCGCGATCGTCGCCGATGTGTTCGGTGGTGCCGAAGGCGTGCTCGGTGCCGACGGTTTGATCGACAAGCGCATCGTCATCGACTTCAAGAACGATGCCATCTCGATCCGCCGCTCGAAAGGAACGCGGGCGCCTCCGGGATTCTCGCGCGTGCCCGTGAAGATCCGCGGCGGCCACCTGCTGATGTTCGAGGTGCAACTCGCCGGTGTACGTACCAAGGCGATGCTCGACACCGGCGCGCAGGCCACGATCGGCAACAACAGCCTGCGCGAGGCGTTGGCCCGCAGAGCGCGCGAACGCGTGGCAAGCCGCATCATCGGCGTCACGCTCGACGAGCAGGCAGGTGAAACGCTCGTCACACCACCCGTCGACATCGCGGACATCACCATCCGCGGCATGCGCGTCACCTTTGGCGACATCCACATCTTCGATGCCTTCAAGATGAACAAAGAGCCCGCGCTGCTCATCGGCATGGACATCATCGGGCTGCTCGAGACCCTGGTGATCGACTACGGGCGCAGGGAATTGCAGATGCGGCCGCGGGCCTGATTCCAGCTCGCGGGCACCCGGCGCCGAAACGCGCTAAGCTGCCCGGGCCTTTGCGATACGTCATGTCTTCGAGCAGTTGTTGCACTGCTCCCGGGGGGTTGCATGACCGAGCGCATCTTTCACCCGACCGCGGGCGTCCACACCACGATCAAGTCGGTCAAGGACGAGCACGGCCACAGGCACTACGTGTACGGCAAGGGTACGTACGAGGGCCGCGGCGTCAGGGATCACCAGAACGAACCGAACAACTGGCAGAGCCGCAACGGCGTTGACATCATCGTGCCGGCGGGGACGCCCATCTATGCTGCATTCGACGGCGTCGTCGGCGATGACTTCGGTCCGCTGCCGAAGCATGCGAAGGACGGGCCGGATTCCAAGTTTGCCGGCAATCGACTGACCCTCCAGGGCGCCGACAACAGCGCCTACTACGCGCACCTGCAGGACTTTGCCGACGGCATTGCGCCCGGAGTGGAGGTGAAGCAGGGGCAGCTGATCGGCTACTCCGGCACGGCCGGCAACGTGCAGCACCTGCACATCGCCATCGAGAAGGGCAACACGGAACAGTTCCTCAAGGATGCGCGCGTTCCGGTCACTCCGGGTGAAACCTCGAACTTCACCGACGCGGCGCGCGGGCCCGTCTCCGACGACTACACACGCGATCGCAGCGATCCGGACTATCCGCCGCCACGCGAGGCAGTCCCGGCGCCGATAACGCCAGCGGATGCCGATTCCACTGACGCGCGCAGCGGCAACGCCGTCCGCACAAGCGAGCGCGCGAGCGAAAATTACACGCCGGCCGATCCGATATCAGCGCCCGACGGCGGGCCGCCCGACGCTATTGGCGCGGTCGGACAGCCAGCGCCCTCCCCGCCTCGCGAGGCGGCTCCGAATGCCGCGCCTGCTGACAGACCAGCGAATCCTGACATGGGATTTGCTCCGAACTCGGGAGCTGCCCCGGACATGGGGGCGCCCATGGATCCGGCCGATCTCGATGCGAGCGTGCCTCCGCCGGAAAGACCCGACTCCGGATACGTGATTCCGCCGCCGATGGGGCTGAAGGGCGGTGAGTGGTTCGACCCGGACAAGGCCGGCGCGGCAGTTCTGCGCATCGAGAGCGCACTCGTGAACCTCGTGCCGGTGATCGGCACGATCAAGGGCCTCTACGAGGCGCTTTCGGGCTATGACGTATTGACCGACGACAAGCTCGATGCGGTCGATCGCGTGCTCAACACACTCCCCGCGGTTTCGTGGGCTCTGACCGAGATGGCGGCAGCGGCGAAGCTCGAAACCACCCTGCGGGAATTCAAGGGCGCGGACGAATTCAGCTCGGCGATGCGTGAAATCGCCAGAACGTCCGGCGACGCTGACATGCTCGTCGAGTCCCTGCTCGTGCGCCTCGAAGCGCTCAGGGAAATGCAAAGGATGGGTGCGGACAACGTGGCCGCCGCCGCGCAGATGCTCGAAGTCGTGGGGCAACTGGAAAAGCTCCTCGACCGAGTCGACGAGATTGCCGACGTGGCTGGCGTCATCGGAGCGTTGCCGCCTAACTACGATCGCGACCCTCAGGCTCAGGCGCCGCCCCCTGCATCGGGTGCCGTTCCAGCTGCGGCAGTCGGAGCCGCCGCGGCAGCGACGCTCGGCCCATCTCTGGACACTTGGGCAGCGTCGTGGGATCAGGGCGCGACGGATCTGTCGAACGGCTCGCTGGATTTCGTACCGTTGGATGCCAATCTGCCGGCGCTCGATTCCGTGGGCATTGCGAGCTTCGCCCCCGACGACCCAGGGAACTTCATGGGCGACGTCCTTTCTGCTGCGGACCTCGCGGATCCGGGTATGAGTTTCGCGCCGCAAGGGATCGAGGACTACGCGCAGGGCGCGAGCTTCAGTGATCTCGGGGCGCTGAGCGCGAGCAGTGCAGCAGTGACGGATGGTAGCGCGGTGCTCGCAACGTTCGATGCGAGCCTCGATCCGGGAATCGCACAATCGATCGCGCCAGAGCACGGGAGTGCTGCTGGTGGCGACCACCACGGCGGACCTCCCGGAGGAGAACACGGCATGGGCGGGGGCGACCACTCTCACGGACCGGGGGGTCTCGGCGGTTACGACGATGGCTCGGGCGGCGGTTTCGGAGGCTTCGACCCCGGCGGCGGCGGCGGCGGCGAGTTCTAGCGAGGCGCCCTGATGCACAAACCACATGGTTTCGGTTCCGGCGGTGGCCACCATCACCGTCCGGCCGCGCACAGCCACTCCGCGATGCAGTTGTCGATGCGCGCGTCGAAGATGGCGCAGGCTGCGGGATTGAAGGCCCTCCGGCAGGCGGCGGCGCGCAGCCGCGCCGGCCAGGCGCAAGTCGCGTTCATGTACCGCGCGAAGGCGCGACGCGAGGCGCTGGCGGAGCAGGCGGCGCAACGGAGGGTGCAAGCGCAACGAAACGCAATGCTCATGCTGGGCCGCGCGTTGGCCGCAGCGGTGCAGAGCCCGATGGATTGCCAGCCGCTCTCCTACGGCAAGTTCGGCGCCGCGATGTTCTTCCAGCACAACTGGATCTCGCGGGACGGTACGCCGCAGGTCGTATTTGCGTGCAACACCGTCCTGCCTGGATCCGGCAAGCCCGCTGCCGCACTCTGCTGGGGGCGGGCGGGCATCACACCTGTCGATCTGCAGCGCGAAGGGCTCGCGCAGGCTGCGAAGCGCGGTCGCCTCTTCGTTTTCCCGGCAAACATCAATCTGGTCACCGGCGAGTCGTATGCGGTTCGTCCGGCGACGCACGTGAACAGCGAGAACGGGCCGCCAGGCTTGTGGAGTTTCGCAACGGCAGGCCTCTTCAGGAATCAGGCGTTCCTGATCGGGCATGCTGCGCTCGGCACTTTCGAGAATCCGGAGCTGGGGCGCATGCTCGTCGCGCGGCCGGTCCATTGGTCGCAAGAGAAATCGCTGTGGAGCTGGGCGGGCCGATCGTCAGCGGAGCACGGCGGCAAGCGCGCACTCCTGGTAGAGGCGTTCTTCAACCCGGATCCCGACGCGCGTGTCGATTTCCGGCTCGCGAGCATTACGCCGGGCTCGGACATCGTCACGGTTCCGTGCCGCGCGACCGACGCCCACGGCGATCCCGTCGGCGTTGTCGACACCACGGAGCGAGTGCCCTATCGCATTCAGCGGATCGGCGAGCGCTTGCACTTCGTGGCGCGCCCGAACCAGCGGGATTCCAAAGGCCGGCTGTTCTTTGCCGGCAGGGCTGCCGCAAGCCAGACAGGACAGCTCCGTTTCGAGGTGCCGTTCGCGGAAAACGGCGAAGAAATTACAGCCGCACTGCCATCCAACTATCGCGACGCACGGGGCACGCCGTGGTTCGTGCGTTACGCCAATGCTCGGGAAAGGCATACGGGAGTACCGCTGGTGCTCGTGCCGCTGGGTCGATCGTGATCGGGAGGAGCAACGCATGAATCCGGGCGCGTTCGTCATTCTCGCAGCGATCGAGAGCCTGGTGATCGCGATCTTCGCGATGCTCTATCGCCGGCCGTTTCTCAAGAGCCTGCTCGTCGGATTCGCGGTCGCTCCCGTGGTCGGATACCTGTTCATGGTGCTCGGCTGGCAGCAAGGGACGCCACTTGGTGCCGAGGCTGCAAAGGCTGCGATCATTTTCGTCGCGGTTCTCGTGTTCGTGCGAAAGAAGCAGAGAGCTGATGCCGCACCTCATGCCCAGGCTGCCCAGACTGCCCAGACTGATGCAGGCGCAGTAGCAACCGCGCCCCGCACGGCGCCGGCGCAACAGCAGTATCGGATGACACCCGGTCCGGCGGCACCGGCGCCGAACGCCAACAAGAAAGTGGTCGAAATGACTCCGCTCGACGAGCCTGCTGCGTCGGGAGAAGCGCCGAAGAGCTGAATCGAACCCACCGTCGGGCTCACCCGACCAATCAGAAACGAAGGGAGATTTCTCATGAGACTGCGCACGCAGATGCTGGCGTTGACGCTGCTTGCCTGTGGCCCGGCGACCTGGGCGGCGGATCCCGCTCCCGGCGAGGCGTCGACGACCGCTCAAACGAGGATCGCCCAGCTCAGGAGTTCCACCGAAGGCCTGCCCCTCGATCGTCAGGTCGCCGCCCTTCAGCAGCAGGTCGCTGCTCTTCAGGAGCAACTGAAAGCCCTGCAATCCGTGGTCAGGTTGACCGATACCGGAGTCGTTCTGACGGGCCCCGCAGTTACGATCGCCGCAGGAACGATCGTCGTGGACGCGGACGGCAACCTCAACCTCGAGGCGAACAACCTGAGCGCCGTGGTCCAGCGCGATACGACGTTGAATAACGGCATGTCCCTGACGATCACGAGCGACAGCACCGCGACGTTGCAATCCCGCGGGCCGGTAGACGTCAAGGGAACACTCGTGCGCCTGAACGGCGGGACCAGGCCCGTCGCAACACAGGGCAGCCTCGTGCAGACCACGCCCAGCGGAGCTGCCCAGATCGTCAACGGCAGTCCGACCGTGCTTGCGAACTGAGCGTGATCCAACTGGCGAGAGGCAACGGGCGCGATCAGCGTGGACGACGCTTTCCGGGACCAGGACGGAAAGGTCGGGTTCAGCTTCGCCGAGCGTGAATGGCCGCACGGCTGGAAAGGCGTGGGCGTGCCACACGGAGCGGTCTTCTCACGCTGACCTTTTTCACGCTGGCCGTTTTGACGACGCATTCGATCGGGTGCGCGTGCAACAGGGAACGGCAAGAGCAGGCATTGCTGCGCTCAGTGCGCGGCACCGCCCAGCAGCACCTTGTCCAGATAAGCCTGCGCTGCGTCCTCTTGCGACTGCGACAACCAGAACACGGCTTGTCTGCGCTGCTCGCGCGAAAGGGACCGGTTTTCCGCCGCCGCGATCAACGCACGAGTCGCGCGTTCATCCGGCAGCTGCGAGAGCGCAAAGACTGCGTCTTCCCGGACGTCTTCGTCCTTGTCGTTCCTGAGCGCCGCGACGATCGCGCCTTCCGCTTCTGAAGCTCCCGTTTGCGCCAGCCAGAACCAGGCCTGCGAACGGACGTCATCGTCCTTGTCCGTGTTGCCGAGCCGGATCAGGTCGGCCGCGGCGCGCGGCGACTCGGTTTGCGAGAGTGAAAAGGCCGCGTGCTCGCGTACGTCCGGGTCCTCGTCGCTGAACATCATGGCGCTCGTGAGCTCCGCGCCTTCCGTGCCGCGCAGCGTGGCGAGCCAGAAGATGGCGTGCTTGCGAGTCTCCTCGCGGGCATCGCTGCGTGCGAACGAGGCCAGGGCATCGCCGGCGAACTTGCCGCGATGCATTGCCAGCGCAGCCAGCACTTCCTCCTCGATGTCGTCGCGGCTCTTTGCTGCCGTGCGGCTTCGTTTGGCCAGGTCGATGAGCCAGCGCGCGCTGTCGTCCACCGCCACGTTCTCGATCTCGCGAATGGGCGCAGCGGCCTGCGCCGGGCACGTCGCGGCGAACACGCGCAAGCGATCGACCTTGCCGCCCGTCGTGCGCGCATACACGCGCACAGTGTCGGTCGTCGCCTTGCTGGTGCTGCCGTAGCCGCCTTCGTCGCTGTCGAGTCGACAGGACTGGGGCGACACCAAACCCTTGTTCCAGCTCAGGCAACACCACGCCGGCGCTTCATCGACCGCAGGAACCTTCCAGCTCGACCAGCCATCGCGCGGCAGCGTCAGGTCGGCTGAATGGGCCGGGGAAGCGAGCGCGAGCGGGGCCACGCACAATGCGGCAACGCGAATGGAGCGACGGATGGCTTTCATTTCCTGTTCTCCAGCGCGGCGTCGATCGCGTCCAGCGCGGCGTCGCCGTCGATCATCGTGAGGGTGCGCAGCAGCTCGCGCTTTTCGGCGGTCGTCTTCGCGGCTCGATACAGCGCCAG
>Ga0187894_10003729_pt1 | contig 16784 bp, 16 predicted proteins | sample GBC1701081metaG_FD_136650 | JGI IMG/M metagenome (GOLD analysis project Ga0187894, IMG submission 136650) | White microbial mat communities from a lava cave in the Kipuka Kanohina Cave System on the Island of Hawaii, USA - GBC170108-1 metaG ... | reverse complement strand
TCTCCAACAACTTTTCGATCACTTTCTCCGTGCGAACGCCACGAGAACCTTTGACTAATATACCGTCGCCGCTTTTTACCGATGTTGCCAGCAGTTCGCCGGCTTTGTCAGAATCTTCTGCAAATTCAGCGTCATCGAGACCCGCATTTTTTGCGCCATCGACGAGGTTTTTCGCAAGACCGCGAACGCCGATCAACATATCGACGCCGCTCGCCGCGATCTGTTCGCCGGTTTCGCAGTGAATCGTAGCCGCATCATTTCCAAGTTCCAACATCTCGCCCGCGACGACGATCTTTCTCTGTGCTGCGCCGGCACCATCGACAAGTGTTTTCACCATCGACAACAGCGCGTCGGGATTTGAATTGTAAGAATCGTTAATGACAGTAAAGCCATCTTTAAAGTGCAAGACTTCACCGCGTTGCGGCGGCGCGGCGACAGAAGCGAGGCTATCGGCGATCTCTTTAACATTCATTCCAAACTGCAAGCCTACGGCTGCAGCGGCAAGAGCGTTGAGAATATTGTGTTTGCCATTGAGCGGAAAGTTGACAAACGCTCGCTCGCCATCTGCTGCAAGTTCAAACTTTGTTTCGCCAAACCGTGCAAAAGAAATATTCTCCGCTCTGACATCTGCCGCGTTTTCTATACCGTATGTGACAACCTTTCCCTTGCTCAAATCACTCATCGCGGCGACGCGCGTGTCGTCTGCATTCAAAACTGCGATGCCGCCGACCTTCATTCCCTCGACAAGCTCGGCCTTCGCCTTCGCGACATTTTCGATCGAGCCGAGATGCTCGACGTGAACCGGCAGAACATTTAATTCGACAGCGACATCCGGCGGCGTAATGCGACAAAGTCTCGCGATCTCGTTTAGCGGCGTGGACATTCCCATCTCAAGAACTGCAATGTCATAAGTTTTATCTTTTGCAAGATTTAAAACAGTCAGCGGATGGCCGAGTCCGTTATTGTAATTCTTAATGTTGCGCAAAACTTTGCGGCCACTCGCTTCGAGAACGTGCGCCGTCAATTCTTTCGCCGTCGTCTTGCCGGCACTTCCCGTGATCGCAACTACGGGTTTGTTCCATTCGAGATAAACTCCATGCGCCAGCCGTTGAAACGCCGCAATGCAATCATCGACAAAAGCAATTCGGTCGCGATGCAATTCAAGCTCAGTTTTGTGTTCCGCGTAACGATCTTCTCGGACAATACAGCCCACCGCTCCATTTGCAATCGCTGCGGGAACGAACTTTGTCGAGTCTTCAAAATCTCCGTTAAATCCATTGTCGAGATATTCCGGCTGCGAGAGCGCAAAGAACACGCCGCCACGCTCCACCTCACGCGAATCAATCGCAAAAGACCCCACTTCGCTTTTTTGCGAAGCAGGATCAATGTGCGAAGCATCAGCTTTCATATACGCGATGGCGGTTTCAAGTTTCAAGTTTAGTCCCGTTAATAAATCTCTCTCTTCTAAATAATGCCGCGGTCAGTTTGCTCTTGTCGGAAAATTTCTTCTCAACTGTCTTCTTCAAATCCTTCGGCTTTTCTTTTGCAGGTGGCGCGGGTTCGGCGGATTTTGGTTTTGCATCGACCTTTGACTTAACTTCCGTTTCCTTTTTCGTCGACTTACTTTCTTTAACCGGCATCTCGGGAACATCTTGTGCAACTAAAGATTCCTGTTTCACAGTAGCGTCCGTCGGAACTTTCATTTCAGTCAATATCTGCTGTGCAATTTCGCGAAAGACAGGTGCCGCGACCGCGCCGCCGTCTCGCCCGCCGCCGCGAGGTTCGTCGATGACGACAGCGACGACGATCTCGGGATTTTCAGCCGGTGCCATTCCAATGAACGACGAAATATATTTCTCAGAGTTGATCGTCTTTGTCTTCGCATCAAACTTCCACGCTGTGCCGGTTTTCCCCGCCGAGGTATAACCATTTAATTGTGCGCGTTTACCCGTTCCTGTGAGCACAACTTGTCGCAACATCGTTCGCAGATCGCGCGCGGTCTCAGCCGCAACCACTTGTGTTTGCTGTATTTGCGTCACGTCTTTTGGCTGTTCATTCGAGTGCCTGATCTCTTTAATAATGTGCGGCTGGGATCTGATTCCGTCATTTGCAATCGTCGCAAAAGCAGTTGCCATTTGCAACGCGGTCACGCCAATTTCGTAACCGATCGACATCGACGCGAGCGAGTCACCCGCCCACTTTTGCGGACTTCGCACGATGCCCTGCGTCTCTGCGGGCAACTCAATTCCGGTCTTTGCACCGAAGCCCATTTTCTGAAGCATCGCAAAGAAATCTTCACGTCCTACGCTGAGAGCCGTTCGTATCGCGCACACATTACTCGAGTGCGCCAGCGCATGCGCATAACTTACTTTTCCAACGCCGTGCGAATCGGTGAACGTGTGTTTCGCAATCGTGATCGTTCCATTTCCCGCGTCGATCATGTCGTCGGGTCGGAAAAGACGACGCTCAAGCGCCGAGCCATAAGTCACAACTTTAAAAACAGAGCCGGGCGAGTAAACCGATTGAATCGCTTTGTTACCGATGTGCTCGGCGGCAGATTCAGTGATCGTATTCGGATCGAACGAAGGATAATTTGCCAACGCGAGTATCTCGCCTGTTTTCGGATTCATCGCGATCGCCATGCCGCTTTTTGCGTCGGCTGCGCGAACTCCGCGTTCGAGCGCCTGCTCGGCCATATACTGAAAAGCCGTGTCGATTGTAAGCACAACATCGCTCGGAGCATCGCGCTCGATAGTTGTTTCGTCAAAGACGCGCCCGAGTCGATCGCGTTCCTGAACTTTCTTTATCACGGCTCCGTGAAGAACATCGTCCTGCGACTGCTCGATACCGGCGCGGCCATTGTCTTCTGCATTTGCAAACCCGACGACTTGAGCTGCGAGAGTTTGATTCGGATAACTTCGACGTTGATCATCACGCCAATGCAGCCCGGGAAAATTCGGCGCGTCCGCTTTTTTGACGTCGGGCATGTCGAGAGCTTTATTGATGCGTTGAGCAACCTCTTCGTCAAGTTTCTTCGCGAGTGGAACAAAGCGCTTGTTCGCTTCTTTTCCTTGTTTTAGCTGCGCTGCTATCTGCTTGAGATCTCCACCGAGAGCTTTTGCAATCGATTTTGCCGCGGCATTTGTGTCCGCGATCTCGGTCATATCGGCATAAAGAGTTTTCACGCGAACGCTCATCGCAAGCGTGCGCTCGTTGCGATCAAAGATCGAACCGCGAAGCGCGCGCGTTTGTTTTATATCTTGCCTGACATCGAGTGCTCGCGTCCGTAGCCATTCATGCTGAGTAACATGTAAGTGAACGAGTCGCACGCTGATGCCGCCGATCCACAGAATAAAAACGGCCACGATGAGCATGAAACGCGTAAATGCAACCTGTCGTAGATTCGTTTTTTTTGCTCGCTTACGTGTTTTCATCGCTATTCAGCCGAGCCGGTTTTCTTTTCGGGGGCGGTAACTTTCTGATTCTTCTGGTAATTTGCGACTACAGGTTTCGGAGCCGGCTCGCTCGCAACCGTCTTTGTGATCAAAGGATTTTCAGGCGCGTTCGTCGATGGCGCGTTTCTTTCTTTAGCGGGTGCGCTCGCCAGAGTAAGCGTCGGCGTGCCGGTTTGTTCACCGAATATTCCTATACGTTTTGCCGACTTCTTGATCTCCGCCGGCGACATCGAGACTTCGCGCGCGAGCAGCAGACGGCGTTTTTCGCTCTCAAGTTGATCGATCTGCTTTCGCAGTTGCGAATTTTTCATCCCGTAATCCATCGAAGAGAAATGCTGACGCCCGGCGAAGAAAAATCCTGCGACCAGCACAAAAGCGCAAATTGCAAAAAGCAAATAGCTGCGCGCTCTGCGAGCGGCGTCGGCGCTACTTCGGGAATTTCTCTTCTTCATTCGATTTGTCCTCCGGGTTATTTCAATTTCGGTCAAACTATAATTTGCGGCACGCTCTAAGCTTGGCACTTCGCGAACGTGGATTTTCAACTTTTTCTTCTTCGGTGGCAACGATCGGCTTTCGCGTTAATATCTCCACCATTTTTTTCGCTCCGCATACACATGTCAGCAATCTTGGCGGACAATCGCAGCGTCCCGCAAGTCTTTGAAAAGCATGTTTCACGATGCGATCTTCGAGCGAGTGAAACGTGATCACCGCGAGCGTTCCCGTCGTTTTCAAAATATCAGCGGCGTCAAAAATAAACCGCTCCAAGATCTCAAGTTCGCCGTTCACCGCTATGCGAAGTGCCTGAAAAGTGCGCGTCGCCGGGTGAATTTTATCTTTAGGGTTAAACGGAACGGCGCGTTTTACAATTTCGGCGAGTTGCTGCGTCGTCTCGATCGCTTCACCGCTTTCCCTCTTTTCAATTATCCGCCGAGCGATTCGCCGCGAAAATCTTTCTTCGCCGTAGCGATAAATAATGTCGGCGAGATCTTTTTCACCAATTTCAGCGAGCAGCTCCGCAACTGTCTCTCCTTCGTCGCGAGACATTCGCATGTCGAGTGGAGCGTCAAAGCGAAAACTAAATCCGCGCGTCTCGCTGTCGAGCTGCATCGACGAAACTCCAAGATCAGCGACGATCCCGCTGATCTGTCCGGCTTGTTCTGCGACGACGTTGCCAACCACCGAGAAATTCGAATGAACAAATCGAACTCTGTCGCCAAACTGCGCCAATCTCGCTTTCGCTATTTGCAACGCATCAATGTCGCGGTCGATGCCGATGACATTTGCTAGCGGCGAGGAATTAAGTATCGCTTCCGTATGGCCACCCAAACCGAGTGTGCAATCGACAAAAAGGCCGCCGCTTCCCACTCGCAAAACTTGCAAGACTTCGTCGAGCAGGACCGGCTTGTGAGCTTTTTCGGCTTCGATCTCCGGCATATTCAAAGAGCAAAATAGACCGTCGCGGGTAGATCTGTGTCAGATTTTAGAGCACAATTCGCCCGTTGCGCCTTAATTGCAAGGCGCTTAAACTATTAAACAACTTTTTTAGGATTTTCTAGTTGTTCGGGTTAATAAAACCGTCACAATCACGTTACATTAGGCATTCTACGCCTGATTTTAATTTGTTGTCAAGAGTATTTTTGAGAAAACTTATTAAGCACACGCTTAGAAATCAAAGTTAAAATGAAAAAGGCAAAAGGTAAAACCTGACCGACCACTTTAGAGCATTCATTTTACTGGACTTCGCGTTATATTTCTGCTTTTCACCTTTGCCTTTTACCTTTTTACTTTTTACTTTACCGTATATGTCTCAATTATTTCTCCACCTTATAATTTTCGGAGTTTTAGCTGCTGCTGCGAACATTCTCGGCGGCATGATCCTCTTTCCGTCGAAGGCGTATGTTAAATATCAGCGTTTTTTGAAGTATCTGCTCGCTCTCGGTGCCGGATTTATGTTGGCGGTGGTTTTTTTCGAGATGCTGCCAAAAACGATAACGCTCTGGCAGGAAAAAAGTGCCGGCGAAGGCACTGACGGTCACGCCGAAACGCTTTACATACCGATGCTCCTTCTGCTCGGCGGCTATTTGTTGACTCAATTTTTCGAACACACGATCGCGCCGCACTTTCATCTCGGCGAAGAAATGCACTGCGACGAGCACAACCACGAAATGATCTCGCCGACCTCTGCCTACACCGCAGTCGGCGGATTGCTGGTGCACACATTCTTTGACGGAGTTTCGATCGCGGCGGCGGCTGAGATCGATTTTAAGTTTGGGCTGCTGGTTTTCCTTGCGGTATTTCTGCACAAGTTTCCCGAGGGCTTTACCATCGGTTCGCTTGTTATGGCAGCCGGCAAAGGGCGTCGCGAAGTCATGACCGCCACAACGCTGATCGGCGCAGCGACACTGCTAGGTGTTTTTAGTTTTTATTTTATCGGCAGCAATCTCGGCTTCACCGTCGCCTATGCCCTGCCAATCGCGGGCGGCGTCGCTCTCTATGTAGCGGCCAGCGACCTCATCCCCGAAATAAATCATCACGGCGGCAAAAATCCGCTCGTCTCGCTGTCGGTTTTCGCCGGCGTCGCGTTATTTTTTTTAACGAAAATGCTTTTGCACGCCGTTATGGAAAGTTGAGCTGAACTAACTTCTGTTTTTATTGCGACGAAGAAACTCCTCAACGATTTCCTCGGCAGGCAGACGAAAACTTGTTTGGCGTAAATCGCCGATCACACCTTCTAAATCGATCATTTCTTTTCTGGCGGCGAGTTCGAGAATGCCCAATGTAGTAATTACAACGAGATCATGTTCGCGGGCTTCACGAATAGCTTTCCTGTCATCCATCAAAACAGCCTCGGCTTTTTCCTCGATCGCCAAAGCTACCGCCTCGGTCTCGCCTTTCCCCAGACCGGTAATATCTTCCGGTAAATAAGTTGTCGATCTTATTTCCAGCCACTCAGGCGGCGTTTTCATCCACTCACGAACCGCTATCGGTGCTCGTTCACGAGTTATCTCGGCAAATACTGCTTCAGGAATCAGAATTCTACCGAATAAAGTAGGCAAAAGATCAGCCTTATTAATGAGGATCAGATAGTGTAAGGGAGTGGTGTCGGAGACGATGATCATTTTTTCAGAAACATTTCAATCGCCCGCTTGTCATGTTCCATATCATCAAAATTGTAATTGAGCGGAACATTATGCTTCTTTAAAAATACATTCGTCTCGTCAATAGAAAGGTCGAGCATCTCGGCGATTTGTCCAAAGCTCAATATTTCCTGTCGATAGCTCTCGATCGCCAAAGCCTCAAGCATCTGCCGCGGAATATCGGCATGCTCTGCTAGCGGTTGTGCAACTTCATCAGGAATTGAAACTGTTACGTTCATCGCAGGTAAATCATAACACACAACTAATTGTCTTTTCGGGCTCTAAATTTCACGATCCGCGTTATCAGATCAGTCGGGATGGGTTCTGAGAGAGGAAATTGGACGGTGCCTTTGCCGCCTTTGTATTTGGTGAGTTCGTCGCGGAATTCGGGTTTGCCGCGAGGGGCGGGATAGACGCTGACGTGATTTGTGAAGGCGGCGAAGTAGATCAGCCAAAGACCATCGAGTTTGTATGCGGGGATCGCGTAGCTGATGGCTTCCTCAGCCTTTGGCGCGGCTTTTCGGATAGTTGCGCGAATGAGTTTTAGCGCCTTTTGCGTCGCGGGCGGAAAGCCGGCGATGTATTCATCGATGTCGGCGGGTTTTGCACATGGCATTATCTTGCTTTAAATTTTATCAACATAATCCGAATACGAAAAACTTGCAGATCACCGTTCATTGTCTGGTATGTCCTAAACTTTTGAAGTCTAATGACCTTATTTTGTGCTCTTTGTGTCTTCGCTCGGTGCACTCTGTGATTTCGTCCTATTTTAATCACAGAGTTCACGAAGGTAGGACGCAAAGAGCACAAAGTCTGAACTCCACAAACATAGGACATTACATATTGACTCACAATTTTCTGAAACAAACTTCCGGCTGAATCGTAAATTTACACTGGAGGCATTTAGGACACGATGAGAGAACCTTTACTTGCGGGCATATTGAGTTTGCTGATTCCCGGGCTCGGTCAGATTTATAACGGAAGAATTATCATTGGCATAATTTGGCTGATACTGACCGGATTTTCGTGGATCGGCTCGGCGGGACTGTTGGGCTGGGTGGTCCATCTGATCGCCGCTTGGTGTGCTTATAGCTACGCTAAAGAAAATCCCGTGCGTGTCTAAAAATGCTCTTCACGATCCTCCTCTGGGTGCCCGGCGTCGCGTGACGCCGGGCTTTTTACTTTTACGAAACGTCATTCTTCGTGTTATCATCCTCACAAAAACTGATCTAATTTCGAGGCACGAAATATGAAGATAAATTCCACATCGGTTATTGCTCTGCTGTTTATTTTCGCGTGTGGCGCATTTGTCGCGGCGGCTCAGACGACCGCGAACAACGAAGAATATCTTTCGTGGACGGCGGCACAGGCCGAAAACATCGGCAAAGCGACGCGTGAGAAAGGCAAGGCCGGCAGCAGCTTTGACTCGCGAATTATCAGCACGAACAAAGCGATAAATTATAGTCTGCGAGCGACGCTGCTCACGCCTGAGGTCATTCGCGCAACTGCGCGCGTGATACAGCTTCGCGATAGATTGACCGACGATCAGACGCGACGCCTCGTCGAGGACGCTGAGAACGCCGGCGATCTCGTAATTATGATCGAGATAAATCCGAACGAAGGCTCGGGCGTTGTCCCGCTCGATTGGCGTGCTTTTTTGCAGCCAAAGGGATTGAAACCAGGCGAAGCGGGAGCGATCACCGGCGTAAAGGCCCCGCACTTGCGTAAAGTGCCGGTGATGAACGGACTGCACGGACGCAATTATGATTACGATGTATTTTGGGTGGCGTTTCCGCTTGTGGACAAAGACAAAAAGGCGCTCATCTCACCCGACATCGCCGAGATACAACTCATCGTCGGCATTTACAACAGCGAAGGCCGCATCTCGTGGCGAATGCCCGACTCGATCAAAGAAAAGATCAAATCAATGTCTAAAAATTAGAATTTTAAAAGAGGTAAAATAATGAAATTAAAATTAATGATAATGACGATCGCGTGTTTGCTTTTTGCGACTGCAATTTGCACCGCGCAAGATAAACCTGTCGATACAGAAAATCTGCAATACAAACTGCTCGCGACAACCAGGACTTCGACGATGCAAAAAGAGATCAACGAAGCCGCCGCACAAGGCTACCGCATTATTGTCGGCGCTCCGACGAGCGGTTCTGAGATGGCGCTCTTTCTCTCGCGTGACGGCACGACAAAAGATCCTTTTGAATACAAGCTGCTCGCGACCACGCGAACCGGCACAATGCAAAAAGAGCTTAGCGAAGCTGCCGACGCGGGATTCAGACTCATACCAAGCTCGATGATCGCTAAGAAACAGATGTTTGGCGGCGTCGAGATCGTGATGATCCTCGAACGCGTGCCTAACCACAAAAAAACTTACGAGTATAAATTGCTCGCGACCTCGCGAACTTCGACGATGCAAAAAGAAGTCACCGAAGCAAAAAATGCCGGCTATCTGGTCGTCGGCATGCTCAGCCGCGACGAACATATGGTCGTGATGGAACGCGAAGTCGCCCTCACGCCGTAATTTCATCGCCGGATTTCCATTCGAACCAGCACCGCGTGCAAAAGCGGTGCTTTTTTCTTTGTGAGAGAGGAAATTCACCCGATGCGGAAAGACTCTTAGCCAGCAGTTTTTGATCTTCGGTGAGTTCGTGCCAGCTTTTTATTTTGGGCGAACCGCATTTTGGGCAGGTTTTTTCGCGTCGATGAATCATTTGTTATAATTTTCGCGTAATAATTAACTGGCCACAATTTTAGCAAAGCCCGAACTCTATTATGAAAATGATCTTGCGCTTCTTGGTTTTTTGTTTACTGTTCGCTGTTCACTGTTCCCTTCTTTTTGGCCAGTCCGAAGAGAAATTTAACTTCTATGATCGCGGGCCATATCGTGAAAGTGTCCCGCGGCCGCAGAGCTTTTTGCGTTATGATGTCGGCGACCATCACACGACCTACGCGCAGATGGAACAGGTCATAAATGGGATCGCGAAGGCTGCGCCTGAGCGGGTGAAAATTTACGAGATCGGCACAACCAACGAACACAGAATGCAGTATCTCGTCGCCATCTCCGCACCCGAAAACATAGCGCGGCTCGACGAGATAAAAGTACAGAACGCGAGATTGATCGATCCGAGAAAAACTTCTGCCGCTGAAGCCGCCGCAATTGCGCAAAGTAATCCGGCGATCGCTTGGATGGCATATACGATCCACGGCAACGAGTCGTCGTCGTTCGAGGCGTTTATGCAAGTGATATATCAGCTCGCGGCTTCGAATGAGCCGGCGACGTTAGATATTTTAAAGAATACGGTCGTGTTAGTTCTCACCGGAGAAAATCCTGACGGCCACGAGCGTTTTGCGACTTGGTACAATTCCGTCGCGGTCGGCTCGCCCGATCGCTCGGCCATAGAACATCGCGAGCCGTGGTCGATCTGGGGCAGAGTTAATCATTTCAGATTTAATTTAAACCGCGATACGCTGACGTTCTCTCAGAAAGAGTCGCGCAACATGCAGCGAGCCTATATGGAGTGGAACGCTCAACTAGCGGTCGATCATCACGGCCAGCCTTCACAATACTTTTTCCCGCCCGTCGCGTTGCCGATAAATCCGAATCTGCCGCAGCCGCAATACAATAAATGGCTCGACGTTTATGGTCGGGCAAACGCAAATGCCTTTGACAAAAATAAATGGGACTATTACGTTCGCGATATTTTCGATGCGTTCTATCCGGGTTATTGGGATATGTATCCGTCGCTGATGGGCGCGACCGGAATGACATACGAGACGGACGGCGGTGGATTTAAAGGTTTGCGTTGGACGCGTGACGACGGCACGATCGTGACATTCCGTTCGTCGATCGCGAAACATTATGTGGCGTCGATGACAACGCTCGAGACAACTGCGAAGAACAAAGTCGAACGCATAAAAGATTTTTACGACTTCCGTGCAAAGGGCATGGCCGATCACACACGTTCGAAGCTAAAGCGTGTCGTCATCGACCCTACGAGCGACCGCGTGAAAGCTGCCGAAGTCGTCGAAATTCTGCGTCTTTCGAACATCGAAGTAAAAGTCACGACCTCGTCGTTTACTTCGCCGACTGCTCATACCTATCTGCAAAAAGATTCGCCCGCGACGCGAAAAACTTTCCCCGCCGGGTCTTACATAGTCGATCTCGACCAGCCGCAACGCATTTTTATAAAAGCAATTCTCGAACAAGACACGCCGCAGGATAAGGCGTTCGTCGATGACAACATGGCGCGATTTAAGCGCAACCAAATGCGAGGGAAAGGTCAGCCGAAAGAAGATTACGGTTTCTACGACATCACGGCGTGGTCGCTGCCGCTCGCTTTTGGCGTCGATGCTTGGTGGACGGAGGAAAATGCAAATGTCGCAGGTAACTTTGTCGATGCCGCGCATCTCGAACATGTCCGTCGCGGCGGCGTTAACGGGCGTGCTGCTATCTCTTACGTCATTCCATACGAGACGGACACGACCGGAGCTCTCGTTACAAAACTTTTGCAAAACGGCTACAAGGTCGCTGTTGCCACTCGCCCGCTCAACGCCGGGGGGCGCAACTGGAAGGTCGGCACATTCGTCGTTCGCGTTTCGCGCAATCCTGATTCGATTCACGATAGAATTGCGACTTACGCTCGCGAAATGGGCGTGAACGTCACTGCGATAAATTCCGGCTACTCAGACGAAGGTGACACGAGCGTCGGCGGTGAATCTGTGCTCAGTTTGCAAGAACCGAAGATCGCGATCGCCGCCGACGAAGGCGTCGTGCAGGAATCTTACGGCTCGATCTGGTGGATGTTCGACCGTTACGGCATCGAGTTCACGCCGATGACGATCGCAAATATTCGCGGCGGTGCTTTGCGTGATTATAATGTGCTAATTCTGCCTGACGGTTCGGCCGGAAGATACATGAGTTCGTTCGGAGCCGGCGGCGTCGGCGCGTTAAAAGAATTTGCCGGTCGCGGCGGAACGATCGTCACCATAAGCGGCGCATCTGTCTTTGCGGCACTAAAAGACGTAGGCTTGAGTTCGACAAAACTCGTCGGCAGCGATGACGACGAACAGAAAGGTAAAGTTCCCGAAGATAAACCTATCCCAACTCCGACGCCTGCGGCCGCTACTTTCAGCGCAGCGGAAAGGCCGGTGATGCCCGACGACAGCTCTGACAAAACCGGCGTTCCGCTGCCCGCGATCGCTTCGCCATCGGCGGACGCGAATAAAGTTCCCGAGTCATTGCCCGGTGCGATCTTTCGCGCGACCGTCGATCGAACGACCTATATCAACTACGGCGTAGATAAAACCGAAATTCCCGTACTGCTCACCGGCGGTTCGTTCTTCCGCTACTCAAAAGAAGGGACGAACGCACTCGTATTCGACGAAAAACCTCGTTCACCGCTGACAGTTTCAGGTTTTGTGTGGGAAGGAAATACCGAAAGATTGTTAAAAGGCACGTCGTATCTTATCGACGAACGCTCAGGCGGCGGCCACGTTGTTCTCTTTGCCGAGGATCCGTTCTTTCGTGGAATGACCCGAGGCGTGACGCGGCAGTTTTTTAATGCGATCGCGTTTAATGGAATCTTTTAAGAACTCTAACGCAGAGAACGCCGAGCACGCTGAGATAAGAAATTTAAATTCGTTTTTGATCTCTGCGTTCTTTGCGTTCTCTGCGTTGAAAAAATTTTATGTTTACGGTTAAGGCGAGTTTCAGCGACGACATTACTCTGAACACGAGCATCGATAAGGTGCGTGAGTTTTTTGGCGACATAACGAATTTTGCCGAACTAATGCCGGGCGTCGATCAAGTGCATATTGATGCACACGGCGTGGCGCATTGGAAAGTGCAGGCCGAGATTCCTTTTGTCGGACAGATGCTGCAAAAGTTTTCTCTCGAACTCGCCGAAAGCAGCGAAGAGCGCATCGAATGGTCTCCGCTGCGCACCGAGGCTGAAAACTTTTTGCGATACTCGGCCGACTTTCTCGAAAAAGCAAAAGACGTAACGCTCGTCCACTTCTCGCAATTCGTCGAACTTCGTCGTAAAAAGGCAAGCGAACTTCACTCACTTGCGTGGCTCGCCGGCGAATCGCTCATCTCAAGCGAAATGACAAAAAGCATCACAGCGATGATCCGCGTGTTTATCGAAAAAGCAAAAGAAAGATTGGAAAAATAGATCAGCCCGCAAAACACGCGAAACACGCGAAAATGGAATCATCATTTTTTAGCGTATTTCGCGGGCAAATTTCTTAGGTTATCGCGCCGCCGTCCACAATGACGATCTCGCCGCTCATAAAACTATTGCGGTCCGATGTCATGAATGCAGCGATCTCGGCGAGTTCGCTTGGGCTTCCCTTGCGTCCCTTTGGCACCCAAAAATCATGCATTTGGATTAAACGTTCAGGTAATGAATGACCGAGGTCGGTGTCGAAGATGCCCGCCGCGATCGCATTGACCGAGACGCCGAAGTTAGCGGCTTCGCGTGAGAGACATTTTGTAAACCCGATCATCGCGGCTTTTGAAGTTGCGTAATGAACGGAAGTCGGGAGTGATCTTATCGCGCCGACCGATGTGATATTGAGTATGTGGCCGTGGCGTTCGCGAAGCATTTGTTTGTAAAACGGTTTGGTGACGGCAAACAAGCTGCCGACATTTGTCTCGACGACCCAATCCCATGATTTGTCCGTCGTCGTCGCAAAATTATCGGGTTTATTTACAGCGGCGTTATTGACGAGAACCTGTATCGGCCCCCACGCATCTTTTATTTCGCGGGCAACTTGCTTCATTCCGACGCGATCGGTAACCGAAATTTTAAAGCCGAGAGCACGGCGACCGTGGGCCTCGATCTTCGACTTAACCTCTTTCGCAAGCTCGTCACGCGAATGATAATTAAACGCAACGTCGGCGCCTTCGCGGGCAAAAACCTCGCAGATCGCCGCACCGATGCCACGCGTGCCACCCGACACAAACGCACGTTTACCTTCCAATAAAAGAGCCATAAATTAAACAAAAGGCAGAAAGTTATTCTCTACTTTCGCGCTCGCACTATCAACTGTGAATATGGTTTTAAGCGGCGGCCTGAATTGGCTCGGCTTGAACTTGAGGCAGCAGGGCGTGAATCTCGCGAACGATCTGCTCTGTGGAATTTGGCATCGTAAGGCCGATCGTCGCGGCTTTCATTTGAGAATATCGCGTCGTATCGCTGACAAGATTGCGAATCGTCGGAACGATGTCCGTTGCTTTATTTAGCAGCAATCCGGCACCGCGGCGCTCGATCATCTTCACAGTTCCGGCCTCCTGCGGCATCGGCGGTGTCGTAATGTCGGCGATGATCGGCAGCCGGCAGGCGAGAGCTTCGAACGTAGTGAGACCGCCGAGTTTCGAGACCATGACATTCGCCGACTGCATCAGCTTTTCGATCTCGTCAGAATAGCCGATGACTTTGACCGGAAACTTCGCGGTCTTTGCAAGTTGCTCGGCTTCGAGACGAAGCTGTTCGTTTTTGCCCGCGAGAAAGATCGCCTGCACATCGAGTTCGCCACGCACAAGCTCACGGAAAATCTGCGGAATGTTGCCGCCGCCGATCCAACCTGCGTTTACAAAAACCGTGAATTTGTCGGGATTCAACCCGTAAGCTCGTCGCGCATTTTGCGCGTCGGACTCATCAACCTCGTGAAATTTAGGATCGACGGGCATGCCCGAAATTTTTATTCTTTCAGACGCGACTCCATAATCGATCAACTGCTGCCGTGCGTCATCGTTCGCAACCAGATACAACGACACGTCGTCGCACGCCCAGCCTTTCCAAAATCCGTAACACGGATCTGTTACAACGGTGACGAGTGGAATTTGCTGCGACAATTTTAGTTCTTTGAGCACGCGTGCAAAGATGTGCTGTGTGAGCGGATGCACGCTGACGACGATGTGCGGACACCATTTTTCAAACGAATCGCGGCAAAATCCGATACAGCGTTTCATGAAAAACTCACGCGTCTCGGGACGAATCTTATTTATTGCCCAGTACAGATATTTCATCCAATGCTGTTTATTTTTCAGCATCCAGTTGTAAACATTGACCAGCTTTTCTGTGATGTGATGAGATTCCTCGACGGCCTTGATCGTGCGAACAGCTGCCGACTCGCCCTGCCATAATTTTTGCAGCCCTTCCGTTATCGTCTGCGCAGCCGAGCGATGTCCACCGCCGGTGTCGGACGAAATGATCAATATTTTTGGAGTATTGGATGTCATTTTGCTGGCGGCACTGCTAATTGCTTGCAGATCTTCGATGCCGTGTAGTCGTTTATCTCAGTGTGTCTCGGAATTGCAGTTCTTTTCTTAGAGCCTATGTTCTCCCAAATCGAATGACTGCCGCCCTCGCGTAGCATTCGGCATCCATGGGCTTCGAGGTGTCGAAGCAAGTCACGCCGCTTCATACACCGGTTCGGCACTCACCGTAAATCGCGACGATGCGTTCAATATCAAATGGATCGGCTCAACGAGATCGCCATCCGGATCAGAAATGCTCGGATCGGGAACCGGAAGTTTCTCACCCTGCATAAGATTTGTCTCTGCCATGTCCACAAGAGCTCCGGCCAACAACGTTCTAGCCTCATTGATGTCTCGTCCACAAGTTATGACGCCGGGGAAGTCAAGAACTTCGCCGTGAACGCCGTCGCTCAGGAATTTGTACATCGCGTTATACGTCAGCATATTCTTAAGCTTTCAGCGCAATTTCCCTCGCCTCTGCAAAACCTGAAAGATTCTTTGCAGCTTTCTTCATCTGACCCTCGAGCTTTTTGATCTTGATCAGATGTTTGGGATTTAACGGCAGCGAAGGATAAAAGCAATTCGATTCGTGCGTGCAGAAACAGCCGGCACCGGCTTCTTTACGGCGAGCTTTCATTAGATCGGTGTTCCAAGCGGATTGAAAATTCCAGTCGTAGTCGCGAAGATTCAGCACGTCAGTCTTATTCTCACACGACGAAAGCGCGCCCGTGTCGTAGATCACCGCACCGGCCGAACCGGCGTAGCATTTTAGCTGGGCTTTATTTTCTTCTTTCGTTTTGGCGATGATGTCGTGCATGTAGATATCGACGGCTGCTTTGAAGAAACCGGATTTGCCACCGTAGTTATTTTTCAGCGCCGCACTCTTTGTGTCTTCAAGAATCATATGCGACAGCTCTTGGTAGCGACGATGATCAAAATTCAGTTCGTTCGGATCAGCCGACGGCGGACGAATGTAATTGATATTCACCTTATCGGGTTTGAGATCGTGTTTTAGAAAATCGTACCAGTCGAAGATCGTGTCTTCGTTCGAATGCATCACGCATGTGCAAGTTTGAATATCGAGCTGCGGATACTGCTCGCGTTTCATCTGCTGTAGCGTGCGGGCCGTGTGTATCGCCTTGTCCCAGCTTCCCTCTTTGCGGCGGATCTTCTCGTGCGCATCTTTCATTCCGTCGATGCCGAGAGCGACGCTGACGTTGAGCTTCGGACATTCGTCCATTATTCGCGCAACATCGGGGAAAATACGCGGATGAATTTGCCCGTTCGACATTAGATATACGCTATCGAGCTTGTTGTTCTCGTAGAACGCGCGAACGATCTCAGGCAGATCTTTTCGTGTAAAAGGTTCGCCGCCCGCAAGCACGAGCACACCGAGATTACCGCCGAGAGTTTCAGATATCTTCGCGATCTCGTCGGCCTTCATCTGCAGCTTCTTACGCGGACGATCGTCGAGCTCCTCAGTAAAAAAACAATGCGTGCAACGCATGTCGCAAACGCTCGTCACCAGAATGTTCAGAAACACCGGTGAGATCGGTCGTCCGACAATGATGCTCGCGTATCTCTTAAAAATTTCCTTTGTCGCAAAATCCATTTCTTATCCTGCCAAAAACGGCGAATTGTTTGATGCAAACGCCGATTCGCGGGTTTAACTTTATCCTATATGGGCTGATTTTGACAATTGCGAACTATGGGCCGGTCGAGGCGATAGTAACGTATCGGCGGGCTTTTTCAAATTCCAAAAGGTCTTTGTCAGCTTCCGACCATTCGGCAAGAAACCGCTGATAAGCGGCGAGAGCAAGATCGTTCTGGCCCTTTGCTTCATAGGCCTGGGCTAGAGAATAAGTGGCTAAAGGATAATTTGGCGAGAGTTGAAGAATTCGTTCGTACTCTGCT
>Ga0187894_10003728_pt1 | contig 16792 bp, 13 predicted proteins | sample GBC1701081metaG_FD_136650 | JGI IMG/M metagenome (GOLD analysis project Ga0187894, IMG submission 136650) | White microbial mat communities from a lava cave in the Kipuka Kanohina Cave System on the Island of Hawaii, USA - GBC170108-1 metaG ... | reverse complement strand
GTGATTGCTGACGAACAACACACAGCTGCTGGCAAAGACAGTGGTGAGACGGCACCCGTCGAGCGGTGGAACAACACCTTGCGGCAAGGCTTGGCGCGGTTTGTGCGACAGAGTTTGTCGTTCCCGAAGTCCTGGTTTATGCATGAGACTGGTCTGCAATTATTTTTGCATCGTTACAATCTGGAGCAAGCTCTCATTCTCAATTGAGCCACTACCCTTTATTTTGAGGCTGTTTTTCGTTGCTGCCTTTCCGGTGATTTTTCTACATCTTTTAATAAAGCTCTACAGATAGCTAAATCAGCAAGCGAGCGTAAACCTTGATGGGTTAAGCCAACCGCAATAGAAGACGCAATAGCTGCATCACGTCTAGCCACTTCTTCAATGCGACTGCTCATCAGGTTAGCTAAATCTAAAACCTCATCTTCTTTGAGAGAATAATTGGGCAGACGCACCCATCCCGCAACCGAACTTGCTATCGGCGATTCTTCAATAACTCCTTCTTTTTTATAAAGCCGATCAACAATGGAAACGGCTTGATTCACAATACCCCGTGCTTCTTCCAAGTCAAGAGGGATAATTGACTTCGCCAGAAGTAATAAGGCTTTGGCGACTTTGTCCGTTTGATTGTCATGTGTGAGTTTGGTTACAGCAAGTCTATAGACTTGCATTACACGAAGATTGCCTTCGCCTGCTTGAGACATTGCTTTAGCAATACTATCGAGCACCAAAGTACGACCTAATGGTTCAAGTATTTTAAGGGCATAGATTTGCGATTGTGACCAATTTGACTCTTGAATAGACTTTTTGACATGAGGACTATAGACTAGCAGCGTCGTTTCTTGACGTATATTTTCATCTATTATTTTCGATGTAATATCTTCAGCTAGTCGGGTATCGGCGCTCAACGACGCTCTAGCCGCTAATTTTTGATACTCTTTGTCTTTAGTTTGTGAGTCCTTCACTATTTCTATTTTTTTCAATGCTTCGGCAATTTCCTGAGTATCTTGCGGCTTCACCTCAGATATTGTTGGAATATCCATCATCTTCACTTGCCTGGAAGATGGAGGAGATAGCGACCTCGCGCTGAATAGTTCTTCAATCTCATTTCTCATCGTGACAAATTCTGCTTGCCAATTTGGGAAGGTTTTAGCGTATATCTGCATGGATCGAGCTACACTAAGAGCATCTTCCAAGTCTCGCACTGTGGTGTCGTGGCGAATCTCTCGGCGAAGCCTAATTACAACCGCTTGGAAGAAGTAATCTTGAAGTTTCAGAGACTGCTCGGGAGCAAGTATAAAGCGTACCAAGTTTCTTAGTTCGAGTGCATTAATAGAACTATCTCTCAGTCGTCCTATCAATATAGTAGCTAATTTTTCTGCTTCATCCCGATTACGACTTTGCAATCTTTCGAGGAAGCTCGTCCAGTCCACATATCCGAGGGGTATAACTTGTTGCGCCAACCGTGCGGCAAGCGCCGGATCAGTTTCGATTTGTTCTAAAGCTATGCTAATCACAGCCCGCGCCTCATCTGTCCATTCTCCTGAAATTACTTGTTTAGGACTTTCAGTAGCATTCATCTCAAGCAGCAATTTCTGAATGAGGTCTGGATTTACTGCCGCAATCTTGCGGATAATAGCTAACCAAATCTTCCGCAATCTTATTTCATTCGGGTTATCTTTTATATTTGCATTCTTGCTATCTTGCAAAAATCCTTTCATAGCTTTAACGGCATCTTTAAGTATGGAGAGAGAACGCACATTATCGAATTTCCATAACAGTGTAGCGCCTTCAACTTGGGATAAAATGCTGTATTCATGAGGTCTGATGTAAACAGCATTCACTAAAACTTCATCAAGGCGTTGTAGTGCCCGTCGTTTTTTTTCTTGTATCTCTTTGAGTGAAGAATTTTTGTTAGATGTTAGTTTAGCATCCTCACTTTTCGCAGCGCCGGATGATGAATCCTTTAAGGGCTTATTGTCGCTTTGAGTTCCCTGCTCTTTATCAGTGCCCGGCGACTTCTCCTCAGTTATTATCTTCTTAAACCCATTTTGCTGCGAATCAGCAAACACTGCTACCTCCTCTAAGTGCCATAGAAAAAGTGTCAAAATAAGTGGAATGAATACGAGTTGTAAGGATCGTCGGCAAGCCCATCTAGTGTAAAGCATAAAACCTCCTTATCGTATTAAAATATTTTCACCCAATAGAATAGTGCTAAAAAGTAATGATATGCAGCATTACGATTTAACCCCACCGGAAGGGCATCGAGTTACTGCCGATAGTTGCTAAATTTGGACTCGCAAAGGGATGTCCTTTTTCCAAACGACACAGGGGTATTCTCTTTTCGTATGCCGAATACTACTTTTTAGCACTACGTAAAGTTTTAGGTGCTAGTACAACAGGTTTCTGAACCACAATTAGATCCTTGACAACACTTTGCACAGCAGTTGCCAGTCCTTGTTGGCGTCCATCCCGTCGGGCAACCTAAGCATTGGTGATAGCAAAGAGTCCCAGTACACTCAATATCCTCGGGAGAGCCACAAGCCCCTCCATATTGAAACGTGGTTCTCGCTTTAGGACGAGGAATTGGAGCAGCAGCATTAACAAACAAGTTTTGTTCTAAATAACTTGTTTGTTTTACAGATTGTTTGCAAGGAGCAAGAACAATTGGTTTGCGCTTATTTTGGATTTCTTTTGTGGATGCCTGAGATGATTTAAGCGTAGGTGAAAACCACATCGCAGCTAAGAAAATTAAAATTGGTAAAAAGCAGAATGCTGTCTTACCTTTTCTGAGCCACTTAAATCTTCTGATTAGATTTTGACCCATGGGAAACCTCCTACAAAATTTTGGTTATGGGCAAGAAAGATAAGGAGTGATAGTGTGGCAGACAAGGATACCTTTTACAAGCAAACTTTTATACTCGAAACTCGAAATTAAAAATATGGCGAAGTGACAAGGAGAGGGTGATTGTTTTCGCTCTCCCTTATTTTTTGCTCCGGCAAATTCCCTGCAATTTTTCTGCTTTTGCGCGTTCTCTCGGCAACGCTGCTTGACGATTCGAGCATCGTAAACGGGCGAAGTCATTTGCCGCTTCGCGTAATAAGCAGTAACATTTTTAATTATAGGTAAGCGAGGTAAGATTCAATTATGAGATTTGCAACTAAGAAGTTTTTAGTCACGGCAATCGCGCTGACGTTTCTTTCTGCCAGTGTTCTCTTCGCCGCGAATTTTACCACCGCCGCACATATAGGCGATGACCAGCAGAAAGAGAAGCCGCAGGATAAGAAACCCGCCCAGCAGAAACCCGAAGATGACGATGGTAAAACCGATATAAAAATTGGCGCTGAACTCGTCCTGCTTGATGTCGGGGTCGTTGATGCGTCAAGTAACATTGCAGTAATGGATCTTGCGAAAAAGGATTTTCAGGTCTTCGAGGACAAAACGCCGCAGCAGATTGAATTCTTTTCCAAAGAGCAAGTGCCGGTTTCGGTAGTCTTTACCATTGATACATCAGGCTCCATGCGCGGCAAACTTGATACCGTAATTAAAGCCTGCGTCGGACTCGTCAAAGATAGCAGGCAAGGCGATGAAAACGCCATCATTGAATTCCGCGAATCGCCGGAACTGTTGGAAGAGTTTACCACCGACACGCAAAGCGTCATTGATACGCTGGAAAGCCTTGTTGCCCGCAGCCAGACCTCTATGCTTGATGCCATTTATCTGGCGGCAGATGAAGCTCGTAAAAATGGCAAAAATCGCCGCAAAGCCCTCATCGTTGTCACCGATGGTTTGGACAAAGAGAACTATTACAAGTTTGAAGACGTAGTAAAACAGCTTCAAGAGAGCGATGTGCAAATCTACTTGATTGGTTTTACCTCAGACCTTGACGATAGTTCCGGCTTATTCAAGAAGAGCCAGAAAGGCAAAGCCGAGCAACTTTTGAGCCGACTGGCGACGGAAACCGGCGGGCGGGCATTCTTTCCCAGAGAACTTGCCGATGTTCACAAAATCGGGCAGCAAATCTCATCCGATTTACGCACACAATATGCCCTTGGCTACTATCCGACAAACTCAAAACGCGATGGCAGCTTCCGTGCTGTTAAGGTTTCGGTCACCTCGCCGAGTAACAAACGCCTGGTAGCGCGGACTCGTTCGGGTTATTATGCGACAAGCGGTGAAACACCAACCGCGAAAGGCAAACCATAGGGTTTTGATATAGTAAACAAATAACAAAAGCGGCGCCCTGGCTAACTTGCGCCGCTTTTGCATTTCCGCCACATCTGCTCTTTTCCTTCCTTGTAAATTTCTGCTTGTGAATCAGCCGGTTTTGGTCTACAAAATTCGGGCGAGATTTCAGCTTGAACTGTAGGAGCGTGAATGCTTTTCAAAACCCTCAGCGCCGCTGTCTTTGGCATAGATGCGTTTCTTGTGGATATTGAAGTAGACCTGACGCCGAAAGCGACCGATAGCATGATGCCTTCGTTTACGATGGTCGGGCTGCCGGATATAGCGGTGCGCGAGAGCCGTGAACGCATCCGCGCCGCGATAAATAATTGCGGCTTCTTCTTTCCGATTCATCGCGTCACTGTCAACCTTGCGCCCGCCGATATGAAGAAAGAAGGTTCAAGTTTCGATTTGCCGATAGCCGTTGGCATCCTCGGCGCGAATGGCGATTTGCAGATTCAGGAATTGGCGGACACGCTGATTGTTGGAGAATTGTCGCTTGATGGGCGCGTGCGTCCCGTCAAAGGCGCGTTACCGATAGCCGTTGCCGCACGACAACAAGGCATTAAACGCTTGCTCATTCCGCAGGAAAACGCCCAGGAAGCCGGGGTTGTCAAAGGGTTGGAAGTCTATCCGATAAATGACTTGAAAAGCCTTGTGCTGTTCTTCAATGCTGAAACGCCGCCGCCGCCAATTCGCATTGATACCGATGCATTGCTGGCAAGCGCCGATAGTTACGCCGAAGATTTCCGCGAAGTGCGCGGGCAGATGCAGGCGAAACGCGCTATTGAAGTCGCTACCGCCGGACAACATAACATTCTTTTGATCGGTCCGCCCGGGTCCGGCAAGACGATGCTGGCAAAACGCATTCCCGGTATCCTGCCGCCGCTTGAATTTGAAGAGTCGCTTGAGGTGACGAAAATTCATTCGGTTGCTGGGTTGACGGAAAAACGCGGCATTGTCACTTCGCGCCCGTTTCGCGCTCCCCATCATACAATATCTGATGCCGGATTGATTGGCGGCGGCGCAGTTCCCCGCCCCGGCGAGGTGTCGCTGGCACATAATGGCGTTCTCTTTCTTGATGAATTGCCGGAGTTTGACCGCAGCGTTCTGGAAGTCCTGCGGCAGCCGCTTGAAGATGGGCGCGTTACTATTAGTCGTGCTGCCATGACGCTGACCTTCCCATCGCGGTTTATGCTGGCTGCTGCCATGAACCCATGTATGTGTGGCTTTTACAATGACCCGACGCGAGAGTGTAAATGTTCGCCGATGCAAATTCAGCGATACTTATCAAAAATTTCCGGTCCGCTTTTAGACCGTATAGACATTCATATAGACGTTCCGGCAGTGAAATTCGTTGAGCTATCGAGCGAAGAACCGGCAGAGCCATCGGCAGCGATACGTGAACGAGTCGTGCGGGCGCGACGCATTCAACTGCAACGCTTTCAGGGCGAAAAGATTTACTCGAACGCGCAGATGCCGCCGCGCTTGATTCGGAAATACTGTGCGATTGACGCCAAATCGAAAGCGTTATTGGAAAACGCGCTGACTCGGCTTGGATTATCGGCGCGAGCCTATGACCGCATTTTGAAGGTCAGTCGCACCCTTGCCGATTTAGAGGAGAAAGAGAATATCGAGCCATTTCATGTCAGCGAGGCAATACAATATCGCGGGCTGGATCGGAACTACTGGCAATGAGTTCAGTCGTCCTCTTCCGTCCAGAATTGCAGAGGCAGCGATAAAACCGGATAGCGGTTGCGAAGTTCGAGGATGCGGTCAGAGTAAAGGGCTTTCGGAAATTCGCCCGCCAGCATTTGATATTTGGTTCGGCGAATTTCGTAAAGGTAAAGTCCGTTGATGTACTCGTGAATAACGGCGGGCGGCGTATCCGCATCGGGCAGAATGCCATGCGAGAGCAGTTGTTCCAGCACCCATTCTCTGTATTTGAAAATCATAGGACAAAATCACTTTAACGCAAAGCGATGAGACCGCAAAGACCATAATGACAAATCATTTATCGGAGGCAGTTTGGAAGAAAATCATAGCCTGATTGACTGGCTCGCCCTGAGTTTCATTAGCGGCGTCGGTTCCCGCACCGCCACTGCGTTACTCGACAAGTTCGGCTCGCCTGCAGCGTGTTTCAATGCGAGCCGGACGGCGCTGGAATTTGCCGGCATTAAACGCGAAGTCATTGACCAGCTTCATAGTTTTGAGCCGCGCCTTAAAGCGGAAGAGCAGTTGAAAAGGGTCGAAGAACTCGGCGCATCGGTGTTGACGCTTGCTGATGAAGGTTATCCGAATTCATTGCGCGAAACCTACGATCCGCCGCTTGTGCTTTATTGTCTGGGCAATGCGGCAGCGGCGCTCAGTCGCCCAACAATTGCCATTGTCGGTTCCAGAAAGTGTTCCACTTACGGGCGCAATGTTGCCGAGATGTTGGCGCGAGAATTGGCGGCGCGTGGCATAACCATTGTTTCCGGGCTGGCGCGTGGCATTGATTCATGCGCTCACCGGGGGGCGCTCGACGGTAGAGGCATTACAGTTGCCGTCACGGGAACCGGGATTGACGAAATCTACCCGAAAGAGAACAAACGACTCGCCGAAGAGATACAGGAACGCGGCGCAATCGTCACGGAATTTCCTTTAGGGACGCCGCCTTTGCCGCAAAATTTCCCCTTTCGCAATCGCATCATTAGCGGCATTTCGCTTGGTGTCATGGTAGTGGAAGGCGCAGAGCGCAGTGGCTCATTGATTACGGCGCGACTGGCTTATGAGCAGGGGCGCGAAGTCTTTGCCGTGCCGGGTAATATCACTTCGTCAAAGAGTTTCGGTCCGAATTATCTGATAAAAGACGGCGCGAAACTGGTGCAGACGTGGCGCGATGTCGTCGAAGAGTTACCCCATGAAATCAAGTCACAAATACTCACTGAAGAAAAGACTGAAGTAGTAGCCGAACAGATTACAATGGATGACGTTGTGCTGACCGATATTGAGCGCAAGGTTTTCGATAAAATCAACTATGACGAACCGATTCACTTCGACCGGCTGATGACGATAACAAAATGCAGTTTCGGGGAGTTAAACGCGGCGCTAGTTAATTTGGAACTGCTGGGGCGCATAAGACAGCTACCGGGAAATTATTACGCCCGCAAATTGTGAAATTAGGACGCATCTTTTCACCACCGAGACACCGAGGCGGCACAGAGATTCTGCTGTCTCTACTCTGCGCTGTCTCCGTGTTCTCTGCGCCTCTGCGGTGAATTTTTCCTACTCCGCCAGTCTTTTATTGCTGTACCAACAATCAGCAGTTAGCACACTATCGCACTTCTCGAATATCTTAAAGAGTAGCCAGTAAACTTTCGGGATGCTCGGCGGCTTTGACCTCGCCGATAGCCTGCTCGATGTTGCCGTCTTCGCCGATGACATAGGTGATGCGCTTGGCATACTGAGCATCGGGTGAATCGCAGGCTCCATAAGCCATGCCAATCTCTCTCTCGGTGTCACAGAGCAGACGAAATGGAAAATCGAACTTTTCGGCAAAAGCGCGATTCTCTTCCACCGTGTCGAAACTAACGCCAAAAATCTCTGCATTCTTCTCCGCGTACATAGTGCTGCGGTCACGAAACGCGCAACCTTCCAGTGTGCAGCCCGGGGTATCGGCTTTCGGATAGAACCAGAGGACAACTCGCTTGCCCCGTAAATCGCTTAACGTAACATCTTCGCCTGTATGAGCCTTAACGGTAAAATCAGGCGCAGCATCTCCGACAGTCAACATAGCAATAGTCTCCTTATTAATTTGTACTGAGCAGGCAAGCTTGCCTTCTCGATGAGAAAGTGTCAAGCAATTGACCGACATTGAAAAACTCTTCCTTCCCCTGCTTGTTCGCCAATCGGCTGAGGATTACAATAACGGCGTTAGCAAAAGAGAGAAACCTATGTCAGAAAACCGACCTTTTCAGCGAATCCTTCTTATCGTGTTGGACAGCGCCGGGATTGGCGAAATGCCTGATGCGGCGGCATATGGCGATGTTGGCTCCGATACCATCGGTCATACGCTCGCCTCGCGCCCGGTTCACCTTCCCAATCTGCAACAACTTGGACTGGCAAATATCCGCCCGCTTGCCGTGCCTTCGATACTTACGCCATCAGGAGTTTACGGTCGGGCAGCGACGCTCTCGAAAGGCAAAGATACAACAACAGGTCATTGGGAGATGAGCGGTATCATCACCAGCAATCCCTTTCCGACGTATCTACACGGTTTTCCGGCTCGCGTCATTGACTGTTTCGAGACCGCTATCGGGCGAAAGGTTCTCGGCAACAAGCCTGCTTCCGGCACCGAGATTATCAAAGAACTTGGCGAAGAACATATCAATACCGGCTTGCCGATTGTCTATACTTCGGCTGACAGCGTTTTCCAAATTGCCGCCCACGAAGAAATTGTGCCGCTCAAGCAGTTGTACGAGTGGTGCGAAATTGCCCGCGAACAACTGACTGGCGAAGATCAGGTAGCTCGCGTTATTGCGCGTCCATTCGTTGGCGAACCGGGAAATTTTCGCCGCACCGAAGCGCGTCAGGACTACGCCATTGACCCGCCGGAAACCATGCTTTTGGACCTTATTAAAGCCAACGGCTTGCCAGTATCCGCTATCGGCAAAATTGGCTCCATCTTTTGCCATCGTGGTACTACCGAAGAACTCAAGGCGGGAAACAATGAAGCGAGCGTTGACCAGACCTTACACTCTCTGCAAAAAACCGAAAGCGGCTTTATCTTCACCAATCTGGTAGATTTCGATATGCTCTACGGGCATCGCAACGATGTTGTCGGCTATGCCAACGCCCTCGAACGCTTTGACGAACGACTGGCGGAAATTCAGGCGGCGATGCGTGATGATGATTTATTGATTATCAGCGCCGATCACGGCTGTGACCCGACCGATATTTCCACTGACCATACCCGCGAATATGTGCCGATTCTGGCATGGGGCAAGCAGATTCGCCCGGATGTCAATTTAGGCATTCGCAATTCGCTTGCTGACATCGGGCAGACCATTGCAGAAAATTTCGGCTTGCGATTACAGGCGGGACAAAGTTTTTTGAAGGAGATTGTGTAACGAGAAGATCAAAACGGAGGCTTGAGCTATGCGGTTGTATCTGTTTTTTTTCATAGCCTGTTTACTCTTTTTCTGCGAGCCAACGAATGCTCAGATGCCTAGGCGACCGGATATGACGGGCGGCGGTTCCTCAATCAATCCGCGAGCCAATCCAATCAATACGCCAGCCGTCACCGACCCGACTTTAGAACGCATCGGCGCGGTTGAGTTCTGGGCTCCGCTTGCGCCGCGCAAGAATCTCGCGCCGTCGGTCACCCGCGTTCTCGGCAAAGACCTCTATCTTGCGCTTTTCAACGACACCGTGAAAACCGGCAAACTGGAAAGCGCCATAGCTTTTCAACTGCGCCCCTTTGCGGAAAACCAAATTATGAAAGTAGAAGTCTTTGCCATTGAACAGAATGGCAAGGCGGTTGTCCGCACTCCTTTGACCAATGCTCAAACGATTGCCTTGAAAAAACAAGGCGCGGCATTGCCCTTCACGATTGAGATGCAGGACGGCGAAAGTCTGGTTTGCGAGCTAATCTTTTCAATTGCCGAAAAAGAGAAAGGCAGAGCCAATATCAAAATCAGCAAAAAGGGACTCTATTTTGCTACGGATGACAAATGAATGACGAAAACACCTGTCGAACGCCGCACCGTTGATTTAAGTCTTTATCCTGAGCTTATGGTTATCTATTCTGGTATCGGCAGTCATTTGTGCAGCCATCGGTTAGCTATTCGGGATGCCGATTCTTCGCGCCAGATCGATGAATCTCGGCTCATTCCGCATACTCTCGAAATTCGGCTCGACGTTCAGGTGGACTAAAAAACCGGCTCGCTCCTCATAGGCTTTTTCCAGCCATTCATAAGCTCGCTCTTTATCACCAATAAAAGCATACCGTGAGGCAGTATAAAAAGTTGAAGCGATAGGGATTTTCTGTTCATCAACGGCAAGTTCAAGCCAACGCCGCCAAAAACCCACAAACCCAGACTCTGCATAAGCCAGTTGCAACGCTTCCCTGAGTTCGCCGGCATTCGGCAGCATCGCAATGTTCTTTAAGGAAATTTCGACAGCGCGATCATCCCTGCCTTTACGGAAATAAAGATAGCCGACCCATTCATAGGTTGTCGGCAAATTGAAATCGGTTTCAATGATCTTTTCCATCTGTTCAAGGGCTTCATCGTACCTTCCCGCAAACGTCAAGGCAGCGGCTACGCCGTTAATCATCACCGGCGATAAGGGATCAAGTTCGGCGGCGCGTTTCGCCGCCGCCACGGCTTCATCAAGTTTGCTGATAGAGATTAGAAAGAAGGCGTACATATGCCACGCATTGGCGTAATTCGGATTCAATTCAATTGACCGTCGGTATTCTCTGTCCGCCCCTGCCCAATCCCACTCGTGAAAGAGCTTCATATTGGCGAGCGACAAGTGCGCTTCTGCCAAAGAATCATCAAGCGCCAAAGCTTTGGTTACGGCGGCTTTCGCCGGTTCGAGCGATTCTTCGGCGGGCAGATAATTGAAAAACCACAGCGTTCCATAGGCATCCGAGATACCGGAATACGCCAACGCAAAGTTCGGGTCTTTTCTGATTGCCTGTTGAAACAATTCAATGGCGGAGAAAAATCCCTCTTTGCTCCACTTGTACCATTGAAAGCGTCCTTTCAAATAGAGTTCATACGCCTCGACGCTATCCGTACAACAAGTAATTGATTGCTTTTTCTCTTTGCTGCCAAGTTTCAATCGTAAGGTCTCTAAAATTTCACTGGATATTTCTTCCTGAAGCGCAAAGATGTCGGCAAGTTTTCGATTATACGTTTCGCCCCAAAGTTGCGCTCCGTCCGATACGTCTACCAATTCCGTACTGATGATAAGATTATTACCGATGTGCCGCACACTGCCGGTTAGCACTGCCCGCACATCTAATTCATTGCCAATTCCTATCGGGTCAACCTCGCGCCCCTTATAACGAAACGTCGTGCTGCGAGCCATAACGCGGAGTTTCGGCATCCGTGACAGTTGGTTAATGATAACTTCCGTGATGCCATCGCTCAGGTATTCCATTTCCGGGTCGGCGCTGGCATTGACAAGTGGCAAAATGGCTATCGAATTGATGACTTTGCGAGAGCGGCGTTTCCGCTGCGGCGAGACGCCGGAACCGCTAGAGCTATCATCTTTGAGCAATTGCGTCGGCGAATCCAGATGCCCGGTCTGCCCACTGATTGCGCCGCTGTCCATTGCCAGCGAAACGGTTTGCGCCGCTTTGAAATTCAAATCAAGAGAGTCTTTCAAATTTCGCAGTTCAACAGCTAATTCTCCGGCGCTTTGGAAGCGTTCCTGCGCCAACTTACGCAGGGCTTTGTTAATTATCAAGTCGAGTTGTGCGGGAATGGTTGCTGTCAGATGGATCGCCGGAATTGGCTCTTTGCTGAGAATTTCTACCAGTATGTCGCTCGGCGTATCGCCAACAAACGGTTTACGCCCGGTGACCAGTTCATAGAGAACGACGCCCAAACTGAAGAGGTCGCTACGAGCATCCACCGTCAAGCCTCGCGCCTGCTCCGGCGACATATATGCTGCGGTGCCAAGCACCACACCGGGAGAGGTCTCTTTGCCAAACGTCAGGGTACGATCCAGATCGTCGTCGTGATGTGGATTGATAATTTTGGCAAGTCCGAAATCGAGAACTTTTACCAGTCCGCGTTCCGTGACAATGATATTTGAGCTTTTAATATCCCGATGCACAATGCCCAACCTATGGGCATCATCGAGCGCCTCGGCTATCTGCAAAGCGATGCCTATTGCTTCGCGCACGTCCACAGCGCCACGTTCGACTTTGCGCGACAACAGATCGCCCTCGACATATTCCATAGCGATAAATTGCGAGCCGTCATGTTCGCCAATGTCATAAATGGCTGCGATATTTGGCGAATGGAGCGCCGAAGCAGCCCGCGCTTCTCGAAAGAAACGCTCGCGCCTTTCGGGGTCATATTGAAACGAGGCGGGAAGAAATTTCAGCGCCACGTGACGACCGAGGCGGGTGTCTTCGGCAAGAAAGACCTCGCCCATACCGCCCGCGCCGATTTTATTCAGAATCCGGTAAAAAAAGACCTGCTCCGTCATCAGGAAAATACTCCCTCAAGCTGAATCTAATGGTCAGGCGGTAGCTTGTCAATTTTTTATGCCGGAATCTGTGACGGTTATTCCTTGTTCGACGAAGAGTTCTGCTGATCTGCGGGGATAAGTTCGACACGGAATTCTACCTGCTGCGCTTCCGTGAGGATGAAGATTTTATCGAACGACTCGTCATGAATAGTTTGCAGGGTCTGTTGTAAAAAGCCGTATTGTCGCTCTACTGCCTCTTCCGGCACGACACGCTGGCGCAGGCGATTGCGTTGCAGACATATCTCAAGCGGCAGATTGAAGATGATGATTGCGGAATAGATATTGAAATACTCTGCCGTGCGGGTAAGCCAGCGCCGGTCAACCGCTTCGAGATTGGTTGCATCCGCCACCGTAAAGCGTCTCAACAATAAGCGTTTTCTGATGATAAATCGCCACAATTCAAAAGCGTGAGAAGTGACAAGCTGATTGGCTTCATCATCGCAAATTCGGGCGCGGCAATCGTCAGATGAAACAATTTGTGTCGGCAGAAAGAGACGTTTGGCAAAGGTGGACTTGCCGCACCCGGCGACGCCGCAAAGAGTGAGCAGGGTATTTTCTGGCAGTTGAATCCGGTTCAAAGCATCACGCTCAATTTCGTTCAATCGTCGCGTCTACGTTACTATCTCAGCGCAAACCTCCGCAATCCGATTTCGCCTGTCGCAGAAGCAGAAGAAAAAAGCCACGAATTTCACGAATTGAACGAATCAACCACGAAGGCAATCTTCGCAATGATTCGTCCATTCCGCAAAATTCGCGGCGCTAGATTCACCAGGAAAGGAGCAAATTCACCAGTAAGAACAAGCACATCGAATGCGTGGCAAGCGTTAAGATGAGCGCCGAACGCCCGTTGGCATCGCCTCTCAGTTGATTCGCCTTGAAAAGAAACTCGTTGACTTGGGCAAGCCACTTATCGCGTAAATCCTCATGTAAGAAATTGCCGAACCTTGCTTTAGGCAGTCCGGGTTCACCTGAAAGGCTAAGGCTCGGCAAAACCGGTTTCGGTTCAACCGGCAACAGCAGTCCATACTTTATGGCAAAGCCAAGAATGCCTCTCTGTTCCGGCGCAGATGCATTTGCCTGTTTCTCTTTACACAATTCTGCATCACTTTTATTCTGGTTCTCCGGTACACAACGCGCCAACTCTTCGCGCAAGCGTCGTCGCGCCTGTCGCGCTTGACCAAAGACAATACAAAGGATTGAAAACGAGAAACCGAACCACAGGCATTGCACCAGTGCCAGAACAAACGTCATTGTGTGCCGGGTAAACCGGAGCATCATCTTCATAGAACGGCGCAAAGTCTTTTTTATCGTCTTGATTGTGGATTTCGCAAAGCCTTTGAGTTTGGAAAAAGTGCGTTGCCGAAAGGTCGGTGGCGGCGGCTTGGGCTTCGGCTTCGGCGGTATCGCCCATCCCGGTCCGCCATTGACCGTCCGCGTCATCGGCTCCCAGCCATTCGTACCGAGCGGAAAACGATAATCAGGGTAGATTCTTTTTACATCTTTATAGGTGATAAGTTTATCACCTGCATAACCGCCATTTTCGTAGATAGTTCGCCAATATCCGTTGTAGTTTCTAAGCCTATCGTGACAGACAGCGGACGTATAAAGCGCATCCTTCGCAGCTTTTGTGTTTGGATACTTCTTCATAACATCAAGGTAGAGTTCAAGTGAGCGGGAAGCCATGTCGTGCTTCTTCATATACTCGAAGATGGATTGCGATTCGCCTGCTTGTCTGAACCCAGCCTCAACAACAAGATCAGAAATCAAATAGTGCCGAATGTAGTCCCAAGCAAGTTGGTTGTAAAAAAGGAGACTGCCTTGATAGATGTAACTGGCAAACTGGTAAAGAGCCTCGGCTTTTTCTTCATCCCCTTGAGCAGAATTATAATTCTGCTCAAGCCGCTCCAAATCGTTCACTGTTCGCAAATCCTGTTCAAGCCATTCCGGGCGAATCTCTCTAATACTGGTATCGAACGGTCTGAATTTGGGCGGGTCTTTATCATACTCAGAAAATGACTTGTAGCCGCCTCGATAATCCCAATCAATATATTGCTTCGCCGGGTGAATACTTGAAAAAGCCTTTCGTGCATCCTGCCAGCGAAAATCTCGCAGATACCTGATGCCAAGAGCATAAAGTAATTCGTCGTGCTGTTTTATGCTTGGGCGCTTTTCAATGAATTGAGCCAATTCTTCCGGCTTCATCAGTACATCAATGAAATAGGCAACATCGTGACGATAATCTAACGCGAGGTATTGTTCGAGAGCGCCTTCCAACTCTCCTGTATCTTCCAAAAGCATCGCCAGGTTTCTGCGTGCGCCTTCGGTATAGCGATTATTCGGATTTTCTTCAACGAGTTTCTTTAGCGCCTCTTTCGCCGTTTTGTACTCTTTCAAGCGAAATTCAGCATATCCGGCAACCCATAAAGCCTCGGCGCGAAATTCGCCGTTGACTCCTGATTGCAATGCCCGACGCGCTAATTGTTTAGCATCAGCAAATTTTTCTAGTTCCAGATTTGCTTCAGCCAACCGCACCAAAAACGCGCCCTCTGCCGCTTTGCGGGGATATTGTTTTATCATCCGATTGGCAAAGACAACGATCCGTTCTCGTTCCTGCTGTCGCCTGAGTTTCAGATTCTTTGCTGAGTCAGTGTCCTCGTCATAATACTCACGCATAGCAAAGTTGTAGACATTGTGATAAGCATAAGCCAGCGCCACAGATGGCTCATCAGCAATCACCCTTTCTACCTCTTGCATCTCTTCATCAGTCGCCCGATTTCGCACCAACCATAAAGAATAGAGCGCTTCAACTCGTGCCGGTTCATTATCACCGGCAAGCATACGATAGTAGCCAGTAAGCGCGGCGGCTCTCTCACCAATACATAACCAGAGGTGCGCGAGCCAGCCTTGCGCGTCGCTGTAATAACGACCTCTTGGATATTCATGCATAACTCGCTCAAATCCAGCTTGAGCTTTGAGCCAGTACGCATCTCGGCAGACTTCGCAAGCCTGAAATATCCTTTCATTCTTTCTAAAATGTGTAAAACTCTCGCTTTGCTTCATAGCGGCAACGGCAGACATAAACAAAGCCGCTTCGCGTTTTTCGCTTTTCGGATAAATCGCCGCGACTTTTGTAAAGGCATCTCTACCTTTTTTGCTGTCTTCACGATAGAGCCGTGCGGCTTCAAGGTAGGCGATGTTATCACCCAAGTTCTTATCAGCATAAAGCATTTTCAACGCTTCTGCATTTCTTTCCTCGAAACTTTTCTTTTCCTTGACATCTTCTTTAGAAGGCTCTTTTTTAATTTCAAATGCCTGATTTGTTGATCCAAAAACCACTACTGTCTCTTTATTATTCGAGTCTATCAACTCGCTATCGTAATCATTACGAACTATTAGGTATTGGCTTATAGTAGAAAGCGGAGAGCCGCTGTCGAGCGCACCAAGCGCATCAAGTTTATCAAAGGCAATATTGCGCTCACTCTGATACTTATCAGAACCATATCGGCGGGAAAGATTTTCGGGAGAGGTGCGCTTCAGATACTCTCGCAATTTTTCTCTTAGCAGCCTGAGATTGCCTTTTGATTCCTCTTGCTCCGCCTGTGACCATAATTCTTCAATCTCTTTTGTCTCCTTCTCATGTCTATAATATGGACCATCCACATCCGTTGAATACTCTTCATCCCAGGAGAAAAGACGCTCCGTTTTGGCTTTTTCAAACCGCGCCAGAGGTGGCAATCTACCGAAATCTTTTTCGGTTTGATAACTATTGAATCGCACAGAGCGTTCCGTTTCTGTCGTGAATCCGCAAGCAATGACCGTTGCTGTTATGACGGATAAACCAAACAAGGCGCAAATGAGCAAAATAAGAGGTTTTGAAAAAGCAGAGGAGCCTTTCATCTTTGGTGTCATGCTCAATTTGATTTCTCTTATCTTCATTCGCCTCGTCCTTCCTGCTTGCTGATAGAAATTATCTGCGTTTCGCGTAACTCGGTCTGGCTCGTCGTTTTCAGCGAAATGGTTGCTTGTAGCTTGTCCGGTAACGCGCTGGCAAATTTGATTGTGGCTTGCGCTTTGCCGTATGCCGGAAAGCAATTTGCCGTTAAGCGCAGGAGATTGGCGCGGCGTTCGGCACAGGGGCGTACTTGATTGGCTTCAGAGAATAAAGATTCACATCGTAAGGGCTGATCTGTGTGGAGTTCTTTGATACTGCCTTCGGGGACAGGCAAATCAATTCTCATTGCCTCATCGCCCAACGGCGTTGATACCATTCCGCTATTGGAAATCTTCAACGTCAGGGTTTGCTCTTGCTCATTCCAT